>Ga0070699_100000443_pt1 | contig 39775 bp, 36 predicted proteins | sample KBSK1503metaG_FD_65473 | JGI IMG/M metagenome (GOLD analysis project Ga0070699, IMG submission 65473) | Corn, switchgrass and miscanthus rhizosphere microbial communities from Kellogg Biological Station, Michigan, USA - KBS K1-50-3 metaG | ecosystem: Host-associated > Plants > Roots >... | reverse complement strand
AACTGGGCATCAGCGAGATCACGGTCAAGGCGCACCGAGGTCAGGTGATGCGGAAGATGAAGGCAGACTCTCTTCCCCAGTTGGTGACCATGGCCGCGAGACTCGGCCTGCGGCCTGCGGGAACGGTCTGATGTCGTCCCTGGGCTTCGTGCTGTTGGGTGCGCTCGCCGTGATGGTCGGCGCGCTCATTCCTGTTCAGGCCGCCACGAACGCCGCGATGAGCCGGGTGATCGGCAGCGTGGCGATCACGTCGCTCGCCCTCTTCGCAATCGGCTTCGTCGTCGTGGCCGCATGGGCGATCGTCATACGCGTCCCTCTCCCGTCGCTGGAAACATTGCGGCGCGTGCCGGCCTATGGCTGGCTTGGTGGATTCATTGTTGCCAGCTACGTGTTAGCCATCACGTTTCTCGCGCCGCGGCTCGGCGTCGGCAATGCGATCCGTCTCGTCGTGACCGGGCAGATCGTCGCGGCCGTCATCATCGACCACGTCGGCGCATTCGGCGCGATCGTCCAACGACTCACGATGGGTCGTGCGATTGGCGCCGTGCTGATGATCATCGGAGTCATTCTCGCCAGACGCTAGCCCGCGTTAGTGACGGCCCCTACTGATGAAGCACCTGATGGACTGCGGGGCCGGCGCCAACGATCACCAAGTCGCGGACGGACGTTCGATCAATCGCGTCGTTGAACCCAAGACAGTCGGCGATCTGCTGGTTGCCCGGATTCCGCAGCACCGTGTGACGGAAGTGCGCGCAGAGTGCGCAGCTCCTCGAACTTCTTGAACGTGCCGTTCTTCTGGCGTTTGCCCGGAGGGGGACTCATTTGAAGGACGGCTACCGAACTCGGAGTTCTTTGACCCAAGCTATTTCGCCGTTAGCTTTTGCACCCCTGACCCGAAGTCGGGCTCGACCCATTGCCCGTTGACGCGAATCACCAACGTGCCGACAGGCGTATCACCCTTGACCCCCTCGACCCGAAACCCGATGTCAGCACCGGACACGACAGTCGGAGTCACAGGCTGAGACCCGAATGTCTGCCCATATGCCCAGGCTCCAACCGCGAGCAGCGCAATTCCAAGGCAGCATGCAACAGTCCACTGTCGAATATTCATTCCCATCGCATCCTCCTGTTCTCACCGGCTTCTGACGGTCCACGCAGCTTTCCGGTCGTCACGTTCGAGGCACCCGCTCGCAGGAGGAGCCTGAACTGCCCAGCACCCACGGCCGCCAAGCGCCGGCCTCGCGCTTCTTCCAAGCAGCAGAGGACTGATTACTATCTCGGGAGGAACAACCTCTAATCCAGCACGGTCGTGACGGTCGTCTGATCGCGCACCGGCGAGGTCTTCAGGAACGCAATGATCTGGTCGAACTGAACCGGCTCCAAGCTGTACTCAAAACCGGGCATCGTCATCGATCCCTTCCTGGCTTTCTCGCGGATGAAGGAGTCACCCCGCCGCTCGACGGTCTGTTGACCGAGCAGTGGACCAGGCCGTTGGGCGGTGCCGCCATGACAGTTGGCGCAACGCTGGGCGAAGATCTTTCGACCCTTCGACTCCGTCTCGGTGAGCGGAAGCGGGGCAATGAACGTCCGCATGTCGTAGTCCGTGCGCACAACGGTCGGAACTGTCGCCCGGGCTTCCCCGTTCTGCTGGGCATGGACCCATGAGGCGACGATGAACGGCGACAACGTCACGAGCATCGCTACCCATCGCATCAGCATTCGGTTCATCTCTATCGTTCCTCTGATCTTTCGCACTGGGGTACCGGCTACTTCAGCGCCTGGACCTGCTCCGCCGTCCTGAACTGCAAGCGAATCACGCGACTCGTGTTGGCGCAGGGGACCCACACCTCCCCGCGGATGTCGTCAACCGAGATGTTGCGGGATTCGCAGCGACTGGGCAGCGTGTAGTACGTCCACTGTTCCGTGCGCGGATTGAATTTACCGACCTTCGCGTCGATGAACAGATTCGTCCACACGTTGGAATCCTTGTCGACCGTCACGAAATAGGGGTGTCCGTCAACGGGGTAGTACTTGGTTTCGAGCGTGTGGATGTTGATCTTCGCCAGGTTACTGGCCGCGTTGTTCGGCACCCAAACCGAATCGCCGCGCTTGTCGGCTCCGAGCCGGCGCGGCTGTTGCCCGTACGGAATCGTGTTGATGTTGCCCCAGGTCATCGCGCCCATTGATTTGAACCACTCACGATCGGCTACCGTCGTGACGTCTTCCTTGCCGAGCCAGGGCGGCCGCATCAGGACGTCGTATGTCTTGCCCGTCTTCGGATCGCCCTTGACGACTCGATCCGAGGTGTACTGGGTCCACCAGCCATTGCCCTCGGAGTCACCGGCCGTCCCATACACGAAGTTCCGGCTGAACGAAGGGCTCTCGAAATGCATCCATGTCTTCGTGACCGGGTCGAAGCGGTTGGCCCCGCCGTTGGTCGCGCCCCAGACCTTGCCTTGACCATCGACATCGACCGTGGTGAGCTGGCCGCCGCCCATGTTGAGCGGCGGCGTGAACATTTCAAACGTCTCTGTTTTGGGATCGAGCCGGCCGAGGCTGCCGTCGCCGCCGTCGAACCAGATGATGCCGTTGCGGTCCTTGGTGATCGAATGCGACCGTCGGATCGCCTGGCCATTCTTCACGCTGAATCCGGTGACCTGCCCGGTTGTCGTGTCGACTTTGAAGAGCGTCATGTCCGCCGGCCCGCGGTCCCGTGTTCCCCACGCATTCCCTTCGTTATCGGCGAAGACGTCATGGATCCACCGGGCGCCCATCGAGGCCGTCGGCCACCCCTGCGACCAGTCGCTGCCGTCGTTCCACGCCCGCTCCGTGCGCGCTCCGGCCAGAGGAATGTCGTACTCCGTCATCACCACACGGGCGGCGTCCCCCGTCGGCCGCGGCTGTAACTTGAACTTCAGCGGCGGAGATGACGGTCCCCGCACGGACGCCAGGTACCGGGCCAACTCGTCCTTGTAATGCACGACGGTCGTATGCCGGTTAATCCCATTGGTACCGGTGTTTTTTTCCATGAACATGATCACGGCGCGCCAGCCGTTCTCATCGAACCGGTTCTGCAGCGCATGGGTGGGGCCGTGGCAAGCCGTGCAGTTGGAACGGAAGATCTCTTTCATGCGACGCTGCTCTTTCGTCTCCTGCGGCAGCGCGGCCATCCACTCCGATCCTGAGAGCTGCGGTGTGACGTCCAGAATCGTGTTCAAGGTGAACGCCTGGTGCGCCTGCCGCGTCGCCTCGACGGTCACCTCGGCTCGTGCCGTTTCATATCCGACCGCCTGCGCCCATACCTCGTACCGGCCGCTTTCCAGGGGCGGAAACACGTACTCACCTTGTTGATCCGTGAACACCGATGTCGTAAAGCTCCTCTCCATCGCGCGTGCCGACACGGCGATGCCTTCCAACCGACTCCCATCCATCGATCGGGCGGCACCGGCCAGGCTTGACATTCCTCTTGCCGAGCTCTCTCGGGCGCTGGGCGACTGCTCGAGCACCCGCGATGCAACGCGGCTCGAAAGCGCGCTCAGACCGAGAACAGCCACAGCCAGCGCCAGCATTCCAAGCCTTGTTTTTGTCATAGTCGGCTCACATCGAGCTCTTGCCCGGCTTGCACCAACCCACGTATTTCTGGCTGGCGTTTGCGACAATCCCACGCCAGCCGAGCTCTATGGTCCCCTAATCTACGGATATCCCGCCGGGTGTCAAGGTATCAGGCGGCCTTGCGCCTCCGCGACGTACCGCGCGCCAACTGCTGCAGGAGGCACAGCGCGGCAGCCTCCTCCGATCGCAGTTTTGCGAGTCGCTTCGTCGGACGCAATCCAGTCATCGAGCCGTCCATGTAGGCATCAATGACCGCCGGATGGATGTACGACTTGCGGCATACAGCGGGAGTGTTTCCCAGGACACCGGCCACGGCGTCGATTGCCTTCACCACGTCCCTTTTCGCCTGGGCCATGGAGGCCGGCTTCTCGAACTCGCGCAAGGCGGTGGTCGCCAGAACAGTGCCCGACCACGTCCGAAAATCCTTTGCCGTGAATTCCTCGGCGGCGATCTCCTGCAGATATGCGTTGACGTCGGCTGAATTCACGTCCTGTCGCCGCCCGTTGTCATCGATGTACTGAAACAGCTCGTGCCCAGGAAGATCGCGGCATTGCTTCACGATGCGTGCGAGGCGGCGACTGTTGACACCGACCGAATGACGCTTGCCGCTCTTGCCGCGGAACTCGAAGCGCAGGGTTGATCCCCTGACATCGACGTGCTGATCGCGCATCGTCGTCAGGCCGAACGAGCCGTTCGTCTTCGCGTACTCTTCGTTGCCGACGCGAATCAGGCTCTTCTCCAGCAACTGGACGACGGTGGCGAGCACCTTTTCGCGTGGAAGACCCTCCTTGGCGAGGTCCGCGGAGGTGCGGGCGCGTATCTTCGGCAGCGCCGCCGCAAACGCCTGCATGCGGTCGAACTTGGTCTCATCGCGGTAGACGCGCCACTCCGGGTGGTAGCGGTACTGCTTGCGGCCGCGCGCATCACGGCCGGTCGCCTGCAGGTGTCCTTTCGGATCGCGACAGATCCAGACATCGATCCACGCAGGCGGGATCGCCAGCGCACGAATCCGTTTCAGGTCAGCGGCATTCCGCACGAGGCGGCCGTCCGTGCGCGTGTAGCGGAACCCCAGTGGTCCTTTCTCGCGACGAAAACCCGGGTTGCAATCGGAGACGTATCGCAGCCCGGCTGAGCGCGCCGATGCCACCGGATCGGGGGCTTCCTCGTGAGGGGAACGCGCCATCACTCTGGCTTGATCTGCAACCCGTTGGCGACGTCCTTCACGCCCGGCGCGGCCTTGGTCATTTCTCCCACACGGTTTTTCTCGTCGACCGTGCGCACCTCGCCATTGACGGTGACCATCCCGTTGGCCACCTCGAAGTTGATGTCGCGTTGATTCAACGCGGGGTCGTTGTCGATCATCTTGTCGAGTCCCCTGCGGATCTGGCCGTCGAGATCGTCGGCCGTTGTGTCGTTGAGCCCCTTAACCGTCAGCTCGTTCAGCACCCGCCCGCTCGTCCCGACAACCGCGTCTGCCACTTCCTGGGCGCGCGACCGTACGGCCATCGATCCCACGGTCCCCTTGAGGTGGACGATGCTCGACTCGCCATCAACCTTGACCGCGACTTCCTGCATGTTCGCCTGGTCGAGTGCCTTGCGAACGTTTCCCTCGACGTCCGGCCCGCGATGACATCCAGTGCCGGCGCACGCCGCCACCGCCAACGCTACCAGCCATCCATTCATCCTCATAACGCCCCCATTTCAATCGGCAAACAAGCCGGCCCCATCGTCTGGAAAGCAAACGCCGGTCCGCGCTGATGTGGTGTGCCGCGTCACCGGTCGGTGTGATCCTGGTATGTGATGAGCCGAACGCTGCGCTGCAGCGTGACATATGCGGCCGCCCATTCGACCATGACGACGATGCGATTGCGGAAACCGATCAGCTCGAAGATGTGGAGGAACAGCCAGGCGAGCCACGCGATCGGGCCGGAGAATCGCAGGCCCCGGATATCGGCAATGGCCGAGCCGCGCCCGATGATCGCCATGCTCCCCTTGTCGTTGTAGGTAAAGGCGCGCGACGGCTCGTCCTTGATGCGCCGCTGAATCATCCGCGCCGCGTGAACGCCGCCCTGCATCGCGACCTGCGCGACACCGGGCAGCGGTTGCCCCTTGGCATCGACGAACGCCGCTGCATCTCCGACGACGAACACCTCAGGGTGTCCCGGGATCGACAAATCGCGCTCGACGGTTACGCGCCCGGCGCGGTCGAGCGGCACCCCAAGCGTCGCGAGCAAGGGCGACGCCGCCACGCCGGCCGTCCACAACACGGTGCCCGCCTCCAGTCGCTCCTCTCCAAGCGCTACGCCTCCTGCGTCCACGCCGGTCACCCGCGTCTGTTCCCGAACCTCGACCCGCAGCCGGCGCAGCGACGCGCGTGCCGCGTCGCGCAGCTTCGGCGCAAACGCCGGAAGAATCGTGGGGCCCGCTTCAACGACAATGATGCGTGTGTTCCGTGTGTCGATATTCCGGAACTCACGACGGGTCTGATGGGCAATCTCGGCCAGCGTGCCGGCCAGTTCCACGCCGGTAGGACCGCCGCCGACCATCACGAAGGTCATCAGACGCTGCTGGCGGGCGGGATCGGTCTCGCGCTCGGCGCGCTCGAACGCAACCAGAATGCGGCGGCGAATGGCCAGCGCATCCTCGAGTGTCTTGAGGCCGGGCGCGTCCTTCGCCCATTCGTCGTGGCCGAAATGCGTGTGGCTCGCGCCGGTCGCAACGATCAGGAAGTCATAGTCGACCGTCGAGCCATCCTCCAGCCGGATGCGTCGCGTCCGCGTATCGACCGCGCGGACGTCTCCGAGCAGGACGCGCACGTTTCGCGCGTGGCGCAGGATCCACCGAATCGGCGATGCGATATCGCCGGGGGACAGCGTCGCGGTCGCGACCTGGTACAGCAGCGGCTGGAACAGATGGTGGTTGTGGCGATCGAGCAGCGTGACGCTCACCGGCGCTCTGGTGAGCGCTTTGGCGGCCATCAGCCCGCCGAACCCGCCACCAATGACGACGACATGTGGAAGTGACACTGGGTGAGAAACCGGGTTTTATTGTGGCCGCAGTTCGAGCGAGAATGAAGACTGCTTTCACAGAAATGAAAACGCCTCCTTCTTTTGCAATCGAACACGACGTGGGCACCGTGTGTCCGCTCGACTGCCCTGATTCGTGCAGCCTGGACGTGACTGTCCAGGATGGACGCGTGGCGGCGATCGACGGCTCGTCGCTCAACCCCGTGACCGGGGGGTACATCTGCGCGAAGGTGCGGCGATTCCCGGAACGCCTGTACGGCCCCGATCGATTGCTGTACCCCGCGGTTCGCAAGGGACCGAAGGGCCGTGCCAGCTTCGAGCGCGTATCGTGGGACGAAGCACTGTCGGTCATTGCCGAGCGAATGCTCGAGGCGCGCCGGCAATGGGGCGGCGAATCGATTCTGCCCTATTCGTACGGCGGCTCGAACGGCCTGCTGACACAGGACACGAGCGACGCCACGCTTTTCCGACGACTGGGCGCGTCGCGCCTTGCGCGGACCGTTTGCGCGGCAGCGACGGGCGCGGCGAACATGGCGATGTACGGCAAGATGCCGTCGATCACCTACCAGGACTTTCCAGACGCGCGGCTGATCATCCTGTGGGGTGTGAATCCGTCCGCCTCAGGTATTCACCTCGTGCCGTACATCCGCGAGGCGCAGCGCCGCGGCGCGGTGCTCATCGTGGTCGACCCGCGCACGACGCCCCTGGCCAGGCAGGCTGATATCCATCTGGCTGTGCGACCGGGAACGGACCTCCCGGTTGCGTTGTCGTTGCACAGGTTTCTTTTCGAAGAGGGTCACGCGGACGAGGAATTTCTCAAGGACCATGCCTGCGGCGCCGAGCGGCTTCGCGAGAGAGCGCACGCGTGGACCTTTGAGCGTGCCGCCGCGGAAGCGGACGTACCGGCCGATACGCTGCGCCGCATCGCCGAGCTTTACGCTGCGACGAGGCCCGCACTGATCAGGTGCGGGTGGGGACAAGAGCGCAATCGCAACGGCGGCAACGCCTCTCTGGCGATCCTCGCGCTGCCTGCCGTGGCCGGGAAGTTCGGGGAGCGCGGCGGCGGCTACACGATGAGCAATACCGCATCGTGGGGCATCACCAACACGTGGGCCGGCTCCGCCGAACCGCCGACCCGCCTCGTCAACATGAATCAGCTTGGCCGCGCGCTGCTCGAATACACCGAGCCGCGGATCAACATGCTGTTTGTCTACAACAGCAATCCGGCTGTGACGACGCCGGACCAGGGCCGGGTGCTTCGTGGATTGGAACGCGACGACCTCTTCACCGTCGTGTTCGAGCAGGTGATGACCGACACCGCGCGGTACGCGGACGTGCTGCTGCCGAACACGACGTTCCTCGAAGGCTACGATCTTGTAAGAGCGTACGGACCCTGGGCGCTCCAGCTCGCCAGGCCCGTCATCGAGCCCGTCGGCGAGTCGCGCTGCAATGCCGAAGTCTTCGGAGAGCTGATCGACCGCGCCGGCATGCGTGAAGAGACGGACCCGCGCGGGGAGCTGGAAGAGATGCTCGACGTCATCGCACGCCTGCCCGACGACGTGGGAGACGGCGTCCGCGCCAACGGCGCCGCGACCGTGCCCTTCGACGGCCGGCCGATCCAGTTCCGCGACGTGTGGCCGCGCACCCCGGATCGGAAAGTCCACTTGTATCCGGAGGCGCTGGCACAGGACGCGCCTGCGGGACTGTACGGCTATCAGTCGGACCCGGCGACGAGCGGCTTCCCGCTCGCGCTCATCTCGCCGGCCAGCGAGAAGACGATCAGCTCGACGCTGGCGGAACTCTCGCGTCCTGAAGTGCGGCTGCTGATGCATCCCGACGACGCGGCGGAGCGCGGGGTGAACGACGGCGACGACGTGCGCGTGTTCAACGCGCTGGGCGAGGTGCGCTGCAAGGCGGGCGTCGGCGCCTGGATTCGCCGCGGAACGGTCTCGATGCCGAAGGGAATCTGGCGGAAGCACACGGCGAACGGCTTCACCGGCACGTCTCTCGTGCCCGATACGTTGACCGATCTCGGGGGAGGGGCGTGCTTCAATGACGCCCGCGTGCAAGTAGAGCGGGCGCCGTAGTCTACCGACTTCCGTCTACAGACGACCGTCCCGACACCGGACGGTAGTCTGGAGACCGCAGACGGTAGACTTAATAACTAAAGAAGAAGATCAAATCCAACCCCCCGCGCTCGACGCGCCGGAACGCATTGCGCTGAGTCGAGCCCGACACGTCGGCCAGCGTTCCCTGCAGCCGCAGGTATTGCGCCAGCTGGTATTCGAGGATGAACTCGGTCGCCTGCTCGGCGGCGAACCCCTGGCGCAACCTGACGAACACTCCCTTGCCGATCTGCTGACCGATCGTAATGCTCGGACCGAGGCCGCGTTCGCCCGCGGCCTGAATCTCGAATTCGTCGAGGTTCAACGCGTCGCCAATTGATTGAGACAGGCCGGACGCAAGATAGCCGCCGGCCAGCTCCTGGGCTCGCAGCGCAAGCGAGACCTGCTGCCCTTCGCCCAGCTCGTTGATCGGCATGTTGAAGACGATCAACGACAGGATCTCTGCTTCTTCCAGTGGAGGATTGCTCCTGAACGAGAGCTCCGGCTGCCGCATCGTCCCCTGCACGTGGATGAATGTTTCGACGCCAGAAATAACGCGACGTGCCTGCAGGTCCATCAATGGGTCGATGACGTCGCTGCCCTGGAAACGGACACGGCCGTCGCGCAGGATGTCGAACCGGCGGCCCTGGAAGTTGTAGCTACCGCGGATCGTATTGACCTCGCCGCTGATTCTGATCTTTTCGTGCGGCGCCTTGATGATGTTGACGGCCCCGCCGACGTAGACGTTCATGTCACCCACATCGATTGGCGCATTGGCCGGCTTGATGTTGTTGCCCTTGAGCAGCAGGTCTCCCGGGATGGCCAGCGATAGCCTCACATTCACCGCATCGAAGACACCGGGGACCGCCGGTGTCGTCGGCTCGGGTCCCGCCGATTCGACGGGCGAGATTGGCGAGATCTCGGTCGCCGTCGTCGAGTACGCCGTCGAGGTCGCGGTCTCGAGGACGTCGGCGACGTTGATCGTGCTGGGTCCGACCTCGATCGTCCCTTCGACCTTCGGCGCGCGTATCGTGCCGGTAATGTGGACGTCGCTGTCGAACTTCACATCGGCAACGTTGTTCTTGATGACCTTGAAGTTGTCCGACTGCATCGTGACGTCCACGGCGCCCACGGCGCGCTCATGGACCGCAAGACTGCCACCGATGGTCAAGGGATTCTTGTCGTCGTCCAGAATCTTGAACTGGCTGATCGTGACCGCGTCCGGTTTCAGGTCGATGCGTGTATCGAGTCCCGTGTAGGACATGCCGAGATCGGGCGCGGTGAAGGCGCCTCCCTTGATGTCGATGGCGCCATCGAGGTGCGGGTCGTATCCTGATCCCGTGACTTTGAGGTTTGCCTGCATGACGCCGGTGACGTTTGTCACGTACGATGTGAATCCCTGGACCACACCGAGATCGATCTGGCTGCTCGCCACAGCGATGTTGATCGCTTCGCCGGCTGGAGGCTCGCGATGGTCGTTGGCCAGATCGGGAGGCGTGGGCTGAAACAGGGTGACCGGCGCGAAACCCTTCGCGGTGATCCACGACTGCGGGTTCTGGTCGAGCCGCACGTCTATGGTGAGGCCCCTCGCGGCGTAATCGACCTTCCCACCGAACGATTCGAACTTGAAGTTACGGAACGCCCCCTGCGTCAGCGCGAAGTCACCCTCGACGCGCGGCGCGGCCGTCGTTCCCGACACGGTCGCATTCGCATTCAAGCGGCCGCTCAGACGCTGGTCGCCGAGCATCAGCGCGTCGAGCTGCGCGACATCGACATTCCGAGTCTGCACGTGCAGCATGTCGCTCGGTGACCCGACGGAGCCCCGGGCCTCGATCAGCTGGTCGGCGTTCACCAGCCTGATGTCATCGACGACGACGCGGTTGTTGCCGTACTGAATCGTCGGGTGCGAGGCCGGATCGGTCCGCCACACGATCTGCTCTGCCTGCAAGGCGAGATTGCCGACATGGATTTCACGATGATCCGGGTGCACCATCACGGAGCCGTCGGCGGCCAGCTGACGAACACCCTGCTTTGCGACCGCGTTGAAATCGAGCTTCGATTGCGAATACGTGGTGTCGGCGACCAGTTCGTTGACCTGTTGGCCGGCCACCTGCACGAACGTCGCGTTCGTCTTGGCGTGGATCGTGGCATCGGCGAGCGTCAGCTGTGGTACCGCCGCGTCGAAGGTGCTGTCGAGGTCGAGGGCGCTGTTGTCGCGGAACGCCATGTTGCTGCCGTCCAGCGTCCCCTGCACCTTGAGTTCCTGCCCATTGCCGGTCACCGTCGCGTCAACGATCGCCCCGCCCTTGATCTCCTCGGGACCGACGAGGCGCGCGAGCCGATCGAGCGATGGTGTTTCCACGTGGACAGTCAGGTCGGAGGAACCGCTGTCGTTCAACGCAATCGAACCACGGCCGTTGGCGTGAAGGTCGGGGCCGTCAATCACGAGCTCATTCAGCGTGCCAGAGCGATTCGTGTACGAGCCGTCGACGACCGCCTTGTCGATATCGAGGCCGCCGATAGTGGAGTGCCCCATGTCAACGCGGCCCGTGGCGTCGATCGAGTCGACGGTGACGCCGCTCGCATAATCTCGTAGCGTGACGTTCACGTCGACGTCGCCGTCGACCTTGCCGGCCACGCGATTGTCGCCGGCGATCGCGGCGGGATCGAGCCCGGTGAACTGACCCTTCGAAATGACATGCGCGTCGCCGCCGCCGAGATTCGTCGTGAACTCGAGGTGCGGCACCGCAGCGCCGAAGATCTCGGAATCGACCACCGCGCCCGTGGCGTCAAGCGTCAGCGGATACTGGCCGCCCCCAGTCCCCTTCACGTCGAAGGCTGTCAGGTTGATGCGGCTCTGGAACCTGGTGTTATCGAGCGCCGGAAGGTCGAGCCCTTGCCCGATCTTCTGCAGATCGAGGTTCGCGACCCGTCCCTGTGCGGAATATACCGGAGCGCCGTCGCCGCTGCTGAGCGAGCCGCCCTCGCCGCCGCCGAGATTCGTCGTGAACTCGACATGCGGCACGGCAGCCCCGAAGATCTCGGAATCGACCACCGTGCCGGTCGCGTCAAGGGTCAGCGGATATTGGCCGCCGCCAATCCCCTTCAGATCGAAGGCTGTCAGGTTGATGCGGCTCTGGAACCTGGCGTTGTCGAGCAGCGGAATGTCGAAGCCGTGCCCGATCTTCTGGAGATCGAGATGCGCGACCTGCCCCCTGGCAGAGTACGCCGGAGCGCCGTTGCCGATGCTGAAGGAGCCGGCCGTTCCCTTCGCGATCGTCGCGTCGGCCAGCGTGGAATCTTCCATCTGCACATCGCCCGACAGCGCCGGGCCGCGTCCCGCGAGCGTGTAGCTGAATCGCAGATTGCTCGGCGCTGCGGGCGCCCTCAACTGCGGCGGCAGCTTCCGCAGATCGAGGTTCGACGCACGCCCCGCGAGGTCGAGCGCCAGCGGAGCTTCCGCCCTGACGGTGCCGGTCGCCGTGGCGTGGGCACCGTACGCCGCCGCGTCCGCATCCAAGGTGACGATCCGCCCGTCTATACGCCCCTTCGCCTTCAGGTGACGTGCTTCATAGCCGGCGACGACTGCTCGGGAGGCGTCGATCGTGTATGTCCCGCGCATCGGTGTCGCCGCCGACGGGAAGACGAGGTCCATCTCGACGCGGCCCGTGACGTCGGTCTTGACGGTCGCGCCCTGGACGATCGCGCCAACGTTGAAATGCTTGGTCTGCGCGTCGCCCGCAATCCGCCGCTCCGGTCCCACTGCGTCGACGATGAGGTTGCCGGCAACCTCTCCGATTTGTTTCTCGCGGACATTTAGCTGGACATCGAGGCGATCGGCCGGACCGCTGGCGTTGATCTCGAACGCCGGCTGCAGATTCTCATATCCGCGCAGCACAGGCATGAGCGCCGCAGCCTCTTTCATCGCGAACTTGTCGGACGACGCCTTCACGTTGATGACGGGGTTGCCGCTGTCGATGTTGCGGATGGACCCGCCGAGGCGGAGCGAGGTCTCTTCGGTCCGCAGCGACAGGTCTTCAATCGTGATGCTGTCCTCGTGCCGCCGGATGATGCCCGAGAGATCGTTGAGACCGACCTCCGGATTCTGTCCGCGTAGCGCAACGTGCGTGATGGCTACCTTCAGCTCGTTCTCATCGCTGGACACACCGATTGACGCGTCGATCTTGTCAACGACCTTTGGAATGTCGACGCCCGACGTCCCTACCGGCTGCCCCTCCAGATACAGGGTGCCGTCGCTGATGCCGATCTCGCCGATCTCGATCGGCCGCCGGTTTTTCGGCGTGTTCGGGTTCGGTGTCTGCGCCTTCACCAGCTGGCCGAGGTTCCATCCCTTCGCCGTCTTCTCCACGTGGAGCGTTGGCTTGTTGAGACGGATGTGATCGAGGACCACGTATCCGCGGATGAACGTCAGCAGGTTGTAGTCGAGGCCGACATCCTTGAGCGCAACCACCGGCTTGCCGTTCATCGTGATGTCGACGTCCTCCATCTCGACGCCGAAGAACAGGTTGCCGTCGAGCCGCCCGATCGTCAGCCGGCCATTCACATAGTCATCCGCTTGACGAACGATGAAGCCCCGCAACCATTCCTTGAACCAGGTTGTTTGCGTGACGATGACCGCCATCGACGCGGTGCCGACGACCAGGGTGCAGATGAAGGCGAAAACCTGAAGCGACCTGCGGGTTAGAGACATGGGAACGCTGAATAGTGAGTGTCGAATGTTGAATTTGTGGGCTTCATACGCTCATTCGGCATTCGGCATTCACCATTCAAAATGCTTGACCGATGCTGAAGTGGAGGCGCCACCGACGCGCTTCAGGCTTGCCGTTGACGCGAAGGCCGGGAATCCGATTCAGCTGGTAGCCGAGGTCGATGCGCGCGGGGCCGAACGGGGTCAGGTACCGCAGCCCGGGACCGGCCGCAACGCGCAGATTGCCTCCGCTGAAATTCAACGAGCCTGGCCAGACGTTGCCGTAGTCGAAGAACGCCACACCCCCGATTTTTCCCCGAAGCGGCATCCGGACTTCCGATGACCCTTCGAGCATCGTGAAGCCGCCGATCGGCAGGCCGAAGCCGCTCAAGGGGCTGACCTCGTACCGCCCCCACCCGCGGATGCTCGTGGCGCCGCCGAGAAAGTAGCGCTTGAAGAACGGCACGCCGGCCGCGTTGCCCAGCGCGTCGATCGTGCCCAGATGGATCCGGTTGGCGTACACGAACCGGCGCGCGACGGTGACGTAGTGGCGCGCCTCCCCGCTCACTTCCCAGTAGTTGTAGGTGCCCCACAGCCACTTGCCCGCCTCCTCGACATGCGCGCTCAGGACGTATCCGCGGTTGGCGTCGAGGATGCTGTTCGTCGTGTTGTGATTGATGTCGAACGCGATCGCCCCGGTCGTCCCGCGCGTCTTGCCGGTGCGCGGATCGAGGCCCAGGGCAATGAGGTTGTTGCGGATGGTGAAGTCCTCGAGTCCGGCGTCGCTGATGCTGCTGCGCTGGAACTCGTTGATGAGCGACACAGCCCAGTAGTTCACCGAGTTGGCCTGATGGCGCAATGTGACGCGTCCGCCGAGCGAGTCCAGCGAGTAGACCGGCTCGACAGCCTGCCACGCGCGCCCCTCCACGTTCATCGAGAAGTGCGAGGCGAAAAAGTAGGGCTCTGTGTAGTCGATGCGGACACCACGATCCAGCGACGACCATTTGCCCTCGAAACCTGCGTGGCGCGCGCCGCCGAAGAAGTTCAGGTGATCCCACCGGAGGGTCGCGCGCGCCTTCTCCTCCGATCCGTAGCCGAGGCCGGTCGTCAAACGGCGGTGCTTTCCCTCCGCCACCGTGACGCGCGTCGGGACTTCCGGAGCCTGGGTGGCCTTGTCCTCCTTCGACTCGACATTCGCAAACTCGAATAGCTCCAGGCGGTACAGCTTCCGCTGCGACTCGCGCATCTCTCGGCGCGTGAACAGGTCCCCGGGCTTGTAGGTGAGCTGTCGCCGGATGACGTTGTCGCCAACGCTCTTTTCGCCCACGATTTCAACCGGACCGAAATGTGCCAGCGTGCCGGCCGTCGCCGAGAACGTGACCGTGATCTGATTTTGTCCGGCGCCCTGCTGCGCGATCGTCACCTCCGCGTACGGGTAGCCGTAATCGCGAAGCACGTTCAGCGCGCGCTCACGCGACGCGATCGCGAGCTGCCGATCGAGCGGCTTCTTCGCCTGCAATGGCAGCGAATCACGCAGGTTGCGCAGTTCCTTGGGCGGCACCGCATCGAAGCCAGTCAGCTCGATCCCGGCCACGAGCGTCGGCTGCCCTTCCGAGATGTTGACAACGACGTCGACCTGATCCTGCTTGTCATTCAGCTTGACGTCGAAGGAACTGACGCGCGCGTCCGGGAAGCCGCGATCGCGGTAGAACGCCTGGATCCGTTCGAGGTCGGCTTCGAACGCGCGGCGATCGAAATAGGTCTTCCGGCCCCACGGCAGCCGCGATCCCTTTTTCGTCTGCAGGGCGGCCGCAAGCGCCTTCGTGTCGACTTGCTTGACGCCCTGGAAATCGAGACTGTGAATCGTGACGTCGCCCTGCTCCCGGCATCCAACGGCCAGGAGGGCAACGAGGAGGAGCAAAAGGGAAAAAAAGGAGCGTGCTCCCGGCATGGCGACGTGAGCAGTAACACACCTCATGCCAAAGCACGCTCGGGCTAGCGCTTATTCGCGGGTCGTAACCGCCGGACGTCCCGACGCAACCGCCAGCATGATCCCGAAGCCGACGGCGATGATCGCGCCGATGGCCAGCCAGATCCCGGGGATCTGCCGGAGGATTCCGGACTGCCACAGCGCCAGGACGGCGCCAAGCAGCAGGATGAAGTAACCGACGAGGTACAGTTTCAGGAATCTCATGACCGTGACGAGAGCATGAAGGGTGCCGACCAGCTGGCAGCCGGCTGCCGGCAGTTCACGGAAAGCACTCCTGTGTACTGAGCGCTGCCCGCTTGCTGCCAGCTGCCGGCTGCCCGCCGCCTACTGAATCGTCATCGTCACGAACGAGGCCCGGCGATTCATCGCGCGTCCCTCGGGCGTGCTGTTGTCAGCCTTCGGTCGCTCCTCGCCGTAGCTCACGGTCCTCAGGCGCGCCGCCGCAATGCCGCGATTGAGGAGGTAGTCGCGCACCGCATTCGCGCGACGCTCACCGAGCGACAGGTTGTATTCGGCGGTGCCGACGCTGTCGGTGTGCCCTTCAATCGTCACGTTGAGACGCGGGTTCGCCTGCAGGCTCATCACCGCCGCGTCCAGGATCCTGATCGCCTCGGGCTTCAGGCTCGACATGTCGAAGTCGAAGTACACGTCGTCGAACACCAGCGGCGCGCGCCGCATCACCGGGATCGTGGTCGAATTGGTCGCGGTGCCACCACGGCCGTCCGACGCAACCACGCTCAATGGGTAGTTGCCCTCCGCGTTCGGCGCCGTCCAGATCGTATTCATTCCGTTCTGCGAGCTGAACGATCCTGCCGGTGCGCTCCACGTATAGGTGATCGTGTCGCCATCGGGATCCGTTGCGGGGGCGCTCAGATTCGTCGGTTGCCCCGGCTCGAGGACTGGCGGGTTCGCTTGGATTGGGCCATTGAACACCGGCGGACGGTTTGGCGCCGGCGCGGGCGCGGGAGCTGCCGCGGCCGGAACCTCGCGGATCACCTCGCGGATCTCGGGCGGCGGTGGCGGCGGCGGCACGTACACCTTCACGCCGGGATGCCAGCCGACGCGAACGTCGAAACCCCACGGGTTGTTCGTTTGATCCCTGCCGTTGATCATGTGCGTGCCGGTGTTCTGGCTGAAGTTGACGCCCCCATGGACGAACGCGCCGTTCCTCGCCTGAAACACGGCGCCGACCTTGATGTGCGCATCGTCGCGGATACCACTCAGGAGCGGCGCGATGCTGCCATCATCGCCGCGGTACGGAGGTTGAAGGGTGACCGCGTTCTCGTCGAAGGACCATTCGCCGACGTACTCGACCAGTCCGCGGAAACGGGAGCGCGTGCCAAGGATGGCACCGACTCCCCAGGCCATACCATCCGAGACCGAGAACGGCTCGGGATCCCCGCGGAGCACTCCGCCGATCATGCCGGTGAGCTCGACGGTGTTACTCAGCTCGCGGCTCGCCACCAGGTCGATGTGACCGATCAGCTCGTTGGTGCCGGACCAGTCGGCGCCGCCGGGAAATTCGACCACAGGTCGAAGCGCCAGGCTCATCGCATCGCCACGCGACTGCGAGATGAGGGCGAACTTGGCGCCGACGGTCGGCGGGCCGCCGAGCGTTTTCGACCAACCGCGCCTCATGTACGGGTACTGTGAATCAACACCACCAAACGCCGTGTCCGAGGGGATGAATACCGGGTTTCGCACTCCGCGACGCAGACGAACGACTTTCCACGAGCCAAACAGTTCTACGTAGTCGTTGAGTCCAATTGCCGCAGTGAGACCGATGTCGCTGACGTCGGTGAGACCTTGCCGCCGATCGAAGTTTGCACGGAACAGGCTGACGGAGACCCGGTGCGACGGAAGCGTATCTGCCGTCGGAACGAACCACAGACCCGTATCGCCGAAGAAGGTCGGCAATGCGGGCCTGGTTTCCGTGCTTGTCTGGGTACTACTGGCGGGCTGATTGGTCGACGTCTGCGCCGCGGCGGGGGCTACTCCTGCCGCGGCGAGCAGCAGGCCGCAACACAAAATGCGCACGTGCACACCTCAAACCGGTCGAGTCGGGTCGAGTCGAGCCGCGTGCGACAGTCGTTAGTCCGCGCGGCGGGATTCTGCGCCGGAAGCAGGGGTCCCACCGATATTGTTATTCACATCTCCTGCCGTGGTCGGCATGAGACGTCCGCGCCCCCCGCGACTAATCTGTCCACCCTTGCGTCCCGCGTTGCGGGCCTCGTCGGGTGTCCACTCGTGCGCGGTGCCCTTTTCATGAGCGGCACGCCCGCCCTTGCTGGCGATCTCGCGCTGCTTTTCAGGGGACATTGAAGCAAATCCGCGGCGTTCCTTGCGCACTCCGTCCACAGCATCCCTCCTCGTTACATCAGCAACCAGTGGGTCCGTCACCGGTTGCGAATCGCGTTCGCGATTCAGCGTTGGCAGCCGGGGTTACAAGGCGGATGCCAGCCCGTCAGGAAAAATAAGTGCTTGAGCCCTTATCATTTACAGGAAGGGCTCGATCGAAGCATCCGAAAGCGCTGACGTGGATCCCGACAGTCGAGGTAGAAATGCGTGGGGTTTCCATACGGATGCTGTCTCAAGTCCCGACTCCGGATGGGAGTTGGGCTTTGGGAGGCGGAGTTATACGATGGCTCGCATGGCTGATTGCGATCCCGCTCCCCAGAATCAACCCGTCGTGGGTAACAAGACGGGCCGTATGGTGATGTGTACGAAGTTCCAGAAAGAGTTACCTGGCCTCGACTCCCCTCCCTGGCCCGGCGAGCTGGGACAGCGGATTTACGAGAACGTCTCGGCACAGGCCTGGAAGCTATGGGAAGAGCGGATGAAGATGATCCTCAACGAGTACCGATTGATGCCGTGGCAAAAGGAAGCGCAGGAACTGATCGGCAAGCACATGGAGGACTTCTTCTTCGGTGAAGGCGCGGCGTTGCCTCCCGGGTACGTGCCGCAGCAGACGAAGTAACCGCGCTCAGGCCCGGTCGGTTACCAGGATGTCTTTGTCGATCACGAACCGCAGCTGTGTGTCAGCGACGCGCAGCGCCCGTTCCACCTCGAGTGGGTCCGCGGCACGCGCGAAAATGAATCCCAGATAGCTTCTCCCTTCCGGCAGTGGGACGAGTCTTGCGTCCAGTTTGGCGGTGATGCGAACGTCTGTCACGTGTGCGACGTGCCGCGCTGCATCCTCCCCCTCGACGCCCTTGTAGATCCCGCGATGCGGAATGGGAATCATCATCACGCCCGACGCCTCCGGTTCCCGCAAATACCGGGCGATGTCTTCGCCGATGGCGTGTCGGAGCAGCACCTCTTCGAGTGACGTGCGGGCCCCGCCCGCAGACACGAAGCCGAGCGCGCGCGAGCAAAGCCCGCCGATCGGCCGCGCCGCGACCTCGAGCACGAAGACCCCGCGATCGTTGAGGCGACATTCGGCGTGCACGGGTCCGTGGCGCAGGCCGAGCGCGGACGCCGCGGACGCCACTGCCGCGGCGATCTGGTGCTGGACATCCGCAGGCTCGCGAGACGGCGTGACGTAGATCGTCTCCTCGAAGAAGGGACCGTCGAGCGGATCGGGCTTGTCGAAAATCGCGAACACGCGAAGCGTGCCCGCGGTCATCACGCCTTCAACGGCGAACTCGCGTCCCGGTATGAACGACTCGACAAGAAGGGTGTCGTGTGCGGCATCGCGCTCAACCCGCACGTCAGGCTGCGCCAGCAGGACGCGCAGCCGCTTGAAAGCTGAGACAAACTCGCCCGTCGTATTGACGCGGATCACGCCCCGGCTGCCTGACATCGCGAGCGGTTTGATGACAGCTGGATAGGCGACCGCGAACAACGGGTCCAGCGGATCGGCGTCGAGCGGCAGCTGGTGAAACCACGGCACCGCCAGATGCGCCGCCTTGAGCGCCAGGCGGCTCTCGAGCTTGTTTCGACTCGCCTTCGCCGCGGAAACCGGGTTGCCCGGAAGATTGAAGGCCTCGTTCAATCGCGCAGCGAGCGTGACCGGCCGATCGCCTACTGCAAGAATCCCGTCGGGAGGATTCGATCCGAACGTCTCCACGATCGCCCGGACGGATGCGGCTTCATCGTGGAAACGGATCGGAATCGCCTGGTCCCACCACGGGTCCTCGAGTTGATCGCAACGATCGCTCGCGAACACGAGACGGATGCCCGATGCCGCCGCCGCCTCGCCAAACGAGCGGATTTGATAACCAGTCGTCGTCGCGAGCAGCAGAACCCTTTTCAATCCCCTAACCCCTGACCCCTGACCCCTAACCCGTAACCCGTAACCCCTAACCCCTAACCCCTAACCCCTATCAAACTAATCGCACGTCCTCCAGCGACGGCTCGGCGCAGCAGTACCAGGCCTCGGTCATGTAGGGAACAGCTGGTTGTGAGGTCAGACTCGGGTGACGACTCGACTCACGTGCGCGCGGCGAGATCTGAGTCGAGTCGTCACCCGAGTCTGACCCCTTGGCGGCTTCCTCCCGAATCGCCGCGAACGTGCTGCCACGTGCCACGTTGGCGTCCGAGCCAACCAGCCGCATGATCGCCTGCTGGAGCGCATCGACACGCGGATCGCGGTGGCGCCACGGCCACGTCAGCGAGCCTGGATCGAAGGTGCTCGTCACGGCACGAATGTCGGCCAGTTCGAGAAGCGGCGAGCCTGTCGTCACCAGCAGCCGGATGGCGAGCTGAATAGGCGCGACGTGCTCTACCAGCTCGAGCTCCTCAATCGTCTGCAGCAGCTCGAGGTAGCCGTCGACCGTTGTCCACGGCGTGAAGGCGACGAACGTAGGCATCAGCATCACGCCGGCCGTGCGGCACAACTGCACGGCGCGGACGAAATCGGCCCGCGTGTGCCCCTTGGCGAGCTGCAGCAGCACGTAGTCGTCAATCGATTCGACGGCGCTCGTGATGAACAGGCACCCCGATTGCGCCAGCAACGGCAATATTGCCGCGTGCTTCAGGAGATGTTCGATCTTGATCGTGACGTCGTAGGTGATGCGGGGAAATTGTTCGCTGACACGCTCGATGATTCGTCGGGCGTGCGTGGGGCCATTGAGAAAATCCGGATCGCCGAAGGTGATGTGCTGTGCGCCCGCGTCGACCTGCGCGCGGATATCGTCGAGGACGACGTCAACCGGCACCGCGTAAAAGCGTCCCTGGTAGACCGGCACAATCGGACAGTGCCGGCACAGATGTTTGCACCCGCGCGTGGCGTCGGTGCTTCCGACCGTGCGGGTGGAGCCATCGGGCATCTGGAGCGCTGCGTAGCGAGTGAGCGGTGGCAAGCCAGCGCGATCGGGACGGATCATGGTCAGTCGCGGGGTCACGGCTCGTTCCGGGGTCAGACTCGGGTGACGACTTGACTCACGTACGTCAGCCATGGTCTGAGTCGAGTCGTCACCCGAGTCTGACCCCGTTAGTGCCACCAGCTCCTGCTCCGCCTCGGGCCCGAGCACATGGGTCACGCCCCGCTCTCGCAGCCATTCCGCATTCAGGGGCGCATACAACCCGTACGCCGCAATCCTCGCCGCGGGATTGACGTGCCTGACGCGATCGATGAGTGGCGCAGCCAGACGCGTAGCGGTGTGCATCGGCAGATAGAACGCCACCAGGTCTGCGCCAGCGATGCAATCGTCGCTGAGGGGCTCCCTCGACGTGTCAACGCACTCGGTTGCTACGCCGGCGCGGCGAAGCCACGCGGCAGGCGACGCCAGACCGAACGGCTGACGTCCGAGGTCGTATGTGGAGACGAGCAGGACCTGCATGCGTTCCCATTCTATAAACAACGCCCAGCCTCCAACTCCCAACCTCCAAGGTATTTTCAGTCTTGGGATTGGGCGTTGGGATCCGGGCTTTCGGATTTGGGCTTTGGGATTTTCCGCTATGCTTTCGACGTGACGACCGACAGTGGCTTCTTTGGCCATCCGCGCGGCCTCTCGACACTGTTCTTCACCGAGATGTGGGAGCGCTTCAGCTACTACGGCATGCGCGCGTTCCTGATCCTGTACATGACGGCACCGACCTCGGCCGGCGGGCTCGGATTCGCCGATGCCGATGCCGCATCCATCTATGGCACGTATACGGGCAGCGTCTGGGGTGCCGCCATCCTCGGCGGCATCGTGGCCGATCGCTTTCTCGGGCAGTACCGCAGTGTTTTGATTGGCGCGATCGTCATCGCCCTCGGACATTTCGCGCTGGCGTTCAAGGAGCTCTCGTTTTTCTATTCAGGGCTCACGCTGATCGTCGTCGGCACCGGGTTGCTGAAGCCCAACGTCAGCACCCTTGTCGGCTCGCTCTACGAGCCTGGCGACCCGCGGCGCGATGCCGGCTTTTCGATCTTCTACATGGGTATCAACCTGGGCGCGTTGATCGGCCCGCTCGTTGCGGGCTATCTCGCCCAGCGCGTCGACTGGCACCTGGGATTCGCGTCAGCCGGCGTCGGCATGACCTTCGGGCTCACACAGTACGTCCTCGGAAAAAGGCGCCTCACCCCGGCGCTCGAGCGATTGGCCGGCACGCCGCCCTCCCCCCGCGGCGCGCGGGGCGCCACGGTATCGGGTGCCGCGACGACCGGCGGCTTCAGCTTCACGCGCGCCGAGTGGAAGCGGATGGGCGCCATCGTGATTTTCTTCCTCGTCGCAATCCTCTTCTGGGGCGCCTACGAGCAGGCGGGCTCGACACTGAACCTGTTCGCCGATCGCTTCACGCTTCTCGAGATCTTCGGATTCTCGTTTCCATCGTCCTGGTTCCAATCGGTGCAGCCGATCTTCGTGATCCTGCTTGCCCCGGTGTTCGCCTGGCTCTGGGTCCGTCTTGGCCGGCACGAGCCTTCGGTCGCGGCGAAATTCGCGTTCGGGCTCCTTTTCATGGGGCTGTCGTTTCTCATCCTCGTACCGGCCGGTACGATGGCGCAGAGCGGCGCCGGTGTGCGCGTCAGCCCATGGTGGCTGGTCGCCTCCTATGCCATTTCGGAGCTCGGCGAGCTCAGTCTGAGTCCCGTCGGCCTCAGCGCCGTCACGAAGCTCTCTCCAGCCCGCATCGTCGGGCTGATGATGGGCGTGTGGTTTCTGGGAAGCGCGTTCGGCAACAAGCTCGCGGGGTGGGCCGCGGGATTCTTCAGTACGACCCCGCTCGACACCCTGTTCGGCGTCGTCGCCGCCGTCCTTCTCGCCGCGGCCGTCGTCTTGTTTCTCCTGGTCAAGCCGATTCGCCGGCTGACGAACGAAACGGTGTAACCCCGTGGCACTCGAAAAGTACCGCGCCAAGCGCAACTTCAAGGAGACGCCCGAGCCCGCCGGGGATCCGAAGCTCGCGACCGACCGCGCACGGAAGGCAAAGGCCGGGAAGGAACGCTTCTTCTGCGTCCAGAAACATCTCGCCAGTCACCTGCACTACGACCTCCGCCTCGAGCACAACGGCGTGCTGCTCTCGTGGGCGGTGCCGAAAGGACCGTCGCTCGATCCCTCGACAAAGCGGCTGGCGATGGCGGTCGAAGATCATCCGATCGAGTACGGCACGTTCGAAGGCGTGATTCCCTCCGGCTACGGCGCCGGGATCGTGATGCTCTGGGACGTCGGCACCTGGGTCCCGGAAGTCGACGACGTCGACGCGGCGTTGAAGAAGGGCGATCTGAAGCTCACGCTGAAGGGATACAAGCTCAAGGGATCGTGGGTGCTCGTGCGCACGAAGGGCACATGGGCCGGCGGCGGCGACAGATCGTGGCTCCTCATCAAGCACCGCGACGAGTGGGCCGGGGACGTGGACATCATCGAGTTCGCCCCCCTTAGCGTCAAGAGTGAAGGAGACTTCGCCGACATCCTTGCGCAGGACAACCCCGGCATCTGGATGTCGCATCGTCCCGCCCAGGGCGGCGAGGCTGGGGCTATGTTTAAGAAGATCGTGGAGCGCGCGCTGGAAATGCGGGGCGCGCACTCAGGAGACTCAAAGGGTTCGGGAGGTTCAAGGGGTTCAGAAGGTAAACGTTCAAAGGGTTCTGAAGGTGCAAAGGGTTCTGCAGGCGCAACGGGTTCTGTCGCACCGAAGCGCTCGATCAAGCGAACGCACCCGGCCAAGAAGAAGAGGGTGAGGCGAACCTCCTGAACCTACTGAACCTCCTGAACCCTCTGAACCTGAGTCGCCTGCAGCAGCCGTCCGCTCAGGACACTCCAGACGGCAAACGCCAGGCGGCGGCGATCGTGGCGCGCGATGTCCGTGCACCAGAAACGTCCCTGGACGACCGCGGTCTCTGAATCGAATTCGCCAAGCTCGAGCGGCTCCTTGTGTTCCGCGGCGTACCGCATCAACCCATCGAGCGATGGGCGGCCGGTATTCGCAATGACCACGTCCACGGGACGACCGATTGCCTCGGATACCCACCGCGCCGATTCCGCGGCGGTGAAACCCGCCATACCATGACCCTCTGTGAGCAGGTTTGAGATGAGGACGATCGGTCCTCCCATGTCGTCGAGCGCGTCCTTCACGCCTCGGACGAGCAAAGGCGGAAGGATGCTGGTGAAGAAGCTTCCCGGGCCGATGATCACCGCGTCGAACTCGCGAATCGCTTCAGCGACCGTCGGGTGGATCGCCACCTCCGGCTCGAGCCACAGGCGCCGTACCTGGTTGCCGCGCGTCTGTCCAGCGTCGACTTCCACTTCCCCCCGCGTGATGGTCCCGTCGCCGTACTCGGCGCACACGGACGCCGGTTGAACGCTGACGGGCCACACTTTCCCTTTGCAGCCAAGCAGCCCGCGCAGTCCGTCTACGGCGGCGAGAAAGTCACCGCTGTACTGCTCCATCATCGACAGCAGGAGATTTCCGCCGGTGTGTCCGCCAAGCCGCGCGTGGTGCTCCAGGGTCGGGAGCCGCGACAACAGGACGCGGCGAGCCTCGCCTTCGTTCCTCGCGAGCGCCAGCGCGCACTTCAAGACATCGCCGGGCGGCAGCACGCCGAGCTCGTCGCGCAGCTGACCCGAGCTTCCGCCGCTGTCGAACATCGTGACAACGGCGTTGAGATGGAGCCAGGGATTATTTTTGAGACCGCCGAGGAGGCTGGGAAGACCCGTGCCGCCGCCGAAACAGCCGATGTTCAGCTCGCGCAGGTGCATTCCGCTCATTCTAGTGCAACGTTGGATGCCCTCCGGCCTTCGTGCGTCCGTGGCCCGTAATGCGCGTAAGACACCGGAAAGCTGAGATCCAACGACCAACCTCCAACTCCCAACTCCCAAGGCGGCTTTCTCCGAAGGGCGCCTTGGGAATTGGAAGTTGGGATTGGAAGTTGGTGACCTGGCCGCGATGTGAATCCAGGAATTACAACGAGGCCGCGGCGCGTGACGGTGCCGCCGTGTCCCACCCGAGGAACCGACACAGGCCGCGCCCCATTATCCAGCGCTTGTCATCGTCGGTCAGCCACGGCAGCTCCTCGGTGAAGAGCGTCACGGCCTCGCGCCAGCGACACGGAAGTCGAGTCCAGTCGGTGCCCCAGAACATCCGCTCGGGACCGAACGAATCGTACACGCGGCGGATGTGCGGGTGCAGATCGCGGAACGGGTACGGCAGCGTGGAGTGGCATGGCAGCGCTGAGGCCTTGACCGCCACATTCGGCAGCCGCGCGAGGCGGCAGACATCGGCAAGCTCGACGAATGCGAGGTTGCCGCGCGCGTGGACGCCGAGGGCGAGGTGATCGATCACGAGCCGGAGACTCGGATGCCGTGCGGCGACCTCTTCGATTTTTCGCACCGACGCAGGCGCGTACACCATGATCGGCACGCCGGCGCGTTGCGCCGCCGGCCAGAGCCAGTCCGCGGTCCCGTCGAACAGCCACTTGCGGTGTTCTTCCAGGTGAAACGTGAGGCGGATGCCGAGCATCCCCCTTTGACCCTTCCATCCCGCGACGAGCTCGCGACTCTCGGGCTTCTGGATCGACAGGCGCCCCATCGCCGCAAATCGATCGGGGTGAAGCCGGGCCGCCTCGAGGACGAGATCGTTGTAGTCGCCTTCCCACGACGGCGGAATGAGCACGGCGCGATCGACGCCTGCCTCATCCATCGCCGCAAGAACCATCTCCTTTGTCACCGGGTAGGGCTTCTGCGGCTCCTGCCCGCGGCCCGGCGGCCATGGACGTTCGGGGCTGTCTGCGGCCCAGATGTGCACCTGCGCGTCAACGATGAGCATCATCTTCCTGGAGGTTGTCCCTGACGGCGCCGAGCATAACATCACCTAGAATCGAAGCATGAGTGCTGCTTCATGGCGGCCCGCCGCGGATCGGCTCGTGAGGGGGTTGCGCAGTGTTTTTGGCGACCGCCTGCGATCGGTCGTGGCCTACGGGTCCCCTGTCGAAGAAAACGGCGACGGTCCGCTCTCCTGCCTCGCGCTGGTGACGAGCCTGGCCGTCGGGGACCTCGAAGCCTGCGCCACGATGTCGCACGGTTGGCAGCGCGAGCGAATCGGGACGCCGCTGCTCCTGCCCGAAGACGAGTTCCGCCGGTCCCTGGACGCATTTCCGCTCGAGTACGGCGAAATCCAGCGCGCGCACGAGCTCCTCTTCGGCGCCAACCCGTTTGACGGCATCACGATTGACCACGCCGACCTGCGCCGCGCGTGCGAGACGCAGATCAAGAGTCATCTCGTCCACCTGCGCGAGGGGTTCATCGAGGCAGGCGGCACGCCACGTGCGGTGACCGAGCTCGTCACGGCCTCGGCGCCGGCCTTCGGCTCGCTCCTCCGCAACATCGCGCGACTGAACGGATCCGAGACGCACGACCGTGCAACCGCGACGCGAAGCGGCGCCAGCCTGGCGCTGCTTCCCGAATCGGTCGTCACCGACATCCTGTCGCTCGAGCGCCCATCGGGCATGACGACAACCGATGCGGCGCGGCTGTTTCCTGAATATCTAGCCGCCGTCGAACAGCTCGCCCGGTTTGTCGACGCCTGGCGCGCATGACTACGGTCGCCACGATGGCCACAAAGACGGTTTTGGCCACAAAGATCACAAAGAACACAAAAGGTTTTTCTGTACTTAGTGTTCTTGGTGCGCTTTGTGGCCAATTCGTCTTCGTGGCCTTCGTCGCGGCGACAGCCGCGGCGCAGGAGTTGCCGCCCGAGTTGACGCAGCCGGTCAATGACTTCGCGCGCGTCATAGACGAGCCAAGCAAGAACGCTATGGAAGCGCTCATCCGGTCGCTACAACAGGCCAGCGGCGATGCCGTCGTGGTGGCGACCATCCCGACCTTCAAGCCCTACGCGGACATCCGCGAGTACGCGGTCAAGATGTTCGAGAACCGTGGACGCGGGATCGGGCAGCGAGGCAAGGACAATGGGGCGCTCGTGATTCTGGCCGTCAACGACCGGCAGGTGTGGATCGAAGTCGGCTACGACCTCGAGCAGTTCATTACCGACGGCTTTGCCGGTGAAGTCAGCCGGCAGTACATGGCGCCCGAATTCCGACGCGGCGCGTACGGGCCGGGGTTGCTTGCGGGCCTCTCCCGGGTCGTTGCCCGCATTGCGCAGGGACGCAATGTCACGCTCCAGGGAGTCCGGCCCGAGCCGAGGGGTAACGCTCCAGACATCGGCTCCGGTGGAAACCTCATCTGGGCGCTCTTCGTTCTCTTCATCCTCCTCAACGTGATCGGCCGTACGCGACGGCGCCGCCGGTTCGGCCCCGGCTGGGGTGGAGGCGGGTGGAGCGGATGGAACAGCGGCGTCGGCCCATTCGGCGGTGGCGGCGGCGGCTTCGGCCGCGGGGGTGGCGGATTCGGCGGCGGCTTCGGAGGATTTGGCGGAGGCCGCAGCGGCGGCGGCGGCGGCGGAGCGGGCTGGTAAATTTCGAGTGCAGAATGCAGAATGCTGACTGGAAAGCGCAAGTGATGATGACTCGACACATTCGATCGACGATGCTCGTGGTGCTGCTGCTCGCGGCAGTCAGCGTGTCTTCGGGCTGTTCATACAACACGTTCGTCAGCAAGGAAGAGGGCGTCAAGGCGCAGTGGGCGCAGGTCGAGAACCAGCTGCAGCGGCGTAACGACCTCATTCCCAACCTCGTGGAAACGACGAAGGGGATCGCGCAGCAGGAGAAGGACGTCTTTGGACAGATTGCCGCATCGCGCGCGAAGCTGGCGGGTGCGACGACTCCAGACCAGACGATCCAGGCGGCCAACGAGCAGAGCGCCGCTCTCGCACGGCTGCTCGTGATCGTCGAGAACTATCCCCAGCTGCGATCGAACGAGACCTTCAACCGTTTGATGGATGAACTGTCCGGTACGGAAAACAGGATCGCGGTGGAACGCATGCGATACAACGAGCGCGTGCAGGATTACAACACCACGCGGCGGCAGTTTCCGTCGAACGTCACCGCAAGCATCTTCGGCTTCAAGGAGTATCCGCTCTTCAACGCTCCGCCGGCCGCCGAGCAGGTGCCCAAGGTCAATTTCGGACGCGGAAGCAACTGATCATGGCGATGGTCGATGCGCTGCTTCCGGAATTCGATCGTGAGATGACGATCACGCGCAGGCTCCTCGAGCGCGTGCCCGAGGACAAGTTCGCGTGGAAGCCGCACATGAAGTCGATGTCGCTCGTCGAGCTCGCGACCCACGTCGCGACGCTGCCGGGCTGGGGTGCGGTGACGCTGAAGGAGTCGGAGATCGACTTCGCCGGGCAGAACCCCAACACGGCGGCCACGTCGCGCGCCGATCTGCTCGCGCGATTCGACAAGAACGTGTCCGAGACGCGCTCGGCCCTGACCAGCAAGAGCGACGCCGAGATGATGGCCCCCTGGTCGCTGAAGCAGAACGGCGAGAAGCTGTTCACGATGCCGAAGGCCACAGTCTGGCGCGGGTTCGTGCTGAATCATCTCGTCCACCATCGCGGTCAGCTGAGTGTGTATCTGCGGCTGAACGACGTGCCGGTCCCGGCGATGTACGGACCGAGCGCGGACGAAGCACCGAATTTTTGAAGATCGTCCCAGGCCTTCTCGCCGGCCTCGTCGGATTCATCCTGCTTGCCACGGCCAACGGGGCGGGATACCGCTACGGCGTTTCCGACCAGGCGGCCTACGTTCCGGCCGTCGTCCACGCGGAACACCCCGCGACGTTTCCCCGCGACGCGATCGTCATCGACACACAAGGACAGTTCTTTGTCCTCGATGAAGTGCTTGCCGCGATGGGGCGCGCCACCGGCGCCTCCACCGAGGCTCTGTTTTTCGGTGCGTACCTCCTATCGATTGCCCTGATCTGGGCGGGCGTCGTGTCAATCGGCACGCGCCTCTACCCATCACCGTGGATGACCGTCGCCCTCGCAGCCGTCATCACGCTGCGGCACAGCATCCCCCGCACGAGCGCCAACTCGCTCGAACCGTACTTTCATCCGCGCCTCATGGCGTTCGGCTTCGGGATGCTGGCGATAGCGGCGCTGCTCCGCCGCCGCGATCGGCTCGCTGTCGCGCTCGTCGGTCTGTCTGCCGTGTGCCACGTGACGACCGCGCTCTGGTTCGCGATCCTGATAGGCGCGGCGCTCGTGATCCTGGATCGACACTGGCGGCGCGCAGCGGTTGCCGGCGCCGGCATCGCAGTCGTGGTCCTCGCATGGGCAATCCGTGCGGGGCCGTTGCACGCGTCAGCCGCGAGGATGGACCCCATCTGGGTCGAGGCGCTCGCGGAGAGGAACTTCATCTTTGCCAACGAGTGGCCGCTGTGGGTCTGGACCGCGAACCTGGGCTTGCTGGCGGTCCTCTGGTTGGCGCACATGACCCGCGAGCGCCGCGGCACTGCCTTGCCCGTCGATCGCGCGCTCGTCTGGGGCGCAACGGCGCTCGTGGCCATCTTTCTGCTGACCGTCCCCGCGGTAGCGGCGCACGTCGCAGTCGCTGTGCAGTTTCAACTGTCGCGCGTGTTCTGGGTTGTCGATCTGCTCGTCGCGATGTACGCCGTTGCAGCGCTCGGCGAATCGCTGCGCGGCCGTGGAGTGGCGGTGCTCGCGATCGTCCTGCTCGCGGCCTCGGTCGCGCGTGGCACGTACATCATCCAGCGCGAGCATGCGGAACGCTCGCTGTTCCAGCTGTCGCTGCCCGACACGCCCTGGACCGACGCCATGCGGTGGATCGCACGCCAGCCGATTGACGCCCACGTCCTGGCCGATCCGGGACATTCATGGAAGTACGGCAGCAGTGTGCGAGTGGCCGCGGAGCGCGACGTGCTGCTCGAGGACGTGAAGGATTCGGCGATCGCGCTGTACAACCGCGACCTTGCCGTGCGCGTCGTCGAGCGCCGGCGCGCGCTGGGCGACTTTCCCACGCTGAACGCCGAAGGCGCCCGCGCGCTTGCGGCGCGCTACGATCTGAACTTTCTCGTCACCGAGGCGACCCTTGACCTTCCCGAGGTGTACCGCAACGCGCAGTTCAGGATTTACGCGCTGAAGCCAGCCGGTCCCGCGTCCTGATCCACACCTCGGTGACGGCGCCCGGGTGCCGCATTTTCGTGATCCAGACGATCTGCCCCATATGCACGGCGGTGTGATGGCTGACGTGCAGCAGCAGCGAGGCAATCGTTGTCGATTTGCCCGTGCGATCCGTCGTCTCCATCAGGCGCGAGGGGACGAGGGCGTTGAGCACCTCGGTACCGACGCGCACGGTCTCGTTCCATTGCCGGAGCACCTCGGCCTTCCCCTGGTTACCACGTGCGGCGAACTCGCTATCGCGATTGCGCTCGACTTCACGTCCGCCGACGCCATAGGCGATGTAGTAGCGATTCGATCCCGCAAGATGTAACACCAGGTTTCCAAGCGCGTTCGTCGTCTCGTCCGGGCGCCACCACAGATCGTCGTCCGTGATCAGGTCGAGGCATTCTCCGATCTGCGCGGGAAAGTCCTCGATCAGGCGTGTGCGCAAGAAATGCAGCAGCGTGGAGTCGAGTGTGCGTTCCATGGAGGGATAATATAAGACACTCCAGTTCACGCTTCTGTGTTCTGGCTGCTCCAGCGAGAACCAAGAAGCGTGAACGGCTATCTTCCATCTGAGTTCCAGCCTCGTTTCACCGGCGGGCACAAGCAGACCTTGTACGCGTGGGCGCGCCCGCGCTCCTTCCCGAGCCTTCCGTCGCCCACAGAGCGGTACTTCGACGTCGCAACCGACGCACGCGTGCTGGCGCACTGCCACTGGGACGAGCGGCCGGTCGATCGTCCGACGTTGCTCCTGCTGCACGGCCTCGAGGGCTCGAGCCTCGCGCATTACATGCGCGGCATTTCCGAGAAGGCGTGGGCCGCCGGCTGGAATGTCGTCCGTCTCAATCAACGGAACTGCGGAGGCACCGAGCGGCTGTCGCGAGGGCTCTATCACTCCGGGCTGACACACGACCCGCTGTTCGTGATCCGTGAGCTCCTCGAGCGGGATGGCATTCGCAGCATCGTGGTCGCAGGATATTCGCTTGGCGGGAACCTCGCTCTCAAGCTGGCCGGCGAGCTGGCCGACGCTGCGCCGCCTGAGCTGAAGGCGGTCTGCGCCGTGTCGCCGACGATGGATCTCGGCATCTGCGTGAAGGCCTTGGAACGCCGGTCGAATATCGCGTACGAGTGGAACTTCGTCCGGAATCTGAAGGCACGCATACGGAGGAAGGCTGCGGCATTCCCCGGCGCCTTTGCGCTCGACGCGCTCCGCCGGGTCTGGACGGTACGGCAGTTCGACGAGGCCTACACGGCGCCGCATCACGGCTTCCGCGACGCGACCGATTACTACTATCGCGCCAGCGCGATGAGAGTGATCGATCGCATCCGCGTGCCCGCGCTCATCATGACGGCCGAGGACGACCCGTTCGTCCCCACATCGACGTTCCGCGATCCGTCAGTGACCGGCAACCCGAACATCACCGTGGCGATCACGCCGCACGGCGGTCACTGCGCGTACGTCGAGGCCGCCGCTGGCGGCTACGACGGCTATTGGGCTGAACGCGAGATCGTGCGCTTCGCCGATCACCACGTCACGACACCCCGAGCGTCTGCATCAAGAGCTTCCCAAACTCCGGGCCTTTCCCCGACTCTTCGTGCTTGAAGTAGACAAACACGTCGCCACAGCCTGACGTCTTCTCGCGAATCACATCTCCCCAGCGGGCGATATCTGCCGGCGTGTAGCCTTCATCGCGCAGACGGAAGTAGCCGTAATCGGCGGTGATGACGACCGGCGTCGCGAGCTTCTCGCTGTCAGCCACGCAGAGCGCCAGGTTGCGCGCACGCAGGCGGGCGTAGATCTCCTCGTCGAGCCACGATGCGTGACGGAACTCGAACGCCGCGCAGACGCGCGGCGGAAACGTGTCGAGGAACGCGTCGAACAGCGTCAGATCCTTTTTCAGGTTCGGCGGGAGCTGGAACAGCAGGACGCCGAGTTTCGGCCCGAGCGTCGCCGCGGTCTCCAGGAATGGCCGTACGCGATCCCCGCAGTCGCGCAGCCGCGCATCGTGCGTGATCCGCTTCGGTGCCTTCAGGGTCAATTTGAAGCGCTCGGGTGTCGCCTTGCTCCACCCGTCGAGAATCTTCTCGTTCGGCGCGCGGTAGAACGTGTAGTTGATCTCGACAGTCGGAAACCGTTCCGCGTAGTACGGGAGCATCTTCGCCGCCGAAAGCGTCTCGGGATAGAAGGTCCCCTTCCATTCGGGATAGTTGTAGCCGGACGTACCGACCCAGATGGCCATGCGTCGCGCCTCACGCTGAGACGAGCCACAGAGCCACAGAGACACAGAGGGTCAATTTCACTGTACGCATCGGTATCAAGAAGTGCCCATGCCTTCTCTGTGTCTCTGTGTCTCTGTGGCCCGTGATCGTAAAAGTTGCTACAGTCTACGGGATGTCATTGATATCGCGCGCGCTGATTGGGGTCGTCGTCCTCGCGGCGGCGTGCAGCCGCACACCGCCGGTCAAGGAGTATCAGCTCAAGGGACAGATTCTCGACGTCAAGCCGGACACGGGCGAAGTGCTCGTCAAGCACGAAGACATCCCCGGCTTCATGATGGCGATGACGATGCCCTACAAGGCCGACGCGAGGATCCTCGCCGACAAGCAGCCAGGCGATCTCATTACAGCCACGCTCGTCGTCGGGGAGACGGAGGCGCACCTGTCGCAGATCTCGAAAACTGGACACGCACCCGTCGAGGATGCGTCTGGACCCGCGATTACCGCGTCAAGCATGCTGAGGGCCGGCGACGCCGTGCCCGACACCACCCTCGTGGACGAAAACAACACCGCGCGACCGCTCACCTCGCTCAAGGGCCACCGCGTCGCAGTAACGTTCATGTACACGCGCTGCCCGCAGCCCGACTTCTGCCCGCTCATGGATCGCAACTTCACGGCGGTTCAGACCCAGATCAAGAAGACACCCGGTCTTGGCGACGTCCGGCTCGTGTCGATCAGCTTCGACCCCGCCAACGACACACCGGCGGTGCTGAAGGCGCATGCCAAGACGCTGCAGGCGGATCCCGGCGTGTGGCACTTCGTCACCGCGAGCACGGACGACATCAAAGCGATCGCCGCGAAGTTCGGCGTCACGGCGGTGCCGAGTGACGAGGGCCCGAGCGTGATCACGCACAACTTGAGCACCGCGGTCATCGACGGGGATGGCAAGCTCGTGAAAATCCGCCCGGGCAACACCTGGACACCGGCCGATCTCATTGCCGACCTCGAAGCGGCTCCCGCTCCCGCGCACTGACGCGGCCGCGCCGCCGCGGCTGCCACTCACGGCGGCCGAACGGCGGATCATCGATCGCCTTCGTACACCCGCGGCCGTCCAGCGCTGGCTGAACGCGCTTCCGTACAACAGCGAGCAGGGCGGCGAGACCCTGCGCAGCTTCCGCGGCGTGGTGCGGCGCGGAGCCGCGCATTGCCTCGAGGCGGCGCTCGCGGCGGCGGTCATCCTCGAGCAGCACCGCTACCCGCCGCTCGTCCTCAGCTTCGAGTCGATAGACCTGCTCGACCACGTGATCTTCGTCTATCGGGGCCCGCGCGGCTGGGGATCGGTGGCGCGCTCTCGCGACCCGGGGCTGCACGGACGGAAACCGGTCTTCGCGACGCCGCGCGCACTCGCGTTGAGTTACGTCGACCCGTACATCGATTTCACCGGCCGTGTGGAGGCGTACGCGGTCGTCGACCTGCGCGTGCTGGGAAACTACGACTGGCGGTTGTCGGACACGAACGTGTGGAAGGTGGAGCGGCTTCTGCTCGACTGGCCGCATCGCCGGATCCGTTCATCGGATCGGCGTGCCGACTGGTGGCGTGTGCGCTACCGCGCCTTCCGCGAAGCGCACGACTACAAGCCGTGGAAGTTCTATCCCCGGCGAGACAGGTGGACGCCGCTGCCGCGGGACATTCGACGACGGGGATGAAGCGAGGACCGGCGCCTCTCAACTCCCAATTCCCAACCTCCAACTTCCAAGGCACGCGGGGGGCACGCTTGGGCGTAGGGAGTTGGCGGTTTCAATCCAGGTCGAAGTCTCTCATCGGCTTCGTGATGGGTTCTTCCTTCGCCTGGCGCAGCGCTTCCTCGAACCGGCGTGAGAGCGCATCTCCACGCGTCTTTTCCGCTTCGACCGACTGATCGAACAGCGCGTCGCGCCGCCGCGCTTCTTCCGCGAGGATGCGCGTCGCTTCGTTCAGCTCGGGCTTGTCGCCGCGCTCCGGCGCATGGTGCGAGATGATGCGACCCAGGTTGGTGTCGACGACGAGCAGCGCGTGGCAGCAGGGACACTGCAGCTCAATCTCGCTCTTCAGCTTCGCCATAGGGATATTCTAGTTCGTTCATGCCCGACACCCATTGGCGCACCCTGCGCATCGCAACCTACAACATCCATCGCTGCCGCGGGCTCGACGGGCGCACGAATCCGGCCCGGATTGCGGAGGTGATCCGCACAATCGAACCCGATGTCATCGCGCTGCAGGAAGTGATTGGCGCAGGGCCGAGCGCACAAGGGCACGCAGAGGAGCTCGGTGCGCTGCTGGGGATGGGATGGGTGATGGCGCCGACCCGGCACCTGCGTGGCGCGCTCTTCGGCAACGTCGTCCTGAGCTGCCACCCGATCAGCCATCATGCGCAATACGACCTCTCGTGGAAGACCTGCGAGCCGCGCAACTGTCAACGCGTTGACATCGCGTTCGGCGACGACACGCTGCATCTCTACAACGTGCACCTGGGGACGGCGTTTCTAGAGCGCCGGTACCAGGCGGGACGGCTCAGCGCCATCGTGCACGACCGCCGTATCGGACAGCCGAAGGTCGTCCTCGGAGACTTCAACGAGTGGATGCGCGGGCTCGCGACGAGCATGCTCAGCCAGCGCCTGCAAAGCATCGACCTGCGCACGCACCTGCGGCGGCGCCGCACGTATCCCGGCGTATTTCCGGTCTTACATCTCGATCACATTTATTACGAAGGGAAAGTGGAGGTCGCGAAGCTGGAACTGCCGCGGACGCGGCTGTCACTGATGGCGTCGGATCATCTGCCGCTCGTCGCGGACCTGAAAATTCAATTCAAGTAGCCTGCTAACCTTCCTCCTCGTACTCTTCCTCTTCCATCGGAAGAAGCCGAGTGGGCGGACGCAGCGCCTCGCGGTAATCGTAGATGGGCAGGTCGCGCACGTGAAGGGAGATGGCGCAGCCGGGGCCTTTCTCGTCGACCACCACCGCCACCGGGCTTCCTTCGACGCCGTCGCGGAACGCAAGCCTGCAGCCACAGGCGAGACGGGCGTGCGTGAATCCCTTCAACATGATGTGGGCATCATACTACTAAATCCCAAAGCCCAAATCCCAAATCCCAAACCCCAAACTTTGATCGCGGTTCCGCCTTGGGGTTTGGATCTTGGGATCTGGGATTTGGGATTTACAACAAGGCCTTGATCTCCTGTTCGAACTGCTCTTTCGACGCGATGCCGGAATGCTTCTTCGCAATCTTGCCGTCGCGGCCGATGAACACCGTCACCGGAATGCCCCAGAGGGGCCCGAACGCGTCCTGAACATCCTCGCGCCCGTTACCGACCAGCACCGGGTAATTCATTTTCATCATCGCGGCGTAGGGTTTGAGCTTGTCCACCGGATCGTCCACGGACACGCCGAGAATGATGACCTCGGTGCCTTCCGCGCTGTACTTGGTCTGCAACTCGACGAGCGACGGAATCTCCGCACGGCACGGACCGCACCAGGTCGCCCAGAAATTCACGACGATCGGCTTTCCCCTGAACGCAGCGAGCTTCACGTCGACGCCGTTCATGTCCTTCAGGACGAAGTCGAGCGGCGCAGCCTTGCCGGTCAGCTTCGCATCGGCGGCCGCGTCTTCTTCGGCAGAATTCGGCGAACCGGTGAGATTCCCGCCGGACGAAGGCGTCGGCGTGTCGCCCCCACCACCGCCAGGCGCGAGCATGACGAGCAGGATCGCCACAGCGACCGCAGCCATCGCGATGAATACAGCGGCCTTGCTCGGCCTCCGATCGGGGAGGGAGTCGGTGGCGTCGGCCCCGTCGGGCGGCAGTGGCGGATCGGGCGAGTCGTTGTCCATCGCTATGTGAACCTCAATGATACGCCGTCAGTGGGCTTCTTTCCGGACATACTGCACCCCGCTGGAGACCGGCTCCTCGTCGGCCGGAGAGACGAGCACAAACGTGTTGCCGCCACGCGACCAGATGCGCGTGTGATGCCCCAACGAGGTCAGCTCTGCGGCAGGGCGCGTTTCGCCCTCGAGGATGAACAGCGAGACGTCCTGCCCATTGGCTTGATACATCAGGTGGGGAATCCTGCCGTCCGCGTAGAGACATCGCCGCGCATTGACGAGCTCCACCGCGTCCTTGTCGGACGACGGCGGCACGTGCACGTCCAGGCCAAATCGCGCCGCCAGCATTTGCTGCGCCTGCGGAGCATCCATCGATTCGCCGGCGGCCGGGCTGAAGATCCCGAAGCATTTCACGTGATCCGCGGTCAGTTGCGCGGCAAGCAGCGCGTCGGAATGGCGCGTGACGACCGCGAGAAGCGAACCTGTGAAGATGACCAGCAGTGCGGCGATGCTCAACGGGATGAGACGGCGAAGCCAGGCGGGACGCGATCGATACGACGCGGACGACAGGGCACGACAGCGTGACTCGAGGCCGGGCGGCAGAGGTTCGGCGCGAAGGCGGTCGGCGCATGCGCGAAGGAGGCGCCGCGCACCGCATTCCTGGCCGGCAATCGTTCGACACGGGGGGCACGCGTCGAGGTGCCGCTGCACCTCGGCACGTTCGGCTTCCGACAGCGACCCGTCCGCATATTGGGCCAGCTGGTCACAGATTCGACGGCAGTTCGGTTTCACCGGCGGCTCCCTGCGACTTCAGCGCGCACAGGCGCAACCGGCGTCGACAGACGCTCGAACAACAGCCGTCGTCCCCGCGAGATGCGCGACATCACGGTTCCAATCGGGACACTCAACATCTCCGCGATCTCGGCATAGGTGAATTCCTCTACGTCACGCAGCCACACCGCCTGCCGGAATGCGTCGGGCAGATCGTCGAGTGCCGCCTGGAGGTCAGCGTCGAGCGTGCTCCTCATCAGGATTCGCTCGGGCGTCTCGAACGCCTCGGAGCCGGTTGCCACGGTCGCGGCCTGCTCGACCTGCTCGCTGTCCACCTCAACCGCATCGCGGCTCGCGTCGCGGCGCTGGTTCCTCCACGTGTTGTGAAGGATCGTGTACAGCCACGCCCGCAGGTTCGTGCCGCGCTTGAACTGTCCGGAAAACCGGAACGCCTTGACGAAGGTGTCCTGTACGAGATCCTCCGCGTCGGCGCGGTTCCGCGTCAGCCGCATCGCCGTGGCGAACAGCGGCTCGAGAAACGTGAGCGCCTCGGCGGAAAAGGCGTCCGCGTCCGAGGGGGCTGGTGACGGTCTGCCAAACATCAGCAGTCAAGCCCGTGAAGCGTAACCCGCAACCGGGCCGGTTTATTCCTGTTGCGGGCCAAAGGTCCGCGTCGCAGCGTTTATTCGTGTCGCAGACGAGAGGCCGACCTCGAAGTCGGCCTTCCTTTAGTTTACGCGCGGTGACAGCGCCGGAGCGTACCGGGGACAACCCGAGGCGATTATGCGGAGTCGAAGCCCGTTCGCGCAGGGTTTGGCGCGAAACTCCTCGGTACGTCCTTTGCTCGGCGCTGCACATCCGCTGATTGCGGGCGTTAAACCGTCAGCAGTAAGATGGCCCTTGGGGCACGTGCGGAAGCCGTTCGCGTATCGATGGCAGGCTGACCGGTCGCAATGGCCCAGAGTCCTGCGAGGAGAAGTCACATGAGCAACCGCTCACGGTGCGGAACCCTACTTCCGGTTGCCGCCGCCGTGGTCGCCGCCGCGATCGTCTTCGCGCCGCAGCCGGCACTTGCGCAGACACCGTTTGTCCCGTATTTCGGGAAGAACCAGATCCGTTACACGCACTTCCGCTGGTACACCTACACCACCGACCATTTTGAGATCTACTACTACCCGGAAATCGAGCAGCACCTCGAACGGGCGGCGGGTTACGCCGAGAGCGCGTATCAGCACGTCAGCTCAGAGCTGAAGCACGACCTCGCGTTCAAGATCCCCCTCATCATCTTCAAGACCAGCAGTGAGTTCCAGCAGGAGAACGTCATCCCGGGCGCCGCGCAGGAAGGTGTTGGCGCATTCGCCGAGCCGGAACGCAATCGCATGGTCATGCCGCTCGACGATCCGCCCGACCTCCTCTACCGCCTGATCGTCCACGAGCTGACGCACATCTTCGAGTTCGACATCATCCCGACGTCGCTCATCCGGCGCAGCGAGCCGCTCTGGATCAACGAAGGGTTGTCGGACTACATGACCGGCATCTGGCAGCCGCTGGATCTGATGACGGTTCGCGACGCCGCGGTCGCCGACATCGTGCCGAAGATGAGCGAGCTGCAAGGCTACGGCAACTTCGGGAATCCCCGCCTGATCTACAACCTCGGTCATGCGGTGTTCGAGTTCATCGAATCGAGGTGGGGCAAGGAGGGACTGCGACAGTACCTCTTTGCGCTGCGGAAGTCGGTGATCGGCGGCGGCGACGATGCCTACGAGGAAGCGTTCAAGCTGAAGGCGGATGAGTTCGACCAGCAGTTCGAACGCTACCTGAAGGAACGCTTCAAGCCGTTCCGCGACAAGGAGCGGCCCGCCGACTACGGGCGCAACCTCGCGCCCAATCCGGAAAAAACGCCGTTCAACCAGGCCGTCTCGGCCGAGCCCTCGCCATCCGGCGATCTCATCGCGATCGCGAGCGGGAACCGGAAGGACGGGGAGCTCGATATCATCCTCGTTTCGGCGAAGGACGGCTCGGTCATCCGCAACCTGACGAGCGGCTTCGACCAGGACAAGGGATTCGAATACATCACCTCGCCGGGAGGCCGCTTCATCACCGTGCCGTGGCTGTCGTGGTCACCAAGCGGCGACCGCCTTGCCTATTTCGTCCGCGCCGAGAAAACCCGGACGCTGATTATCCAGAACGTCCTGACCCGCAAGATCGAGCAGCGGATCGAGATGAAGACGGTTGACGATCCCGAATCGCCTGATTTCTCGCCGGACGGCAAGAAGATCGTGTTCGCCGGTCTGCAGGGCGCCATTGGGGACCTGTTCATCGTCGACCTGGAGTCACAGGAAGTCACGAACATCACGAAGGACAACTTTGCGGACTCGGGGCCGACGTGGTCACCCGACGGCAAGTCCATCATCTACGTCGCGCGCGTCAGCGGCAACGAGAAGCTGTTCAAGATCGATCCGGTGACCGGGACAAAAACGCAGATCACGTTCGGCACGCATGACGACGCGACGGCGCAGTTCGTGGACGCAGACACGATCGTCTTTCCGTCCACCGCCACCGATCCGAACCAGCCAATCGATCCCGACGTGTCGCGGAACGGCAACATCTACAACATCTGGACGCTCAGCCTGAAGAACGGCGAGCTGCGGCAGTACACCGACGCGGTCGCAGGCAATTTCTCGCCGATCGTCCTCCACCAGGCCGGTGACAGGTCCCAGATCGGCTTCGTCAGCTATTACAAGAGCGATTACGAGCTCCACGTGCTCGAGCGGAAGGATCCGATCATCACCGCCGCGTCGGCCGACTTCGGCTCACCTGGCCCGATCATCGATTTCCAGGCGCCGCTGACGCATCAGCTGATCGCCGCCAACAAGCGGAAGAAGGGCGCCTTCGAGAAGCTGTTCCTCGACGGCCGGCCGCCGGTGAACGTCGGCGTGACGAGCGGCGGAAACGTGTTCGGCGGATCGGCGGTCACCTTCAGCGACGTGCTGGGCGACAAGCAGTTCAACCTCTACGCGCAGTCGATCTCGCAGTACCGCACGC
>Ga0070699_100000442_pt1 | contig 39786 bp, 40 predicted proteins | sample KBSK1503metaG_FD_65473 | JGI IMG/M metagenome (GOLD analysis project Ga0070699, IMG submission 65473) | Corn, switchgrass and miscanthus rhizosphere microbial communities from Kellogg Biological Station, Michigan, USA - KBS K1-50-3 metaG | ecosystem: Host-associated > Plants > Roots >... | reverse complement strand
CACGAGATCGGTGATGAAGCGCATGAGCTGGTAGGTGAGGCCGAGAAGCATGGCGACGGATCATGCCCGATCACCCCCACGATCGGCGCCGGCGAAGGCGCCACAGCGTTACACCCACCGGGTCGGAGGGGCGCAGTTCGAACTGACGCTCAGGGTGTTACGGCACACCCGCAGAGCGGGGCGACGATTTGGCCGGGAGCGTAGATCGCCTCGAACTCGTACGCCGTGGGCATCACGGTGGGCATACTCGCTCAGCAATTGAAGGATTCTGTATAGCTGAAGCTACCCGCTGAGTTCAAAATGTGGTGCCCCCGGAAGGACTCGAACCTCCGACACGCGGTTTAGGAAACCGCTGCTCTATCCCCTGAGCTACGGGGGCGCACTGACCATTCTGAGTTGGAGCGACGAGTTCCTGCCGAGCCCATCAAACCCTTGGGCGGCCGCGCCCTACTGTGAGCGATGCTGCTGCGCTGGCAAGCATGGTCAGACCGGCCAACGCCGCGAGGATGGTCACGAACAGCTCGCCGGTGCCGTAGTTGAGCCAGACGCCGACGGCCCCGACCAGCAGGCCCGCACCGATGACAACCAGATAACCGATAACGTACATGGGGACGGTCCACGGACCGCGGTGTGGTGTCGCCATGGGCAGGACTGTACAGCCCTCGACCGTCCCCTGCTCACCGGGCACAATGCTCGAACACCCACCCGAGGGAGGGAGCAGTGCGCGTCCACATCATCACCGACCTGGAAGGCGTTGCCGGTATCACGCGCTGGGAGCAAGTCCAAGGCGGCGCTCCCATGTTCGACGAGGCCCGCCGCCTCTACACCGAAGAGATCAATGCGGCCGTCGGCGGGGCCAAGGCCGCGGGCGCCAGCGAGATCGTCGTCATGGACCACCACGGCGCAGGCCGCGAGTGGTCTTTCAACTCGCTGGTGCCCAACCTCCTGCACCCGAGCTGTGATTTCGTCGTCCAGCAGCGCTGGACCGAGTACACCGCCTTCCTGGAGGAAGGCTGCGACGCTTGCTTGCTCGTGGGCATGCACGCGCGCGCGGGAACGGTCGACGGCTTGATGAACCACACGGTGTCGAGCCAGTCCTGGCAGAACCTGTGGTTCAACGACGTCCTGGTCGGCGAGATCGGGATCAACGCCGCCCTCTGCGGCGCGTTCGGCTGCCCGGTCCTCCTCGTGACCGGCGACCGTGCCAGCTGCCGCGAAGGCAGCGAACTGCTCGGCGCCGGCCTGACCACCGTACCCGTCAAAGAGGCGATCGGCCGGACGAGCGCCCGCCACGTAGCGCCCGTCCGTGCCCGCCAGATGATCGAGGAAGCAGCCCGCGAATGCCTCAGCAATCCGGCCGCCGTCGCACCCTACCGACCCGGACCGCCAGCGGAAATCCGGGTCGAATTCGTCAACACGGGCGCCTTTGACGAGTTCCGGCACAAGCCGGGCACGGAGGTCACGGGCGATCGGACGCTGGTCAGCCAAGCGGCCGATTGGTGGACGGCTTGGCGCCAGCTCTTCTTCTGATGGAGGACGAGGGCCTAGCCCCAGGGCTTAGCCCCCGCAGCCACCCCCGCAGCCTCCGCCGCAAGACGAGCCGCCGCTGCTTCCGCAGGAGCCAGAGCCCCGCTGCCGTCTGACCCGATTGCCGTGCTTGGCCTCAGGGCCATGCGCAGGCTGTCGAGTGGGCTGCCGGTCAGCACCCCGGGGCCCCACAGGCCCACCGCCAGGGCCAGGTCCGCGCCTGCCAGCGTCGCGGCCGCCGCCACCGCACTGCTGCGCAAGGCCGCATTGGTCTGGCGGAGATGTCGCAGTGCATACTGACCCCGCCGAGTGCGCACCGCCTTCTGCTCCACCTTGCCCGCCAGCCAGGCAGCTCCCGAGCCCACCGGCGACCGCGGTGAGCCGGCCGCCGCGGCCGCGAACATCGCTCGCTCGACCGGATGCTGCAACATCCAACCCCAGGTCGCCGAGTCCGTCATTCACTCTGACGACCGGGGGCGGAAGTAGGGCAGACGCGGATCTCCCTGGATGGCCACCTCGACAGGCAGATCGACGCTCACTGCCGCAGGCTCCACGTCCACGAGGCGCGCCATCATCCGAACGCCCTCGTCCAGCTCCACCAGTGCCACGACGTACGGGACCTCGTCCCGGTATTCGGGTGGTCCCCGATGCACGACCGTGTACGAATGGATGCGGCCTCTGCCGCTCGCGTCCACCCAATCGAGCTCCGACGAGGCGCAGTAGGGGCAGACTGCACGCGGGTAGAAGACGTGGCGTCCGCATGCACCGCAGCGCTGGACGCGAAGCACGCCCTCCGCGATGCCCTCCCAGAAGGGAAGGCTGACAGCGTCCGGGACGGGGAATGCGCGCTCAGTCACGGCCCAACACGATCGTGGCGGCGGACGACAGCACCCCGCCGGTCCCGTTGGCCAGCGCCAGCCGCGCTCCGTCTACCTGGCGCAGCCCGCACTCGCCGCGGAGCTGCCTGGTGGCCTCGATCAGGGTGAAGATGCCATACATGCCGGGGTGGCAGTAGGACAGCCCTCCCCCGTTGGTATTGAGCGGAAACTGGCCCCCTGGCGCAGTCCGCTGGCCCGCCACGAAGTCCCCCGATTCGCCGGGGCCGCAGAAGCCGAGCGCCTCCAGAGTTAGAAGGACTGTGATCGTGAAACTGTCGTAGACCTCCGCCACGTCGATGTCCGCGGGCGCTACGCCCGCCATCGCAAAGGCCGCCGCGCCACTGTAGACGGCGGGCGTGGTGGTCAGGTCGGGCATGCTGCTGATGCCGAGGTGGGTGTGGCTCTCGCCGTGGCCCAGTATCCACACCGGCGTCCTGGGCAGGTCACGTGCCCGCTCCCGTGAGACGATCACGACCGCCCCGCCGCCGTCCGTGACCAGGCAGCAGTCGAGCAGGTGCAGGGGCTCGGATATCCAGCGCGAGGCGAGCACGTCCTCGATGGTGATCGGGTCGCGCATGAACGCCTTCTCGTTCAGACTGGCCCACTTTCGGGTGGCGACTGCTACCTCGGCGAGCTGCTCCGGCCGAGTGCCGTACACATGCATGTGGCGCGTCGCCGCCAGGGCATAGGCGCCGACGGGGGCCGGCAGGCCCCAGACGCCCTCGAATTGCTGAGGGCCTCGAACGCCTCCACCCCGCCCCAGGCTTCGGCCGGTCTGGGAGCGCTGCGTCGAGCCGTAGGTGATCAGCGCCACGTCGCACAAGCCGGCGGCGATCGCCCGGTAGGCGTGGCCCGCGTGGGCCAGGAACGACGAGCCGCCGATGTTCGTACTGTCGGTGAAGCGGGGCCGGATGCCCAGGTATTCGCCGATCGCCATCGAAGCAGCGAAGGTCTCGCCGCCCGCCGAGAAGAGCGCATCCACGTCGCCGAATGTCAGGCCGGCTTCGGCCAGCGCCTCCCGAGCCGCCTCGGCCTGGAGCTGGATCGCGGTCTTGGGCGCCACGTCTCCGAGGTCCGACTCAGCCACCCCGCCAATTGCGGCCATGAGCTCAGGGGTCATGTTCACTCACGTTCGAATCGCGCCTCCCGACTATCGGCCGCGCGGGTGCGCCGGCCCTGGGTTCTGGGCCACAGAGTAGTGCCCGCCCCGGGCGTGCTGCTACCTGCTACGTTCCTGGCCAATGAGCTCGTACGGCTCGCTCCGCCTCGACAGCCTCGAAGACGTCCTGCGGGTCGTCATCCACAACCCGCGCAATGACCTCAACACCGTCGACGAGGAGCTGCATGCAGAGCTGCGCCGGCTCTTCGCGGAGCTGAAGCATGAGGTCGAAGCTCGTGCCGTGGTGCTGACCGGCGACGGCCGAGCATTCAGTTCCGCGCGCTACTCTGCGACGTGATCCTGATGGCCGGCGTCGCCACCATTGCGGACCCCCGCGTGCGCGTGGGTCAGGGCCGATGACGGGATTGGCGTCGAAGGCGCTAATCGTCAGTCCGAATGCCGGATCGATGACCCCAGCAGTCCAGGACAGGCTGCGTCGCGAGTTTTCCGACTACCGGATCATCGAGTTCGACGCGTCAGAGGACTTCCGGCCTCGGATCGAAGAAGATGCCGTGGTCGTGGTCGCAGGCGGCGACGGGACCCTTGGCTTCGTAGCGCGGGCTCTCGTGGGGACGCAGCATCCGCTCGCGGTCCTCGGCCTCGGCACCTTCAACAACTTCGCACGGGCTCTCGGCATCCCGGAGGACATCGACGCAGCGATCGAGGTGGCCAAGACGTGCAAGCCTCGCCCCGTGACGATCGGCCGCGTCAACGGCAGGCCCTTCCTAGAGGCCGCGGCCATCGGCATCTTCGGCGAGGCGATCGAGCTGGGCCAGTCCGTGAAGGACCTGAGGTTTGGGGAACTCGGCGAACACCTTCTCCGCCTGGTGAGCGCGCAACCCTTCCGCTACCGCCTGAGCGGGGATCTGGCCGGCGAGGGCACCGCCCTATCCCTTGTATTCGCCAACACGCCTTCGACCGGCGCGCACATCGCGATTGGCGCCGGACTGTTGACCGATCCATTCCTGGAGCTGTCCGTGCGGGTCGGCGAGTCTCGCCGCGACCTCGTCACCCGCCTCGCCGCCTCTGCCGTTTTGCACCGGCACCAGGAGCAGGGCACGACCCAGCGATTCCGTCACATTCGAGTGGAAACTTCGCCTGCCGAGCCGGTGCTCACCACCGAGCACCGGGCGACGATCTATGGCGACGACAGCGAGCTGGGAGAGACTCCGGCAACGATCGAAGCCGATCTTGGTGCGCTCAGAGTGATCATGCCCTAGCCCTGGCGGCTCCTCTCAGGGCGCCCGGCGGTGGCCGAATGGCGGCCCGCTGTTGACGGGCGCCGACGCCCGTTGGGTTGTCCCCCGGCCGCCAGTCGAAGATGATCCCACGAACGGCGTACATTCCCTGCCCCACCTTCCAGCGCTCGCGGACCGCCTGCCCGCCTGCAGCCTCGACGAAACCCGCCGCCGCTGATCCGGTCGCTGCCCAGACCCTGAGGACCGGCCGGTTCGGCCGCTGCCGCAGCTCACGCAGGACGAAGCGCAGGAGTTGGCGGCCAAGCCCGTAGCGACGATACTCGGAGCTGACGTACAGGTCGCGGAGCTCGATCACGTGGCCGCCATCTCCGGTCGTCGGCCTCGTCAAGTGGGCGAAGCCGATGTTGCGGGCCTGGCGCTCGGCCACGTAGAGCTCGTGGCCGTCATCCAGGTCCTCGAGCAGCTGCAGCGCGATCTCCGGGGCGGAGGGCTCGACCGCATCCTGGAGTGCAGGCACGTCTCGCCACACCTCTCGGTTGGCGCATACGGAGAGCCGGGCGATCGACGCAACGTCCGCCAACGTCGCCCTGCGGACGCCGCTGAAGGGAGTTGTCACCCCGCGGTCCGGGGGAGGATCGCCGCACCGACCGAGCTGGCCGGATGCGGCGACCTGAGAGAAGGGGCAGGTTTCAACCTGGCTCTATTCAAGGGGCCGCCCCTTGGAGGACGGTTATAGAGACCTGGGAAGAAGCTGAGAATCGCGCCTACGATGGACTGCGGCCTGGAAGAACGAGCGTGCGACTCCAGATCGAGGAGCTCGACCGCGCGTGTATCGATTACGGCCACGGCAGCGCCGGGGTGATGCTGTCCTGGGGCTGCGCTCGCGAGGCCGTCGCGCTGTTGCTGCAGGGGACGCCGACGATTCGGCGCTGAGGCCGGTCTGGATTACTTCGACGCTACGTTCTGCGGCGCGCCTGCCTGGCCGCAGACTGCCGGGCAGCACGTTCCCTTCGGGCGGCCTTGACCGACGCCACCAGTGCATCCATCAGGTCCATGACCGGAGCCACGTCCACGCGCGGCGCGCGGAGGACCTGGGCCCCCTCGATCTTGGCGTTCACCGCTTGCATCAGCGCCTCTCGATACTCGTCGCGATAGCGGAGCGGGTTGAAGCTCTCAATGGCCAGGTTCTGGACGAGGCTCTTGGCCATGAGGAGCTCTCTGGGTTTGATGGGTATCGAGCCCTGATCGCGCAGCCGTTCCGGTGGTCGGATCTCGTCTGGCCAGTGCAGAGTGTTCAGGAGGAGAAGATCCCCGACCGCGTGCAAGCAGCAGAGGTGCGCGCGATCGCGAAAGGCGATCGTGGCGATCGCAATCATCCGCGTCTCGACCAGCGTCCGCGCGAGCAGCCGGTACGCTCTGCGCGCCACCGTCTCGGGCACGACGTAGTAGGCAGACTTGAAGAAGAGCCCGCTCGTGATGGCATCGTGCGGGACGAACGCCGAAACCGCGATCGTGCGGGGTGACGGTTGACGCAGGCTTTCGAGGTCCGAATCCTCGATCAACACGTAGTTGTCGGCAGAAACTTCGTAGCCCCTGACCACGTCCGCGTAAGGCACCTCGTGCTGACCGGCGGAGCACCAGCGCCTGTTCCGGACCGGGGACACGTGCTCGGGGCACAGCTGTCGGAACGACAGCGGGTGAGACTCTGTCGCTACGAAGAGCCGTACTGCTATGGAGACCAACCCGAGGCCGATCACGCCCCTCCACATGGATCGTGGCATGTCCGGGCCTACGTCGGATCGCGGCCCAGGTACTCGTGGCCTCGTGTCGTGAGCTCGACGCGGAGCTCGGCGTCGTCGTCTATCGACACGATCACCAGACCGGCGGCCTCCAGCTGCTGTATTTCCGCCAGCAGGTCGAACCAGGTGTCAATCGGAGCGTCGTACTCGGTTGCGGTATCCATCGCCGGCAGACTCCCACCGACCCGGTTGCACGCCGCAATCGGCCTTTGGTCCTAGGACCCCTCGAGCAGGCCGTTCCTCTCCGCCCAGAGAGCCGCTTGAGTGCGATCCCCGACGCCGATGCGCTGAAAGGTATTCCCCAGATGGGTCTTCACGGTCTTCTCGCTGATACCCAGCCTGCGAGCGATCTGTTTGTTCGCGAGACCTCGACCCACCAGAGCCAGCACTTCGCGCTCGCGATTTGTGAGTGAGCTCCCCCGCGGACCCTCGGCTCGGCCGGCGAGCAGCGCCAGCGCGGCGCTGAGGGCGACTGGGGACTCCCCTCTCGCGGCGGCCCGGATGCTGGTCACGAGCTCACTCGGTGCGGCGTCCTTGAACAGGAAGCTGACCGCTCCGGCCTCAACGGCGGCCAGCACAAGCTCGCGGTCGGTGAAGGTGGGGAATGCCACGACCTTCACATCTGGATGCTGCTCGGCAATCGCGCGGATCGAAGCAAGCCCACCTACGCCGCGCTTGGACACGTTCATGAGGACGACGTCTGGCCGCTCTCGCTCGACAAAGCTCACCGCGGCTTCGCCTCCAGGCAACTCACCCACCACGACGAGGTCGGCCGTCTCAGCCAGAGAAGCTCGCAGACCGGCTCGGACCATGGGGTGGTCGTCGACCAGCAGCACCCGGACCGAGTCGCTCTCTTTCCGCGGACGCTGACGCGCGCCCGGATCAGTCCGAGCAGGGCCCGGCTCCGAGCGCGGCGGCAGCGTCGTCGATACCGGGCTTGCGGGGGCATCTAGTTCCCGCCAGACCTGCCGACGCAGCGCCGCTTCCAGGCTCCTGGCTGACGAATGGCGGTCGCGGAGATCGTTCAGGGCGAGGCGCATGACGTGTGACGGAGTGCAGCGCAGTCCCACGAGGGCACCGACCACCGCCTGCGTCCAAACGTACTGCGGCTCGGTGAGAAAGACCCTCGTCGTGTGATAGCTCGGCGCCGCCACACCGTCCAGGGGCACGGAATCGTCGTCGGGCCGAGGACGCTGTGTTTCGCGTTCGCGCCAGACCTGCTTGCGAAGAGCCGATTCCAGGGTCTTCGGTGACCAGTGCCGGTCGCGAAGATCATCGAGGGCCAGTCGAATGACGTGTGACGGAGTGCACCGCAACCCCGCGAGAGCGCCAATCAACCCCTGGATCCAAGCATGCTGCCGCTCGGTGACAAGAGCCGTCACACGGAGATACCCCGCGGTGCTCAAGGCCAGGTTGACACCTCCCCTACAGAAAGTGTACGTCTGGCTGCGATGGACGACCTGGCTGAGCTGCACCGCTTCAACGCGTGGGCCAACCGCGGCCTGCTCGCGGGTGTGCGCCAGCTGTCTCCCGAGCAGCTCGATGAGCAGCAGGATGGTATGTACCGCACCATCCTGGGCGTCCTCCGCCACCTAGCGCAGGTCGAGTTCGCGTACCTGTCGCTGATGCGAGGTCAGTCCCTGGATCGAGGCGAGTTCACGGCGCCCTGGGGGCTGGACCAGGTGGAGGATGTACTGGGGAAGACCGGCCCCGGGCTGGTCGAGGTGGCGCGCAGCGCCACTCCGGACGCGACGTTCCACATCCCGTGGTTCCAGCGTGACTTCACCTTCTTGCAGGGCCTTGGCCAGGTGCTCACACACTCGATCAACCACCGGGCGGACATCAACCAGTGGCTGCCGCGATTCGGCGTCGATTCGACCGACCAGGACTACATCGACCTCGTTTTCAGCGAGAGCTAGGCGTCGGAGGCGCCGGCGACCCAGGCAACGTCCCACGCCGCCAGCGGTCCGCTTCGCGGATGACCGCCCAGACGCAGTCGCCCTTCGCATCTGCGTTGTCGTCGACGCTCGGCCAGGTCCTGGTCGTCAGGGTTCGGCCCTGACCAGGAGTAGGTGGCGTCGCCAGTTCCGGTTGAGATGGCGGACGGGAAGCCAGAGGCGCTTGTCACTGATGGGGAGGCGGGGCCGGCTCTTGGCACAGAGGGGAGCGTCATGCCCACGCAGGGCTCCGCGAGCGTGGCCTTGACCATCATGGCGCCGGCGTCGCGCCTGGCCGACGGCTTGGCGAGGTAACGGCTCCCTGCAGGTCGCGGACCACATTGTGCAGGGCCGCCTCCAGCTCGGCGTCCGGCAGGTCCTCGAAGGTGCTCGCCCCGAGCAGGACTCCGGCGATCGCGCCGAGCGACGCGATCCTCCGGATCCGTCCCTCGACGGGCACGGAGGGGTCCCTGAGCAGGCCGAGGAACTGATCCTGTATCTCGCTTATCACGGGCCCATGCTTCGCCAGACCGGGGTCGCGATGCAGCTCGGCAATCTCGTCCTGGTTCCTGATGTGCAGCTCGATCAGCCGCCGGTGCCGCAGGGCCAGGCCGATCAGCAGGTCCACCAGCCGCTCCCAGACGTCGCCGGCGTCCGCCTCGGCCTCCAGCACTGGCAGGACGTCGTCGGTGATGCCGTGCACGCGCATGTGCAGAGCCATGAGAATGTCCTGCTTGCTCTCGAAGTGGTAGTAGAGCGCTGCCTTCGAGAACCCGAGCTCCGCCGCGATCTGGCGCAGCGAGGCCTCGGAGTAGCCCTTGCGGACGAAGAGGTCGAGGGCGATGTCGAGGATCCGCTCCCGGGTGGGCGCCGCTGTGCCGCCCGCTTTGGCTGACCGATCGGATGCCGTGGTGCTGCCCCCTCTTCGTGCCATCGACGTCCATTCTACTTGACGGCCGGTAAGCGTAGCGAGTACCATCTGAATCGGCACTTACTGACCGACCGGTAAGCTTGCCCGCCGGCCGACGAGAACAGGGAGACCCATGACTGAAAACATGATCGAGGCCGAAGGCCTCACGAAGCGATTCGGGACGACGCAGGCGCTCGCCGGCTTCGACCTGGCCGCGCCCGCGGGGTCGATCCTCGGTGTGCTCGGCCCGAACGGGGCGGGCAAGACGACGGCGGTGCGCATCCTGGCGACGCTCGCGCTGCCGGACGCCGGACGCGCCCTGGTGGCCGGCTATGACGTCGTCCGCGACCCTGCGGCCGTGCGGCGGAACATCGGCTTCACTGCGCAGGACGCGACCCTCGACGAGACGCTGACCGGGCGCCAGAACCTCCGGATGGTCGGCGAGCTCAGCCGGATGCGGCGGGGGGACGCGCGGATGCGGGCCGAGGAGCTGCTGCGAACGTTCGAGCTGACCGACGCGGCGGGCCGCGTGCTGAGGGGCTATTCGGGCGGCATGCGACGCCGCCTCGACCTCGCGGCGAGCCTGATGACCCGCCCGCCGGTGCTGTTCCTGGACGAACCAACGACGGGGCTCGACCCGACGAGCCGGCACCGCGTCTGGTCCGTGCTCCGCGGGCTGGTCGACGACGGGGTGACGGTGGTCCTAACGACGCAGTACCTGGACGAGGCAGACCAGCTCGCGGACCGGATCGTGGTCGTCGACCACGGTCGCGTCATCGCCGAGGGCACCCCCACGGAGCTGAAGCGGGTGACCGGAGGCGCGCGCCTCGAGGGGACGCTGAGCAGTCCGAACGCCGCCGCGCTGGACGCGCTGCGCCCACTCGTCGAGGGGCCTGTCCAGGTCAGCGAGGACGGGCGGCGCCTGCGCGCGCCGGTCCGCAGTACGGCCGGACTCCTGACGCGGGTCGTGCGGGCGCTCGACGAGGCCGGTGTCGACCTGGAGGACGTGGCGGTCCACCAGCCCTCGCTCGACGACGTGTTCATGAGGCTGACCGGCACGGCGCCCGTGGCACCGGCCGAGACGCCGGCCGGGACGGCGGAGGAGCCGGCCCGCGAGCTCCAGGAGGTGAACCGATGATCGATGCCCTCCCGATGGTCCACGTCGCCGGTCCGCCGATGCCGGCCCGCGTGGCCGGCGCCCTGCGCGATGTCTACGTCGTGACGAGGCGCAACCTGATCCACATCACGCGGGAGCCGATGCAGCTGGGTGACGTGACGATCCAACCAGTCCTCTTCACGCTGCTGTTCGTCTACGTCTTCGGCTCCGGCATCCCCGTGCCGGGCGGCACGTACGCCAGCTTCGCGATCGCTGGCCTGCTGCTCCTCAACCTCACAACGTCGAGCATGGGCACCGCCGTTGGCCTGACGGTCGACCTCGGCACCGGCATCATCGACCGCTTCCGGACGCTGCCGATGTGGCCGGCGGCCGTGCTCGTCGGACGCTCGATCACGGACCTGCTGGCCGCCACGCTCTGCACCCTGATCGTGGCCGGCAGCGGTCTGGTCGTCGGCTGGCGCCCGCAAACCGGGATCGGCCAGCTGATCGCCGGCTTCGGGGTCGCCCTGTTCTTCGCGTACGCCCTGTCCTGGCTCGCCGGCTGCGTAGGTCTCTGGGCGAAGGGCGTCGAGACGGCCCAGAGCTTCGGCTTCCTGGTGCTGTTCCCGATCTCGTTCGTCTCCAACGCGCTTGTGCCGACGCGGGGCATGCCCGACTGGCTGCGCACGATCGCCGACTGGAACCCGGTGAGTGCCGTGACCGCCGCGTGCCGGGAGCTGTGGGGCAACCCGAACCCGTCGGCGCTCAGCTCGGCCTGGTCGATGCAGCACCCAGTCTGGACGGCGCTCGCCTGGTCGATCGCGATACTCGTGGTCTGCCTGCCGCTGGCCTCGATGCTGTACCGACGCCGGACGACCGGGTGACGCGACCCGACTCGGCGAGCCGGCGGCGGCGAGCGCTCGTCGCCCCCGGCCTCCCGGGACGAGTGCCGCACCACGATGTGGTTCGGACTTGAGGCACCTCGGCATCCTGGCGCACGGCCAGGTCGTGCAGGCCCGGGAACGGCTCGAAGCCAGTCACGGAAGCCTGGATGTCGATGACGTCTTTGACGGCTAGTGGTCCGAGGGGCCGGCGACCCAGGCAACGTCCCACGCCCAGCGGTCCGCTTCGCGGATGAGCGCCCAGACGCAGTCGCCCTTCGCATCTGCGTAGTCGTCGACGCTCGGCCAGGTCCGGGTCGCCAGGGTCCGCTTCGTCTCCTCGTAACGATGCCGGGCCTCTGGCGTGGCCCGGAGGTAGTCGCGGAACAGCAGCGCAGCCTGTTCGCTGAACTCGCCCAGGTTGCGAACGTGGATGTTGGCCAGTCGCCTGTCACCGGCGCCCACCAGACGGAAGAACCGCTTGCGGCGGTCGTCGTTGTCGGGGATCCACTCGAAGCCCGCGCCCTCGATGCCGGCGCGGAGCGGCTCGAAGGGCTCGAAGCCGGTCACGGAAACCTGGATGTCGATGACGTCCTTGGCGGCCAGGCCCGGCACGGCGGTCGACCCGATGTGGTCGATGCGCGAAGCTCGGTCGCCCAGCGCTTCGCGGAGGCTGGCGGCGTACCGTGCGAAGCGCTCCGGCCACGCCAGGTCATACTCTGCCACCACCACCGAAACCGCGGCCATCGGGCTACTTTAGCGGTGCCTCCTGAATCGCTCGCCAGAGCTTCTCGGGCGAGAGCGGCATGTCCAGGTGCTCGATCCCGAGGAGAGCGAGCGCGTCGAGAACCGCGTTGTGGACCGCTGGTGTAGAACCGACGGTCCCGGACTCGCCGATCCCCTTGACCCCCAGCACGTTCAGATGTGTGGGCGTGACCGTCCGGTCGGTCTCGAAGCGAGGGAGCTCGTTCGCGGTGGGGAAGGCGTAGTCGAGCAAGCTCGAGGTGCGTGGATTGCCGTCGGTGTCGTACACGACCTCCTCGAAGAGCGCCTGCGCCACGCCCTGAGCGATACCACCCTGCTGCTGCCCCTCGGCCAGCAACGGGTTGAGCACTTTGCCGCAGTCGTCGACCGCGACGTGGCGCAGCAGGCGCGCGTCACCGGTGTCTGAGTCCACCTCGACCACCGCGACGTGGGCGCCGAACGGAAACGTGAAGCCTTGCTGCCGAAAGTCGACGGCAGCCACCAGACCCGCCTCGCCGGCCTGCGATGCCAAGTCGGCCCACGAGACCGCCGAGCCGGGCACCCCGCGAACGCGAATACCACCCCCGGCCACCTCAAGGTCGGCAGCGTCGGCCTCCAGCAGCTCTGACGCGAGCGCGCGGCCTCGGTCTATCACCTCGCGCGACGCCTGCTCGATTGCCGCGCCGCCCATCTGCATCGAGCGTGAACCGACCGTGCCCTGGCCGCTGCGAACGCGCGCGGTGTCTGAGTGCAGGACTTCGATCCGTTCCATCGGCATCTGCAGAAACTCTGCGACCAGCTGCGCGTAGGTGGTCTCGTGACCTTGTCCGTGTGACGAGGTCCCCGCCAAGACCAGCACCCGGCCGTCAGGCCGCACTTCGACCGACCCGAACTCGACCGGCGCCCCGCCGCCGGTGACCTCGACGTAGACCGATACACCGATCCCCAGCAGCTTGCCATCGCCCCGGGCGCGCCGCTGCACCTGCTCCCGACGCAAAGCGTCGTAGCCCGCGATCTCGAGCGCCCGGTCTAGAGCCCTGGCGTACTCGCCGCTGTCGTAGGGGGCTCTCGCCACCGTCTTCAGGGGAAACGCGTCGGCTGCGATGAAGTTGTGCCGTCGCACTTCGACCGGGTCCATCCGCAGACGACCGGCAAGCATGTCCATCGCGCGCTCCACAAGCTCGGCAGCCTCCGGCCTTCCGGCGCCCCGATAGGCATGAATCGGCGTCATGCTGGTGACCACGCTCTCGGCCTGATAGTCGATGCGCGGGATGTGGTAGACGCCCGACAGCATCATCCCGGTGAAGGTCGGGAGCCAGGCACCTAGCCCCGGATAGGCGCCGGCGTCTGCGATCACTCGAACTCGCAGCCCGACCAGCGTGCCGTCTGAGCAGGCGCCGAGCTCGACCTCCTGCACCTGCCCGCGCCCATGGCACATGTTGACAAGGTTCTCGCTACGGCTCTCCAGCCAGCGAACGGGCCGCCCCAGGCGCCATGCCAGCACCGCCGTGACCACCTGCTCCGGGTAGAGGTATGCCTTGGCGCCAAAGCCTCCGCCGACGTCGGGCGCGATCCCTCGCACATGCGAGCGCTCGATGCCGAGGCTGTCCGCGATAGCGTCCCGAACCATGAACGGCATCTGGCTGGACATCCACACGACCAGGCCGCCACTGTCCGGGTCGGGAGCCGCCGCCACCGCGTTTGGCTCCATCGGCGCAGGCGCCAGCCGTTGGTTGATGAAACGGGCTCGAACCACCACGTCGGCGCCTTCCAGCGCGTCGCCCTCGTTGCCGTAGGCGACCTGATAGCAGTGGTTGGTGCCCGCTTCCGGGAACAGGACGACCTCGTCCCGGGCGGCCGCTTCCACGTCGACCAGGGCGGCCAGCGGCTCATAGTCGATCAACACCGCCTCGGCGGCGTCTGCCGCCTGGGCGCGCGTCTCCGCGACCACCACGGCCACCGGCTCCCCCACGAACCGGACCGCATCGCGCGCCATGTGAGGACGGTTGAATGCATCCGGGATCGGAGGGAAGAGCTTGCGGGCGGGGAGGCCCAGCGACTCGTCCGTGTGGACGGCCACCACGCCTGGCATCGCGGCTGCTTCGGCTGTATCGATGCGGCCGATCCGCGCATGGGCGACGGTCGAGCGCACGAAGAGCGCGAAGAGCGCGTCGTCAAGGCGGACATCGTCCACGTAGCGGCCCTGTCCCGTCAGCAACCGCGGGTCCTCGCGGCGCCGCACCGGGTTCCCAAGCACCGACCCATTCGGGGTGAGGTCGGCGGCAGTGGTCACGCGGCGATTGTCTCCCGGATGGACATCTCGCCGCCTTCAGAGCCCCGGCAGCTGGACGTCGAGTACGACGCACTTGCCCGATGCTGTGGACGCCAGCGCCCGCTCCAGAGCCGGGCCCATCTCCGCTGGCCGGCTGACCACCTCCCCCTCCCCACCGCAGGCCTGGGCCAGCCCGACGTAGTCGAGGGCCGGCTGGAGCTGGGTCTCCGGGAAGTCGCCGTGGCGCACGGCGGCGCCTTCGGGGTAGAGGCGCGCGACAGGCAATTTCGAGGCGTGGTACGAGCGGTTGTCGAGGATCACGGTCACAAACGGGGCGCCAGCTCGATGCGCCGTCCAGAGGGCCGCTGTCGGGACGCCGAAGTTGAAGGCGCCGTCGCCGCACACGGCGACGAGCGGCAGGTCGGGCCGCGCCAGGCGAGCGCCCACAGCGGCGCCGATCGCCCACCCCAACGAAGGCGCGCCCGCCTGGAAGTATCTGCCGGGCGACCGATGCAGCTGCCGCACGCACGCCGCCCGGTTGGTCACCGCCTCGTCGAACACGACAACGTCAGGCGGCAGGGCACGATCAAGCTCGGCCAGGAACGCCTCAGCCGCGTCTGCCGGCGAGCCGCCGGGCTCGGCTGCTCGGCGCCATTGGGCGTGGACGTCCGCAACCGCGGCCTCCGCCTCCAGGCGCCGGTGCGACCACCGTTCCCTCCGGGGCTCTGCAAGGTCGCACAGCGCGGCCTCGAGCAGCGGCAGCGCGATCGCGCTGTCGGCTGTGAGGGAGACCGTCATGGGAAAGTCCCACATGGGCATCGAGGGCTTGGCGGGATCGATGTCGATCTGCAGCAGGGCGGCGTCCGGGGGCGGAGACGCCACGGCTGGCACCCAGGGAACCTCGGAGTCGACGACGAGCACCGCGTCGGCGGCCGCGAGGAAGCGGGTGCCGTCGCGACCGGCGTACAGAGGATGCTCGCCCGGGAAATTGAGCCGGTCTCGGTCGTCCAGCACTGGGGTCCCGAGCAGCTCACTTATCCTAACCAGCACGTCGACGCTCTCCGGCCGCCTGCCGACGCGACCGGTGACCACGACGGGCCGCTCGGCATCCGCCAGCAGCTGAGCCAGCCTGGCCAGTCCGCGGGGATCTGGCGCCGGCGGACATGGCCGTGTCAGGCGTGCCGCCGCCGGCCCGGCAGGCTCCATCAGCGCCTCGCGCGGCAGCATCAAGTAGCACGGACCGGTCGGTTCGGATTCCGCCACGTGGAAGGCGCGGCGCACGATTCGGCCCAACTCGCGGCCGCGCGGCACCTCCATCGCCCACTTCGCGTAGGCGCGCATCGACGCGGGCTGATCGAGCTGCTCCTGCTGCCAGTGGATCGGGTTGTCTCGGTGGCCCGGCACGCTGCGATCCACGGTGTACGGCGACCGGCCGGCCATGATAACGACGGGCGTGCCGTTGCGCTGCGCGTTGTGCAGCGCGCCGCCAACGTTCAACGTACCCGCGTCGACGTGGACCAGGACCGCCTGTGGCCGGCCGCTCAGCAAGTGGTGACCGATCGCCGCCGAGAGCGCGACGTGTTCGTGGATGCAGAGGATCGTGTCGGGATGCGGTGTGCCGGCCGCACGGGCGGCAGCCAGCGCCTCTTGGATTGGGGCGGTGTCTGTCCCGGGGTTCATGAAGAGATGGCCGACCCCTTCGTCCGCCAGGATTTCGACCAGCTCGGCGGCCGCCTCAGTCATTGGGTCACCTCCTTCCGCACCTGCCGGCTTCCGGCTCAGCCTTTCGCGACATCTCGATATGCTCCCAGGGTGGTGACAGAGACCGACCTCGAGCTGAGCGGCGGGCGCACGCTGCATGTTTACGACACCTCCGCGGATGATGCGGACGGCCGCCTCGCTGTTTTCTGGCACCACGGCACGCCGAACATCGGCGCACCGCCCGAACCCCTGCTCCCGTCCGCTGCCCAGCTCGGCATCCGCTGGGTGTCGTACGACCGGCCCGGATACGGTGGATCAACTCCTCACCCAGACAGGGACCTGGCATCGGCGGCCGTTGACGTCTCAGGCATCGCCGATGCATTGGGCGTCGGGCAATTCGCGGTAATGGGCCATTCCGGTGGCGGCCCCCACGCCCTGGCATGCGGTGCGCTGCTGCCTGAACGCGTCCTAGGCGTCGTCTGCGTGGCCGGATTGGCTCCGTTCCACGCCGAGGGCCTGGACTGGTTCGCCGGCATGGCGGCCGCCGGCGCGGCAGAGCTCCACGCCGCCGCCGAGGGACGCGCGGCGCTCGAGGACCGCCTGGCGTCTACCGAGTTCGACCTGGAACAGTTCACCCCGGCAGATCATGCCGCACTCGCGGGGGCTTGGTCCTGGCTGGGCGCCATCGCCGGGCAAGCCATGGAAGGCGGGCCGGGGGGGATGGTGGATGACGACCTCGCATACGTCGCCCCGTGGGGGTTTGACCCCGCGCAGGTAACCGCGCCAGTCCTCTTCCTGCACGGTGGCCAGGATCGGATCGCACCCAGTTCGCACGCCGAGTGGCTCTCGCGCCATGTCCGGTCGGCAGAACTGTGGCTGCGCCCAGACGACGGACACATCTCGGTCCTCAACTCCGGCGCGGCGGCCCTGGACTGGCTCCGGGAGCACGCCAGCCAGGGTTGACCTGAGGCTAGGCAGCCTCCTCGGCGCGGACGTCGCCGAACGCCCCGAGACCGGCACGGCTATAGAGCCGGCGCAGAGGATGCGGAGCCCACCAGTTGTAGTCGCCCAGGATCCTCATCACGGCGGGCACGATGAGCGCGCGCACTATGGTGGCGTCGAGCGTCACCGCCACCGCCAGCCCGATCCCGATCGACTTGATCAGCTCCACTTCGGCGAGGCCGAACGCGAGGAAGACGGCGACCATGATCGCTGCCGCACCAGTGATCATGCGGCCGCTCCGCTCCAATCCTTCGGCGACCGCGCGGCGGTTGTCGCCAGTTCCCACGTACTCCTCGTGAATCCGGCTCACTAGCAGGACCTCGTAGTCCATCGACATCCCGAAGACGATGGCGAAGAGGATCACCGGCACGCTGGGATCGACCGACTGTGGGGTGAAGCCGAGCTGGCCGCTCAGGTGACCGTCCTGGAAGATCCAGACCAGCGCGCCGAACGATGCTGCGATCGAGAGCAGATTGAGCACCACCGCCTTGAACGGCAGTACCAGAGAGCCCGTCAGCAGGAACAGCACGAGATAGGTGACCAGGACCACGAATCCGACAGCGATCGGGGTGCGGCCGACGATGAATTTGATGATGTCGACGTCGAAGGCCGTCTGGCCGGTGACCAGGACCTGGCCGCTGTCGGGCACTGATTCCGCGCGGATCGCTTTGAGGATGTTCCGAGCGGCGTCGCTGGAAGCCGGCTGGTTGCTGACCGTTGTCATCAACACGATGTTCTTACCTACCGCCTGTCCCATCGCCAGCCGAGCGTCGACCGGCAGCTGGGCCGCGTCCGACGCGTACAGGCGCTGGTAGTCGGCCCGGCCGAGCGAGGCGTCGACGGAGTAGATGCCGTCCACTCGGAGGACGCCCGGGACTGCGGCGAGACGCCGGCTGAGATCGTACTGGTCGCCGATCCGCTCCGGCGTGAGCGGAGTGCCGGCCGTGTATCGGACGACGACCTGGAAGATGGTCTGGTCCTGGCCCGGGAAGCTGCGTATCAGGTTGTCGTAGCCCTGGCGCGCCTCGAGTCGAGGCGGCAGCTGGTCGACGTCACCGTTGGCCAGCCGCAAGTGCAGAAATGGCGTCCCCAGCAGCACGAGAAATGCCAGCGCAGGTGCCAGCACGACGAGAGGCCGACGCATTACCCAGCCCGCGAGCCGGTGCCAAAAGCCCCGGCCGGCCACAGCTTGACGGCCGACGAGGGGCAGCGGCAGACGGTTGACGCGAGGCCCAAGGATGGCGAGGAGGGCGGGCAGAAACGTGAGCCCGTAGATCACGGCCGCCGCCACCACAATGCCGCCGGCGGCGCCCATCGAGGCCAGGAACGTGCCCTGGTAGAAAAGCATTGCGGACAGGCCGACGGCCACTGTCAGACCGGAAAAGGTAATCGCCCTGCCGGCCGTGGCCATGGTCTTCGCCAGGGCTTCCTCGCCGCTGGCGCCGGCTGCCAATTCGTTGCGGAAGCGGTTGACGATGAACAGCGAGTAGTCGATGGCAATGCCGAGGCCGATCAGGGTGACGACGTTGAGCGCGTACTGAGACACGTCGGTCACCCGAGTGAGCAGGAACGTGCCGGCCAGGCCGGCCACGATCGTGACCACGCCGACGCCCAGCGGCAGGCCGGCAGCGACCAGGCTGCCGAAGATCAGTAACAGCAGGATCAGCGCCACGGGCAGGGAGACCTTCTCGGCGCGCTGCAGGTCACTCTCCAGCGTCGTGCTGAAGGCGTGGTTGATCGGGACCTGACCCGTGCCGGTCACGGTGAGGCTGTTCGCGTGGACACGGCTGCGGAGGGCCGAATAGTCGGCGCTTGCCTGGTTGCCGGTGGCCTTGATGTCGACGCGGACCAGCGCCTCGCGGCCGTCCCTGGAAATGAGCGACTGAGCGACAGCAGGAGTCGGAGCGTTGTAGGGGGTGTGTACGGCGGTGACCCGCGAGTCGTTCGTGATCCCCGACAGGGCCGCCTCGACCTCGGAGCGGAAGCCTGCGTCGGTGGCTGACTGGTCCTTGCTCGTGAAGATGAGCAGAAAGGACGCGCCGCCCTGCTGGGTCGAGCTCAGCTGCCGGCTGATCAGATTGCTGGCCCGAGCCGCCTCGAGCCCACTCCTGTCCGAATTCCCGGTGGTCAGGGTGCCGCCGGCGAGCAGCCCGACGACGGATACCACCAGGAACACGGCGGACGCCGCCAGCGTGGCCCACCGCCATCGGTGAACGAATCGGCCCCATGCCGCAAACACTCTCGTTCCTCCTTCTACGGTTGGTCCTGTCCCAGCCCTGGCAGGTGCTCGGGATGGGTGGCGAGGGCGACGGCCATCGCTGCCAGGGCGTCGACGGCCGCGTCGGCATTGAAGTCGGGGTCGACGAGAGCCTGGACCATGATGCCGAGCGTGCCGCCCCACACTGCTCCCGCCAGGGCGGGCGCAAGCTGGGGAGAGAGGCTGCGCTCGGCAAGCACACCGCGGGCGATCGCTTCGACCTTGCCGCGGTTCTGACGGAGATCGTCGAGGACGCCGGCGCCCACCTCGGCGTCGTGAAGACCTACCCCGATCAGCTGGATGTACAGCCGGTTGACATCGCGACCGCTCCGCAGCATCGCCTTGAAGTGTTCGAAGGCCTCCAACGCGGTGCCGATGGCGTCGTCCTGGTCAGGCAGCTGCATCTCGGCGCAGCACCGGGCAAGCACGGCCAGCACCAACCCCTGCTTCGACCGGAAGTGGTAATGGACCAGGCCCTGGGCCACCCCGGCCTCTTCGGCGATGTCCTTGACCGTGGTGCTCTCGTAGCCCTTTCCGCTGAGCGTCCGGAAGGCGGCCTCCAGGATCTGTTCGCGCGTCTCCGCCGAGGCGGCGCATCGGCGATTACCGACTGAATGAGCAATCAAAGTTTGATTGGCTATTCAGTCAGGCTTCTCTGAGGTGTGTCAAGGGGCCGGTTCCAGTGGCAGGCAGCATCAGGCGCGGGCCACGACGACCATGCGGCGGCTGCCGAGCGCCAGAGGCTCGCCTTCGGCCCCATACCCGGCCACCTCCCCGAAGCCGGCATCGAGCAGCCAGTCGCGCAGCTCGGTGAAGGCGAAGGTGCGGACGCTGAACCAGTAGCGGCGGACGCTGCCATCCCGAACGATGATGCGCTCCGTGTTCGTCCGGGCGCTGGCCACGTCGAAGGTCGTGCGGTCGATGAGCAGGTCGTCGCCGCGCTCCCTCAACGTGACTGGCGGCCACCCGGTGGCGGCCATCACCCCGAGCAGGCGTTGGCGGTTCTGATGGTCGATCACGAGCCTCCCACCTGGCTTGAGTGCGCGCCGCCACGAGGCCAGCATCGCCCGATTGGTGGCATCGTCGAAATAGCCGTATGAGGTGAACCAATTGACGACCGCGTCGAATGGACCGTCCGGAGGGATTTCCCGCATGTCCGCCAGGCGATAGTCGACCGGTCGGCCCGCCTGCCTCGCCACGTCGAGAAACCTCGCGCTGTTGTCTATGCCGACCACCTCGCAGCCGAGCTGTGCCAGCCTGTTGGCGATGCGGCCGTGACCGCAGGCAACGTCGAGCACACGCATGCCGGACTGGAGCCCCAGGAGCCGGACGATCAGCTCGACATCCATGTCGGAGCGCTCGTCGGTGAGCATGTCCCCGGAGAAGTGGAGGTAGTCGTCGCCGAAGACCTGGTCGAAGTCGTAGCGGATCATGGGCCAGTTTAGTGCCCCCTCCCGTGCGCTGGTAGCTCTGCTCGCAGCTGATATGCCTGGGCACCGTCACGCGGGAGGTGCAGCAACCTCTTTTTTAGAGATGGCCATCAAACGTTCTCCCAATCAGGCAAAGGCGTTTGCAGCCCTAGTCAGCGCGAGCCGGGACTGGACCAGACTCGGCCATTTCGCTAAGTTGGCGAATGGTCTAGGAGGTCAGGGAATCGGGATTTTTAGTCCTCCTAACGCAATGCATCAGATTGCCCCGCGAAAGCCGTTTCTCTAAATCGGTTACGGACGCCGAACCGTGGTAAGCCGACACTTCACAAAGCCGCATAGGCCCCTTCCTCGGCGCACTTGCTGCCCCAGTCGCCATTCTCGCCTTCCGCGCTACGAGGGGCCTTTCCAACCTTGAGGCACGCGTGTGGAACGCGTTCAGCGACCTTGGGGAATTACTCATGACCGTTGAGCTACCGATGCCGGTGGCATCACCTGAAATGCCCGGAATGAGCCGAATCAAACCCTTCATCACAAACACCAGCGAGTGGAGCGCCCGCAACCTGCTCGTTCGGGTTGATCTTTACGGCGTCGGCGGCTTTGGTGCCGGCGGAACCGGAGGGGCACCGGGATGGTAAGAAGCCCGACACACGCAGACAGTTGGCGTGACAGCCGTTCAATGGAACGGCGGAGCCAACTACTCGATACATGCGATTCCTCGCGGGTCCTGCCTGCCTTAATTTCGGTGACTCGTCGCAGATGCCTGTCGAGCCCGCCCACGGCGGGTGATCCAGATGTGGCCGACGGATACACGTCGCCCGCGATCACGGTGCCCTTAGATTCGAGACCGAGCGAGAGTGGTTGTCGCTAAATCTGATTCTTGGATTGATTCCGAGACGCTCTCTGCCTCATTACGCTCACGAAGTCGGCACTGAGCGTCCGCCGCCCCTTGCCAGCCGGGCCATCTCGCCTAAGTTGGTGAATGGTTTAGGAGACTCAGAGAACACTCATTCTGCTCAGGTTTGACGGTAATCCAAGTGGTAATGACTTTGCTGCACGTGGTGAAACATGCGGCGTCTTCTGTATGTCCAGAACCCGCAGTGGCTATTCCGACATCGATATGGGTTAAGGAGCACCCATGTCAGCCAAACCACCATTCCCACACCAAAGCCCCATGCAAACGTATCCATTGTTGTATCCCCCTTTTGCTCCGATATGTTTGGGCGTAGACCTCTGAAAACACTCACCTGAGAACGCCGTCTGCTCGACCAGCTCCTTTTCCTAATTGGCGAACCATAGGGTTCGATTCGGCATGGCAGCAAGGTCCGTTGGTCCCGAGCGAGGTCGGGACCAATCGACTGGAAACGGGTGCCAGCAGCGACGAGGGGGACATCCTGCCTCTTTGCGCCATAAACGTCACGAAACCAGGGGGTTCTCTGACCCCGTAAACCCTAACCTGAGCCTTCAGTCTGCTTCGTGCCGCTCTCTGAGTCGGCGCTGGGCGTCCGCTGCCCGAAGTTCACGAGGCGCCAGCATGCTGAGTGCGCCCATCGGCTCGGCCCTTGATTGAGGACCGACCCCCGAGGCGATCCCAGAGCGGGAGCAGGAGGCGGTGAAGCTGGACGTAGAGCGAGGCAGAGGCCCGGACTCCACCGCGTCCCGTGACCAGGGATCCGCCTTGGCCGTCGAGGTACGCGCAGATCAGCCGGAGCTGCGTTGCCACGTCGCCGGGCTGGTCGCTTAATGGCCCGTCCGACGGCACAAAGGGGGTCAGGTGGCCCGTGAGCAGCTCTCGTATCTCCCTTTCGATCTGGTCGCGCCGCTGCCAGCGAAGCGTGGAGGAGCAGACCCAGTGCCTGACTGCGATGCGATCGCCGGCGTTCAGGGTCGTCTTGGTTCTCGGCATGGGGTCAATCCGCGTACGAGACTGTCGAGGCGCTGATTCAGCTGGTCCGTTGACAGCTTCGAGCGTCTTTTGTCGGTTGCCTTGCGCGACAGCGCCATCGAGCTTGTGGAGGTTTAACCGCGTGAGCGCCACCAGCGCGCCATGCTGCTCACAAGGGAGGTGGATTGTCAACATCTGCATTTCCCTTCCGCGCAGAAAGAGGAGTGTTTATGGAACTTCGCTGGATGACTGCAGCAAACGCCGACGCCGTCGCGACGGCCAGCCACCTCTTCGATCACGCCGTGCGCGCCGACTGGGCGTTGCACTTCCTGGCTCAGCCCAACCATCACCTGTGCATCGCGTACTCCGACGGTGAGCCGGTTGGCTTCATCTCGGGTGCGGAGCTGACACATCCTGACAAGGGCACCGAGATGTTTCTGTACGAACTCTTTGTGGACGATCGCTTCTGGCGGCGCGGTATTGGGAAGGCGCTCGTCGCAGCCCTGAGCGAGATGGCACGCAGTAGGGGCTGCTACGGAATGTGGGTCCTCACGCACGCTGACAACTCCGCGGCCATCAGGACGTACAGGTCGGCTGGTGCTAGCGAACAGAAGGACCAGGTGATGTTGACGTGGCATCTCGACCCGTAGCTGTTCGGAGTTAACAGACTTGGGGTAGCGAACGAGTGTACGATCTGATATCCTGAGGGAGTGAAGCTGAGCGAGTGGGCACGACGCAACGGCATCCATCCCAAGACCGCCCTGCGCTGGTTCGACCGGGGCATTCTGCCGGTCCCGGCTCGCAAAGTCGGCCCGCGGACCATCCTGGTGGAGGTGCCGAGCCAGACCAACGAGACGGTCGCCCTCTACGCGCGAGTCTCCTCCCACGACCAGCGCGCTGACCTGGAACGGCAGATGGGACGGCTGGTCGAGTGGGCGGCAGCCCAGTGCCTGCGAGTCAGCCACACGGTAAGTGAGGTGGGCTCGGGGGCCGGCGGCGCACGGCCCAAGCTGCGGCGCATGCTCGCCGACGGCACGGTGCGCTCCATTGCGGTCGAACACAGAGACCGCCTGGCGCGGTTGGGCTCGGAATACATCGAGGCGGCGCTGTTGGGTGGGGGCCGGCGGTTGCTGGTGATGGAGGGCAGCGAGCTCGAAGACGACCTGCTGCGCGACATGACCGAGGTGCTGACCTCGCTGTGCGCGCGGCTCTACGGTCGCCGTTCGGCCAGAACCAGGGCCCAGCGTGCCCTGCGGTGTGCGGAGCGGGAAGTGTGATCCATCAGGCCTCTCGATGAGCTCAAGGGTCGCTCCCCGGTAGCCGCCGCTGGTCGTCGTAGCTAGGCGCGCACAGACGGCCTGAAGATCGCCTCAGGACCGCGCGACCAATGTTTCCCGCGCGGGTATTCGGTGACGAGGCCATTGTGAGCGAGCGAGACGAAGAGCGCCGCGCCCGGCGCGTCCATCGGCTGATGGAGGACACCCTTGCAGGCCGCAACCTCAAGGTCACGCCGTCGGATGCGGCTGAGCGCGAAACGATACGAGCCGGTGCCGCGCTGGCCGGGGCTCGCCAGGACCATCCGAGGATGTCTGCCGCCTTTCGCCGCCGGCTGAGCAAGATGTTCAGCGGCCAGGAGTCCCCCACCAAGCTCACCCGGCGTGCCCTGCTAGGCGCTGGGCTGGCAGTAGGCGGCGGGCTGGTGTGCGGCACCGCGGGGGCACGGTTGCTGCACCTGGGTGATGTTCCTCGGCCGACTGCCCCCACCCGATTGGCCGCCCGGGCCGTCATCGCGCCACTGCCCGAGGTCGCAAGGTGGTGGGACACCGGCATCGCGGTAGTGGAGCTGGTCGAGAACCAGCCAAGGCGGGTATCAGCGGGTTCGGTAGGCGCGTTCGTGATTCTCCTGGCGGGTCAGGTGCAGGCCGTGTCAGCCCATTGCACCCACCTTCCGTGCGAACTGGAATGGCTTCCCGGCCGCCAGGTGCTGAACTGTCCGTGTCACAACTGGCCCTTCACCTTGAGGGGTGAGTCGGTCTCCGCGGCCGGAAAGCTTCCTCCGCTACCACTGGTCCCGGTGCGCGTGAACCAGGTGGGCCATGTGGAGGTGCTGGGAACGCAATGACCCCTTGCCGCGTGCACGCGCCTGACCGGCCGGGCGCGGTCAGCGCCGGCCCCGCCGCCGACCCGGCCGTTTCGCGCCGCCGAGATTTTGAGGCACCGCCGGGGGCGGCTCAGCTTCATCGCGGGCCGGCCTGACGGCACGGCGCCGAGCGGCCACGACCGGGATGCCCGCCAGGACCACGAGCACCGCTGCGGCCAGCGCCACGAGCGGGAGCACTGGCGGGCTGCCAGCCCCAGACGCCGTGGAAGCGGCCGTGGCGGGAGGCGCGGGCGGGTATCCGGCCACGAAATATCCCAGCGTCTGCGTGCTCGCGGCGACCGTGTATGGCACGACGTTGTTAATGGAACCGATCGACTTCCACCCGGCCGAAGAGTTTGCGGCCGCGAAGATCTGGCTGGGCGGGTCCTGCTTCTGGCTGCCGTAGCGAAGTGTGACCACGACAGGGCTGACGAGGCGAGTCGAGGCGGACACGAGGTAGACGTTGCCAGCCGGGACGATGCCTCCGAAGTCCGGGTAGCTCGGCACTGGCTTGATCTCGAGAGTGACCGACGCACCGTTGGGCGGTGCCTCGAACGACTGCGATGGGAACGTGACGGCTGCCTGCTGGTCGGTGGTGAAGACGTGGCCGGCCTCGGTGGAGCCGTTCCGGACCGCGATCGTGGCCAGGCCGCTCGTGGGAGCCCGGTTGCTGTTCTTCAACTCCGGTGGGGGCGACACCCAGTGGTACGGCGCCGGCGGCGCGAACCCATCGAAGAACCCTGGCGCGACGAGCCAGGCTGCGATTACGTATACCGCCGCCGCAGCGCCAAGCGGGGCCGTGCGTCTCACAGGGCCAGGTCCGCGATGCAGTGGGCGACGATGGGCGCCACCAGGTCGCCGCAGGCCCAGCGCCAGACCGCCAGCAGCAGGCCCATGGCGGTAACCGCCAGGAGGAACTGGGGCGGATGAGAGAGCAGGTGGCCGGCCGCGAAGACCAGAGAACTCCCCAGGATGGCAGCACCAGGGCCGAGCCAGCTCTCGATGGCGGCGAACAGCGCTCCCCGGAATGCGATCTCCTCGCCGACCGAGACCCCTACGGCGGCCACCGCGAAGGGCGCCGGGATCAGCGGCAGGGGACTCCCCCGAACGGCGCTCGGCAGGAGCAGCACGGCGCCGAGCACGAGCCCGCCCAGCAGTCTGAACGCGAGCCGAGAGCGGGTGAGCCCGAGCTGGTGGGCTGTGAATCCGAGGCCCAGGGCCCCGAGTGCCACTCCCCCGACCACCAGAGAGACCAGCGCAATCTCATGCTGCCTGGCTGCCATCGCTCGGGCCCACTCGAGGCAGAGTGCCAGTACACCGATGGCGGTCGCCCTCGCTGCCGCCGACTGCACGCCCAGGCGCTCAGGTGGGGAATCGATGTGCGGCGGTTGCATAGGCCGGCGGATATACCACATTCATCTGCCCGACGCGATGCCACTGGCCGACGATGGGGGCCGCGCGAAGGTTCTGACCGGCGTCGGCCGTTGGAGCACCACCGAAGTTCGGCATGACCTATAGCCCGGCCGCCCGGCAGCCACCCGCGCCGCCCTGTTCCGCCGTGCTGGCGTTCGTGACGCGGTTCGATCGATTCGTGTGACAGGCGAGCTCATCGTGAGCCGATCTGGTCGAGCGGTGGTCCGCGTTCACGTTGTTTCGGATCGTTGCGGCAATTGTGGCCGGAGTGGCTGCCGTCCCCGAGCGGCCGGCTCGGGAACGGCAGTCGAGAATTACCGAATCACAGCGGCGAAACGCTGTTGTCAGACTTCGGTACGACCCGGAAGATTCCCCAGTCTCCGGACTTCACCATGGGCCGGCGGTTGATGTCGTAGAGGTAGTCGCCGGTCGCCTGGGTAGCGCCCCCGGCGCCGTTGACGATGTAGGCATCGAACGTCTCACCCGGGAGCAGGGTCCGGTTGTCGATGATCATCGAGTGCTGGATCCCGTGATCCAGCGGGAATGCGTGACCCATGACTCCGAAGGCGATGGCCTGGAAGCCGGCTGGTTCCCCGAACCGGAAGCGGACGGGGTCGCCGGCCTTGGCTTTGAAGACCGGCGTCTGGGGGTCGGCGGGCCCGGTCCCTCCGTTGCTCGGTCCCACGACCGCGTCGCTCATCGCCTGCCAGAGGCTGATCGTGGTGAGGTTCGCCCCCTCCTCCTGGGTTAACGACTGCTCGGCGTAGTCGATGTAGGAGTGGTCGGAGTCCAGATAGTAGATCATGATGCTGTGGCCCAGTAGGGGTTCCCGGTCGCCGAACAGGGCAACGAACTCCCTGAACTTGCTCTGCTGCTCACCCGTGCTCGGGATGGTCTGGGCGTTCTGGAGGCGGATCATCGACGAGATGCCCGACAGCTGGGGCTGGGCGGTCACCGGGTCGAAGTACGTCGCTCCAGCGGGCTCGGCGATCACGGCGCCGTAGGCGCCGTTGTTCAGCGTGGACTCGTTGCCGAGGTTAAGCACCAGGTTCGTGCCCGTCTCCTTGTCGACGTAGTAGGAGTAGAGCCGGGCATTGCCGGGTGCCACTGTCGTGTCAGGATCGAACCCGATCGCCGCCCCGTAGGACTGCTGCGGGTCGAAGATGACGTTGCCTACGTTGAAGCCGGCACGTGTCGTGCCCGACCCCCACGTCCAGGTGAAGCTGTCGGCCGGTAGGTCGTTGTGCAGCGTCACCTGCAGGCAGTCGCCCGCGTTGGCGCGTATGACGAGCGGGACGGTCGGTTTCGTCCCTGCCTTGATCTGCGCCTCGTCCTGGCTCAGCCCGTACATGATCGGCTGGGCATTGCCAGCAGCGACGCTGAGCTCCCCGGGCTGGCCCGGGTCGAAGGCCGTCGCGTTGAAGATCGACACGTCGTAGCTGCGGACGGGCGCGCTGTTCGGGCAGGCTCCGGTGCCGGGCCCATTGGGGGCCGCGGGTGGCGCCTTGCCCGTGAACGTGAGCGAGGGGAACCCGGCCCCGGAGGGTGGCGCCGTTCTCCCGGGCAGCACCTCCAGGTCGGAATGGCGCGTGTTCATCACGCGGAAGATGCCCCACGCGCCGCTCTCCAGCTCGTTGGTGCGGCCGCTGTAGTAGAGGTAGTCGCCGGCCAGGCCGCGTGGGCCGCCCGCACCTCCGTCCAGCACGTAGTCGAAGCGCTCGGAGATGCCGGTCGTGCCGGCGTCGGTGAGCGTGCCGTTGGCGTTGAAGCGCTCCGCGGCGAACCTGTGCCCCGTGATCCGCAGGTCTCCGACCCGCTCGTCCAGGCCGATGGTCCTGATCACCACCGGGTCGCCGACGTAGGCTCGCAGGAGCGGCGTGGGCGGGTCACCGTGCGCCACGGAAGAGAAGACGTAGGGGTCGTTGGAGGTGCCTATGTTCTCAAAGCCACCGCCGTTGGGGCCGATGATCGGATTGCCGGCGGAATCCGTGAACGGACTGCCGTCGATGCTGCACGGTTTCGCCTCGGTTGGCGTCGGGTTCGGATTCCCGTTCGCGTCGACGCCCGCCTCGTGCTGCGCCGTGTAGCCCATCGAGTAGTTGCCGGCCCCGAACGGGAGGCTGTTGCCAGGGGCCTGCCCGTTGCTGGCGTTGAGGGCGTTGGGGTCGCGGTCGATGAGCGGCGCCGCGCGCAGGTTGAAGCTGGACATCTCGCAGCCCTGCGGCGCACCGCTGCCGGTGAGGCCGGTGTGCTGCCAGAGCATGAACTCACGGAAGCTGCCCTGCTGGCCGAAGCCGGCCGAGCCGTTCGTCCAGATGTCGGCGATCGGGCCGCTCCGGATCAGGGCCCCGGTGACGGGGTCATGGAACGTGGAGCCCGCGGGCTCGATGATGTGGGCCGCGAACAGGCCGTGGCCCCAGGAGTGGATGCCGTCCACGTGGTCGTGGAAGAAGACGGTCCCGGCGTCGACGTCGCTGTACCACTCGTACTGGACGAACTCGGTGCCGGCCCTCTCGCCACTGGCGTGGGCGTTGGTGAGCGGCTGGGCCAGGGTCAGGGTGGTACCGCTGATCGCCGCGATCGTTGCGATCTCGGTGTCCACCGCGCCCATGCCGACCTCGACCGTGATGCCGGGCCGGAGCCCGGACGTGCTGGTCACGGTGACCTGGGTCGTGCCGGCCGCCGCGGCGGCCGTGAGCGTAGCGGCCGTCGTGTCGGGCGCCACCGACTGCTCGAACGAGAAGCCGGTGATGACGCCGTCAGAGGCCTGCGGGTCGAACTGCACGAAGTGGGTGTGCAGGTTGACCTTGGAATGGTTGTGGTTCTCCGCGGTCTGGGCCAGCTCGCTGGTCAGGGTCACCAGGTCGCACTGGCCCACGGTGTCCCTGATCGCCAGCGGTACGGCCGGCTTGGTGCCGTTGAGCACGGCCTGCTTGTCCTCGTTGAGGACGAAGATCGACCCGTTGTTGTCGACCGCGACGGGGTTCAGGCCACCGTTGGTCTCGGTGATCGCGACCGTGATCGCGGTGACGTTGAAGTGGTTCACGGTCGCCCCGGCCGGGCACTCGCCGTCCGGGTGCGTGGCTGAGGTCGTCGGCCCGAGCCACGGCGTCCCGCTGTGGCCGTTCGGTGAGAATGGCGGCCGCATTCCGAGGTGAGGTCTCACCAGCGGCCAGGCGTATCTGCCGTTGCTGGGGTCGAACATGATCTGGGGTCTCTGCCCGGGGTTCGGGGATTGGAAGTCGGCCCAGACGTGCGTGTCCTCAGGTTCGCCCAGGTAGACCGGGCCCGCGGTCGTGTTCGTCTTGACGTAGTCCCAGACGGTCGAGTCCTGGGGGTTGAGGCGAGTCCCCTGCGGCGGGAGCTGCCCCTCGACCAGGTCCTCGAGCGCGACCTGCGTGCTCGAGTTGGTGAGCTGCGACTTCAGGACGACCGTCTTGCCTTCGATCGTCCGGCCGAGCAGGCCGGCGGAGTTCACCGCCTGCGGCTTCGGTGCGCGGTTCGGCACCGTGGCCAGTGTCGCCTGCTGCGTGTCGAACACGCGCATGAAGCCCAGCATGCCGGCGATGTAGTGGTTCGCGATGTGGCAGTGGAACAGGAAGTCGCCGGCGGCCTGCTGACAGCCGCCTGCGCCGCACTCGTGCTCCAGGTCGTACGACTCCCCGGGCTGGATGGTCTGCGAGTCCAGCCGGATCGACGTGCCCGGCGGCTTGGCCTGCTTCTCGAGGCCGCCCGCGATGTCCGGGTTGTCCGCGCCCGGGTTGCGCCGCCAGCGGATGGCGCCGCCGTGCTCGTGGTAGACGTGGGCCATCTCGGAGCCGGCGTTCATCAGCCGGTTCTTATAGGGGTCTCCGATGTAGGCCTGCGGCTGCGGCGTGGCCATGTCGCCGTTCATGTACGAGCCATACTGCTGCGACTCGTCGGGGATGAAGCCGTTGTTCTGGAGGTTGAGCAGGCGCTCGAAAAAGCACTCGCTCCGGTAGTTGATGGCCTTGCTGCAGGGCCGGTACGCCTCCGTGAAGGGATCGACCACGGGAAGCGGGGCGCCGGTGCTGTCCAGGATCTGGCGATAGCCCTCGTCGCCGACCTCGTGGAAGAGGAGCGCGAACTCACGGAAGCTGGGCAGCGAGGAGCCAGACGGCTGCTGGATCACCGCGCTCCAGCCGCTCTGCATGGGCTGCAGCGTGGTCGGGTCCAGCCACTGGGAGCCCGGCGGCTCGGAGATCAGCGATCCGAACAGGCCGTGGACCGTCAGCTGTCGGATGTCCCCGGTCGAGTGGAAGACGTGCGCTCCCTCGCCCATGGCCGGGTCCATGAACACGGTGTAGCTGACGGTCTGGCCGGGCGCCGCCGTCTTGTCGGCGTTGTTGCCGATGGTGCTGGACACGTCAGCGGCGGTCTCGCCCGGGAGGCCGTCGACGTTCCAGGCCAGGTTCTCCGGCGCCGTCCGCGCCAGCGTGCCGTCGCAGTTCGGAGGATTGCCGCCCGCCTGCGGCGGCGGTCCGTTGTTGCACCCGTTCACCGGGTCGGGCGCCGGCGGCTGGTCCATCGCCGCCAGGCCGAACGTGGTCCGGTTGGTGAAGTTGATCGTGACGCAGTCGCCCTCATGCGCGCGGATCACGAGGGGCTGGATCGGGTCGGTGCCAAGCCCGAAAGACACCTGCCCGGACTGCTCCTGCGCTCGCACCGCGGAGATGTTCTGGTCGAGTACGTACATCAACGAGTTGGGGTCGTGCACCCCGAACCGGTTCAGGGTGAGGTTGACGTTGATGGCGGAGACGTTGAACGAGACCGACGGAGCCGTCGCACAGGGATTCGTCGAGCTTGACGTTGTGGTGGAGCTCGCTGCGCCGGCGTTGAGGACGAACGCCGTGCTGCCGGCGGCCGGCCCCGCGAAGCCGTAGCCGATCGTGACGGCCGCTATACCGATGAATGCAAGGCGAGGCCGGCGAGGCCGCCAGCCGATCACGTTGGACCGCTCGGCCCTCACCGAGCGGCGCCTGGCCCGTGCCGCGCCGAGCAGCACGAGGACCAGGAACGCCAGCGGCAGGCCGACGGCCTGCCCAATCATCGCGTCGAGGGCGCCGTGAGCCGCGAGGCCGGCCGGTGATGTATCCGTCTGGAGGACCACCAGCGCAAGACCGGTCGGCGTCTCTCCGGCGGTCTGGCTCGCAGCGGCGGCGCCGCCATCGAGCAAGCTGTCGATCGCCTGGTGGATGCCCACCGATGGGATCAGCAGCAGGGTGAAGACCAGCGACACGATGGCCGCCTGGTTCAGCGCCACGGCCGGTCCCGGCCCGCTGATCCCGAGCTTTCGCGCGAGCCAGAGGCCGAGAGTGACAGCCGTGACCGACATCGGTATCGCGATCACGATGTCCCGCATCCCATGCGCCAGGCCACCGGCGGCGTGACCGCCGGCCGCGTGGACCACGAATTCGAAGCCCACGACACCGACGCACAGGACCAGGGACAGCAGAGCGATCTCACCGAGCCGCCTGGGACGGTTGTTAGCGTGCCCGGGTGGGTCTACCATAGAGTTCCCTCTCTTCAACGGGCGAACAGTTACTTGCTGTGGCGTGGGGCGGCGTCCAGCCGCCTCACGTCCAAGTCTTCATGAGGCTCTGTGATCAGCCAGGTCTATAGGCCTACCCTCCCTTCCGCGATTGGTCCGCGGCTTCTAGGCGTGCTTGTGGGGCCCCGCCTGACCCCCTCCATACGGGATGTTCACCGTGTATCCGTCTTTGGACCACTCGACAGATACGTTCTTCTGGGTCACCGGGATGTCGAAGTAGACGTCGAAGGTCGCCTCATATCCTGGCCCCAGCTTCCCGCCCGACTGGTTGGCGGCACCGCCATCGTCGACGGCGTTCCATTTACGCCCCTCGGGCGAGACGGCGTGGAAGTCGCCTGGCGCGTATGACTTGATCTGCGAGGTGAGATTCCGGAGCGTCACCTCGACCCGCAGCCGGTTGTTGTTCGACGACTGCATGCCTGGCATCATGCTCGGGTCCATCTGGAAGCCCTGGGAGTTCGAGGCCAACGGCCCCTGGCCCGTCATGTCATTGCTCATCCAGAGCATCCGGTCCACCGACAGAGAGAGGCCCGCGGCCTCGTACGTCCCGCCGTGGACGTGTCCCGCGTGCCCCTGCAGCACGTTGTCGAGGACGACCCACCCCCCGAGTGCTACGAGAATGGCCACCGGCGCCGGAAGCCAGCGAACCCACGGTGCCACCCCCTCTGTCCTCATCTCACTCCCTCGTTCTCGCCGATGCGGGCCGGGGTCCTGTCGGCTGAGCTTCTGACTGACCTCGTCCCGTGAGACAACGTGACGCTATGGGGCGGCCGTTCGCTTGTCAAGATCGCCCAACGGCACGCTCCGAGTTCAGCGCACCGGACCTCAAGCCAGAAGAATGGAGGAATAAGTGTCTGCTAAGTGTCTGCTAAGTCTTACGGTTCTCAGACGCAACCACGGGGCCGCTAGCCTAGCCGCGAGATGGACCCGCTCAGCCGGGCTGGTCACCGTCGTCTGGGCTGGACGCCGGGACCTTCCTCGGGCGGCTCGAGGACGACGCGAGCTGTATGTGCCCGAGGTGCCACAGTCGTGGGAGCGCTGCTCGCGCTCGCCGCCTGCGGTGGTTCATCGGGCTCCGCCGCACCGGCGGCGGCGCCCACCGCCGCTCCGTCTTCGAGCCTGGCCCCTCAGCTACGGGCCGTGCTCGTCGCTACACAGCTCGCGGTCGGGACCGATCGGTTCCCGATCGGCATCAGCGATCACAACACGCCGGTCGCCAACGCCATAGTCCACGTCCGCGTCTACTCGACCTCCGGCGGCTCCACGCAGCTCAAGGGCGAGGCGGACGCGCCCTACCGAGGTGCCGGCCTGGACGGGCACGGCCTGTATGTCGCCCAGCTCCACTTCGACGCTCCGGGCCTGTGGAAGGCTGAGATCGCCGCGCGCAGCGTGGACGGCGCCCAGACCGTCACGACCCTGTCGTTCGGCGTCAGGATCGTCACTCAAACGCCGATGGTCGGCCAGCCAGCTCCGAGGAGCCACAACCCGACCTCAGCCGACATGCCCGACGTCTCCTACATCGACAGCGGACAGCCGCCCGACGACATGCACGGGATCTCGATCGCCGACGCCATCGCCCAGCATTGGCCCACGCTCGTCGTGTTCGCCACCCCCGCGTTCTGTACCAGTGCGACGTGCGGGCCCCAGGTGCATGCGGTCCAGCAGCTCGAGCCCGGCTACCGCGACCGGATGGCCTTCGTTCACGTCGAGGTCTACCAGAACTTCAAGCCCGACCCCACGCAGCGCCAGCTCTCCCCGATCATGACGGAGTGGCACCTGCAGACAGAGCCGTGGGTGTTCCTCATCGATCGACGCGGCAATGTCGGCAACGTGTTCGAGGGTGCGGCCGCCACTGACGAGCTGCAGCAGGCCGTCGACCAGCTCCTCACCGCTGCCTGAGCGTCAATGGTCGCGGACCTCGGCGTGGCCTTCCTCGCCGGCCTGATATCGTGCGCGTCGGCCTGTGTGCTGCCGCTCATGCCGGTGTTCGTCGCTTACCTGGGCGGCATAGCCGCACCTGTCGTACCCGGCCGAGCCGGCGAAAGGCGGCTGGCCGTCCTCGGCAGCGGCGCCCTCTTCGTGGCGGGGTTCGGGACCGCCTTCGTTGCTCTCGGGATGGGCGCTGGTCTTGTCGGTGCCGGGCTTGCCGGCTATCGGTCCGTCCTGAACACCGCCTCTGGCTTCGTCCTGGTGGGCCTCGGGGCTGCGCTCCTCGCCGGTGTCCCCTTGTTGATGCGGGAGTGGCGCTTCCATATCGCTCACCGACTGCCGCGCACGCCATTGGCGTCCTACGTGATCGGGCTCGCGTTCGCCGCCGGGTGGACGCCGTGCGTGGGACCAATCCTGGCCGCGATCCTGGTAGAGGCGGCCAACACCGCCACAGCCGCCCGCGGTGCGGCGCTGCTCGCCGCCTACTCGGCCGGCCTCGGGCTGCCGTTCCTCGCCACCGCCGCATTCGTCGGTCCCATGACTGCGCTGTTGGCGCGCGTCCGAGGCGTCTACCCGGCGCTGAACGCGATGGCTGCTGTCTTCCTGATCGCCATGGGAGCACTCACCCTCAGCGACCGCCTGACCGTCCTGAATGGCTTCTTCCCAGCCCTCGCCGCACAGCCGGCCAGCCTGAGCGCACCCGCCACCAGCGTCCAGTCCACCAACCGCCTGATCGGCCAGGCGGTGCCGGACGTGACCGTGGTCGCCATGTCCGGGCACCGCTCCGGACTGCGCGAGCTCCGCGGCCGGCCAGTCGTGATCAACTTCTGGGCGACCTGGTGCGTCCCCTGCCGGCAGGAGTTGCCGCTCTTCGCCGCCGCCGCGCAGGCCCACCAAGGACAGGGGCTTGCCGTGGTCCCGATCGACTACCAGGAGTCTTCCGAGGCCGTGAGGGGTTTCTGGCGTGAGATGGGCCTCGACCTCACACCGTATCTCGATACCGATGGCAGTGCGGCCCGCGCATTCGGGATCGGGTTCCAGGAGACCGGCCTCCCGGTGACCGTCCTGATCGACCGGCGCGGCACCGTGCGATCGGTGCTTCCCGGTCAGGTCGACCCTGGTCTGTTCTCCGCCAGGCTCGACCAGATACTGCTATGACCGACCGCGACGCCGGGAAACCCAACAGCCGGCTCCCCGTGCTGGGGGCAGGCAGCGCCCGCCCCCCAGCAAGTCAGCTGCTTTCTTCCCCGGCGGAATCCTCGGCCAGGATTGCGTAGAGCTGACGCCGCGCGTCGTTGAGGATCGCGACAGTACGGTCGATCTGCTCCTTCGACCCCGTGTGCGCAACCTGCATGGCTGCGGCGCCAAGCCTGAACGCGGCGTCTCGAAGGCTGAGCAGGATCTCGTCCCCCCCGCCTGCGACCTCGTCCCACGGAGCGCGGTCGCCTTCCTTCTGGCGCTCGACCTGGGCACGACCGGCGTCGGTCAACGAATAAACACGCTTGCCCTCCACCTCCTGACTTGCGATCAGGCCCTCCTCTTCGAGCATCTGCAGCGTCGGGTAGACGGACCCTGGGCTGACGCGCCACGCGCCGCCTGTGCGCCGCTCCAGCTCCTGGATCACCTGGTATCCGTGCATCGGCTGCTCAGCCAGCAGGGCCAGGATCGCAGCACGCACATCGCCGCGACGTGCCCTTGGTCCCATTGGGCCCCAAGGACCCCGAAAACCACGGCCGAACCCCCTACCGAATGCCCAGCCACCCCAGGCGCCTCGTGGGCCGCGCGCCCCAGCGAATGGAGTGAAACGACCGCCCCACGGGCCGCGCCCTCCGATAAATCCTGCCTCCATGTTTTTGAACCTCCTTGATGAAGACGAGCTTACACGATATATCGTAACCGCTCGGTGAGAGCTCCAAACATGCGGGTTGGCCCGGCCCAACTGAGTGGAATGGGCCTGGGGGCCACCACTCTGGCTCGCTGTTGTTCTTCGGCCGCGCCGCTTCGTACATGAGGCAATGACCTCACCCCGCCTGACTGCCGCGCAAGTCGCTGAGATCTGCCCCTTGGACCGGTTGCAGGCGGAGGACCGGAAAACGTGAGCAGCAAGGAGCGCCACGCCTGGCTCGGTTCCGCGGCGACGGAGGCCGCCGAGGACATTGCTATCGCCCGCTATGTGCAGTCTCTTGGCCGTGAAGCCAGTGAGGCGGTCGTCGCAGTTCCGGGAGCAGCCGTGGACGCTTCGATGGATGAACCTCGCCCCGTCGGGATCGTTGCACTTGACGCCATGCGCCGGATCGCCGGGGCGGAGCGCAACTGAGTCAGGCGTCACCCATCTGCCCGCCAACAGCACGGCGGGCGATCTGAATACTCTGGTTGGATGCCTGCCCTGAGGGCCCCGGACGCGGCAACGAGATCCTGGGCCGCCCGCATCTTCCCATCCGGCCCCGCATGACCGTCGTCGACTGATCCGCGAGATGCCATTCGATCTTCCAGCCGTGCACGTCCTTCCGCTGCTCGAGTCGCGCGACGGACTGTGGGCGATCGACGCGCGATCCGCCTGGGAGTGGCGGACCGCGAGTGGAGAATCACCCGTGGTGAGCCGGCGCGAGGCTCCGGAAACGGGTGCGCTCGCGTGGGGCGCATACATGGGAATGACCGAGTCGACGGTGTTCGACATGACGTCCGCCGCTCTGGAGGGAGCTCTCTCGGAAGGCAGGTTCTCGCCCCGGAGCAAGGGTTGGAAGAAGGCCCAGGCCGAGGTCATGCGCCTGTTCTTGACCACGCCGCTCCACTCGCTCGATGAGCGCACACCCGCACGGCTGTCTGGAACGAGCGTCAGGAGTCCTGGGCGCAACGCCCGGGCCGTCCGGTCCGGCAAGCCCTCATGGGGGACGTCAGGGAACAGATCCGCGGCATTCCCGACGTCGGATCGGTCACGGCGCGCGCGATTCTCTGGCATCGCTCGACACCGCCCAGGCGGTCGATCACGTAAGGGCTCAACGTTCGAGCAGGTCGTAGGGGCCTAGGCTCGTGCCCGTGCGTCGGCGAACTTGGCGTAGTCGTCGGGAATCGGAACTCCGAACCGGGCATGGAGGGCCGACACGTCCGCCCAATCGTCTTCGTCAACCACGTACCCGGTCTTAAATCGGACGAGCCAGGCCGGGTTGATGCAATCGACTCGACGTCCGGCGATCGCGCCTATACCACTGAGCGCATCGGCTGGATAGAGGTCGCCGTTCTTCGCCGCCCCATAGATGCCCTGGCCGTGCTGGTCGAGCACGATCACGTGGAAGTCGATTTCTCGTCCGGCTGGATCGCCAAGGACGAAATTCCATGCGCGTGTGTCGTCGCGGGGGACGTCGCTGAATCCGCGTTCCCGCAAGGAACGCAGGACGACATCAACGTCGCGCTCCTCGATCACGATATCCAGGTCGGCGTGCGGTCGTGTCTGCGACCCCAAGCACGCATCGACTGCCCAACCACCGTCGATCCAGACGTGAACGTGAAGGTCATCCAGGAGCTGAATAAACTCGATGACGTCGTTGCCCGTCATCTGAGGTTGCGCGTCGCTGCACACAGCGCGAATCTAATCGGACTTTACGTGGCTGGTCTTCGCGCCTGGATGGTGAATCCTAGCTTTCCGAGCACTCTGACGGCGCCGGTCTTCCCGCCCTCGAAATCACCGGAGGCAAGGCGCTGGCCCGTGGCGAACTCATAAGCTGTGCCCAAGATTGCCTTCGGCGGGTAACGGCGTTCGTCCCAGACCAGCTCATAAGTCGTAGTAGGGGCGAAACCATGCTTAGAGAAGAACCGCTCCGGCCCCAGTCGGTCGTACTCCTGTATACCGCGCAACACATGACTGCGGGTCACCTGATCCCATGCGACCATAAATTTCACATGTACGCCGATAACGGCTGAGTGTCAACGGCGATTGGGAGATTTTGGTTGGACGTGGGGGCGACGGGAACGTGATCGAGACGTATGCCCACGTGACGTCGCTGCTGACGTCAGGGCGGTTACTCGGGGAGAGTCCGACCAGTGCGTGAACCGGAGCATGGAATGTCTGAGAGCGGTGGCAGCGTGGTGCTGGCGCATGGAGCCTGGGCTGATGGGTCGAGCTGGAGCAAGGTGATCGGCGCGCTGCGGGCCGAGGGTGTGAGTGCGGTCGCGGCGCCGCTGCTACTGACCTCTCTGCTGGATGATGTGGCGGCGCTTAATCGGACCCTGGAGCGAGTCAAGGGTCCGGTCGTGGTGGTGGGCACGCCTACGCAGGAGCGGTCATCGGGGCGACGACCGACGAGAAGGTCAGGTCGCTCGTCTAGGTTGCCGCGCTCGCCCCCGACGAGGGCGAGACGGTGGGTGATGTCTTCTACCGCGGCAAGCCGCACCCGCAGGGCGCCGGTGCTCGCTCCTGATCACCATGACCTGATCTGGCTACCTGAGGAGGCGTTCGCGGCGGCTTCGCCCAGCGTGCCTCGATACAAGAGCAGGCCCTGCTGGCCGCTGTGCAAGGGCCGATCGCACTTAGCTGCATCAGCGTTCCGGTCAAGCGACGGCACGTTCCTTGAGCCCCCAGTGAGCCCCCTGGACACGGCAGAAGGGCGCCATGCCGAACGAAGGGCTTGATCCGAGTACGCAGAAGTGGTCAGCCTCTCTGGATGAAATTAGAACTGCGCTACCTCAGCCTGGCCAAAGCGACGAGCGGACCTGGCGGACTGGCGACTTAGCTCGATTCCTCGTCAACACATCAAGTAGCGACGAGGGCACTATTCCGCTGTGCGCACGATCGTCTTGGTTGAAGGGGTGACCGACAAGCTCGCCCTGACGCTGGCGGCCGGGCGATCGGGCCGCGACCTCAAGGCCGAAGACGTGTCCATCGTTCCGATCAATGGCGCCCATGCCATCAGCCGGTTCTTGCAGCGGCTGGCGGCAGAAGAACCGGAAGCCAACCTTGCCGGTCTCTATGACGAGGGCGAAGAGGAAGTCGTCCGAGCCGCTCTGGAGCGGGCCGGTTACGGTCCAAATCTGGATCGCAGCCGGCTGGAAAAGGTTGGGTTCTTTGCCTGCAGCGCCGACCTGGAGGACGAGCTGGTTCGGGCCGCCGGCGAAACCATCCTATCCAGGATCATCGAGGCTGAGGGCGACTCGCAGCCATGGAATACGTTCCGGAACCAGGCTGCGTGGCGCGGCCGCCCGGTGGATCAACAATTACGCCGCTTCATCCGGAGCGTATCCGTGCGCAACAGCCGATATATCCGGGCCATCGTCGAGACGATCGATCCATCCCAGCTGCCTCGGCCTTTACGACTGCTTCTGGATTACGTTGAGCCCAGACGGGCTTGAGCGCAGCGATTGCCGAAGCGAGCCCATTGATGTCGGATGCCCATCAACCTGTCTCTTGACGCAACCAGCCAGTCATTCGGTCGCTCAGCACGAAAGCGCCTCGAGGTGCTCGCGATGCGCGTCGTAGTGGCGCGAGGAATCCCACAGGATCGTCTCGACGAGCGCCTCTCCGCCCAGCCACGGCCAGTGATCGCCGGCGAATAGCTCCACGTCCGTGACCGGCTCGAGCGCCCCCAGCAGCCGGGTCAAGGACTCGTTGAACGCCCGCCGCGTGAGCTCCGGTGGATCGTCCAGGTACGCGCGGTGCGTCCGCTCATTGAAAGCGTCGGTGGAGTTCGCGGGATCGGTCCCATCGTACGGCTCGCGACCCGCTCGCAGGCCCTCGATCACGAGCACAGAGTGGTCGTGCCACCATGCCATGTGAGCCAGCAGGTCCTTGCCGGTCCAGTCGTCCATCACCGGCTCGAGCAACCGTTCGTCGGGGATGTGCTCGATCGCTCCAGCCACGCGCTGATGTGCCTCTCGGATCGTGCGGATCAGCTCCGGCTTATTCACCAAGGGAGGATGGTATTGCTTCTTCGTTTGAACCTCCAGCCTGAACCGCCCTGGGTTTCTTGGAGACTCAGCCGCTTGGATTTGTCCGGCGACGATGGTCTCGCGCGGACGATGGTAGTGGAAGCGGTAGATCCTCCGCAGCAGGGTGCCGCTGCGCGGC
>Ga0070699_100000441_pt1 | contig 39851 bp, 53 predicted proteins | sample KBSK1503metaG_FD_65473 | JGI IMG/M metagenome (GOLD analysis project Ga0070699, IMG submission 65473) | Corn, switchgrass and miscanthus rhizosphere microbial communities from Kellogg Biological Station, Michigan, USA - KBS K1-50-3 metaG | ecosystem: Host-associated > Plants > Roots >... | reverse complement strand
TAGCGAGACCAGTTGCGCTGCACAACGAGTCTGGGGGAAGGGTGTGTCTTTCCCAGACCAAAAATCCGAACCCCCGGGGCGAGGCCGATCAGCAGGACCGCCGATGAAGGTCCGCACGATAATTTCCGGATCTTGACCCGCCTCCGTCGCCGGCTCGAGCTACTTTTCGTCGCTACCCTCCCCCGCTGTGAGACATTCGGGCTAGTAGAAAAGATACTTCCGCCATTTGTCGTCGCTGCGGCCCATCAGGCGCATGATGTGGCGGCTGGTGTGGAGATTGAAGGCGCGGGGCTCGCGCATTAGCTTCATCCCAGCCTCGGGGGGAAATTGGTTGCCCTTGTGACGATTGCAAGCGTGGCAGCAGGCCACGAGGTTTTCCCAGGTGGAGAGGCCTCCGCGCGAACGCGGAACTACGTGATCTAGCGTCAACTCACTCGAAGGCAACACCTCGGCGCAGTATTGGCAAGTATTGCGATCGCGCAGCAGGATGTTCTTCCGCGACAGCGCGCGGCTCTGGTGCGGGATGCGACGGTACTCGAGCAGGCGGATCACCGAGGGCACACGCATGGCGAGGCGGGCAGCGTGCAGGAAGTGTCCATTTTCTTCTTCCGTCATGGCGACCCCCTTGAGCACAAGCACCAGGGCGCGGCGGGCAGCGCAGACGTTGATCGGCTCGTAGGACGCATTCAGCACTAGCACCGGAGCGTGCAACGCGTGGGCGTCGCCTTCGCGGTGCGTCGCCGCTGGCACAAACATCGTACCCCCGGCGTGCCTGCCCGTTAGCCATGCTCCGGATTCGATCCTGCTTGACATTTGCGCTAGCAACTCCAAAGTCTCAGCCCGCAGAATACTCGACTTAAGCAGCGGCGCGCCTAAGAGCGTCGATACTCAATTTACCGCAGCCTGACAGCAACCCGCGAGACGAATGTCCCCCTTACACCCCCTGCTTAGCCGCTGGCCGCTTGCGCCAACGGGACAACCTCTTCATCGCCTTCCTCACGTCGCACGATTTCCACTTCGCGTGCCGATACCTTGAGCATCCGCGCCACTTTGGCGACCCATACTTTCGATGCTCCGGCGCGGTGCAGAACTCGGGCATGTAGACATCGTCCACCGCCAGAGGTGGTCGCCCCTTCACTTCCTCAGGGCGTGCCACCATGAAGGCTCCGTGCATGTTCTCCCGGCGCTGATGGCTACTCAGGCCAGTCTGGGGGCAGGTGTCGCGCTTACGCTCCAAAACTCCTTCAAGCAATCGCTGGCCACCTGGCGAGGGTTGCAGCTTCAGCGCTGCTGGGGCGATCCGTTCGGCCTGATGAAAACCGCGCTGACCGCGTTTGGCTCGGCAGCGTGGTCCTCCGTCTATTCCGGACACCGCGTAGGGAGACCATATTCGTTCCCCACAGACTGAGCGCACGCAGCCTGCGATCGGATGCATGGAAGCAAGGCACTGGTCGCAAACCGGAAGCCGGGAAATCGTAAGCAGCGGGGTGCCGCAGTTGCGGCAATCGGAAGGAAACAACACTGCGAAAAGACTTTCGGCAGCCCGGCCGCCCCACCGCGAAACCATAGAGAGGCCTGCCACTGCTCTGGCCTGGGTAGCCCGAGTTCGGTCTCCACTACTGCTGAAGACGGCCTCCCCTGTGCCCGTAGAACTCGCTGTTCACGGGCGGCGAATCTCTCTGCAGTATAACGGCGAAGCTGACCGCTAGGCAACGTTACGATCGTGGGCCGGCGACGGGCCGGTTGCGGATATCGCGGGTTTAGGGCCCACTTCGACGAGCCGTTCTCGCACCTGAACCGACATGAGGCGGTAATCCCGTCGGAAGCATTCCGCGCAGCGTACTGGCTGCAGATAGAAAAGTGGCAAGATATAGCGCTCTGAGAAAGTGCGACGGCGGGAACGAAAGCCGACGTCACTCGCGCAGTCTCGGCAGCGGAAGTGACGCAACTGCTGCAACCAGGGCTGGATCTTTGCGTCTAGCAAAACCACACCTCGGGGACGAAGTGAACAGAAGAAGTAAATCTGGTTAGCATATTGTAACTCCGTCCTTGCTCAAAAGCTTCAACTTTCTCTACGGGTTTCGAACGGTTTTCTACGGCAGAAAAAGCAGGTCCAGGAGCGGTCGGAATCAGCGCCCGGACTTGTAAAGCACGAGTGCCACGTGCTAACTTGCGCCGTCCGCGTGTTTAGAATCAGTTACGGCCAGATGTCAGCCTCACGACCCACGCAAACGAGGATGCTCCGTTATGAGTAACCCGGTAACCGCCGAATCAGGACCTGGACCGAAGAAGCACATCCCCTTTGTGCCAGAGAACATGGAGATGAAGGAATTTACTTTGCGTGCGGTGCTGCTGGGGCTTCTTATGACCATCGTCCTGGGGGCAGCCAATGCGTACTTGGGATTGCGTGCCGGTATCACCATCGCGGCTACGTATCCGGCGGCCGTGATTGCGATGGCGGCGATGCGGGCGTGGAAGGGGTCGCTGCTTGAAGAAAACATCGCTCGGACTGCGGGGTCGATTGGGGAGTCGGTCGCGGCCGGCGCAATTTTTACGCTTCCGGCGTTTCTGCTGGCCAAGGCATGGCCCTCTTTCCGGTTTGCTGACGCATACTGGAAATCCACGGCACTGATCATGGTGGGCAGCATTCTGGGAGTGCTGTTCATTTCTCTGGTACGGCGCGGCATGGTGGAAGACCCAGAGTTGCCTTTTCCGGAATCACTGGCGGCATCGGAGATTCACAAGGCTGGACAACGGGGAGCGCAAGCCGCGAAATATCTCTTCTGGAACATCGGCATTGGCGGCGTGGTGTATATCCTGGGAAAATTCGGGCTGTTCTCCGCCGACACCGACCTTCACGTTGGCGTTGGCAGTGTAGGACGCACCCAGGTTCGTCTGGGCACGGCAGGAAGCACGCACATCGTACCCACGGGAGGAACCACCGTCTTTGCCGCGCCGAGCGTGAGTCCGGCTTATCTGGGGGTGGGGTACATCATCGGCCTCAGGCTGGCTTCGATCCAGTTTGCCGGCAGTGTGCTGGCCTGGGGTTTGATGGTTCCTTTGATGATGTTTTTCCTTGGGCCGCAGCTGAGGGCCTACATTCCGACCGACACTCCCGACAATTGGGCGACCATGGCGGACGCGGTGTGGAGATACATCGTGCGCCCGATTGCAGTAGGCGGCATGCTGGTTGGCGCTGCGTACACATTGTTCAGAATGCGCGCGAGTCTGACTGCCGGAATTGGCAAGGCATTCGCGGACCTGCGCCAGACGGCCGACCAGCAAGCCAAGCTCGCACGCACGGAACGGTACATGAGTTCGAAAACGGTCTTCAGTTTGATTGCTGTGATGTTCGTGCTGATGTGTTTGCTCTACATCAGAATCTCGGGGCTGTTGTGGCCCGCCATTCTGGCAGCGGTGGTGATGATTCTGGTGGGGTTTTTCTTCGCCACCGTTTCCGGCAATCTGGTTGGGTTCATCGGCTCGTCCAACAATCCGATTTCCGGCTTGACGCTGTCGACGCTGCTGATTGCCGCGCTGCTGATGGTGGCCCTGGGAGTCTCTGGTGGTCCAGGTGTGGCCGCGGTTCTGGGAGTAGCAGCGGTGGTCTGCGTTTCGTCAGCCGTCGCGGGCGAGCTCTTGCAGGACTTCAAGGTTGGCTACATCTTAGGAGGCACACCTCAGAAGATTCAGGCCGCGGAGCTGATCGCGGTGGTCGTGGCAAGCCTGGTGATGTATTTCCCTTTGATGCTGCTGCACGAGGGCAGCATTAAAGCCGGCGGCGTGGGATTTGGCGGTGCCGAGCTTCCAGCGCCGCAAGCTGGTCTCATGGCCACCTTGGCCATGGGCATCGTGGGTCACGATATGCCTTGGCCGTTGGTGGTGGTGGGAATCTTTTTTGGGTTGGCTCTGATCATGATGCAGGTGAAAAGTCCTATGCTGGTGGCCGTGGGCATGTATTTGCCATTCGGAACTACCTTCGCGATTTTTGTGGGCGGAGTGATTCGCTCCGTCGGTGATTGGGTCGCCAATCGACGTGGATTCAACAGCGCCCAGAAGGCACGCGTAGAAAATGCCGGAGTGCTGGTTGCTTCCGGGCTGATCGCCGGGGAAGCCTTATTGGGCCTGGTATGGGCGGGATTGCAGTTTGTTCCCTCGTGGGGCGCGCCGAACCACCCGCCGCAGATCTTCAACGATCCGTCTTATCTGGTTGGAGGAATGATCGTGCTTGCTGGCTTGGCAGCTGTGATGATCTTTTTGCCCGTCTCCGCGGCCGGCGATCCGAACGAGCCTGCTCCGCCGATCGCAATGATGTGATGACCGTGTGGCGCGGGCGCTCCCGCCGGCGTCCTTCGCGAAGCGAAAGATCGATTGCTTCTGATTCACTCTTCCATGTCCGTCGCCGCAAACATCGCATCGATTCGGGAGCGCATCATCGCCGCTGCCCGCCGCGCTGGGCGTCGACCGGAGGAAATCGCACTGATGGCCGTGAGCAAGACTCAGCCGCCGGAGCGCATCCGCGAAGCTTATGTCGCGGGACAGCGCCTGTTCGGCGAGAACCGGGTTCAGGAGTTTGCGGCCAAGAACAACGCGCTTCAGGATTTGCACGCTGCCGAGTGGCACATGATCGGACACCTGCAGACCAACAAGGCTACTAAGACGGCGGAACTGTTTCGCGCCGTGGATTCTGTCGATTCGCTAAAGCTGGCGGAAAAGCTGGATGCGGCGGCCCGCAAGCTCAGCCGGAAATTAGACGTACTAGTCGAAATCAACGTGGGCGGCGAGGAGGCCAAAAGCGGCGCCGCGCCGGACTCCCAGGGACTGGAAGAGTTGCTGCTCGCAGCGCCCCATCTAGAGGGAATGGTGTTCCGCGGACTCATGACTGTGCCTCCGTTTAGCGACCATCCCCAAGATGCCCGCCCTTACTTCCGCAAGCTGCGTGAACTGCGCGATGCAATTGCCGCTCGCAAACTGTCAGCCGTCGCTATGGAGCAGCTTTCCATGGGCATGTCCCACGATTTCGAAGTGGCAATTGAAGAAGGATCGACTTGCGTGCGGGTGGGCACGGCGATCTTCGGGGAAAGAACAAAGGCTTAACCACCCTTCGTCGAGCTCCGGGTAAACTCCGGACACAGGGGAACAAAGGGGCGATGAAGCTCTTCGACCGGCTTTGCGCGGGAACCCTTTTTATTCTTGCGATCGTGGATTGCCTGCTTGTGCCAAAAACCTACACTGGCAGAATCTGGATCTTCGGCACCGGCCTGGCTCTGTTTTTCACCGCGATGTTGAATGTGCTGCGCATCCGCAACGGCCGAGGAGTACGGGGTCTCAAGCTATTCTGCATTACTGCGAATGCAACCATGCTTGTGTTCGTGATGGCTCTGATGGCAAGCATCGGAAAATCGCGCACACTGCAGCACCCGCAAATCACTCTTGTGGGAGCTCTGCTGCTGGCCGAGACAGCATTTTCGTTGAGAAAGAACTCGCGATTCCCCTCCAGGAGTGGAATGGCGGAATGAAGTTTTGGCGGTCAAAATCCCTCCCGTTCGGAGGAAAAATGCGATCACCGGCGAACTCGGCGACGCTCTCAAAGTTTCCTTAACCTCGCCACCGTGGAAGGCCGTGCCCATGAGGCCTGCATCGAATTCTTGGCGAAACTTTTGAAGGTGCGGCGCGGTTCCGTTACCATTGCCTCCGGCCAGACCAGACGCGGAAAAGTGATTCGAGTCTCCGGACTTGCAGCCGAGAAAGTCAGGCAGCACATTGGAATGTAGACGCGGGTAAAAGAGAACGAAGGGACCGCGGGCGAGGGGCGCCCGCGCCACAGAAGTGATCACGGAGCCACTCTTGAGCTTTTCCGAACGCTGGCAGGAAATTCGCACTGGCTTTGAACGTCCATTCTGGGTCGCCAACATCAGCGAGATTTTCGAGCGGCTTTCCTACTATGGGGCTTTTGCTTCGCTGGCCCTGTATTTGCAGGAGAAGCTGAATTTCTCAACTGAGCAGACCGGGACTTTGACCGGCATATTTGGGGGCATGGTCTGGTTTCTCGCGATTTTCGGCGGGGCCGCTGCGGATCGGTTGGGTTTCCGCCGCGCTCTCTCGATGGCGTATCTCATCCTTGCGGTCGCATATTTTCTTATCGGTTCTATCGCCGCACCGTGGCTGGCGCCGGTTCGCAATGTCATGCCGTTGAGCCTGTTTGTCGGGTTCATTCTCCTCCTGCCAGCACTGGGCGTCTCGCTCGTGAAACCTTGTGTGGTCGGCACCACGGCTAGAGCTTCAAAGGAAAACGTCCGTTCCATCGGATACTCGATTTACTACACCATGGTCAACATTGGGGGGGCGGCAGGTCCGTACTTCGCCTCCTGGGCGCATCGCCACCTTGGGGTTGAGAATGTTTACCGGGTGGCCGCGCTCAGCGTCCTGGCCATGTTTTTCTTCGTTCTGATCTTTTTCCGGGAACCGCACAAGCCCGGGGATGCCGCTCCTCCCTCGATCGCAACCGTGGCGCGGAATTTCTGCGTGGTGCTGGGCAATTACCGGCTGGTTCTTCCCGTGTTAAGCATCGCTTTGCTGCTACGAATTGCCGTGATGATCTATCCCGTGACCGTGCCCTGGTGGATTTGGATTGGGTTGCTGGCCATCGCACTTGCTGGCATCAGCCGGTTCATGTGGTTCCTGGTGCTCTTCACCGGTTACTGGGTGGTCTTCTGGCAGCAGTACATTAGCTTGCCCGGCTACCTGCACAGATACATCAGTTCCAGCGCTGACGTGGAAATCATTCTGGTCACCGATGGGCTGACCGTAATATGTCTCACCCTCACCCTGAATTTCTTGACGCGCAGGATTGCGGCGTTTCAAGCTGTCATCCTGGGTACGCTGATCACCTCTGTCTCCTGGTTGATTCTGGCCTTCCGGCCAACGATAGGGGGCGCGGTGCTCTCGCTGTTTGTCCTGGCGCTGGGCGAGATCATTCAATCTCCACGCTACTACGAATACATCTCGCGGCTGGCTCCCCCCGGACAGCAAGGCACGTACATGGGCTTTGCATTCCTGCCGATCGGAATTGGATCATTGATCGGAGGATGGTTTGGCGGGACGCTCATGCATCGCTTTGGGGAGATCGCGCATCAGCCGGAGCGCATATGGTGGGTTGTGACCGGTGTGGGCGTGGCGACGGCAATACTGCTCTGGATGTATGACAAGATTATCAGCCGGCCACGCGCCCCTGGGGCGGCATCGAATGTCTGGGACAAGTCTCCCGTCGAGTAACGTCAAATCCAATGGCTCAAGCTTGGGCGGCTCGAGTTAAAACCACACCCGCGGTGATCGCAGCGCAGATTCGGCGAGCTTTGCGACAGGGCGGCTCTGCCGAGCACGCGCAAGGTGTGCAGCGGTTCTTCAAAGAGAAACTCGATGCCGAGTTTGGTGACAGGGAATACAAGCTGTTTGAGTCTTGGTTGGGCCGCAGTTGGGCGGATCATGATGCGCTCGTCCATTTACTGCATTGCGCCGATGCTGGCTGCAAAACCGGCACGGCTAAAGACTGTCTTCAGCTGGGCGAAGTCCGCGGATCGCTGGCACCGGCGGGCTGCCTGTGTGGCCCTGATTCGCGGCGCGCGGAAGAAGATGTTTTTTCCCGAAATCATCCAGCTTGCAGATTTGCTACTCGCTGACGAAGACGATATGGTCCAGAAGGGACTGGGATGGCTGCTGCGCGAAACCGCGAAGTACGACGCCCAGCGAACTGTGGCATATTTCATGAAAATTCGCGGCCGTGCTTCTCGCTTGGTATTGCGCACCGCCTGTGAGACGTTGCCGGCGGCAATGCGAAAACGGGTGCTGCTCTTCAAGCAATCTTCCGCGAAAACCAAGCTCTTCGAGTCCAAGCTCTGATTCGCTCAATTCCCCCTCATTGTTTACAATAGTTGTTTGTCCATGGACCTCTCCGCCATTCAAGCTGCGCTGCGCCAACGTAACATCGACGCCTGGCTCTTTTACGACCATCATCATCGCGATCCCATAGCCTACCGGGTGCTCGGCTTGCCGGCTGGACTGATGGTTACGCGGCGCTGGTTTTACCTGCTCCCGGCGCAAGGCGAGCCGGTTAAGTTGGTCCACAAGATTGAGGCCGGACATCTGGATTCGCTGCCGGGCAGCAAGCGCCAGTATTCCGGGTGGCAGGAGTTATTCGACGGCTTGAAGGCGATGTTGGCTTCTTACCGCGACGTTGCCATGCAATATTCACCGAACAACATCGTATTCACAGTTTCCCTGGTAGACGGTGGAACCATCGAACTGCTGCGCGGACTGGGCAAGAACATCCTGAGTTCCGCAGATCTGGTCGCGCTGTTCGAGGCGACATGGAACGAAGAACAGATCAAGACCCACTTCGCCGCGCGCGATGCGGTGGATGCAATCACGGCCGGGGCTTTCCAGGAAATTGGAAGACGTGTGCGTAACGGTGGCACCAGCGAGCATGAAATTCAACAGTGGTTCATGGAAGCGTTTCGCCGCGAGAATCTGGTGACGGATGATCCACCGATCGTGGCGGTGAACGCTAACAGCGGGAATCCGCATTACGAACCGCACGCAGAGGGCTCCGCGCCCATTCGCCAGGGCGACTTCGTTCTGCTCGATGTTTGGGCGAAGAAAAATACTCCGGGCGCAGTTTATTACGACATCACCTGGACGGGCTTTGTGGGCAAGGCACCTTCGGACCGTATGCGTGAGATTTTTGGGATTGTTCGCCAGGCGCGCGATTCCGGCGTGCAGGTCGTATTGGATGCGGTCAGCGCCGGACGCCGCATTGCCGGGTGGGAAGTGGATCGGGTCACGCGCGGCCACATCGAGACAGAGGGATACGGCGACTACTTCATTCATCGCACCGGGCATTCAATCGGAACTGAGGTTCACGCCAATGGGGCGAACATGGACGACCTCGAGATCCACGATGAGAGGCAGATTTTGCCAAACTCCTGCTTCTCCATCGAGCCTGGCATTTATCTTCCCGAGTTCGGCGTGCGCAGCGAGGTGAACGTGCTGGTGCGGCCAAAATCCGCGGAAGTCACGGGAAAAATTCAACGCGAGATTGTGATCATCTGATGGCAAATTCTACAGCCGGAAAGATTAAGACGGCGAACACCGCGCCCGAAGGGAATGCGATGTTGGTGGTTGCACCGGCCCTGGGATGGTTAATCCCCGGCGCGGGACACATCATCCAAAGACGCTGGATTCGGGGTTTGCTGCTGCTGCTCTCGATCACGTCGCTGTTCGTGCTTGGTCTGATGATGCAAGGCCGCATTTACCGGCCGAATGGTGGCGACATTCTCGACATGCTCGGCTTTATCGGCGACATCGGAGCGGGCGGCTGGTATATAGTGACCCGTGCAATGGACTGGGGCCAGGGAGCCATCGCGCATGCGACTGCGGACTACGGGACGAAGTTCATGATTGTCGCCGGATTACTGAATCTGATTGCCGTGGCTGACGCCTATCACATTGCGATTGGGAAGAAATCATGACTCTGCAACTCGGCCATTTCAGCGCGGCCTTTGTCTTTGCTCTGTTCGCTTCCATCGTCTTTGCCATCACTCATCGACAAGGCACGCGCGAAATGGTGAGTTACGGACTGTATTGCTTTGCCATGTTCCTCGGCGGCGTGCTCGTGGCGGGCTGGGCCATGTGGTTGTTGCGCAGGTAGCTCTGGGCTGGAATCACTTCCAACCCTCGCCTTTTTCCAGACCGCAGGGCAGCATTCGCACCTCAGAGGAGCCCACAGCGAAGAGCTTCTTCTCACCCTTGCCATACAAAAGCGTCGAATACCCGCTTGGAGTCGAAGTCGAGGCGGCGGTAAAGTTCGACGGCACGGCTGTTGGCTTCGGTGACGGTAAGAGAGAGAAGTAAAAATCCCCGCTTGCGAAGGTTGGCGGTGGTCGCAGCCAGCAGGGATTCTCCAATTCCACGGGAGCGGTATTCGGGAAGAACGCATAGCTGGGTCACGTGTCCGACGTCGCCGCGGACGCGCGAGCACAAAATTAGTCCTATGAGATTCTTCGCCGCGCGGTCGAAGGCTACGAAGGATGCTTCGGCGTCGAACAAGCCGCAGCCCGGAAAGCGCACGATGTTGTTGAGAAAACGCAAAGATCCACTAAGGGTGTGGTATTGGTCGTTGATGTCGGCGTCGATGTGTCCGCGGTAAGCGGCCGTGATCACGGCAGCGGCGGCCTGATACTCATTTTCAGTCCACTGGCGAATTTCGACTTCGGGGTGCGTCTTGGCCTCTTTTGCTGGCGGCTTGCTCAGGGGCAAAACCATAAAGAGCCGGGGATGGCGCTGGAATCCCTGCTCGAGAAAAGGGCGGGCCACACTACCGGCATCGTGCGCGAGCAACTGCGCCTCCACGCGGTGGATGCCGGGGGACTGCTGCAGCGTTTCAATCACGTGGGTCAGCAGGCGCAGCTCAACCTCTCGAGCCTGGGGAAGACGGCCGCCGTTAGCGACGAACAAGTCGCCAATCACGCCCTTGCTGCCTTCATAGACGAAAAACGAATAGCCGAAGATGCGTCCACGGTCGATGGCGGCGTAGCCAGGCAGGATCTTGGCATCGACGTAGCGCAGGATCATTTCTGCCGACCCGCCGTAATCCCAAGAGAGCAGCCGGGACCAAACCTGCGTCTCGTCGTCGAGCAGCGGGCGCAGGTCAACGGAAGAAAAATGCCTGAGGTCGAGAATCTCCAATGTACTCCTGCGCAGCCAGCCGGAAAAGATTGCAGCGGTAAACCCCCGAGTTTAGTGCCTCAGCGGACGGCGAGGCAAACCGGAGAACACCAATCAGCAACAAACGGCGACCACGCGCGGGGCTTGGATCCGCAGGGTAACTTCTCAGGATGGGATGCCTAATGATGCGACGCGGTTGCGGCCGCCGAAACCCAGTAGCAGTCGAGATGCTGTGGAGCGAAGTGGCCGAGGAATGAAATCCGTCGGCCCGCGGCTTTTTTTGCAATTTCGAGCTGAGAGTCTTCGCGCGTCACCACGAGATGTTCCTCGGCTGGAATTCGTCCCCACTCATAGCGGATGACCTGCTGATTACGATAGAAGGTGAGCCCGTATTCTGTCTCGCGCGATACTGCGTAAACCGCCAGCGGCAGACGGTGCGTCTCCAAGCGGCTGATTTCGCGGGCCAGCGGCCGAGCGGAAAGCGTTTGGTCGAGTGCGGTCGAGCCAATTTTCAATAGCGCAGCGACCACCAGCACCACCGGAATCAGCGTAACGAAGCGCAACATGCGCAGCCCCATCCTGCTGAAGAGTGTCAGCACGATTCCAGCGAAAAGCATGCATGCAACCCCCAGCGCAATCCGGAGTGGTTGCCCTCCCGGCAGGCGGTGTTGCGTCACCAAATAAGCAATCAGCAGTGCCGGGACAATCGGAATCGTCGCGACCAGGGCATGCGGCACCACCAGCCACCGCGCAGCCGTGGGATCCTCACTTTTACTCAAGTGCTGTCGCAGGTATTCCACCACAAGAAGCGCTCCTGCCGGAACGGCAGGAAGAATGTAGCCGGGCAACTTCGATTGCGACACGGAGAAGAACGCCACCGGCACGATTAACCAGCAACAGGCAAAAGTACTCAATGCATATCCGGCGCCGGGCCCTGACCCGCCCTGAAGTTTCGCAGTCGATCGTGATGCTGACCACCACGCTTGTGCGGTCTGCGTAAAGGCCTCGACCACAAATATCGTCCAGGGGACCAATGCCAGCAGTGTTACCGGCAGGTAATACCAGAGCGGCTGCGCGTGATGGTAGAGGTCAGTCGAAAAGCGTGCCAGATTATGCTCAAGGATGAAAATACGGAAGAATTGTGGATTACGCGCCTGCACCGCGACATACCAGGGCAGGGTGATGGCGCAGAACAGGAGAAAACCCGGGAACCAAAGGGTCCTGACGATCAAGCACAATTCCCGAGCCGCCAAGGAGTAGAGCACAATGATCGCGGCTGCGAGAAACGGCGCAACCGGACCTTTCGCCAGCATGCCCAATGCCACGCAAGCGTAGAAGGCGGCCAGATGCACTCGCCGTCCAGTATCTCGCCACGCCCACCATGCCAGCATGGCAACGGTAAAGGCTGACGCGAGCATCATGTCCATGGAAGCGGCGCGAGCATAGCCAATTACGCCCGCGCATGAGGCCGTGATCAGTGCGCCATCCAACTCAAAGCCGGGGCACCAGCGGCGGAGAAAAAGGTAGGCTGCCAGGACCATCACCGTGGCGTCAACCGCAGCCGGTACGCGGGCCGCCCAGTCGCTCACGCCGAAAATCGTATATGCCAGCCTCGCCTGCCAATAATAGAGCGGCGGTTTTTCCAACCAGGGCTTCCCGCCGAGCGTCGGAGTAATCCAGTCGCGACGCTCGAACATTTCGCGGGCAACTTGTGCATAGCGTGGTTCATCGGCCCCGATGAGCCCGAATGGTCCCAGCCCGTAAAAGAAAAAGAACGCGCAAAAGACGGAGATCAGCAAACTGTCGCGGGTACGGTTAGTCATCGAGAGATGAGAAGAATTATCTGAGATTCGACACGCTGTCTTGGAACTCCTGATTGTTGATGGTCGAATGAAAATCGATGCGACCAACAGTCGAACAGTCAACCATCATCGTTCAACAACTTTCTTCGGTCGCAAGAGCCATACAAACTGATCAGCACCCAAGCTCCTTCCAGTAGCACAAACCCCATCTGGAAAGGATGCAGGGCCATGTATCCGAGAATCGCGGAGCCGATTGTATTGAGGATGTTGTAAAGCGGCGACCGAGAATCCATCCTTCCCATCTGGTGTCCGCCGTAAGCCAGAAGAATCATCAGCGCCGCCAACAAAGACGCGACCTGCCTTGCCATTGCCATGTCCATGGCTTTTATGACGCAGTCTATTGTAGGGAAGCGCCAGGACGAAGTTGGGAAAGGATTTCGCTGACAGCCGCCTGGAGCGGACCCTTGACCGCGCAGCCACTCGCGCACTCGTGGCCTCCGCCACCGAAGCGCTCAGCAAGTTTGGCCACGTTCACCTTCCCTTTGCTGCGCAGGCTCACGCGGAAGCGTCCATCCGGCAGTTCGCGGAAAAACACCGCCACCTCGGCGTCCGCAATGGACAATGCGTAGTTCACGAGCCCTTCGCAGTCTTCTTCCTTCGCTCCACAACGTTCCATCTGTTCTTGCGTCACCCAAATCCAGGCCAAGTGTGCTTCCTGATTGAGGTTTCGAAGTGCTTCACCCAACAGCCGCATCTTTGCACCCGAGTGGGCGAAATAGATGTTACGCGCGCAATGGGAAGGATCCGCTCCGGCCAGCGTCAGTTCACGCGCCAAGGCAAAGGTATGTTCATTTGTGCCTTGGAACATAAACGAACCAGTATCGGTCATGAGAGCGGTGTACAGACAGGTGGCAATTTCCGGTGAAAGCGGCACCCCGGCCTCGCGCCCCAGGCGGAACACCATTTCTGCCGTCGCCACCGCATGCGGATCGATCCAGTTCACGTCTGCGAACGGGCGACCGCTGGCGTGGTGATCAATGTTGATCAGGAAACGGTCTTCCAGTCCTTCCAGACGAGTACGCAGGAGGCTGTCACATTCCAGAATGATTGCCGCTTCGTAACTGCCGTTGAGGCGATTGGCTTGAACCACCTGGTCGGCAAAAGGCAAGGGCCTGTAAATACGGGGTACGGCGTCATGCAATACCACATCTGCTTGCTTTCCCATCGCGCGCAGCACCTGGCAACACGCCAGAGCGGAACCAATGGCGTCCCCGTCAGGCCGGGCGTGCGAGGTCAGCACGAAACTGTCGCGTCGTTCGATTTGTCGGAGCACATCTTCCAGCATGTCACTACGCCGTCTTGCCACTCGATTTGTTGGCAGACTTGCTGCGTTTCTTTGCCCGCTGCAACAACTCCTCAACTCGGGCCTGTTCCCGTTCCGCACGATCTAATCGGAAAAACAACTCTGGCGCGCGCCTCAGGTGCAAGCGCTCTACCAGTTCATGGCGGATAAATTCCCGAGCCCCCGTCAGACCCTCCAAACTGCGTTCAGCCTCCTCGTCGTTGCCATCCGCATGCACGAGGACGTGGGCGGAGCGCCCATCCTCGGCAAGGTGCACACCCGTAACGCGGACCAGCCCAATGCGAGGATCGGCCAGCTCCCCCTCCACAAGAGTTTCGATTTCCTCGCGCAGAGCCTCGCCCAGACGTCCACGACGATATTTCAGCGCGCGCTTTTCCAATCTTCACCTCTGAGTAAAACGGATGAGAATATCAGAAAATTGCCTCCCCGTGTCACTCTCCGAAGCGCTATTGTCGCGCAGTTTTCACAGAGAAGGTTAAGTGCAGAGGTAACAATGCGATAGCTGTGGCGGGCTGCGCCGGCTCACAGGAAGTCGACGAAAGAATCGGCCACTTCGGCACCATGATTGTTGGCGATGCGCGTGGCTTGACGCTCCACATTTCTCATCAGCCCTTCGAGATAGTCGCGCGAATCCGAAATGCTGACTACCCCGAGGGTGGCCCGGTTCCAAAGATTCGAGGAGTCCAGCTCAGCGATGGATACGTTGAAACTAGCGCGCAGACGGTCTTTCAGGCTGCGCACGACCTGCCGCTTCTCCTTGAGCGACTGCGCCGCTTCAATGCGCAGCTCCAGAGTGAGAAAGGCGATCATCGGCAGTTCGTCGGTCGTTAGTCGTCGGCAAACCCACGTGGCTTCACGACCAGGGGCAAACGACAAACGACCAACAGCTGGTGCTTACGCCATGGCTTCAGCTGCAACGCGTTCAGTGACGAAGGCTTCGATCACATCGCCGACTTTGATGTCGCCGTAGTTGGCAATCGAGATGCCGCACTCCATGCCATTGGTAACCTGGCTGGCATCGTCCTTGAACCGGCGCAAGGAGCTGACTTTACCCTTGAATACGGCCACATTATCGCGAAGCAACCGGACTTCGGAGTCGCGCTTGATCAAACCGTCGCTCACTCTGCACCCGGCCACAGTTCCCACCTTGGGGATGCGGAAGGTTTCAAGCACTTCGGCCCGGCCCTGGTAGACTTCCTTGATCGTGGGCTCGAGCAAGCCGGTCATGGCACGTTTAATCTCATCCTGCAGCTCGTAAATGATCGAGTGCAGGCGGATATCGACTTTTTCCTGCTCCGCCAATTCCTGCGCCTTGCGTTCCGGCCGCACGTTGAAACCGATGATGATGGCGTTCGACGCCGAGGCCAGGAGCACGTCGGTTTCCGTGATGGCTCCCACTCCCGAGCGCAGCACTTTGAGCCGCACCTTCTCGTTTGAAAGTTTTGAGAGCAAGTCGCCGAGCACTTCCACCGACCCCCCGACGTCTCCCTTCAGGATGATGTTCAGCTCCTTGGTGCCGGCGGTCTTGATCTGCTCCGCCAATCCCTCGAGTGACACACGAGAGCTCTTGGCCAATGTGGCTTCGCGCGCCTTCTGCTCGCGGTATTCCGAAATGCCGCGGGCCTTGTCGCGGTCCGCGACTACCACAAACTGATCTCCTGCCTGCGGCAGACCTTCCATGCCCAGAATTTCTACCGGCGTCGAGGGTGGGGCAGATTGCAGAGCGGCTCCGCGGTCATCAAACATAGCGCGGACCTTGCCATAAACATTGCCGACCACAAAATTATCGCCGGCATTCAAGGTACCATTCTGGACCAGGACCGTGGCCACGGGACCGCGTCCACGGTCGAGTTTGGCTTCGAGCACCACACCGGTAGCAGCGCGCTCCGGGGTGGCTTTCAGCTCCGCCAGATCCGCGACCAGGCAGATCATTTCCAACAGCAGATTCAGGTTAGTTTTCTTTTTCGCGGAAACATCCACGAACACCGTCTTGCCACCCCAATCTTCCGGCATCAGGCCACGATCGGCCAGTTGCTTCTTGACCCGGTCAGGCATGGCTTCGGGCTTATCGATCTTGTTGACGGCTACGATGATGGGAACTTCCGCGGCATGCGCGTGGTCAATGGCTTCAAGTGTCTGCGGCATGACGCCATCATCGGCGGCCACTACCAGCACGACGATGTCGGTAGCTTTCGCCCCACGAGATCGCATACGGGTGAACGCTTCATGGCCGGGGGTGTCGAGGAAAACGATCTCACGACCGTAAGCCGGGGACTCTTTATCCTGGATTCGTACTTTGTAAGCGCCGATATGCTGGGTAATGCCGCCGGCTTCGCCTTCCGCCACACTGGAGAGGCGGATAGAGTCCAGAAGGGTGGTCTTGCCGTGATCCACGTGGCCCATAATCGTGACCACCGGTGGCCGCGGTGTCACCTCGACAGCGGTTTCTTCTCCGCTGGCTGCAGCGTCGATATCCTTCGCTGCTTGTTCCTCGAATGTGATCACATTCGTTTCCGCGCCGAAGAAGCGGGCAATTTCGCCGGCCAGTTCCGCGTCGAGCGTTTGATTGATGGTGGCAAAAACGCCGCGCGCGAGCAGGCGGGAGATGAGATCCTTGGCCCGGACTTCCAGCTTCTCAGCGAGATCCTTAACGCTGATGCCTTCTGTGATCGTGATGTTGCGCGTGATGGGCAGCGGTTCATTCGACACCACCATACGCGGCGGTGGAACGTAGCCCTTCATCGGGCCTTCCTTCACACCGCGTGGGACATACCGTTGACCCGGCCTGCGCGATGGACCGCCAGGTCGGCTGCCGGGACGCGTCGCTCCCGGCAGGCCCGGGCCAACTCCCAGTGGACGTGGTCCGGCAGGCGCCTGCCGCGTCGGATGCATGGGACGACGCTCGCCCGGACGCAAAGGCGGGCGAGGCGCACCGGGCACCTGCGGACGAGGACGTTGAAAAATGGGTTGACCCGGCACCGGTCTTCCGGGCGCGGGACGCACCGTGGCATTGGGAGCGGCGGTGCTGGCTGGCGCGGTGGCGATGGGCTGAACCGGTTTGGACGGAGCCTTGTACACGGGTCGCGGTCCCGTCTGCGGAACTATCATCCGCGGCGGGGGCGCAGCTGAAGCTACCGGCACGTGCGGAGCGACCGGGGCGCTTGCAACCGAGGTCACACTCGCGGCAGTGGCTGGAGGCGCAGCCGAACGCTGTGGTGCAGGCGGGACCTGGGCGGGTGCCGCTGGACTCGCGGGCAGAACGGTCTTGGCAACGGGAGTAACCGACCGCGCCGGGGAAATCGGTGGTGGGGTCAGGGGAACTGGCGGAGGCTTGGGCGGGGCAACAACTCCCGGCTTGGCGGCAGCGGGAGGCGTTGGAATTGCGGCCGGTGGGCCTGGCACTGGAGCCGTCGGCTTAACCGGAGGCGCAACCGCCTCTTTCTGCTGCGTAATTGCCTTAAGAACATCTCCCGGCCGGGAAATGTTAGACAGATCAATCTTGGTCTTGATTTCTTCTTCGCCGCGGGATGGTCGTGCAGACTTCGAGGTCGCGGGCTGCGCCTCTGCGGCAGCACGGAAGTAGACCCGCACCTTTTCCGCCTCGTGCTCTTCCAGAGAACTGGAGTGCGTCTTCTTCTCCGTCACTCCGACCTGCGGCAGCGAGTCGAGAATGGCTTTGCTCTTTACTTCCAGTTCCCTGGCGAGATCGTTGATTCGAACCTTGCTCATCCGGCCTTTCTTGTCTCCGTGTGGGTTTAGGTCATTGCACCCTCACGGAGTCACAGTCCTGCGTCCGCACGCCGTCGAAAATCCGTTGGCGCGAGTCATTGGTTATTCTGTTTCTTTCGTTTCATGGGTGGCCTCTTCTTCTGCGGACGGCTCTTGCGCAGAGGTTTCACTGCCCGCTCCAGGTTGCGGCTGGGCCGAGGCTTCTTCCCCTTCCGCCGCGGCTTCGACTGGCGCATCAGCATCCTCGAATTCCGCGGGAGCCACTTCCGCCGCGGTTTCCGGGGCTGACTCTTCGACGGCCAACCCTCCGGTCGCGTCCGTTTCCTCAGCCAGCGCCGCAGCCTCGCCAGCCTCCAGACTGGCAAAATAATTATTCACCGCGAGACTGATTTTTTCCACTGTCTTGGGGCCGATACCTTCAATGGCCTCAAGTTGTTCCGGCGTCATATCCGCCAAGGCTTCGACAGTGGTTACACCACCCGCGTTGAGTTTCTCGACCAAACCTTCACCCAGGCCGGGAACCTTCTCCAATGGCGTCGCGGTCTGCGTGACCAGCGCCGACATCTGCTCCTCGACTTCCTGGCGTTTTTCTTCCTCGCTTTTGATGTCAATCTTCCAGCCCAAAAGCTTGGCCGCCAGCCGCACGTTCTGGCCCTTCTTGCCGATGGCAAGCGAGAGTTGGCTGTCGTCCACCACCACTTCAAGATGCTTATCGGCGCTGTCGACGACGGTCACGCGGCTCACCTTCGCCGGCTGCAGCGCTTTCTCCGCGAAAGTCACCGAGTCTTCGTGATATTCGATGATGTCGATCTTCTCGCCGCGCAATTCGCGGATAATTGACTGCACGCGCATGCCCTTCATACCGACGCACGCCCCTACGGCGTCCACGTCCTTGTCTTTGGACATGACTGCGATCTTGGTGCGCTCGCCAGCTTCGCGGGCGATAGCGCGAATGACGACCGTGCCGTCATAAATCTCTGGAACTTCGGTCTGGAACAAGTGTTGCACCAACTCCGGTACGGCGCGCGACACCACCACACCCGGACCCTTGGAAGCTCTTTCGACTCGCGCGATCACGACGCGCACGCGCTCGCCGATGGCGAACGACTCCAGCCTGGATTGCTCCTTGCGCGGCATGCGCGCCTCCGCCTTGCCGATGTCAAAGATTACGTCCGGGCCTTCAACCCGCTTCACCGTGGCGTTCACAATCTCGCCTACGCGCCCGATGTATTCGTTGTAGACCGTGTCCCGCTCGGCTTCCCGGACCTTCTGGAAAATCACCTGCTTCGCCAATTGCGCAGCGATGCGTCCCAGAATACCTTCGGTAGGTTTGGGGATCTGTAGCTCACCCCCGACTTCCAAACCAGGATCGGCCTTGCGCGCATCTTCCAGCGTGATCTGCAGGTTTGGATCTTCCACCTGCTCCGGGCTCTCCACCACCGTCTTTACTGCGAAGGCGCGAATCTTGCCGGTTTCCTTGTCCAATTCCGCGCGCAGATTCTCCTGCGACTTGTAGTACTTGCGGGTGGCCATGACAATGGCGTCTTCCACCGCGCTCACTACAATTTGCGGATCAATCCCTTTTTCCCGGCTCAGGGCGTCGATAGTGTTGTAAAGCTCACTTGCCATAAAAGTATTCCGTTATGAATCTCTTGCCCGCTCAAAATAATTGCAGGATCGGCTACATGCACCATGCCAGTCACTGCTAAATTTCTGGCACCAGATTGGCCTTTTCCACGTTAGCCAATTCAATTTCAAGCTTCTGTCCTGCCGTCTGCGCTCCCATCCTCTTGCGAGACTTCTTGCTGGCAGCACTGAGATCGAGTGTCAATCGGCCATCATGAAAGCTCTCCAGCCGCCCCTCGAAGTGCTGATTCCCGTTTAGCGGCTGCCTTGTCATCACCTTCAAACGGCTTCCCGTGAAGCGCTCGAAATCCGCGGGCCGCGTCAATTTGCGGTCGAGCCCGGGTGACGAAACTTCTAACGTATACGAACCGCCGGGCACTGCGTCCTCCACATCGACGATGATGCCGAACTCCCGGCTAAAGTGGGCGCAGTCTTCGTGCGTCACGCCAGCCAGCGGATCCGAACCCGCCGCCGCGCACTTGTCCAGAAAGACGCGCAGCATGCGGCTTTTGCCGCCGCCACGAAACTCGATGTCCACCACTTCGAGTCCGCTTGAGGCCGCTACACGCTCTGCGATTTCCCGGACGCGATCAACGTCAAACGCCATGAATCTATTGACTTACAGGCGAATGTACCGGGCGCGCATATCCCGAAAGTAAAAAGTGGGCTTGCGCCCACTGGTGTGCCTCGCCAATTACTGGTACTACACAACAGTTCTCAGATTTCTAATATACGCCGCTCATGAGCAAAAGACAAACCGCCTCCGCCCCGGTTTGCCTCAATCCCCTCTCCTCTCTAGAATGAAAGTTTAGCCGCATGGCCGGGCGAATTCCCGAGAAAAGTTATGATTCATTTTCCAGTTCCTGAGGCTCTCACCTTCGATGACGTGCTTCTGCTACCTGCTCGATCCGACGTTGTCCCAGCGACAGCCAACACGCAGACGCAGCTCACACGCAAGATCAGCATGAACATCCCGATCGTGAGCGCCGCCATGGACACGGTCACGGAATCGCACATGGCGATTGCCTTGAGTCAGCAAGGCGGACTGGGCATCATCCATCGCAACCTGAGCATTGAGCAGCAAGCTAACGAAGTCGACAAGGTGAAGCGCTCCGAGAGTGGCATGATCGTCGATCCGGTAACGATGTCGGCCACCGACAAAGTCAGCGATGCACTCGAGGTCATGCGCAAATACAAAATCTCGGGCGTGCCGATCACCCAGCATGGCAAACTCGTGGGCATCCTCACCAATCGCGATCTGCGCTTCGAAACCCGCTTTGATGTGCCTATCAGCAAAGTGATGACCAAGGACCATCTCATTACCGTACCCGTCGGCACTACGCTGGAAGAGGCAGAAAAAATTCTGCATGAGCACCGCGTCGAGAAGCTCCTGGTCGTGGATGACAAGTACAACCTCAAGGGCCTGATCACCGTAAAGGACATCCAGAAGAAACTGAAGTATCCGAACGCAGCCAAAGATTCCCAAGGCCGCCTGCGCGTGGGCGCAGCCATCGGCGCGACCGGAGATTTCCTTGAGCGCGCTCAGGAACTGGCCGAGGCGAAAGTGGATGTGCTCGCCATCGACAGTGCGCACGGTCACTCGACCAAGGTGCTCGAGGCGGTGAGGCTGGTGAAATCGAAGCTTCCGGAAATCGATCTGCTGGCGGGGAACGTGGCTACGTTCGACGGAGCTTGTGAATTGGCCCGCGCCGGAGCCGATGGAATTAAGGTTGGCATTGGGCCCGGGTCGATTTGCACTACGCGCGTAGTCACAGGTGCTGGCGTGCCACAAATTACCGCCATCGCAGAAGCCTTCCGCGCGACTAAAGACGCCGGCATTCCCATCATCGCCGACGGCGGCATCAAGTATTCGGGCGACATCACGAAAGCGCTGGCTGCTGGTGCGAGCGCGGTGATGATTGGCTCGCTGTTTGCCGGCACCGACGAAAGCCCGGGCGAGCTCATCCTGTATCAAGGCCGGTCATTCAAGTCGTATCGCGGCATGGGCTCGATCGGAGCCATGGCTCAGGGTTCCAGCGAACGCTATTTCCAGGGCACGGAGGGTGACTCATCTGCTGCGGTCTCTGCCATGGACGGCGAATCCAACCGCTTAGGCAAACTTGTCCCGGAAGGCATCGAGGGACGCGTGCCCTACCGCGGCTCTGTGGCCATGATCGTGCACCAGATGGTCGGTGGATTGAAATCGGGCATGGGATACTGCGGCTGCGCCACCATCCCAGAGTTGCTGCAGAAGACGCGCTTCGTCCGCATAAGCGGCGCCGGACTCCGCGAGAGCCACGTACACGACGTCATGATCACCCGCGAGGCTCCCAATTATGCCATCGAGTAAATCCGCTGTGATCAGGGTTCAGCTTCGGGGTTTGCGGGAACGATTCGTATCCGGCCATGTCCTCAGGCGTGCCGAAAGGGGAGTCTTACCGATCCGGCCTTTGGGCGCTGGAAATTCGATCCTGATCTTGCGCTTTCACAATCGGCGGCGTCCTCTCGCTTGATCTCCCGGCAGCAAACTGTCTTTCGCGCTTGGATCCCCGCCATTATATGGCTGGTGATCATCGCCATTGAATCGAGCGCACTGCTTGCCCCCCAAAATACCGGCCGGATTCTATATCCGTTGCTGCACTTCGTGTTCGGGGTGGACCGGCTCCACTTCGCACACTGGCACTTTTTCATTCGCAAAGCCGGCCATGTTGTTGGCTACGGCGTTCTGAGCATTCTACTTTTCCGGGCGTGGAGCGCCACGTTGCCCGTCGCGGGAAACCTGAATCCGAAGTGGACGATGCGCTGGGCGAACATCGCGGTTCTGGGAACTGCACTTGTGGCCAGCCTCGATGAATGGCATCAGAGCTTCGTCGCCTCGCGCACCGGCACGGCGCATGACGTTATCCTCGACACGTGCGCGGGGATGGCGGCACAAATCTTTGTATTTTTCTGGCTGAAGGAGTTCTAAATTTTCCGCAGTCAGACTGACGGGTTAGGCTTTTATCAGCAGCAGCGCCGCCGACCCCACCGCCAGCGCTGCAGAAAAGTAAAAAGGGATGGCTGCGCCGTAGTGCTTCCAAAGTTCTCCGGTAATCAGACTGGCGGCCAGTGTCGCGACGCTGGTCACGAAGAAGTAGATCCCCAATGCGCGGCCGCGCACGCCCCCGCCCACCGCATCGACCACCAGGGCTTTCAACACCGGCTGAGTGAGCGCGTTATAAAGACCGTAAACGGCCATCGCAATCCAGATGACCATTGTGGAAGACGCTCGCCCGAACGCGAAATAAACTCCCGCGAAGATCAGGTAGCCTGTGGCGGCGATCCATCGGCGCGAGAATTGGTCGCTCGCCCATCCCGCAGGCCAGGAAGCAAGGGTATAAGTGATATTGAATACCAGACCAAGCAACGGCGCCAGCGCCACTCGGATACCGATGCTTTGTGCCCGCAGCACTAGAAACATGTCGCTCGAGTTGCCCAACGAGAACAATGTCACGGCGACCAGAGCGAAGTAAAAACGTCCGGGCAGTTTCACCCCGGCTCGATCCAGCCGAGATATAACATTCCCTTTCCCTAAAGGTTGGTCTTCTGGCCGCTCGTTGCCGCGGCGGCGGCCTGTCTCACGTATGCCGAATACCGCCACCAGCACGCATAAGACTCCAGGCACCGCCGCCGTCAGGAACACAAGTCGCAGTCCTTGCGCGCCATATCGAGCCAGCAGAACCAGCGCGGTGAGCGGACCAGCAATCGCTCCAGCCGAGTCCATCGACTGAATCAGTCCGTAGGCTGAGCCCAACCGATTCTTGTCCACGGACTCTGCGACCATCACATCGCGGGGAGCTCCGCGCACTCCCTTGGCTAAGCGATCTGCGAAACGAATGAAGAGGATCTGCCACCATGAGGTGACGACCGCCAGAATGGGCTTGACCGCGTTAGCCACCAGATATCCCCCCACTACCAGGGGCTTGCGCCGGGGGACACGGTCGGCGAGGTAGCCCGAAAACAGCTTGGCCAACGATGCCACACTTTCCGCAACGCCCTCGATCAGGCCCAGCTGCGTCGGCCCCGCCCCCAGCGAGGCTAGGAACGCAGGCAACACCCAATAAGCCATTTCGGTGGTTGTGTCATTCAGGAAAGAAGTGATGCCGAAGGCGTAGATGTTGCGCGCGGCGGACGGTTCACGCTCGGGCGAGCCTGCAGGCATGAAGCAGTTTTATCACGGCGATCAGCAGAAACTGAGAACTGGGAATCGAGAGCTGAGAACCGCCTTCAGTACATCGCGTCGTACTTGGTGACCACCCACTCGCCACCCTTATTCTCAGTCGTGACGGTGAAGAGTTCTTTGTAGGTTCCAGATTGGCTCGGGCGGTTGCTGCGTTTGCCGCGGTAGTGCAGAATGACCAATGGCGGCGCTTCTTCCCACTCCACCAATTCCCATGAGAGTAGAGGGTGCTGCGCCTCCGAATCACAGATGAAGTGAGCGTACTTTTTGCGATAGTCGTGCTCCCACTGCGAAAGCAGGTCGTTGCAATGTCCTTCCCGCAGCTGGAGAAGAAACTTGCTGGCTACACGCTCGGTTGCGCGGTCGCGCAGCGGATTGAACGTGATGCTATTGGGTATGCCGGTGAGAGGATCGTGGTCTTCGGAGCGCGCCAGAACCGGTCCCTGATTGCTCAGCCACCAGACGTATCCCAGAAACACCAGCACCAGCAGCGCGCCGGCGCCGACAGCAATGCCGATTTGGTTCCTGGTGAATGCCATTTCCAAGAGAAGTGTAACCTGACGACAAGAGCGGCAAAAGTTACCGCCGGGAGCCGCAGTTGGACATGTACGAGTGGGATGACACCTCACTAAGTGGCGTGTGGGCACGAGTGCTGGCTCGCCGAGAGTGCCTTGCGGAGGCCTCATGCTGACGCGAAAAACGGCTCTTTCCGTTGCCAAATGGCTGCGAAACAGGGTAGATTTCAGGCGTTCACACAGAGTATCTCGCGGACTCTCCCTCCCGCGCTATGAATAAAACTGCACAACTCCGTGCCGCGGGTGCTATGGCCGAGGAGTAGCGGTCACTTTACGGCAACGAGATCGGCACGGCTGAGTCCCAATTGGCGAGCGCGAATATTGCAATCTACCCCGTAGACCTCCGCGGCCTGGTCGGCGGCATGCAAACGTCTTTCTCGGGCGCCCATGACGGCGATATCGATCGAGCTGGCTTGGCGAATAGAGCGCTTCCGAGGCCAACAGTGTCCAGGCGAGCCAAGGAACAATGGAAACAATGGAAGAGGTGGCGGCGGAGACCGGCGGCAAAGCTTGCATAAATGAGAACGAGATCAGACGGGGCGTCTCCCCTGCCGCGGCGGACGACAAGGCGTCATACCAGACAGGCTGCTACCCAGAAAATAAGAAGTGGGATAGCAAGTACCGGAGTATCAAAGTCAAAATCGCCCAAGGTGATACGCAAATTCGCTATCGCAAGGGCTACTCTGCAGTCGATGCCGGTCAAAACAAGAACTCCACGTAGGAGCAGGATTTGCAGCGGCTTTGCTGTTCAATGCCCCCTTTACCCAGATTTACTTCATGGCACCAGCCAAGCCGACCGATCCGGGTAAGGTTCGTGTTGTCTTTCTGGTAGATGCTCACACCGTGTCCAGCGGAAGACTCCGGCGGTAGCAAGAAAATGAACTTGAGTCTTTATGGGTGTGTGTTGGGCGCAAATGGCAAGAACCTAACTAGGAACCCGCACGATGAAGTGGATCGCGCGTTTGACGCTGGCACTTACCAGCAGATTTTGGTTAAGGGCATGATGCTGCCGATCGATTTGGAAGTTCCGCCCGGCGGCAACCAACTTCGCCGGGCCGTGCTCGACAACAAGACAGGATTCATCGGCACTGTCAGCGACCCGCTTGGACAATAGGCTTGGTAGAGGACGACCGGCGGGTAGTAAGCGAATAAGAAAGGCACGGCACCAGCCGGGCCTCGTGAAATCGGAGGAGACTATTCCTTTTTTTCATCCCCTTCGGCCGGTGCAGCCTCGCTTTGAGACTGCGCTTGGGCCTCGGCCTCTTCCATCGCCTTCTTAGCCTCGGCAGCACGCTTGGCGCGGGCTTCTGCCCGTTTTTCGCGTTTTTCGTCGAGCACCTTCTCGCTGCCCAGCAGTTCGAGGAAGGCCTTGTCGGCCCCGTCTCCCTTATTCCAACCGGTGCGGACGATTCGCAGGTACCCGCCTTCGCGGTCGCCAAACCTGGGAGCAACCGTGTCAAACAATTTGGTCACCGCATCTTTGGTCATCAAATACGCACCTGCCTGGCGGCGTGCAGAAAGGTCTCCGCGCTTGCCCAGCGTGATCATCTTTTCGACCAGGGGACGCGCCGCCTTAGCTTTGGGAACGGTCGTCTCGACCCGCTCTTCAACGATCACCGAGGTGACCAGATTGCGCAGCAACGAGCGCCGATGCGCCGTGTTCCGTCCGAGTTTGAATCCTGCAACTTTGTGACGCATGGGAAGCCTCAGTGGTTAGTGGCCAGCGGTCAGTGGCCAGTCTCTAAATATTGGGGTCGGTACCAGCTGGTTTTGTTTTTCTGACCACTAGCCACTGACCACCTGTTTTTACAGCTGATCGTCCGGACCGTACGCCGAAGCCGGCAAGATCTGGTTCGATGTTGGTCCGGGCACAGCGTTGCCGTGCTCGTCGATCTTCATGCCCAGGCTCAAGCCCATCGAGGAGAGAATCTCCTTGATCTCGTTGAGTGACTTGCGGCCAAAGTTCTTGGTCTTGAGCATTTCAGATTCAGTCTTCTGCACCAGCTCGCCGATGGTCTGAATGTTGGCGTTTTTCAGGCAATTGTAGCTGCGCACGGAAAGCTCAAGCTCTTCCACCGAACGGTTCAGGTTCTCGTTGTGGATCTCGGGCTTGCGATCGTCCGACGATGAAGTGCCGGTATCGATTTCTTCCTCGAAGTTGATGAAGATGTTCATGTGGTCCTTCAGCAGCTTGGCGGCTAGTCCGATGGAATCCGCCGGCAGGATGGAGCCGTTGGTCCAGACTTCGAGCGTGAGCTTGTCGTAATCGGTGATCTGTCCCAAGCGCGCGGCTTCCACGTTGTAATTGCACTTGCGGACAGGAGAATGCACGGAGTCGATGGGAATGAAGCCGATACCCAAGTCCTCGTCGAAATTCTTATCGGCGGAAACATAGCCGCGGCCACGCTTCAGCCGCATTTCCATGTCAAGCTTGCCGCCTTCGCTCACCGTCGCGACATACACATCCTTGTCAAGCACTTCGACATCGCCATCGGCTTCGATCATGCCGCTGGTGACGACCCCCGGCTGATCGGCGCGCAGGTAGATGGCCTTGGGAGCGTCACCGCTCAACTTGAATGGAATTTGCTTGAGGTTGAGGATGATGTCGGTGGCGTCTTCCACCACACCCGGGATCGATTGGAACTCGTGCAGCACGCCTTCGATTTTGACGGCGGTGACGGCAGCTCCTTCAATCGAACTCAGCAGCACGCGGCGCAGAGCGTTGCCCACAGTGGTGCCGAAGCCGCGTTCAAAGGGCTGCGCCCAGAAGATGCCGTACTTATCGGTAAGCGTGGAAGTATCCACTGCAAGACGTTTCGGTTTTTGAAAACCCTTCCAAAGCATTGTGTTCTCCTTCGGCCGTTTGGCTCAGTGCTGACTCCCTGAATCGGCCCGGATTCAGGTCGGGTGTCGGCACAGGCTGATCTGGCTCGAAATAATGGACCTTTAAAACCTACCCCAGAGCAACGTCTCTACCACGGAGCCTTATTTGCTGTACAACTCCACAATCAGCTGCTCATTGACCGGCAACTGAATGTCTTCGCGCTTGGGCAGACTCAGCACCCTCGCCTTGTAATTATCGCGGTCGACTTCCAGCCAGTTGGGCATCGTGCCATGGCTGGCGAATTCCTTCGCCAACTCCAGCACGGCCAGCTTGCGGCTACCGTCGCGGATCGCGATCTCCTCGCCGGCACTCACCTCGTAGGAGGGAATGTTGACTTTTCGAGCGTTTACAGCGACGTGGCCATGGCGCACAAGCTGTCGCGCCTGGCGCCTGGATTGCGCAAAGCCGAGGCGGTAGACAACATTGTCTAGACGACGCTCCAGTTGCTGCAAGAGCAGTTCGCCGGTGACGCCTCTGGTGCGCGCCGCCTTTTCAAAGTAATTGCGGAACTGGCCTTCCTGGGTAAAGTAAATGCGCTTGGCTTTCTGCTTTTCGCGCAATTGCAGGCCGTAGCCCACGATCTTGGCCTTGCGGTCCTTACCGTGTTGTCCAGGGGCGAAGTTGCGCTTCTCGATCGGACATTTGTCGCTGAAGCATTTGGCGCCTTTGAGGAACAGCTTCATCCCCTCGCGGCGGCAGAGACGGCAAACTGCATCGGTATAACGTGCCAAGTTGTTCTCCTTTTAGATGACCGGTTTACAGGTTTGGCTTCACCCTTCGTCCCGGACGAAAACAGTGGTCAGCGGCGAGTGATCAGTGTTCAGTAAGGTTTTTGCGGTACGCTTCCTCACTGGCCGCTGCCCAGTTGCTTTTAGACTCTCCGGCGCTTCGGAGGACGGCACCCATTGTGCGGAATCGGCGTCACGTCGCGAATGGAGCGTACTTCAATTCCTGACGCCGACAGCGCTCGCACCGCCGATTCACGGCCTGAGCCCGGGCCGCTGACCCGCACATCCACGCTACGAACGCCATGATCTCGGGCCATATTGGCGGCGTTCGACGCCGCCTGCTGCGCCGCGAACGGCGTGCCTTTGCGCGATCCGCGGAAGCCCAGCGATCCTGAACTCTTCCACGACAACGTGTTACCGTTCATGTCGGTGATAGTCACGATCGTGTTATTGAAAGACGCCTGCACATAAACCAGCCCATGGGGCACGTGCTTGCGCTCCTTCTTCTTGAATGTCTTCTTCTTGCCTTTTTTCTCCGGTGCGGCTGCTGCCCCGCCCGCGGCTGTTGCTTTTGCCATAGTTAGTATCCCGTGGTCGGTGGCCAGTCCTCAGTCGATCAGAAGCTTTGCTGGCCACCGATCTCCGATCACTGGACACTGTTTTTATGTCTTTGCCGTCGCCTTTTTCTTCTGCGCGACCGTTCCCTTGCGCGGGCCTTTGCGGGTGCGCGCATTGGTGTGCGTGCGCTGGCCGCGAACCGGCAGGTTTCGGCGGTGGCGAAATCCGCGATAGGAACCGATTTCGATGAGACGCTTGATGTTCATCGAAACTTCCTTGCGCAGATCGCCCTCGACCATTCCTTCCGACTCGATGACCGTGCGGATGCGATTGACCTCTTCTTCGCTCAGGTCTTGGACCTTTTTCATGGGGTCCACTTTGGCCTCGTCGAGAATATGTAGGGCTCGCGATTGGCCGATGCCGTAGATATAAGTCAGCGCGATATTGATGTGCTTCTGGCGCGGAAGATCGACGCCTGCGATACGTGCCATAGCGGTTCCTTAACTCCTCGCCCCGGGCCTAGCCCTGGCGCTGCTTGTGTTTCGAGTTGACGCAGATCACCCGCACTACGCCTTTGCGGTGGATGACCTTGCACTTGTCACAAATCTTTTTTACCGATGCTCTGACTTTCATAACTGTTCTCAGTTTCCCGGTTCTCACAACCTGTGCCAACAGGCAGCCCGCCCATTCGCCACCTTCCTACTTATATCGATACACGATTCGGCCGCGATTCAGATCGTAGGGAGAAAGCTCAACCGCCACCTTGTCCCCAGGAAGAATGCGTATGAAATTCTTCCGCATCTTGCCGGAAACATGCGCCAGCACTTGGTGCTTGTTTTCCAATTCCACGCGGAACATGGCATTGGGCAGAGGTTCCAAGACCACTGCCATAACTTCAATCGCGTCTTCTTTACTCATCGACTCCTTGAAAGCTTTTAGACTTGGCTTTTGGGTTTTAGCGAAAAGCCAAAAGCTGAAGGCCAACAGCTAGCTTACTGCGTCAAAATGACCGGCCCATCTTTCGTGACCGCGACGCAATGCTCGAAGTGGGCGCTGAAACTACCATCCGCCGTTACTGCCGTCCATTTGTCGCCCAGGACCCGCGTTTCCGGCTTGCCGAAATTAACCATCGGTTCGATGGCCAGCACCATGCCTTCGCGCAACTTGGCGCCGTGGCCTCGATCCCCGAAATTTGGTATCTGAGGCTCTTCGTGCAGCCGCGTTCCGATGCCATGCCCAACAAACTCCCGCACCACGCTGAAGCCGTTGGCTTCTACATGCTCCTGGACGGCGGCGCCCACGTCACCCACCGTATTGCCTACGCGCGCCTGCTCGATGCCACGATAAAGCGAAGCCTCGGTGACTTCCAGCAGTTTCCGCAACTCCGGCTTCACCGTTTCACTCACTGGAACCGTGATCGCGGCGTCCCCATAGTAGCCGTCGAGCACCACTCCGCAGTCAAGGGAAACGATGTCGCCCTCTTGCAGTACGCGTTTTTCCGAGGGAATGCCGTGCACAATCTCTTCATTCACCGACGTGCACAACACGCATGGATAATCGTAATATCCCTTGAAAGCCGGCTTCGCGCCCAGTTCCTTGATTTTCTTTTCGGCGGCGCGCTCCAAATCCATCGTGGTCACACCGGGAGCGACCAATCCTCGCACGTAGTCCAGAACCTGACGCACAATGCGCCCGCTCTGTCTCATCTTTTCAATCTCTGCCGCCGATTTACACACAATCGCCATTCCTATGCGTGATGATCTTCGAGAATCCTGAAAATCTGTGCCGTGACTTCATCCGCCGGCCGATCGCCATCGACCGACACCAAGCGTCCGGTGCGTTGGTAATAGTCAGCCACAGGCCGGGTCTGCTCTTCATAAGCCGCCAAACGTGGCTGAATCACTTCCCGGCGGTCATCATTGCGGGTCACCAGCCTGCTTCCCTCGAGGTCGCAAATTCCCTCAACGCGGGGGGGCTGAAAGTGGACGTTATAGATCCGTCCACAGGTGGGACAAGAACGGCGTCCAGTGATCCGGAGCAATAATTGATTATAGTCCACGTCCAGACGCATCACAATCGGCCATGCTCGGGTCGGACGCGAATTGTCAAAGAGCTTGTCGTCCAGCAATGCATCCAGCCAGCCGGCTTGTGCCGCTGTGCGCGGAAAGCCGTCCAAGATATAACCCCGCCGACAGTCCGGATTGCATAGGCGCTTTTTCACCATTTCGCAGACCAGATCGTCGGAAACCAACTCTCCTCTCGCCATGACTGCCTTGGCCGCCATGCCGAGTTCCGTACCTTGAGCCACGTTATAGCGCAGGATGTCTCCGGTGGAGACCTGCGGAATAAGGTAATGCTCCATGATCCGCTTGGACTGAGTGCCTTTCCCCGCACCCGGCGGCCCAAGCAGAACCACCGGACCTATGTCGCAAGAGGTTTTCTGCGCCATCGAGCTGGCCCCAAGCCTCCCGATCTCAGTCTCCCCGGCCCCTCTGCTCAGAAAATCAGCCGAAGTTCTTCAACAACGGATGGCTCCGAAGCCCGGCTAGGCTGCGGAAAACCTCACGACTCTTACGTTCTGCTCACGACCAATTGCGACGGCCGCGGATACGCCCGCTGCGCGGTGTAAATCCGTCGTAATGGCGCATGATGAGCTGGGCCTCGATTTGGGTCACAGTGTCCATGGCTACGCCGACCACAATAAGCAGCGAAGTACCGCCGAAATAGAAGTTCACGCCCAACCCGTTGGTCATCCAGTTGGGCAATGCCTCGAAAAACCTGCCCACCGGTCCCCATAAGTGATTCAGGTGAATACCAGTGATCATCCATTCCGGAATAAACGAGATGATGATCAGATACAACGCGCCCACCAGCGTGATGCGAGTAAGAACCTCATTGATAAAGTCCGCAGTTCGCTTGCCCGGACGAATACCCGGGATAAAGCCGCCGTACTTGCGCATGTTGTCAGCCACTTCGCTGGGGTTGAAGACGATGGACACGTAGAAGTACGCGAAGAAAATAATCCCCAGCGCGTAGAGCAAGGTGTATAGGGGTTCGCCCCAACCCAGCCAGCGGATCAGATCTCCAAAGTAGCGGTTGCTTTTCAGCCCGTAACCAATGGTCTGCGGCAAGGTCAGAATCGAAGAGGCAAAGATAACCGGCATCACGCCGCCGGCATTCACGCGCAAAGGCAAATGCGTGGATTGGCCGCCCATCACCTTGCGCCCCACCACGCGCTTCGCATACTGCACCGGAATGCGGCGTTCGCTGCGTTCCACCCAGACGATGAAAGCGACAACGGCGATCATGAAGATCACGAGCCCGGCCATGAGAATCGGCGTCAACGCGCCCCAGGCGCCGTTTTTGGCCTTGTCGATCAGATCCACCACACCGCGCGGCAGTCCCACTACGATGCCAGCAAAAATCAGTAGCGACATGCCATTGCCCACACCGCGCTCGGTGATCTGCTCGCCCAGCCACATGATGAAGGCGCTGCCCGTGGTTAGGGTCAGCATGGTCATCAGAATGAATCCGGGCCCTGGGTTGATTACGAAATCGCCGGTTTTCTCCAGGCCCACAGCAATGCCGAATGATTGCACCGCACTCAAAATCACCGTGATGTATCGCGTCCACTGCGTGATCTTTTTGCGCCCGAGTTCGCCCTCTTTCTGCAGCTTCGCCAGTGGCTCATAAACCACGGTCAGCAACTGCAGGATGATCGAGGCCGTGATGTACGGCATGATGCCCAGAGCGAAAATTGTCAGGCGGCGTAATTGGCCGCCGGAAAACAAATCCACGAAACCCAGGAACGAACCACGGTTTTGTTCGAAGAACTGCGCTAGCTTGTCGGCGTTCACTCCCGGCGTGGGAATGTGTCCACCCAAGCGATACACCGCCAGCAGCCCCAAGGTAAACAGAATCCGCTTACGCAGGTCCGGAATCCGGAAGATGTTTGCCAGTTTCTCGAACATTTACTGCAAGACCTCGACCTTGCCGCCAGCCTTGGTGATTTTTTCCTGCGCTGACTTGGAGAACTTGTGGGCATGTACCGTCAACGCAACCTTGAGTTCGCCGTCGCCTAACACCTTCACCGGGTGTTTGGTTTTGATGACGCCGGCTTTACGCAGCACATCGGGCGTGATGGTTTCCTCGCCCAGTTCCACCAGGCGCTCCAGGCTCACGATGTTGAATTCTTTGCGGAAGATGTTGGTGAAGCCGCGCTTGGGCATGCGACGGTGCAGCGGCATCTGGCCACCTTCAAAACCGCGAATCATACGCGAACCGGTGCGCGAACGCTGTCCCTTATGTCCTCGGGTGGACGTCTTGCCCATGCCCGATCCCATACCACGGCCCACGCGCTTGCGCTTTTGCGTCGCCTTTTTTGGTGCTCGAATATTGGATAAATTCATGGCTCGCTTCCTACTGCTGAACGATCTCGACCAGATGGGGCACCTTGGCGACCATGCCGCGGATCGCCGGATTGTCGGGGCGCTCAATCACCTGATTGAGCCGGGTAAAACCCAGCCCTTTAATCACCAATTTTTGCTTCCCCGGTGCACAAATTGCGGAGCGCACCCATTTCAGGTGAATCTTGCCGCCGTCACTGTTTTTCTTCGACGTCATTTCTCAAACCTCTTCGAAGCTGCCAAACTCTGAAATCGGATTTTCTCGGTACTGGTTCCTCACTACCCGCTACAGTTCTTGCGCTGACCTGCCCCGCATGGCCGCGACCAACTCCCTACTCTTAAGCTGCTTGAGCGCGTCGAAGGTTGCCTTGATCACGTTGTGCGGGTTGGTGGTGCCAATGGACTTAGTGAGGACATTTTGTATCCCCGCCGAAGTCATCACTGCCCGCACCGCACCCCCCGCGATCACTCCTGTGCCTTCCGGAGCTGGCTTGAGCAGCACTCTGCCCGCGCCATAGCGTCCCAAAACTAAGTGTGGAATGCTGGTCTGGGTGAGATTCACCCTGATAAGATTCTTCTTCGCCGATTCAATGCCCTTACGAATGGCCTGCGGAACTTCCTTGGCCTTGCCCGATCCATAGCCCACAACCGCGGCGGAAGGATCGCCGACCACGACCAGCGCGGCGAAAGAGAGATTCTTGCCGCCCTTGACGACCTTGGTCACGCGGTTGATGGCGACCACTTGATCTTTCAGCTGATACCGTCCCGCGTCGAGCTTCTTGATCACTGTTGGCATTCTTAAACTCTCATTTCATCTTGCTAATTGTTGATTTCACCAGCACTCCATCAGTTGCTCATTCAACTCTTAGAACTGCAATCCCGCTTCCCGGGCGGCTTCCGCCAGTGCTTTCACCCGGCCGTGATAAATGTAGCCTCCGCGATCGAATACAACTTTGCTGACACCCTTGGCCTGGGCGCGCTCAGCAATCGTCTTGCCCAGATTTTTCGCGGCTGCGACGTTGCCACCGCTGCTTCGCTCAGCTTTCTTTCCCTCGGCTGTGCTGGCTGCGACCAGGGTTTTGCCCGACAGATCATCAATGATCTGCACATAAATGTGATTCAGCGACCGGTAGACGTTCAGACGCGGGCGCTCAGCGCTGCCCTGCATCTTTTTCCGGATACGCTCGTGGATGTGCCGCCGGTTCGTATTCTTGGATGTTCTTGTCAGCATAAAATCTGTCCTTGGTCGGCGGCCCCAGACTTCGATACTTTTCGAATCCAGAGGCTAACCGACGACCGCTATTTTGCTCCGGTCTTGCCAACCTTCTTCTTGAGCCGTTCGCCCGCGTAGCGCACACCCTTGTTCTTATACGGATCAGGCGGACGCAGAGACCGCATCTCAGCAGCCACCTGGCCAACTTTCTGCCGGTCGATTCCGGTAATCGAGAGCTTGGTTTGCTTAGGATCGACGGCGGCGTCAACTCCGTTGGGCAGCGGATATTCGATGGGATGTGAATAGCCCAGATTGAACACCACCATGCCTTTGCCCTTCATTTCGGCGCGGTACCCAATGCCCACGATTTCCAGTTCGCGCGTCCAGCCTTTGGTGACGCCCTGCACCGCGTTGTTCACCAGAGCGCGCGCCAGGCCATGCACCGCCGCCTGTGCATCGTTTTCACGGACTGCCACGAGGGTTCCATCCCTCTGTTCAACCTTGATACCGCCCGGCAGCGCAGTGTCCAACTTTCCTTTGGGACCCTGCACGGCAACCCTATCGCCTTCGATTTTGACCGTCACCCCTTGGGGGATCGGGATCGGCTTTTTTCCAATTCGTGACATAAGATCAGCCTTGGCTCCTGGCTTGTTGGTTGCGAGGCCCTTACCAGATTTCGCACAACAATTCGCCGCCTACGCCTTCGCGGCGCGCTTGTCGTCCCGTCATCACGCCCCGAGGCGTGGTAAGGATGTTGATCCCCATGCCTCCAAGCACGCGGGGAATCTCGGTGCGGCGCACATAGACGCGGCATCCCGGCCGCGATACCCGCTCGGCCTTCGAAATGGCAGCCTCATTGTTAGCGCCATACTTCAGGTAAACCCGGATCACCTTATGACCATCTTCCTCAGTCGGTTTGAAGTTGGAGATGAACCCCTCTTCCTTCAAGATGCGGGCAATCTCCAGCTTCAGCCGGGAGGCCGGGATATCTACTTTCTGATGCCGGGCGTGGAGCGCATTGCGCACCCGCGTAAGCATGTCTGCGACCGGATCGGTCAACCTCATCGTTTGCTTCTCCTCTAGCCACCCGTTCGCTCCGCACTGATGGAGAACCTGCGGTAGCTTGCTTCTTCGGAACCATCTTCCCGTTCCGCGTTGCCACTGCTCGTAAGCGCTAGCCAACGACGAACCACCAACGACTGAATCCCTACCAGGAGGACTTCGAAACCCCTGGAATCTCTCCCCGCAGCGCCAGCTGGCGGAAGCACAAGCGGCAAATGCCGAACTTGCGCAGAAACGCGCGTGGCCGTCCGCACAAGTTGCAGCGGTTGTGTTGGCGCGTGGAAAATTTCGCCTTCTTCACGTTTTCGGGCTTTTGGTGCAGCCCGACGCCGTCCTTCACTCGCTTCGCCGTCGTCATGTTTAGTCTCTGACTCCTTCTCCCATTGCTACGCCCGGAACGGCATTCCTAAATGTTTCAACAATGCCCGCGACTGATGGTCATTTGCCGCCGTAGTCACGATGGTCACGTTCATTCCCTTTAACTTGTCCACTTTGGCGTAATCAATCTCGGGAAAGATCAACTGGTCATGCAATCCCAGCGTGTAGTTGCCGCGGCCGTCAAAGGACTTGGTGGATACCCCGCGGAAGTCACGCACCCGGGGCAGCACGATATTCACCAGCCGGTCAAAAAATTCGTACATGCGGTCGCCGCGCAGCGTGACCATGCACCCGATGGCTTGGCCCTCGCGCACCTTGAAGGCGGCAATCGATTTCTTGGCCCTGGTCACTACCGGCTTCTGGCCAGTAATCTGGCCCAACTCGTTCACCGCGGGATCCAGAATCTTCGCGTTCTGAGTCGCCTCGCCCATGCCCATGTTGACGACAATCTTATGCAGCCGCGGAACCGCCATCGGATTCTTGAGTTCCAATTCTTTCAATAGCGCCGGCGCGACTTCCTTCTCAAACTTCGCCCGCAGCCGGGGACGTTCCTTGGCGCTGTGATGCGCCTGGTCCGGGTTCTTCTGCTGCTCGTCTGAACCCTTTTGCGATTTCTTGTTATCTTTTGCCATCTCGATTTTTCAACTTCCTCCCACGGTTTCGGAGTGGTACCCGGTTCGTGAGAATTTTGCAGCACTCGCCAGATCTTTCGCTGCGCTCAGGATGACGTCAGCGGGTTCACGCTCGCTAAACCGCGTCATTTATCCAGCGTGGTGTCGCACTTCTTGCACACCCGCACCTTGCGGTCTCCCCGGGTTTCATGGCCGATACGCACCGGCCCGCAGGTTGGACAAACCAACTGCACATTCGAGATCGCAATCCGGCTCTCCTGCTCCGCAATCCCGCCCTTGATGTTGCGCTGCGGATTGGGCCGCACGTGTTTTTTTACCATCATCACGTGTTCGACCAGGAGCTTGGCATCGTTGGGAAACACGCGCAACACGCGCCCTTCCTTGCCCTTATCGCGCCCGGTAATGACCTTCACCGTATCGTTGCGGCGGATATCCACTCGCTTATGTTCTGTGCTAGCTGTTCGCATCTCGATTTCTCAGTCCTGTCAATCCTGCTTAAATTACTTCTGGAGCCAGCGAGACAATCTTCAAAAACTTTTTTTCGCGCAGCTCGCGCGCGACTGGTCCAAAAACGCGTGTCCCCACCGGCTCGCCCGCTTCGTTGATCAATACCGCGGCGTTCTGGTCGAAGCGGATGTAGGTGCCATCCCGCCGCCTATGTTCCTTGCGGGTGCGCACGATGACCGCCTTCACCACTTTGCCCTTTTGCACCTGCCCTTCCGGCGCTGCCTCCTTCACGGAAGCCGTGATCACATCGCCCAAGCCCGCGTTCAGGCCCGTGGAACCGCCGAGCGGCAGAATCATCTGCAGCTTGCGGGCGCCGGAATTATCGGCGACCTCCAGCATGGACCTCATCATCACAGCCATGGCGTCAATCTCCCTTTCTCGGTTCCATTCCGGCCATTTGCCCAGCCGGCTCAATGGCCACTTCGGGGACGAGCGCCGTCTTGCGCACGATTTCTTTCAGCTTCCAACGCTTCAACTTCGACAGCGGCCGCGTCTCCTGCAACCGAACCACGTCGCCGACGTGGGCCTCGTTGTTTTCGTCGTGGGCGTAGAACTTCTTGTTCCTCGCCACCACGCGTCCGTAGAAGGGGTGCGATTTTTTGCGCGTCACCTGCACCACAATCGTCTTCTGCATGCGGTTGGCGACAACTTCTCCCACCACTTCCTTGCGGCGGCCCTGCACGGGCTGGGTCTTCGTCTCTGCGGTTACGGGCATTATCGTTTCTCCGTTGCGGGGGCGCGTCCGCGTTCACCCAAAATGGTCTTAACCCGCGCAATGTCCTTGCGCAGGCCGCGAATCTTCTTCAAGCTCTCGGTCTGCCCCATGTTCAGCTGGAACTTCAGCTTGAAGAGCTGGTCAGCCAGATCGCTTTCCTGGTGCCGGAGTTCCTCTTCCGTTAAATTGCGGACCTTGTCCGATTTCATAAAGTCAATTCCAATTCTTGAAACTTCGCGCCCCTGTTAGTGGGCACCGGCGCCTTCGCGCTTCACAAAGGTTGTGCGCAGAGGCAGCTTGTGCGACGCCAAACGCATCGCTTCCGAGGCTTCCTGCTGCGTGACCCCTTCCATCTCAAACAGAATCTTGCCCGGACGGACCACGGCCACCCAATGATCCGGCGCCCCTTTGCCTTTACCCATACGGGTTTCAGCCGGCTTCTTGGTCACAGGCTTGTCGGGAAACAGGCGGATCCAGATCTTGCCGCCTCGCTTCACAAAACGAGTCATGGCTACGCGGCTGGCTTCGATCTGCCGGTCCGTGATCCAACCAGGCTCCAGCACTTTCAGGCCGAAATCACCAAAAGCCAGCTGCGATCCGCGCCAGGCTTTCCCCGTCATGCGTCCACGCTGCTGCTTGCGGTATTTCACTTTCTTTGGCATCAACATAAAATCAGCTCTTGGCTCTTAGCTCTTCGCAAAACCTTTCTTGCGTCGGCTTTCTAAAATCCGCCCACGGCCACTTGTGGCTCGCGCTTTTTCTGCGGGAGGATTTCGCCCTTGTAAACCCAGCACTTGACGCCAATCACGCCATAGGTCGTCCGCGCTTCGGTGAAGCCGTAGTCGATGTCGGCGCGCAGTGTGTGCAGCGGCAACCGCCCCTGCAGGTACCACTCCGAGCGCGCGATTTCGTTCCCATTTAACCGGCCGCTCACGCGAACCTTGATCCCTTTGCAGCCGAAGCGCAGCGCGGAATCCACTGCCTTGCGCATGGCCCGCCGGAAGCCGACGCGCTTTTCCAACTGTAGCGCGATCGATTCCGAAACCAGTTGCGCGTCCAGTTCCGGCTTGTGCACTTCCTGGATGTCGACAAACACTTCGCGCGACGTACGTTTCTGCAAGTCGGCCTTGAGCTTGTCAATTTCCGCGCCCTTGCGGCCGATGATGATTCCAGGCCGAGCGGTCTTGATGATGATGCGGATCTTGTTGCCCGGCCGTTCAATCTCGATGGAGCTCACGCCCGCCGACTTAAGCTTGTCCTTCAGCTCATTCTTCAGCTTGACGTCCTCGTGGAGGAGCTTGGCGTAGTCCTTCTCCACAAACCAGCGCGACTTCCACGGCTTGGTGTAGCCGAGGCGGAAACCATAAGGATGGACTTTTTGTCCCATTGCTTCTCCTAAAGAGATCCTCTCTTAACGTTCCGCACGGGCCGGAACCGAATCTATCTCGCTCCCACTCTCTTCTTGCTCGCTGTTTTCTTGGCTGCAGGCGCGCGCCGTTTGGCCTTGGCCGGAGCCGCTGCCCGCTCTTCTCCGACCCCATGCGACATCGCTTCGCCATTCTTGCCCGGTTCCGCAAGCACCAGTTCAATGTGCGCCATGCGCCGCTGGAACCGGTACGCCCTGCCTTGGGGCGCTGGACGGATACGCTTCATGCGCGGCCCGTCATTCGCGATCGCCCGCTTTACATACAAGTTGTCAATCTCGACATCAAGACCCTTCTCGGTGCTGAGAAAGTTGGCATTGTCGAGCGCCGATTGCAGCAGCTTGCCCACGTGCGCCGCCACCCGCTTCTTGGTGAAGGCCAGCGTGTTGCGCGCTTCCTCTACCCTGCGGCCTTTAATCAGGTTCAGCACCAGCCGCGCCTTCTGCGGCGAGACGCGCAAGTAACGCATTTCAGCTCGAAATTCCATTTCGCGTCTCCTTTATGACTTGGGCGCCGGCGGCGCAGCGGCCGGTCCCGCTGCCGGAGTGATGGCTCCCGGCCCGCCCGGTATGCCCGCCGGTTTGGCTGCAACTTCCGTCGCCGCCCTCATGGAGTGTCCCTTGAAGCTACGAGTAAAGCTGAACTCGCCGAGCTTGTGGCCAACCATGTTCTCGGTCACATACACCGGAATGAATTTTTTGCCGTTGTGCACCGCGATGGTATGCCCGACCATCTCGGGGATCACCGTCGAGCGCCGCGACCAGGTGCGCAATACTTTCTTTTCATTGCGCGAGTTCATTCCTTCGACCCGGGTCAGCAGGTAAGCATCGACAAACGCGCCTTTTTTCGTTGAACGTGCCATAAATTCCTCTGTAGAGACGTGCTTCGAACGTCTCGGCCTGCAGCATCTCTGTGCCGGAGACGTAGCCAGCTACGTCTCTACGAGATCTCCTACTTCGAGCGCCGGTTCACGATGAACTTATCCGTCCGCTTATTGTTTCGCGTCTTGTACCCACGCGTCGGTTGTCCCCACGGCGTTACCGGATGGCGTCCACCGGAGGTCTTACCCTCGCCGCCGCCATGGGGATGGTCCACAGGATTCATCGATACCCCGCGGTTCACCGGACGCCGTCCCAGCCAGCGCCTGCGTCCAGCTTTTCCGATGGTCACGTTTTCGTGGTCGATGTTGCCAACCTGCCCGATCGTCGCCATGCAATCCTGCGAGACTTTGCGGGTCTCACCGGAAGGCAACTTCACCAGCGCGTACTCTTCTTCTTTGGCGACTAACTGCGCCGATCCTCCCGCGGA
>Ga0070699_100000440_pt1 | contig 39933 bp, 34 predicted proteins | sample KBSK1503metaG_FD_65473 | JGI IMG/M metagenome (GOLD analysis project Ga0070699, IMG submission 65473) | Corn, switchgrass and miscanthus rhizosphere microbial communities from Kellogg Biological Station, Michigan, USA - KBS K1-50-3 metaG | ecosystem: Host-associated > Plants > Roots >... | reverse complement strand
CGTCAATTTAGCATACGAGTAGGGACATCGAACAGAAGTGTATTCAGAAATTGATCTGCGAAATCCGCGTTAATCTTTAGCTTTAGGCCTATGTTACTATCTGCCGAATTATGATTAGGTCGTTTGGTGGTGTTCACCCACAGATTCACGAGAGTGCTTTTGTGGAAGGGAGTGCTCAAGTAATCGGGGACGTGCGCATTGGTGAAGAATCGTCGATCTGGTTCAACGCCGTGGTTCGCGGCGACGTTTATTTCATTCGCCTCGGAAATCGCACCAATATCCAGGACAATTCAGTCATACATGTAAAGGACGGTTCACACGCAACGATCATTGAAGATGAGGTAACCGTAGGTCACAGCGTAACGCTGCATGGTTGTTATGTTGAAAGAGGCAGCCTGATCGGCATCGGTTCGATTATTCTTGACGATGTGCGCATCGGATCGCATTCAATCGTCGCCGCTGGCGCTTTGGTGTCGCCCGGCACTGTTGTACCACCGCGATCCCTGGTGATGGGATTCCCCGCCAAAGTGAAACGCACACTGACGGATGAGGAAGTGGCCGGGCTTGATGTCTTTTGGAAAAACTACGTGAGGTACACGCGCATGTATAAAGAGGAAATGATGCGCAATGTCCAATAGGGTGTCTGATAAAAGCATATCGGACATACAGCGACAAGCTAAAGTAGATCGGACATCGAAAACTCTCTGCGAGGTGAGAATGACCAGGTACAATCGAGTTACTTGCGCCTTTCTATTTTTGATGGTATTGACCTTTTCCAGCTCTGCTCAGGTTAGCGATAGCGCAACCTCAGTATTACACCCTATTGCAGTTCCCGTATCCGATCCACTACCGCTCCCTGACGCAACGAGTGGGAATATTCCTTATACCCTTAAGCGTGGCGACAACGAGTTTGGCTTTTGGGGAGGAGTCTCGTTCAAAGCGACGACTATCTTCGCGGGGTTGCATAAGGATGAGGCGTCAGATCGAAAGTTTGTGGTTGCCGCGCTCCGTTATGGCCGCACGCTTGCCGCCAACGACAGCGTGGCATTGCAGTACACACTCGCTTTGATTCCTTTGGCTGTGGCAACCGGTGTTATTGTTTCGCGTACGACAGTCGGTAGCGTGACCACATTCCGGCGCGAAACAGCTTACGGCGCAGGTTTGACACCGGCGGCCCTCCAGCTCGATTTCGCAAATGGCTCGAAGGTTCATCCCTTTATTCATGTCAATGGCGGTCTCCTGATCTTCAACAAGCCCGTGCCGATTGAGGATTCCGGCAAATTCGCTTTCGTTGGCGAGGCCGGAACCGGTGTCCGCATTTTTACTTCAGATCGTCGGGCGCTAAGTCTCGGTGTCAGATTCCATCACATCTCGAACGGCAATACGTCCGGCTCAAACCGTGGCCTGAACCAGTTTATCTTCTACGCAGGTTTTTCCGTTTTCAAATAATGGCCGCAACCAAAACCCAGCCAGCGCGCGGAATGCGCGATTTCCTCCCCAAAGAAGTGCGAAAGCGCGAATACGTTATCGGTGTGATCAAGGAGGTCTACGAACGTTACGGCTTCGAGCCTCTTGAAACCCCCGCAGTGGAAAACATAGAGACGTTGATGGGTAAGTATGGCGAGGAAGGGAACCAGCTCATCTTCAAGATCCTAAAACGCGGCGTGCATGAGAGAACTGGCGAGGCTGACCTGGCGCTGCGTTACGACCTTACTGTGCCACTCGCGCGTGTGGTCGCAGAATACCGCGACAAGCTTCCCAAGTTTTTCAAGCGTTACCAGATCCAGCCGGTGTGGCGCGCGGACCGGCCGGCACGCGGACGCTTCAGGGAATTTTATCAGTGTGACGTGGATGTGCTGGGCTCGCGCTCGATGGTTGTGGAATCCGAGATTTGTGCGGCCGCGAGCGAAGTCCTAAAGAAGCTCGGCTTTCACGATTTCACTATTCGTTTGAATCACAGGAAGGCTCTGGCAGGCATCCTTGAGTCGGCAGGTGTTTCTACAGAGAGTCATGATGCTGCACTCGTAGCTCTCGATAAGTTAAACAAGATAGGGCGTGAGGGAGTGGAAAAGGAGTTGGCGGGCAGAGGTATCAATTTTGAAGCCGGTCAGCGCCTGCTTGAATTCTTCGTTGACTTGACATCTCTTGATCACGCGGCAGACATTGCGGCTGGGGATAATGTCGAGCAGAAACAGCAGGCGCTCAATAAGGCTGTGCTGGGTCGGATGGTCGAGTTTGTGGGGGACAACGAAACCGGCGCCAAAGGCATTTATGAACTTGGGGTCATCATGGATTTCGCGCAGACCATGGGAATAGGGAACCTGATCCGACTCGATCCCAGCCTGGCCCGCGGACTCTCCTATTACACCGGATCGATCATGGAGATAAGCGTTAGAGATCTTGCTGGCAGTCTCGGCGGTGGGGGGCGCTACGATAATTTGGTAGGGATGTTTCTTGGCGCAGATGTTCCCGCGTGTGGCTTTTCTCTGGGTTTGGAACGCATTCTTGTGGTGATGACCGAACGAGAAATGTTTCCTGTGCAGATTGGATCCTCAGCAGCAGATGTCCTGGTCGCGATATGGAACGAAGAGTCTATTGTCGATTCGATCCGCTTGGCGCAGGAGTTGCGCGGCGCTGGCCTTCGTGTGGATCTGTATCCCGAGGCTGATAAGCTAGGCAAACAGTTTAAGTATGCTGCGGCGCGTGGAGTTTCATTCGTAGTTGTCATGGGGGATGAAGAGCGGACCCGCGGTGAAGTTGCCATCAAGGATATGAAAACCGGAGAGCAGCAATCGGTGAAGCGCGACTCCGTTGCATCACGATTGCATGAGTCTCTACCGCTCCCGGCTCTGTAATGTGCAAATCGCTATGAGCTGATGAGTTGCTTCGAGAGGGGATGTTGAGCAACGATGTCTGAGGAATCTATGATCCAACACTATTTGGACGATGCTCTGTCGTCCTTTCGAGCCTACAAGAAACTCGCGGAGAAAGCCCTCGAGCAGCTCGAAGACGAAGAGTTTTTTGTCACCCTTGATGAAGAATCAAACAGCATTGCCGTGATCATGAAACACATGGCCGGTAATATGCTTTCCCGCTGGACTGACTTTTTGCACTCGGATGGGGAAAAACCCAATCGCAACCGCGACATGGAGTTTGTGATCGAGCCGCAAACGACGAAAGAAGATTTGTTGGCTTACTGGCAACGAGGTTGGCAATGTGTTTTTGCTGCTCTTGAACCCCTACGCCCCGAGGATTTCGAGCAGAAGGTCTCCATTCGCGGTGAAGAACACAGCATCATTCAAGCAATTGATAGACAGATGACGCACTACGCCTACCACATCGGGCAGATAGTTTTCCTCGCGAAGCATTTCCGCTCCACTGAGTGGCAATCGTTGAGTATTCCGAGAAATCAATCGGCCGAGTTCAATCGTTATCTCAATGAAGGAAAACGTCAGACGGAGCACCGCCTCGACGTGGGTTCGAAGTTCGCCCGGAATCGAAAAAAGAAAAGCGTTAAGTGAGATAGTCTCGTAATACTGGTTCACCTTGAGAGGCAATATGAGTTTCATGAACGCCAAGATTCACCACGTGAACGTTACGGTGCCGAAATCAAAAGAGGAGGCCGCAAAGCACTTTTACGGCGTGGTGCTCGGCCTTAACGAGGTTCCAAAGCCACAGGAATCGCGTGGCCGCGGCGGCGCTTGGTATCAGCTTGGCGAAACGCAGCTGCATCTTTCCCTCGAAGACGGCCTTGGTGCAGACTGCATCAGCAAACGACATGTTTGTTACACAGTTAGCAACCTCGCTGATGCGGAAGAACAATTTCGCAGAGCGAATGTGGAGATCTTTCCGGACGACATTCCGACCCCGGGCTGGTCACGTTTCTACGTGCGCGATCCGGGTGGTAATCGACTAGAAATCGCGCAGGCAGTTTGAGAATGTCCGATATGCTAGACAACCTCGGCAATTTAGAACGCACGCATTCCTGCGGAGAGTTGCGCGATGCTGACATCGGCAAGAAGGTAACGTTGATGGGTTGGGTGGCCCGTCGACGCGACTTTGGCGATTTAACGTTCATTGATTTGCGGGATCGTGCGGGCATCACACAGGTCGTATTCAATGCGAAAGATGCTCCTGAGACTCATGCTAAAGCGAAAGAGTTGCGTGGCGAATATGTAATTGGCGTCGGCGGTGAAGTGGTTTCACGTGATGAGAACACTCGCAATCCAAAGATCGCAACTGGGGAGATAGAAGTACACGCGCGCGAGTTGTATCTCTTCAACGATGCCCGCACGCCCCCATTTCAACTCGATGCCGGTCCAGAAGCCCTTGCCAGCGAAGACCTCCGCTTAAAGTATCGCTATCTCGATTTGCGTCGCCCGCAATTGCAGGCGAATCTCCGTTTGCGCCATCGAGTGGTTGCCGAAATCCGTCGCTACATGGATGCCCAGGAGTTTACGGAAATTGAAACCCCCATCCTGATTAAATCCACACCGGAGGGAGCTCGGGACTACATCGTTCCCTCGCGGATTCAACCCGGTAAGTTTTTTGCCCTGCCGCAGTCGCCACAGCTTTTCAAACAGTTGTGCATGATCGGGGGCCTCGACAAATACTTTCAGATAGCACATTGCTTCCGCGACGAAGACCTGCGCGCCGACCGGCAGCCGGAGTTTACTCAGCTCGATGTCGAGATGAGTTTCGCTACGCCGGACCAGATTTACAGTCTGATTGAAGGGCTCTTTTCCAGTGTCTTCAGACTGATTGGAGTTGAGCTACCGATCCCGTTTCCCCGATTTACGTATGCCGAAGTCATGCAACGCTTTGGTTCAGACAAGCCTGATCTGCGTATCGAAGAAGTCGAGTTGCAGGATTTAGCTCCTGCCCTTAGGGGGACGGAGTTTCCACCTTTCGCGACGGCCTTAGCTTCTGGCGGTCAGGTTAAGGGTCTGGTCGTCCCGCGGGGCGCCGGGCTCTCAAGAAAAGCTCTTGATGAGCTTCAGGAATTTGTCAGACGTTATGGAGCGACGGCCCTTGCATGGATAAAGTTGGGAGACGAGATTAGCTCCTCGTTGCTGAAGTCGCTGGGTGGAGGTGTCGTGGAACGCATTGCAAATGTTGCCGGCGCAAAGAAAGGCGACGCGGTGCTAATCGTCTCGGGTAAAGCGAAGACAGTAGCGGCAAGCCTGGGCGCCTTACGAAATGAAGTGGCCAAACGCGAGAAGTTGATCCTCGAAAATCTCTACAAGCCACTTTGGGTAACCGAGTTTCCAATGTTTGAGTACCATGAGGAGGACGGGCGCTACTATTCGATGCATCATCCCTTTACCTCGCCGCTTGATGAAGACTTATCTCTGCTCGAGCGTGCCGTTGAAGGAGGTGAGAGCGATCTCCTGGGGAATATTCGCACCAAAGCCTACGATCCTGTGATCAATGGTGTGGAGATGGCCAGCGGATCAATTCGTATTCACAGACGTGACGTGCAGCGGCTCGTTTTTAAAGCTCTGGGCATGACCACGGAAGAAGCACGACAACGATTTGGTTTTTTTCTGGATGCGCTCGAGTATGGTACCCCACCACATGGCGGCATCGCGCCGGGCATCGATCGTCTGATGATGGTGCTCGCGGGAACTGACAACATGCGCGACGTGATCGCATTTCCAAAAACCGCTTCGGCTGCCGATCTAATGATTGAGGCGCCTGGTGAAGTAGATCCAATGCAGTTGGAAGAACTACATCTCTGTGTCGTGAAGGAATGATCCGCCTCCTTACTTCACAACTCGAAGAGATTCTCGCACATGCTCGTCAAGCCGAGCCTTCTGAATGTTGTGGTCTGATTGGTGGAACCGACGATGGGCGCACCAAAAGTATCTATAGCCTCAGAAATATTGCGTCAAATCCGGAGGTTGCCTACGAGGCCGCGCCTGAAGAACTCTTCGTCGCCCAACGGCTAATGCGGGAACGAGAGGAACGACTCCTCGCTATCTACCATTCACATCCCCGCGCCATCATACCTTCCCCATCCGAAACAGACGTGCGGCTAGCTTACTATCCATCAGCAACTTATCTAATTATTGGTCTTGCGGGCAGCGAGCCCATACTGAAAGCCTTTCAAATATCTGAGCGCGAGCAACGCTGGCAACAGGTTGAGTATGAGATCGCAGACGAGTAAGATTGAACTGCTGGCGCATCCATATCGTAGAAAAGCGTCGTACATGGAAACAAAGAAGGACAAATACGACACTAATCCGCTGGACCCTGAGGTAGGGCGAAAAACAGAAGAGGTCTGGGGCGATGGTGGCGGAGGCGCTCCGACTCAACCAGTGAAGGGGCATACGCGCGAGGTTGGCGACTTGGCGAAGGAAAACGCGCGTGGCAACGTCCATTCCGAGGCCCCAACGCGGCGTTACGACAATCCGCCGTTGGAGGCGCCTTACCCGTCGGTGTTCGTTCCCCCTCCATATTCGCCACCTGCTCAGTATCCCGCGGCAGGCCAGCCTTATCAGTCACCTGTCAGCACTCGTCCGACTTCCCGTACTGTTTTGGGTATCGGCTTGCCTGAAAAATGGGCGGTAATGTTGCCGTACGTGCCGTCATACATAGGTTTGATCATTTCCCTCGTGGAGCTGTTCTTCGTTCCTCGTAAGGAAGTGAAGGTGCGCTTCCACGCCTCGCAAGGCTTGGCTCTCCACATTGCCATTTTGATGGTGCAAACAGTATTTGGAGTAATAAACTCGATTACAGGCAGTTCCTCTGGAGGTCTCCTGTTCTGGCTGGCTGCTACCGTGTTTCTGATCGTCTCGATGGTGCGAGTTTGGCGCGGGGAGCCTCACCGGATTGCACCCCTCGCGGAACCGGCACAGTGGTTTAATGAGCACATTGAACCGCGAAACAAAGGCTAACCAGCTTCGCTGGCATCGCCATTGCTTTGCTAAAGCGCGAGAACAATTCTTCACGGGTTTTTGGGCTCTTTAGCTGGAATGAAACGTTCTCAAATGGCCCTCATTGTCGCGTTTTGGTGCACTTCCACCCTGAAGGGTCTATGCCAGTTGGAAGTTCTGCCGGGTAAACGAAGTAGATGCTATGAGTCATCAAAGCCGAGTCGAACATCTCTCCCTAATGCGTGTTTTGGTTGAACCTAAACCGGGGACCAGCAAATTGACTAAGCGGCGACCCCGAAGGGCGAGCCGCCTTTTTTAGCTTGAGACAAAACAATCGAGATAATGCGGTGATAACGGAGGGGTAACAATGATTAGGAAACAAGTAACTAAGCGACAGGCATTCGTTGCGTGGGTCACGCTGGTGGCTTTTTGTGTAACGCCAGTTTCCTTCTTCGCGCAGACACAAATTTCTTATCACAATAACAAGTTTAGTCCTCAAGATGACGTCAAAGTGGGACTACAAGCAGCGCGAGAGGCGGAGCAGCAATTGCCTCTGTTGCGCGATGAAGTAGTACGTTCCTATGTAGAACGGGTGGGCCAGCGATTGGTGGCTTCGATTCCTCGGGAGTTTCAGCATCCTGAATTCCGTTATTACTTTAAAGTTGTGAACGCGCGCGATATTAATGCTTTCGCACTTCCCGGTGGACCAATGTACGTTAACCGAGGAATGATTCAAGCCGCTCGCAATGAAGGCGAGATGGCCGGTGTAATGGCGCACGAACTAAGTCACGTTGCCCTGCGCCACGGAACGGCACAGGCTACCAAAGCGCAAAAGTATGGAATACTTGCAGGTATCCTGGGAGTGGGGGGCGCCATTCTCGGTGGTCCGGCAGGTTCAGTCCTTGGACAGGGCGGCCAGCTTGCAGTTGGCGCGTACTTTTTGAAGTTTAGCCGAGAGTACGAAACCGAAGCGGACCTTCTTGGTGCGCGAATCATGGCGAACGCGGGATACGATCCGCGTGATCTGGCAAACATGTTTCGCACGATCGAACAACAGGGCGGTGGAGGCGGTGGGTTCTTGAGCGATCACCCCAGCCCTGCGAATCGCTATGCGCGTATTAATCAGGAGGCGCAGTATCTTCGTGTGAACAATCCGGTGCGAGATACGAGAGAATTCGCAAGTATTCAAGAACGACTGCGTGGCCTCGGCTCAGCGGCTTCGATGGCGGAGATTGCTCAAGGCGGCCAGCGGTATCCTAATGGAGAGACGACCGGCAACTATCCGAACAATCCACCGCGCGGCAGCGTTGAATATCCGTCTTCGCGTTACCGGAACTATGAGGAAGGCTTTCTACGCGTCGCCGTACCTGACAACTGGCAAGAAATTAGGGACGGTAACTCTTTATGGTTTGCGCCTCAGGGCGGTTATGGGCAGGCTAATGGGCAGGCGGTCTTTACGCACGGCGTAAATTTTGGTGTGGCGCAGACTCAGAATCGCGACTTACAGCGCGCCACAGAGGAGTTTGTGAACAGCCTTGCTCAAGGAAACCGAAGCATGCGCTCTATTGGCGGCTACGGGCGTACAACTGTTTCCGGACGAACTGGACTCATCACTACGCTAAATAATGTGAATGAGGCTACAGGCCGACCGGAGAGTATCAAAGTAGTTACAACTCCACTACGGAATGGCGGTTTGTTTTACATGCTAGCCGTGTCGCCACAAGGCGAGGCCAGAACCTTCGACAGCGCCTTCAACAATGTTCTGCGTTCGCTGCAGATTAATGACTGAAAAGAAGTTTCGATTTGCGATTTGTGATTGCCAACCGGCAAATCACAAATCGCAAATCATCAATCGTCATTCACCTTGGCTTCCTGCCAAAGGGATTCCATTTCATCAAGTGTTGTTGCCTCAAACGCCTGCTTCCGCTCTCGTAGTTTGTCCTCGATGTAACGAAAGCGACGCCGGAATTTGCGGTTGGTCAACTTTAGCGCTGCCTCTGGTTCCACTTGCATGTGACGCGCAATATTTGTGACCGCAAACAGCAGGTCGCCAATCTCCTCTCTGACGCGAGTGTGATGCATCTCGTCCTGCGAGCTCGCATGATCCTGGATCGCCTCACGCAGTTCTCCAATCTCCTCCTGCAGCTTGTCAAAAATTGCTGTAACGTTTTCCCAGTCAAATCCTACGCGCGCGGCCTTGGTGGAAAGCTGGTGCGCTTCCATCAATGACGGTGCTTTTGACGAGACGCCTTCAAGCAACGAAGCATTCGATGTTTCGCTTTTTCCTGCAGCACGCCGCTCTTCCGCTTTCATTGCTTCCCAGTTAAGCAACACGGTTGCAGAATCATTGGCGGTCACATCACCGAAGACATGCGGGTGACGACGAACCATCTTTGCATGAATTGCGTCAGTCACATCAGCGATCGTGAACTCGCCGCGTTCCTTCGCGACCTGAGCATAGAAAACAATCTGGAATAGTAAATCGCCGAGCTCATCGCGCAGAGCAAGAGGCCGGCCGGCTCGAGCTTCCTCAACCGCGTCAAAGGCTTCGTAAGCTTCTTCTAAAAGCATCGGCGCAAGAGTGGCGTAAGTTTGCTCACGATCCCATGGGCAGCCACCCGGCGATCGCAGGCGATCCATCAAGGCAATCAGATCATTGAATGTGGCAGGCATGCGGCTAGTCTAAAGTTTAATGGCGAAAGTCCAAAGTGCGGCGGAATGGATTTGTAGTTAAGCGTGACTTAACCAAGCGATCTGCGCACTGGTCCGCGTTCGTATCATAGTATTCGTGCTTGAGTGCGGTTGCTAACGCTCCCGGTTCCGTAATTGCGGGCGCAGTACCGTTTCGCGCAGCCGTTTGCGAGCTTGGGAAGTGAATGCTACCATCAATTGCAAACCAGGAATTCAAATAGAAGGCCAAGACGTTGGGCGGAGTTTCTGCTTCATGCGCCCCGTTGCAAGAACTGAAATGGACGAGGAACAACCAAATTTTAAGGTGACCGATCGCCGGCTATTCAACTCTGATGGCAGTCCGCGCGAGCTCCCGCCGGACGAGAGCCCTGAGCCCCAGGCCTCAGCGACTGAACAACCAGCGGTTGCTCCGGCAACCGCACAGGCCGAACCCGAAACTACCACAACAGCTCCCCTCGAATTCGACCCCGTGGAAGACGTCGAAGCCGAGTTGAGTGAGGATGACATTGCCGGCGCCAAAGACCCAGCCAGCTTTGTCAATTTCATGATGTCCATCGCGTCGAATGCGGCCTCTGCATTGGGTATGATGGAGCATCCGGTTACCCACCAACGAGAAGTTGATATCGAGTTAGGTAAACACTGGATTGATGTCCTGGGAATGCTGCAGAAAAAGACCCGTGGCAATCTGAGTGCGCAGGAGAAGCAAATGCTGGAGGGTCTACTGGCCGACCTTCGCATGCAATACGTTTCGTTGACCAGTTCGCCGCCAAAGTCTACCCGGCCTTTTTCAGGTTCGGATATCACCGGAGGGCGGTAAATAGTAAATAGTAGAAGCCGATCTTCGTACTTTGAACTTGGAACTTTGTCCTTCTTTCTGCATTTCCGTTTTAATCTCTAACCTCGACTTCTCAAAGTACAAAGCTCAAAGCTCGGGTTTACCATGAAGCTCACCTTTCTCGGCACTGGAACTTCCACTGGGGTGCCCTCAATTGGCTGCGAATGTGAGACGTGCCTTTCCGAAGATCCTCACGACAAGCGTCTGAGAGTTTCAATTATCATAGAGCATGCGGGACAGAGTTTGCTGGTAGACACCTCCTCCGACTTTCGCCAACAAGCCTTGCGTTTTGGACTGAAGCGACTCGATGCCGTGCTCATTACGCATTGTCATGCCGATCATATTTTCGGTCTCGATGATATCCGGCCTCTGAATTTTCGCTTCGGCGCGCTCGGTCTATATGCTAACGAACGGGCGTGGACTGACATCAGGCGCATCTTCAAATACATCTTCGAACCTTCACATTTTGGTGGCGGCTTGCCACAGGTGATTGCGCATACGGTTTACCCCGGCGCTCGGTTTTGTGTTGGCGAGCATTTGGAAGTCACGCCGCTTGAAGTGATCCATGGGCGATTGCCTGTGATGGCTTATCGCTTTAACGACTTCGCATACGCAACTGATCTCAGCGATATTCCACCGCAAACGATGGATGCACTGCGTGATCTCGATGTACTGGTGCTCGACTGCTTGCGTTTCAAAGAGCATCCCACCCATCTCTGGGTCGAAAAGGCATTGGCATACATTGAAGAACTGAAACCGCGACGCGCGTATTTTACACATATGTCGCACGACGTTAAGCACGAGCGTGATTCCAGACGACTGCCCAATGGAGTTGAGTTTGCTTACGATGGATTGGTGGTTCACTGACAACCAGCAAAAATGCGCCTCTTTCACGGAACCGACAACGCCGAGATTCAACGCCCAACAGTTCTAACCCTCGGTGTCTTCGATGGACTGCACCTCGGTCATCAGCTGATCATGGGCACGGTCGTCGAAAGAGCACGCGCGGTCGGGGCTGTTCCCACAGTGATCACATTCGATCCGCATCCGCGCGCCGTGTTGCATCCTAAGTCGGCGCCGCCGTTGCTCCAAACTCTCGACCAGAAAGTTGAGGGCTTTGGTGTGTTGGGCATACAACAAACAATCGTCGTTCGGTTCACGGAAGAGTTTGCAAAGATTCCCGCCGGCGAATTTCTGCGTGATGTCGTCAAGGAGCGTTTGCAGGCGAAGGAAGTCTATCTAGGGAAGGGATTTGCATTTGGCCATAACCGTGAAGGGAACATTGAACTACTCCGCCGCACTGGCAGCGAGTTGGGCTTTGTCGCAGGCGAGGTCCCGGAAGTTAGCTTGCGCGGCCGTCGTGTAAGTTCAAGCCGGATTCGTGAGTTGCTCGCACAGGGTCAGGTTAATTTTGCCAGGCGGATGTTGGGACGTCCTTACGGGGTCGAAGGTCGTGTCGAGCACGGTGCGGAACGCGGTAAACAGCTGGGATTTCCCACGGCCAACCTGCACCCACATAATCGCGTCATACCCAGGAATGGTGTCTATGTGACGGGGACGCTAATTGAAGGCCAATGGCGGCGCAGCGTAACAAATATTGGTGTGCGGCCCACGTTTGGAGAGGAGACGGAACCTTCAGTAGAGACGTTCGTAATGAATTGGTCGGGCGATCTTTACGGGGACGTAGTTCGCGTGCGTTTTCTCCATCGCTTGCGCAGCGAGCGGAAGTTTGGCTCGATCGAAGAGTTGAAAACACAGATTGAGAAAGATGTGGTTCGCGCCGAAACTTATTTTGAGAAGGCCGGCGCCAAACACAGGCTCTCGGTGATTTAATATTTTTGCGATAACTCAATGTCTACTAATCAAGCACTCATAAAGGCTCCAGACCTACAGACGCAGGGAAATGGTAATGGTCTCGCTGTTTCCTCGTCCGTGGCGCACAAGAATCTCGCTGAAGTTCCCGCGCTCACTGACGAGATCGTTACGGAAATCTTAGCCGGTCGCGGTTTACTCGGTTGGCTGCGGGCAGCGCGAGTCGCGCGCGTGTTGGGATTGTTCTCGCTTTACTTGTTCCTTGACACTTACGATGCCCGAGCCAATTTCAATCGTCGTACTTTGGCGCGTCTCCGTCAGCAAGCACGCGACGGAGGTCGCTGGGCGCAATTTAAGTGGTGGGGCCGAGACTTGCTTTTCTACTTACTTGACCACTTCATCCGAGCGCTGCGTCTCCTGATATTTCGCGGAGCTGAAGGGTCCAGCAGGAAGGAAATAAGACTCGAGCAACAAGCTGCCTGGCTTCGCAAGAGCCTCATTGATCTGGGTCCCACGTTCATCAAGATTGGCCAGGCTCTTGGCACGCGGGCTGATCTCTTGCCGCTTGCGTACGTCAAAGAACTAGCTACACTTCAGGATCAGGTACCGGCATTTTCTACGGCCGAAGCCTTCGCGCGAATCGAGTCGGAACTCGGCCACAGTTTGCATGAATGCTATCCGGAGATCGATAGCGAACCAATCGCTTCAGCCTCTCTCGGTCAGGTTTATAGGGCCCGGCTGGCCTCGGGTGAGGAAGTGGCTGTCAAGGTGCAGCGCCCGAAGTTGGAAGGGATTATCAGTTTTGATATTGCAATCCTCTATCGGCTGGTGAAGTTGACCAATCGGTTCCTGCCTAAGGCAAACGAAAACGCCGATTGGGAGGGAATGCTGCGCGAGTTTCACACCACTATCTTTGAAGAGATGGATTATGTGAAGGAAGGACGAAACGCGGATCGGTTTCGTTACAACTTCCGCACCTGGAGAGCAGTGCGGGTTCCAAAGATCTATTGGTCGCACACCAGCACGCGTGTACTTACGCTCGAGTTTATTCGCGGGACGAAAGTCGTGGATGTTGAAGGTCTTCGTGCGCGACGCATCTCTGCTGTCAAAGTCAATCGCCTGCTGGTTCGCACCTACCTGAAGCAACTTCTGGAAGACGGGTTTTTCCACGCCGACCCGCACCCGGGAAACTTGCTGGTTATGGATAGCGGGCATCTTGCATTTTTCGATTTCGGAATGGTTGGCCGCATCACGCCGCATCTGCAATCGCAGATGATCGACGCGTTCTTCCATGTGGTGGGAAGAGACGTTCATGGATTGGGCCAGGACATCATCAACCTGAATTTTCTGAAGCCAGGCGTCAATCCGGAACAGATTAGGCCGGTAGTCGAAGGTCTGTTTCACCACTACTTGAATCTGAAACTCGGCGACGTGAATTTCAAAGAACTGACATACGATCTAGCGGAAGTGATGTACGAGTATCCCTTCCGGCTGCCCGCAAACTTCACATACGTCATGCGTGCGCTGATGACGCTCGAAGGCATCGGCATCGTCACCGATCCAGGATTCAGCTTCTTTGAAACGGCCAAGCCCTTCGCGAAGGAATTCATGTTGCGGCGTGAGGGCAAACAACTCCGCCGCTTAGTCCTGGATAAGCTGACGGGACGTGAAAATGGCAACGGGAAGATCGAATGGCGCAAAGTATGGAAACTTACGAAGATGGCCGCGGAAATGTACCTGCGATCCTGACCTGTGACCAATGATTGCGTTTATTCCCGAGTCGTTATCTCATTTCACCGGAGCCTTCTCACCGTTTCCGGACGGTAAACTCATCTGGTTGCGGAAGAGATTCAAGAGCAGCAGCGTACCAATTCCGCCGCCGCCATCACCCGCGCCCCCGGAAGCCATAATGTCTGGTGTGATGCGCACACCTTTCTCGCCGATCACTTTCAGCACTTCAACCAGAGCGACTCCCTGGGCACCGAGCGCATTGACTTGTTCATGATAGGCCACGCCTTGAGCCTCACCCATCAAGCGAACCTTCTCCGCCTCTGCCCTTCCTGTTTGCAGGATGTAGTGGGCCTCGCCTTCGCCTTCAGCTTTGCGCTGTTCAGCTCGCTTACCTGCTATCTCGACCCCAACCGTTGCTCCCATCAAGTCTTTCTGGTTGTCAGCTTGTGACTTGGTCCGCTCGAGCTGAATGCGTTTCTCTTCCGCCTCGCGTTGGGCGTTGTACATGTTCTGGCGTTGTTCGGCCAGAATTTTCTCAGTTTGCGTCTTCATCAGCTCTTCCGGCAGATGAATGTGGCAGATGAGCACATTGACAACGTCAACGTGATACTTTAGCAGGTGCGCTCGCACCCTGGCTTCTGCGCGCTCCTGTTCTTCATGGCGATTCTGCAAATAAGCCATTGCAGACGATTCGGAAGCCTGGTTGCGAAAGATTGAATCGATGAGCGGATGCATCACGTTTTGAATCAAACGATCGATGCCGCCGATCTTGGCCACCATGAACGGCGCGTCTTCAGGCTTGACGCGAAAAACAACGCGCACCTCCAGCTGCATGGTGAAGCCGTCTTTCGAGATGACCTCAAAGGGATTGAAAGTGTTGACGACTTCGCCCGAAGTCCACTCAACAGTCTGATTTGTCGTGGGAATAATGATCGGCGTGATTGCCAGAGTGTTCACGTAGTAACGCCCTGGACCAACCACAGTTTCTTGTATCCCACGATAACCTTCCGGTACCACGTACGCTTCGTGGGCGCCTTCGTCAAGACGGCGGTCCGCCGGATCGCCAGTCATCATTTCAGCTTTGATCTCGTTTGCCGTCTTTTTGTCATCGATCTTGTCGAGACGAGCCGCAGTTTGCTCTGCCTGTTCCTTCTCCTCGCGTTCCATGCGCTCGCGCACCTTCGCAGCCATCTGACGGCGAATGTCATCTGAAGGATCCTTGCCGGTGTTGGAAACGATCACCGCCACTTCGCCGGGTTTTACCTCCTTGGCACTTTCGGCGATTACCTTAAAGAGCAGCGGGTTAACGTAGTAAGTGCCTGGCAGCAGAATGTCCTTCTGTGGTCCGCGTTGTCCCCTGCTATCGATGAATTTGTGGCCGTCCTGGAAGTTGTCGTGACCAGGAATTGATTCCGCGACATAGTCACCTGGATTGAGAGGCGCGCCGTCAAGTGCTTCAACCAGTCCAATCCCGTTTTCGTTGATTACCGTAGCGTCATAAAGCTTGATGCTGAACAGACCTGGCTTCACGTCCGCGCCGCCTTCGAGCGGGATGGACTGCGTCAAGATGCGATAGGTGCCGGGAGTAAGGATGTCGACTTGAGGACCCCTCTGTCCACCAGAAGCTACGAATAGCTCCGCGTTCTGAAAGCTGAGATGACCCTGGATGGCCTTGCCGAGGAGGCGGCCCGGATCGAGCGGGGCGCCGTCGGCCGCGATAACTACGCCGACTTTTCCCTGCGGGATCACTGTAGTGTTTCCCACAGCGACACGGAAGAGATACGGATGGATGGGCCACAACCCAGGTGGCAGCGTTCGTAGTTGAATACCTTTGACACCACCCTGCTTGATGAAGGCGATTGGGTCCTGAAAATTGTTGTGTGCATTTTGTGCGCGATCTGGTGCGAAGATGCGTCCGGGAAGCATCGGTTCACCATCAACAGCTTCGACGATGCCGAGTTCATCCGCGCCGATTTCAATCAGTGGGACCTTTCGCACGATGCGTTCAAAAGGGAACTTGATCAGATGAAGACCCGGTTTGAGTACGTCGGCTTGAATGCCTACTTCGCCTTCAGTCGCTACAACTCTTCCCGGAGGCATCTTTGCGCCGAGATACCGTCGTTCTTTTATAGCGATTTCACGCGCGCCTACGTTTACAAAAATGCGCTTCACGATAATGAGGAACGCAATCAGGAGAATAAACGCGATAAATAGCACCGGTAACAAAGAGACGATGTCGATGTTGTTCATGAGTTGAATCCTCTTTCAGTTCAATTGAGGTAGTGAATGGTTAGTTAGTTGTTATGAGCCGCGTCGAGTTCACGGCGAGCGGAGGCGAGGGTACGCTTCAACAAGAAACCAGCGCCCGAGCTTCGAGTGCGTGATGAGAGTACCCAGAATTCGCCGTTAAATAAAGCTTCCAGCTCAATTGCTGACACGTCCGGCAAGTTTCCCTCTCGCCACGAATTAAGTGCAACGTCCACAGCATTCTTAAGCGTTTCCGCATTGTCTGAGAGGGCGGCAATATGCAGCATTTTCGCGGTGGAAGCTCTGTTCAGGGCTCGTTTCGACGATTCTATGAAGGAAACCGCCAACTTTTCACTTACTGGCAGTTCGTGCTGCGTCACATAGGAAACCAACGAGACCACTTCTGGCGCCGACTGCGCTTTATCAACCAGCACGTTCAGGATTTCGCTATAGAACTCGTGATCGCGAAGTTGATATGCTTCCTGTAAGACATTCTTTTCTCCCTGGCCAGCGCGCTCAAGCAGGGAGTCTTTCTTTAGCCTGGTGTCTGTTTCGGTGACGGCGGTGAGCTGATGAGCTGCCATATCAGAACCGTCGTGGTCAAACAGGCCGCGTGGCCTTTCTGGGGGCGGAAACTCCAGGTTGCCAACTGGTTTCGATGGTTTCTGCCAAAAATAAATGGAGATTGCCAATAACCCAAGCAGAAGAATGGAAGTAATGAGAAAGGTGACCATTTCGGCCCCGGCGCCTGGTTGCCGCTGCGTAAGTCCCTTCGCCGGATGATTGATAGTACGGACGACGGACAGGAAAGGTTCAAGAATCGAAAAGAACTTTACATCTTTAGAGAGAATTACAGGATTTTACAAACAAACAGAAGAGTTGGATGCTTTTCAAGGCATTGGCCTCTCATCGGCCGCCAATTGCGTTGAACAAAAGCGGGTAGGTTGCCAGTGATTGTCCGCGGTATTGAGGACGGAAGCCGAAGAGAACGATGCGCCCCTTTCCCATCGTCACTTCCACCAGCGCCGCTTTCCCTTTGATGCTGCTACCTCCAAGCAGCCAACCCGACAAAAGAGGATCTTTGACGCGGCTATACCAGCCAATCACGTGGACGTTTGACGCGGGGACACTGAACTGACTTCCCATAGTTAGCACTTCAAATACTGGCGAATCTTCCGCCCACGCGATTAACTCCTTGGGCATGCCTTGCGCGATCGGATGTGCCGTGTCGAGTTCGATACGCAATATTGAGCCGGGAACGTAAAACTCTGTTCGTGGTAGACCGGCTACAACGTTGCGCAGCGGCAGCTTGAATTGTTCAATGGCAAAATCCGAGGCACGATTCAGACAGACAAGCGTGCCGCCGTCTTCTACAAACGCCCGCAATGCCTTCACGCCTTCAGGTCCCATCCCGCCCGTGTATTCGGGCGGCATAGTTCCAGCACGGTAGCCGTTGAGAATTGTGCGAGGTGGTTGGTCGGGAATGATCAATGAGAAGAGATGTGGAAATAGGTTTCCACGATGCACTTCATTATCACGAACGGTTTCATAGCCGAACATCTGGTCCTCAAACATCCAACGAGTCCAGCCTTCATCGATAGCGGGAAGAGAAGACCGATAGAGCCCTATTCCAAGTTCCCGCTTGCTACCCCCTCGGATTGTTCCGCCGACCTTTAGCTTGCGATACACAGGTATACCCCCCGTTGGTATGACTCTGACATTCATAAGCATTGCGAGACTGTGAGCCGTAACGTCGTAAGGTGCGATCGGATTATGGGCCCGATCTCGCAAGTCGGGGTAGTGTTGCGCTTCCAGCAGCGCCTTAGCGAAGCCACCATATGGCTGATTGAGTTTGATCAGTGCCGAAAGTACACCAAACTTTTCGCCTTTGTAATTGAAGGGTGAAGCGGTATCAGCCTCAACGCCGCCCCTTTGAAGGATCGCAATCAACCGATCCTGGTTTGGAGATGTCGGAACAATAAAACCTTGTAGTTCGCCACTCCTCCTCGGCCGCACCGCCTCCCTCCCGATCGCATAAAACCTCCGCAACCACTGTTCACGATTCTCAGCCGCATGCTTTAACAACAGAAACGCAGCTGTCGTCATGTTGTTTGTAATGTCGCGCAGGTGCCATTCACCACCACGCCACAGTGGACCAAAGTTCGCCGACTCTTTCTTAGGATTGTAGCCTTCGCGTGAATTCAGTTCGTCAAACTTCACAGTGATCGGAGTCGCAAGCTTGCATGAGGCAGTCTCGGAGAGAATGCGCACACCTCCGTGGTAGTGTGAATAAGCTCGCGATGGTGACCACGCATCGTAGGTTGAATCAGTAGTGACGCCTTTGAAGCCTTTGGCCCGCATCGCCCGCGCTATGTAGTTACCCAGCTCTGTGTAGCCTTCAACTATTTGCTTCGGCACGTTCGGCTCAACGGGCTGCATGTAGGGCGGGAGAAACAGTCGAGAGCCATAAGCTCCTTGTTGATGTATGTCATGCACTATCTGCGGATGCCAGACGTTGTGAATCTTGTCGACAGTGATCTGTGTTTCGACTTGCGTGAACGCATACCAGTCGCGATTGTCATCGTGGCCGGTGTACTTGTGATAGAGCTCAGGTGGATCGGTGCCTTCGTAAGGCGTGCCGAGCGTTTTGTCGTACCAATTCTTGACGATATCGACGCCGTCCGGGTTCAATGAAGGTACTAGCAGGATGATCGTGTTCTTCAGAATATCCTGAATCTCAGGCGCATCTGATGAAGCCAGTTGTTGAGCGATCAGCATACTCGAAAGATACGAACCAACTTCGGTCGAATGAATCCCGCAGGTGATGAGCACGATTGTTTTACCGCTTGCGATCAACTCCGCTGCTTTGCGGTCGCGCACTGCGGGCGGACCTAATTTGCGCGGGTCTGCAAGCAATTCCTGGATCTTTTTGTAGTCTTCCAAGCGCGCGAGATTTTCTGGTGAGCTGATGGTCGCCATTACAAAGGGTGCGCCCATTGTCGACTTGCCCAATTCTTCAAACTTCACTCGATCACTGGCAGCGTCGAGCTTTTCAAAATACTCGACGACCCTGGCCCAGCTCGCGAGTTTCCTATCGTCGCCAGGCCGGAAACCGAGGACCTCTTCGGGCGCCGGAATGTTTGATTGGGCCGCAACGATGGTTTGAGCTGGGTTGGGCCTTTGCAGGAAAAGCGAAACTAACGAGACGAAGAGCAGTAATAGGGCAAGTATTTGTTTACGCATCGGGTTCAGGCTGGATCAGGAGATTTTTGGAAAAGCATAGGGAGTCTAAACCAAGAACCCTTGAGATTAAAGTCACTCGAATTCTCGGATACTTCAGGGCAACCATCCGTGCGCAAAAGCGGCTCAAACAAACCGTCAATCACAGGTTTCTGCCTGACAAACCTGCTTGCCGAAGCGCAGGTGGCCCGTGTAAAGTAGCGGACGTTTCAACCCCGCGCTCTCCCTGTTTATAAACCCTATTGGAGGTCACACCCGAATGTCTGCTGAAAGCGTTGGCGCTAATGAGTATCCGGACATCGTAGGACTCGCAGATACTAAGATCGACAATCCTTATCTGGCTTCCTTCCGCCCCTATATTCCAGCCAATGTTGTTCTTCCAGAGTTGACACCACTGCCGCTCATTATTGGCACATTGTTGGGCATGGTGTTCGGCGCATCGTCGCTTTATCTCGTGTTGAAGGTCGGTCTGACGGTGAGCGCCTCGATTCCGGTGGCCGTGATCTCCATCACTGTATTCAAGCTTCTTTCGAAGCTTGGATTGCGCGATGCCACAATCCTCGAAAACAACATCGTTCAGACAGCGGGGTCAGCGGGTGAATCGATAGCATTCGGCGTGGGCGTAACTATGCCGGCGATCATGATTCTCGGTTTCGACCTCGAGTTCACGCGAGTAATGCTTGTGGCCATGCTCGGTGGTTTACTCGGCATTCTGATGATGATCCCCTTGCGCCGCGCTTTGATTGTTGCGCAGCACGGCTATCTAAAGTATCCGGAAGGTACGGCGTGCGCTGAAGTCTTGAAGGCGGGCGCTTCCGAGGAATCTCGAGCTGCAGCAGCGAAGGGATCACCTGAATATGCGAGCGCAGCAGATGAATCAGTCCAGACAGGAGCAAAGACAATTTTTGCCGGATTGGGTGTGGGCTTTCTCTACCAAGTCTTGATGGCTGCGTTCAAGGCATGGAAAGACACTCCAGAGAAGGTCTTCGGCGCTCCCTTCAAGGCGGGATCGGTCTCGGCAGAAATTTCACCTGCCCTACTAGGTGTCGGTTACATAATTGGACCACGCATCGCGTCAATCATGTGCGCTGGCGGCGTGCTGGCCTATCTGGTCTTGATTCCCGCAATCAAATTCTTCGGGGAGGGAATGACCACTGTTCTACCGCCCGGAACTGTGCCCATCAGTCAAATGAGTCCGGGTCAAATCCGCGGCGCTTACGTACTCTACATTGGCGCTGGTGCAGTTGCAGCCGGCGGCATCATAAGTCTTTTTCGCTCATTGCCCACAATCTGGAGTGGATTGAAAGGTGGACTCACCGATCTCCGAGGCGGTCAAGCTGCTACGGCAAACGCACCGCGTACTGATCAGGATCTTTCGATGAAGTTTGTAATCGGTGGAATCATCGCCTTGCTGGGCATGATTATGGCGTTCCCGCAGCTCGGGCTTCAGGTAAATATTTTCGTCGCTTTTCTGGGCGCAGTTTTAATCATAGCTTTCGGTTTTCTGTTTGTTACTGTTTCATCGCGTCTCACTGGTGAGATCGGTTCTTCCTCGAACCCAATTTCCGGAATGACAGTGGCCACTCTGCTATTGACCTGTTTGGTATTTCTGGTCATCGGATGGACTGGTCCAACTTACTACATTACCGCCCTTTCCATCGGCGGCATTGTCTGCATTGCCTCTTCTAATGGCGGAACGACATCACAGGACCTCAAGACGGGCTTCCTGATTGGCTCCACGCCGAAGTACCAACAGATCGCGATCCTGGTAGGAGCCGCGGCATCAGCGCTGATATTAGGACCAATTCTTCTTACCCTAAACGATTCGGCGACTGTCTACGTGCCGCGGGTGAGCTTTGAACCAGCCACAACGGGAGTACAGCTGGATCCGGCCAAAGCGAGTTCTTTGCCTGCTTTTGCCGACCAGAACAAACCGTCCAAGCCAGGCGAGTATCGAGTGTTGAAGAACGAGGCCGGTGGCGCGGCGGTTGCTGGTCTGGATCCCGGTGAATATTTGGTCGATAGCACAGGAAAAGTTGTTTATAAGGTTGAAGAAAACTTTCCCGCCACTCTCAAGATTGATCCTGCGCAGACTGGTGCACCTGAGAAACTAAAAGGGCCGCAGGCAAGTACAGACACCAGTTCCTATAGATCCTGGAACAAGACTGACACCGCCGGCGGCCCGTCGGGCCGCTACTTGGTGAACGATCAAGGCATCCCCGTGTATCTTGCCGACCCTGGAATCAATGGCATCCATAAGGTTCGACCCGACGGATCAGAAGTTACCAAGTATGACGCGCCGAAGGCTACCCTGATGTCTTATATCATCAAGGGCATTTTGAATCGCCAGTTGCCATGGGGCTTAGTACTGTTGGGTGTCATGATCGCGATTGTTCTCGAGATGAGCGGCATCCCTTCACTTGCTTTTGCGGTTGGTGTCTATCTACCGCTTTCGTCTTCGAGTCCGATTTTTCTTGGGGGAATAATTCGCTGGTTGGTTGATCGCTATCTCAGAAACAAATTGAAGAACAAGAAGCTTACTGAAGACCAACTTGTGGCAGAGACTGATAAGAGTCCTGGCGTGCTGATGGCTTCTGGCTACATTGCGGGGGGCGCGCTCGCGGCAATCGTGATCGCCATCCTGCAAGGCGTGGATAATCCTTCATTGGCTCGCTTTAATAAGTCAGTCGGCGACTGGGCGACCGCAAGCAACCCGCTGTTTGGAGGCCCAAATGCGGATTTGTTGTCCGTGATCCCTTTCCTGGTCCTCATGTTGTTGCTCTATCTCGTGGGACGCGAGATGATCCTGGGCAGTGAGTCTTCCGTTGCGAAGCGGCGCTGATACTTTTTAAGAAAGACGTTGAAGTTTCCAAAACTAAGGCGCGCTGCTAAGCACGGGGCGCGCCTTCGATTAATCGAGGGTAGATTTCTTTATGGCCGATAGAATCTCGACTCATCAACCGCGATCAGTTCTGCTCGTTGCGACGATCATTGGCTTAGCTCTTTCCTCCGTATTTGGCCAGGGTGCGGCACGCTCGCCTTCAGATACGGTGCGTGAGTTTTATAAAGCAATGCGCGAGCGGAAATTTCGCGAGGCTTTTGGCATGTCAATCTACAAACCTGCAATCGATGGGCTCAAGCCTGAGGAGTTTGAAGATCTTCGTCCTGACTTTGAAAAGATGGCGATAGCGGTAAGCGAAAAGTTTCCAGACAAAGTGGACATCACCGGCGAGCAAATAAGCGGTGATTCCGCGACGGTGTTTGTGAGGCTCCTGGACAGCGATGGGAAAGAAAAGATTGAACCAGCAACACTGACCAAGAACAATGACGGCTGGATTCTTGGCGACCGCGAGAACCAGGAGTTGGTAAAAAAGGCCGGCAAGCAGTTTTTTTTCGAGGCTCGGGTCAACGCACATCACAGTGATGTTCAGGAGATGCTCACACGAATCTCACTGGCTGAGGTTGTCTACAATCAGCAGCATAACGGGCAGTATGGAAACATGACAGAACTCATCACGGCCGGCCTCGTGCCAAAGGACCTCGAAGGCACGGAATCGACTGGGTACGCTTTTCATATCACACGCGCAGCGGATGGCAAGACCTGGAATGCCACAGCCGAACCCGCGCAATACGGACGCACGGGACGTCTGTCGTTCTTCCTGGATCGCGCGGGGGTCAAGAGTGGCGATGTCGCGGGAAAGCCGCTAACGACAAGGAATTGACGGGAATCGAGGAGGCCAAAGCTCCAGCACAAAATTAACAGTTGCGCCCCTCCTTCCCGTTCTTTAGAATGGAACATGCGACTACCCCCGCTTGCTTCCTGAGTTCCTCCTCAAAAGGTTCGAAAAAGTTTGTGGTCCTAAAGAGATGTCAGAACTGCCTCGTAGAATCGCATCGCAGTTGCGTCGCTTTTTTGGAAACCGGCGACGGGCGAGGCGTGCCAGTGCCCAATTAACTTTCACGCTGGGACTCGACAGTATCAGAGCGAGTTCGAATGGCTCGCGGAAGCTGCCGTCTCTGGATGGTCACACAATGGACATCAGCGCTACAGGAATGGCCCTCGTTGTGCCTGCCATTCGGATAGGCGAGCACTACCTGACCGGGGATGATCGAAGGCTACGCGTAAAGCTCGAACTCCCGGATGGACCAGTTGAAATGTGGATGGTTCCAGTTCGCTATGAAAGTTTGGAAGAAGATGAGGTAGAAAGCGGTTACGTGATTGGAGCCCGCATCACCCAGATGAGCGAGGCCCATCGCGCCCGTTTCGAGGAATACATTGCGAAGTTGCTTGGCAGGCAGTCGGCCCATGAAAAAATACCTCAAACAAAGCGGAGCCAACCAAACGCTTCAGGGACATGAAAATTGGGTAGCAAAGTTTGCGTTGGCTGCCAGGCCAAATAACGTTGTTCCGACTCCGGGCCGACACACCGAAATAGGTTTACGCCCCATTGATCTCCATGCTGAGGTTTGGGAATTCTGTCACTCCAGGGAATTCTCATACAAATAGTCACGCGCTCTCGCTGAACACGCGCCGCCGTTGACATTCCTGATTGGAAATCCCAATCCGTTTCTTTCCCGTAGGTTGTCATAAGAATTCCCAGGTCAACCCATTCGCCGGTAGGCGCGGCTTCAAACTCAAAATACCTGTTCGGGGCCGTCGGATCGGGTGCAACAAAGATTTCACACACGTCACGTTCCCATAAACCAATCGTCTTACCATCCGTTATAGGATTCGAACTCACGAGGAGCGGTTCGTGCTGATTACAAACGAAACGAACGTGTAGAGCCTCCTCAGACCAACAGACTTGTGCCCGGGCATACTTTTGCTCTGGGGCCTCGTGGCCGGACCAGTAATGAGTGATCCCGACTGGTTCAACGTCATCCCAGATGGCATTATTCAGGTCGTCGACCGATAAAGGAGACGACACATGAGGCGCAATGACTAGTTTGGCACCCGTTGAATTGTAGTCAGTGCTCATCACTCGCTACATATGTCCAAGGTTATCCCAGACTCTTAATGCATGAATCAAGCAACGACTCGGGGTCTGCATCTTGAAATACATGCGCCTGCGTACGTTTAGCAAACTTCTGCAACAAATAGTCTGTCTCGTCCGCCACGCCGCCGCTGCCCGTAAGGCAGCCAATGATCTTTTCTTCGTCATGGGCAATGGTGAATTCGTTAAGCGAACCCATAGCCCCGGCTATGAACAGAACAATATCGCATGATCTTACGAGCACAACGTTTCGACCCTTCAACCCGAAGCCCGTGAAAATTAACGTGTCGCAGGCATCAAGCGGCAGCTTGTAGTCCGTGAGGTGTTCCTGAGCGTTAGTTGCCGGTGAAATGCCAATGTGGAACACTCCAGCGTCGTGAGCGGTTTTTCCAACGAGATAAACAACTCCCGTGGTAGCGCCAGTGAACAGAATAACGTCTCGCTTTGCGATAGCATGACCCAATGCCTCGGACTTCTCCGTGATGGTTTTCGCGATCTCTGGTCTACCGCTTCCGGTTGCCGAACCCATTACCCCAACCTTAGTTTTCATTTCAAAAGCGGACCTCACTCTCGCGCAAACTGTCACTCTATGCCAGGCTGGGGCGCAGGTAATTCCTGTCTGAGTGTGTCATGTCTTATTTCGGTGGCCCTTTCATTTGCTTCTTTATCCCACCATCTCCTGGTTAAAAACCAGATAATGCCGGGTAGAAGAAAGAAGGTGCCGATGCCGATAGTTACCAACCGCGCCGAGATGCCAAACCGGTCGAGCAGTTCACCGGTAGCATAGTTTGAAGCGGCCATTGTTAAGGTCAGCAAACCCAATTCAGCAGCGAAGACTCGTCCTCGAAAGTTATCTTCGACCGCTCGTTGCAAAAGCACGGTGGAAAAGACCCAAAGAATACTTCCACCCGTATGCGCGATGCCCAGCACAATCAGTGCAAAGATGAAACTCGTAGCGCTACCGAAAGCAATATAGAACGCTCCGCCAATCAGAAAGGCAATACCAATTGAGGCTTGCATACGCTTATTGCCTTCGCCTGAGATTCGCCGGGCCACGATTGGCCCGATCGCTGTGCCAATTCCGCGCGCGGCGAAGAGTACGCCGATTCCTGTGGCCGCACTTCTGCCTACAGGAAAAATTCTTTCTCCAAAGACCGCAAGAAGAGTGAGAATACCACCACCAAGTCCCCAGGCTGGCTTGACGAGTAGCAACGCAAACACCCGGGGACGATGTTTGACATACCTGGCCCCTTCGATTGTTTCCGTCACCCCTAAAGCCCTGCCTAGTGTCAATTTTTGTTTTTCGCGTTGCGGTCGCTTGGGAAAATGGACGCTTGCAATTAGCGCCGCAGAGAGCAGATAACTAGCCGCGTCAAGAATGAATGCTGCATTGGTTCCAAACCAGCCAGTTATTAGTCCACCTGTGGCGGCCCCCAGCGTCAGCATTACTGACCACGTCACGGACGAAATTGCGTTTGCGGACACCAACTCGCGGTCTGATACAAGCGATGGAATTGCTGCGGTCTTGGCCGGCTCAAAGAAGGTTGAGAGAGCCAGTTGAAGAACAGTTAGCACATAGATGATCCACAATTGATCGGCTCGGCGAACGAACAAGAACCCAAGCACTACGAGAGCGCGTAGCAAATCGCTGACGATCATGATTGTGCGCCTACTAAATCGATCCGCGACGACACCAGAAAGTGTTCCAAAGAGAAAGCTCGGTATAAATCGGGCTATTAGCAGAAGACTGACGTCGCGTCCCGAGCCGGTGAGGTTCAAAATAATCGTGTAGAGCGCAATGGTGTCGAACCAGTCACCCATCTGGCTGACCACCTGACCCAACCACAGCTGTCTAAAGCCGCGGTTTCTACGTAGCAAATCTACATAGCCGACTGGTGAGTGAGGTGCAAGGCTCTTGCTGCTTACTTTCGCCAACTAGTCAAATCCTCACGAATTTGCGAATTCTCAGATCACGAGCGATTGTTGCGAGCCATTACGAACCCTCGCGAGCGTCGTCTGCACGCTGAATGATTCCAGCTTTCTTAATTCTCCACGAGAGTGCAACGCGCCCGGAGGGTTGTCAAACCAGCTTCACGAGCAGGCTGACCGAAGACTTCAATGTGACCTGTCAAAATGATTTTACTCCTTTAGGCCTTCGAACTCCGAGACATAAAGACTGCACAGAACAGGCATTTTCAACAGCGGAAACCAGACTTTGGAGCGGCACACCAGTTGAGAATGATGTCGCTGCGGCTCAGAGGCTTTCGAGCTTCACGGACTCTCCGCACGGAGTCCGGGGCCGCTAAAATTTATAGGATCCCTGGAACGCACGCTCATGACTAGTTTCAACAGAGTCTCACCCAGCACGGCAATTCGCAAAGAAAATCGGAGTTGCCACTTGCCCACCTACAGCCGGAGAGGAGTTGAGTTGCTCCCAGCTTCCTCTCCGGCTTTAGAACTCTTTAGAGATCCACAAGAGAAATCAAAACCACAAATCCAAAAGCGTGTTCCCGGAGAATAGATGGACTTATCCAGTAAGTCTGAACCGAACCACTCTGCCGTGGTTTACTCTTGTCTCCGCGTTTCGCTTACAACCTGGTGGCGAAAGAATCAGCTAAGAATCTCATGGGGCCTGCTTATCGCACCTCTGGCGGTCGCAATACTCTACGCAGCGATTTTCAAACATCTGCTGCCCATCCTCGTGCTGACGGCGACGTGTCTGCTTGCCGCCTATCTGATCTATCGCTCCTCCATTGCCCGGCTCAACACAAAATCTGATGAAACAGAAGCACTAGTCCGACTGCACCTAGCTACCGCGGAAGCGCTGGCGACGGCTATCGATGCCAAGGATCAGACGACGCATTGCCATGTGCGACGGGTACAGATCTACGCGGCCGGCATGGGGGAGGTCCTTGGTCTTTCTAAAGCTGAGATCGATGCGTTGAAGGCCGGCGCACTGCTGCATGACATCGGCAAGCTCGCGGTGCCACCGCACATTCTGAACAAGCCCAGTCGACTAACTCCGGCTGAATTCGAAAAGATGAAGATTCATACAGTTGTGGGAGCGCAGTTACTCAGTCGTGTTGACTTTCCCTATCCCGTGATACCCATCGTGCGCCATCATCACGAACAATGGGACGGTAACGGTTATCCCGACAGGTTGAAAGCAGAGCAGATACCCATAACCGCACGAATCTTTTCAGTCGTCGATTGTTTCGACGCAGTGCGTGAAGATCGTCCTTTCCGGAGTGGCATGACACTAGACGAAGCCACCGCCTTGTTGCGGCGAGGTTCCGGAGTTCATTTTGATCCTCACGTAGTCGATCTCTTCATCAAGCATCTGTCCCGGTTTGATGAGCAAATTACCGAGCGTGGTTTGCAGCAACAAGCGACAACCAACACGCCCAGGGAGTTGGGTAAGCTAAGCGAAGTAGATCTCGCGCAAACGAGGGAGCGCGGCGCTTACATGGCTTACGATCAGATCAAGAATGCCCATCGTGAGGTTTATGCGCTTTATGAAATCGCTCGCACTTTTGGCACATCACTCGACGTCGAGCACACGCTTGAGATTCTGGTCGACAAGGTAGGCCACGTAGTTCCCTTCGACACTTGCATTGTTTATTTCTACGACGACATCAAGGGTCATGCTACTGCCCGTCATGTGGTGGGCAAAAATGCTCAGGCGCTTGCAACGAGATGTGTTACTCCCGGAGAAGGAGTGACGGGATTTGTCTTAGCTAATCGAAGCCCGGTGAACCGGCTGCACCCCAGCCTCGATTTCATCGATCCAAAACCTGAAGGAGTGATCAAGTATCGGTCGATGGCTTCTTTGCCTCTTTTTAAGGACGACGTGCTGCTGGGCGCCCTGTCAGTCTACTCGGCCGAGCTGGAGCAATACACCGACGACCACATGAGATTGCTGGAGACGGTTACAAAGCTCGCGTCCGATGCACTCGCCAATGCTATGCAGCATGCAGAAGCAGAATCGAATGCCCTCACAGACTCGTTAACCGGCCTTCCAAATGCTCGCTATCTCGCTTTGCGTTTCGAGGAAGAAGCTTCTCGAGCGCGGCGTGGCGATCATACGTTCCAGGTAGTGATGTTGGATCTGGATGAATTTAAGTTAGTAAACGACAGCTACGGCCACAAAGTAGGCGACAAGATGCTGCGGGAGATGGCCCGAATAGTTCACGGCCAACTGCGTGACTATGATTTCCTGGCCCGTTATGCCGGCGATGAGTTTGTCGCTCTCGTTCAGCAGGTCGTGGGCAACCAGGTAGAAGAGTTGTGCCTACGCATTGAAGATGCTGTTTCAAAGTTCTATCTGCCTGTGGACAAAAATCGACATGCACGAGTGGGTATAAGTATCGGCACAGCGACATTTGGGGCTGATGGCGAAACGTTAGACCAACTCCTAATGGCCGCCGATCATGAAATGTACCGCATAAAATCGGCCCACCGAGCCGAACGCAATGTCCCCATTTCCCCTGCAAGTGAGAAACTTGGACTGGAAAAGTCACTTACCGTTAACTAAGACGTCTGTTCAGCAATAGAGATCCTTTGGTGTCAGAGCCGGCGACACCAATAGTCTGTTGAAATCAGTTTTCAGCGAAATAAAGATACTATCCTGCTTGAGTCCAATCTTGACATCTTCCTCACTCATGCCTTTCAATCGCAAGTAGAGCGCGCTTCACGAGGCGCCCGAGCCGTTACAAAACTCACCCAGGAGTTTTCCCGGCATCTTTCCAGTTATCCGGCCGCTATTAAAAGCATGTCTGCTCCGAGCGAAAACCAAAGAGATACCCTGTTAATTGTTGACGACGATTCCACTACGCGCGAAAGACTGCGCGAAATCTTCGAAAACGCCGGCTACAAGACCTTGACGGCAGACGCGTCTCGGGCTTTGCGGTCCTTGAATAATAATCGTTGTGACCTTGTCGTTCTGGATCTTGAAATACCCGGCGTCGATGGGTTGGCCCTCTGCAAGCTTTTGAGAGCTCAGCCGGCAACCAATAAGCTGCCCATAGTTGCCCTCTCCGCAAGCGATCACGAAGCTCGCAAAGTGGAAGCATTCGCAGCCGGCGCTGATGACTACATAACGAAGCCCTCGACGCCAGGTGAGCTTGTTTCCCGTGTTAGCCTGCATCTGAAGGCGGCCCAGCGGGAATGGGCGCTGATCGGCAGTAATCGCGAGTTGAGGTTCCTTTCAGACATAGGTCGCGGATTGCTACGGGCCCTGGAGCCGGACCAGCTTGTCCGGCGAGTAGCCGGCGCAACTTTCGAAGCCACCGACGCGTCTCTCTGTGCGGTCTATGTGACGGTTGCTCCTGAAAGCCATGCGATATGTGTTTTTGATCGAGAAGGGAGTGCGGAAGATCCGTCGCTGCTGAAGCGCGACCTGCTGCAAAAGTGGTTACGGTCGGCAAATTCTGCCAGCTCATTGTTGGCGACTGACAGCGCCGACTTCTTTATTCTTGACGAAAACCACAAGGTCGAATACACAGCCCCGCTGCGTTTTGCTGGTCGGGCGAACGGAGCGTTGGTGGTTGCTTTCGATCGACGGCAGGATTGTAGTGATACTGAGCGCCGTCTGATCGACGCAGCTGCGCAGCAGACCTCGCTTGCCGCCCAGATCTGCTCTCTCTACCAAACGGCAAGGCAGACTTCATTCAATCTGGCGAAAGAAGTTGAGCGACGGATGATAGAGAGTGAGTCGCAGGGACGTTTCATCGAAGCAATCATCGATAGCTTACCGTTGTCGCTCTATGCCATTGATCGCGATTACAGGATCGTCGCGTGGAATCGGAATCGAGAACTCGGCGAGTTGGGTGTCCCCCGTGGCTCGGTCCTGGGCAAGAATATATTCACTGTCCTCACCCGGCAGCCACGTGAGATTCTCGAGCGTGAGTTTTCACAGGTTTTTGCAAGCGGAGAAATCGAACGCATCGAGCAAGAGACTGCGACTGCAAAAGGGGTAACACGACATTGGTTGATTAGCAAAATACCGATGTGGGCCGACAGTAGTGGGCAAGTAAGTCATGTAATCACGGTAGGTGAAGAGACCTCGGATCGCGTGGAAGCTAATCGCGCGGTTGCCCGTGCGGAAAAACTTGCTGCTGTTGGACGCCTGGCTGCCGGCGTAGTGCACGAAATCAATAATCCGCTGGCGACGATCTCGGCTTGCGCCGAATCCCTGGAGGCTCGTGTTCAGGAAGGAGACTTTGATGGTTCCACGTCAATAGAAGACCTCAAGGAGTATCTCGGCCTGATTCGGAGTGAGGCTTTCCGCTGCAAAACGATTACGAACGGGCTGCTCGACTTTAGTCGCACGAGAGCGTCTGAACACGTTACGGTGAACTTGAGCGACGTGATTGCGTCTGCGGCTCGATTGCTCTCTCACCAAAAACGTAATACGCAGCTCGAGTTTCGTGTTGAGACCGCCGATGATCTGCTTCCAGTTTCCGGAGACGGTGGGCAGTTGCAGCAAGCCATAATTGCGTTGGCCACGAACGCGCTTGACGCAATGCCTGAGCGTGGAGTGTTGACGATAGCAGCGCGCAACCAGGGAGATAATGTACTGATTGAAGTTGTAGATACAGGGATTGGCATCCCTTCGGAAAATCTCCCGAAGATTTTTGAGCCCTTTTTTACGACTAAGGAGGTGGGGCGTGGAACCGGTCTTGGGCTCGCGGTGTGTTATGGTATCTTAACGGAGCATGGCGGCACTCTTGACGTGCAATCGACGGTGGGCTTCGGCACCACTTTCACTATCACTCTTCCCGCCGCAAAGCAAAACGGAGAATAGAAGGATTGAGCGAGCAACAGCCGGCACGCATTCTGATCGCAGAGGATGAAACCAATCTGCGCCTCGTGCTTCAAAAGGAGTTGGAACGCTTAGGCTACAGAGTGCAGGCCGCTCCCGACGGAGAAGCTGCTCTTCGCCGCCTCGAGGAGAGCAATGTCGACGTTTTGCTGTGTGACATCAATATGCCCCGCATCGATGGGATGGAACTTCTGCGTCGCGTTCATGAGCGACCGAATCCTCCAGAAGTGATCATGCTGACCGGACAGGCCACAGTGGAAACCGCCGTCGAGGCCATGAAGCTCGGTGCCTACGACTACCTGACAAAACCTTATCGCATTACAGAACTGGATGTTCGTGTTAAGCAAGCGGCTGACAAGCGCCGCCTTCGTGTTGATAATGTCCGCCTGCGTGAGCAACTCGCGCGCCAGTCGACGCTGCCTGAGATCATTTCCGTGTCAGAATTGATGAAGGAGGCCATCAGACTGATCGAGCGCGTAGCTCCCTCAGAGGCTTCGGTCTTGATTACGGGCGAATCGGGTACCGGCAAAGAGCTAGTGGCGCATGCGATTCACCGGCTTTCCACTCGCGCAGATGCTTCTTTCGTTGATCTTAACTGCGCGGCGTTTCAGGAATCGCTTCTCGAGTCAGAATTGTTCGGCTACGAAGCTGGAGCGTTTTCAGGAGCCAAGGGACGAAAGCTCGGACTTATCGAACTGGCAGATGGCGGAACTCTTTTTCTCGATGAGGTAACCGAGCTTCCGGCCCAACTACAGGCGAAGCTATTGCGAGCGATCGAGACCAGAACATTTTTCCGTGTAGGTGGCGTAAGAAAAGTAGAAGTAAACGTACGTATCGTCGCCGCCACGAATCGCAATCTTGAAACCGTTGTCAATGACGGAGTGTTTCGCTCGGATCTCTTGTACAGAATTAACGGATTCCAGATTAGCCTCGCTCCGCTTCGTGATCGACCCGAAGACATTGAACCCTTGACTCGTCATTTACTCAAACAGGTTGGCGGAACAACTCCACCCGAACTAACTGCAGATGCTTTTAGCGCGTTGCGTTCTTATAACTGGCCGGGGAATGTAAGGCAGCTGAAGAACTGTTTGGAGCGGGCTGTGATCCTTTCAAATAATGGCCGGATCACGCTTACCGAACTGCCCCCCGAAGTGACGAGACCCACGACCGCTATGCCGATGGCAACCAGCGTTTCACCCTCGGTTGGGAATATCGATTCCGCGGCCGTGCCGGCGGCTGGATCAGGATCTCTGAGGGAAGTGGAACGCCAACAAATACTGGCTGCATTGGAACAAACCGGTTGGCATCGCGGCAAGACTGCGGAAATCCTTGGCATCTCGCCCTCAACTCTTTATCGACGCTTGCGCGACTACGATCTTGAACGACGCCGCTAAGTGTCAGTTGCTCTTGAGTTCCTTGCGATTGATTTTGCCGCGATCATTCTTGGGAAGGGAAGCAATGAATTCCACCCAGCGAGGGTATTTGTAAAGTGCAATTCTCGCCTTCACGAATTCCTTAATCTTATCGGCAAGTTGTTCATCCGGCCTAAAGCCTTCGCGCAGGACTACGAAGGCTTTAGGCTTCACAAGCCCGTCTCCGGAGTCGTGGCCAACCACTGCACACTCAAGCACGGCCTCGTGCTGCAATAGGCAGTTCTCGATTTCCGCTGGCGCGACGAAAACACCTGAAACCTTCAACATCTCGTCAGTTCGCCCGTGACACCAGTAGTAACCGTCGCCATCGACATGAAACTGGTCTCCAGTAGTGCACCAATCTCCGGCAAATGTCTCTTTCGATTTTTCGTGAGCGTTCCAATAACAGAGTGCCGCGGAGTCACCTTTTATCTTGAGCGTGCCCATTTCACCGGAGTGCACCTGGTTCCCTTCTGCATCTACAATCCTTGCTTCATAGCCGGCAACGATGCGACCCAGGCTGCCAGGCTTAACGTCACCTGGCCGATTCGTGATGTAGATATGAAACATCTCTGCCGATCCAATACCATCGTAAATGTCGACACCGAAGACTTTCATCCATCGTTCGTAGAGCTCAACCGGTAATGCCTCACCAGCCGAATAGCAGAAACGCAAACTCGAGAGATCTTGCTTGCAACCGTTCGCAGCGTTGAGCATTCCGTTAATCATTGTCGGCACTGTAGTGAGAATGGTGGGCTGGTAGCGGGAGATTGCTTCGAACATCTTTTCCGGTGTAGAGCGCTCCGCAAAAAGCGCCGTTGCCCCTCCCACCGCAAAAGGGAATAGAAGGTTCGTACCCGTAGCATATCCAAAGAAGAGTTTCGGAACTGAGACAGTCAGATCGTCACAGTTTACGCCCATGACCTTTTTCGCAAACACTTCGGTGTTGTAAGGAAGATCATGCTGAAGATGTACGGCGCCTTTTGGATGTCCAGTCGATCCGGACGTGAAAAGCCAAATGGCCACATCGTCTCGATGGGTGTCGGCGCGGGTACACTCATCTTGCGCTGCAAACACCGCATCATTAAATGAAACCAGGCTTGCCATTTGATGTCCGTGAGTCGTCTTTGTTACCTTGTCTTCTTCGCCGACTACCAGCAAAGCCCGCAAGTAGCGAGCACCTTTGGCAGCTTCGGTAAAAGTTTTCAGCGCTGACTGGTGAACGACTGCGACGCGGGCACGCGTATAGTCGAGATAGTATTTGTAGTCGTTGGTCGGCAACAGCGGGTTGACCATAGTAATAACGGCGCCAATGCGCGCTGCTCCAAACCAAGTCCACACGAACTCCGGGCAATCAGGGAGTACCAGCAGAATTCGGTGCTCGATTTCTATTCCCAGATCACGTAGTACGTTGCCGACTCTATTTGACATTGCGGCCGTCTGGCCGTAGGTCCACTCTTGGTCTTCAAAGTACAGGCAGACTCTGTTTTGCCGACCCTCCTCCAGATTGTGATAGAGGAAATAATCAGACATGTTGAAACGCTCAGGGAATGAGATTGTCATGAGAGAATCTCTTGTTGAAGTACGGAAGGGGAACTGGTTGAAAAGCGAATGCTCATCCTAAAAGATGCTTAATCAGCTCTTGCTTTGAGCTCTTCGGTTATGTAGGCGGTGAGCCGTTGCTCGTCTTCATCGCTACTCGAAGTGAAGCGCACTGCGAAGCCAATCTCATATGCCTGGTCGACAACCTCACCCCAGATGGATACAGGTTCTGCGTGAGGAATGGCAATCTCAAGCCAGATGAGCTGCCGCTTTTGCACCAGGCCGGCAGTAAGCACGAAGCAACCGTCTTGACTCAAGCTGGTGACGGTAGCATTCTCGCGACTCAGAACACCTTCCCAGCGAGCGGGTAAATTTACCTTTACACGGGGAGCGGTCCTTCTTTCCTCTTTTTGCATTTCTCTTCTCTGGACGATTCAGCCACTGCTAATGGTTAAGGAGTTAGCCAGATGAAAACGGACAGCCGCCCTCGCGGTGTGCCGTGTCGAGGTAAGTCCGGGCCTCCCAGAGTTCGGGGAAAAACTTCTTGTCGAGTGTAGTTCTAAGATAGCCAATACCTTCGGAGCCTCCAGTTCCGCGCTTGGCGCCCACCATCCGTTCGACCATTTTGATGTGATGTGATCGCCAAAGGGAAAAGTACTCATCGTGTGCTATAAGCGCCTCGGCCAATTGAAACTCTTCATAGCGCTGCTCGAAGTGCGTAAGTATTTCCAGCACCGCACGCGTGCGCTCGTCGTAACGTTTCTTATTGGCTGAATTGTCGGCACCATCGTCATTTCCCGGCGCGGCGAAACCTTGACGTTGCAAGGCTGCAAAAAAGGATTCTGCCAGCGAAGGCGCCGCAAGACGCCGTTGGAGACGTTCGTAAGCAAAACTCTCGGATTGAAACTCGCGGAGAATGTTTTCGTCTTTCAGTCCCGAAGAGAACTCAATTTCACGAAACTGCATTGATTGGAAACCGCTTGCCGGGTTGAGTTGATCGCGAAACGCGAGAAAACTAATGGGGGTCATGGTCTCAAGAATGTGGATCTGGTTGACCAGCAACTTCTCGATCTCAACCACTCGTTGCAGCGCGCGAGTGGCAGACGCCAGCAGATCCGCGTTCATCAATAAAATAGCAGCGTCGATCTCATGAAGAATTTGCTTGAACCACAATTCATAGGCCTGATGAATCGTGATGAAGAGAAGCTCATCGTGATGTATCGGATCCGAGAGGCAATCCTGCAGTCCAATTAGATCCTGAACTCGTAGGTATTTATTGTAGGAGAGGGGCGAATTGGAGCCGTAGTCACTCGTCATCAGCTTCTCGTTTAGTCACTTAGAACTTAGAATTTTGTACTTGGAACTTTGTATTTCAGTACTGTAAGTCAAAGAGCAAAGTACAAAGCTCTAAGTACAAAGAGCAAAGTACAAAGCTCAACTTGTCGAGCAAGTTCACTACATCAGAATGCGGCTCCCGCAGCCTCATGACTTTCATAAGCCCGGCTATCTCTAATCTTCTTCATCTCCTCAATCACCAGATCTAACTCTTCGTCGCTCGTATAAAAATGGGGAGATACTCTAATACCTGCCCCGGGCCGGTAATCGATAATGAATTCGCGACGAACCAGTTCTTTTGCGATTGCGGCCGCGTTTTGAAGCGCGACAGTTACTGTCCCTCCTCGTCGTGAGGATTCCCTGGGACTCGTCACCCGAAAACCTGCTTCTTCCGCGAGACGAATTAAATACTCGGTTTGTCGCACATTCTTCTCTCGAATCTTTGCGACGCCAATCTCATTAACAATCTTATATCCTGACTGCGCGGCGTATAGCGCCGGTATGGCCGGCGAGCCATGTAAGAACCTGGTAATGTCAGGCGCGTAGCGCAGTTCGGTATCGAATGCGAAGGGTGTTTCGTGCGCCATCCAACCAGTAGTCTTCGGCTCCATCTTTTTTTGCAAGTCGGGTCTAACATATAGATAGCCGGCGCCTGGTCCCCCACAAAGCCACTTGACCGAGCCGCCCGTGGCAAAGTCAGCGTTCAGTTCCTTTACACTGAACGGGATCGCACCGGCCGACTGGTATGTGTCCAGAATAACCATGGCGCCTACCTCGTGGGCGCGGTCGATAATTCTTTTAGCGTCCTGCAGAAAGGCGCTCTTGTATAGCACGTGCGAGAAGGGAACGAGCAACGTACTTTCATCAATTGCGGCGAGCATGCGTTCCAGTGGTACAGTAATACCGTCATCAGATTTAACTGTTTCAATACGCAGGCTGCCGTTGCGCGCGTGCGCCTCGTAAACATACATGACCGAAGGAAAGTTCAGCTCCGAGTAAACGATCTTGTTTCTTGTGCGCGTAGGCTCAAAACACGACAGCACCAGCGACTCACATACGGAAACATTCTGATGCATGACAACTGTGCCCGGATCAGCGCCGATGATTCTGGCAACATCATTACCTACCGTAACCGGCATGTCCCACCAGCCTTCAGCCCAAGCGCGCACGCCCCGCGAGGCCCAGGTGTCAGCGTAATCGTGCAGCCGTTCGTAAGTAGCTTTCGGCATAGCGCCGAGGCTGTGGGAGATCAGATAGACGGTCTTTTGAAGAATTGGGAATTCGGCACGCCACTTTAGAAGCTCATCAGTCAAAAAAGTTCCTCCCGGATGGGCCTTGGTTAGGCTTACTGTAACACAGCCGGATTGCCCCAGTGGAGGTTGAGGTAATGAGGCCTCAAATCGGTTGTGGCTCACTGCTTTTCATTCAACGTGATAAAGTGAGTTTCGAGTCAAGAAATGTGGAAGTTTCCCAATCCAGTTCGTCACCAAATACCCGAAACGAGTTGGCCTACGACCCAAGAGGCTGCTGAATCTCGTCTGTATAGTCCCATCAGGATCGGCAAACTCGAAGCGCTGAATCGAACATGGGTCCCGGCAATGGTGCCCTGGCGAGCCACTGAAGATGGTTTTGTCACTCAGGAAAACCTCGAGTGGTATCGCCGTTTCGCTGAGGGCCAGCCAGGTGTGCTTGTCGTCGAAGCCACCGGGGTGCGCGACATGCCCAGTGGACCGTTGTTGCGCATTGGCGACGATCGATTCATACCGGGCCTGCGTAAACTGGTCGACGTGGTACGTGAAGCAAGCGCCGGTAACACGCGGTTGTTTATTCAGATTATTGATTTTCTGACGGTTAAGCGTCGACCGGAAAAGGAGAAATACATTGATCGTTTTCTGCAAGTCGATGAGCGCCATCGACAGGCACTGGCAGAAGTCACTCATGATGAGGCCTGGTTGAAGGCTCCAGCCGCTAAGGTTCGCGAATTCCTGCAAATAACAAGTGACGAGATTCTCGATCGCGTGTTTGCTCCTCGTGAGCTGGAAGCGTTGCGCTTTGGTTATCGTGAGCGAGTGACCGACACTCAGTTAGCGCACATTAGAGAGTTACCGCGAGAGTTGCCTGGCATCTTCGCAGCTGCGGCAGCTCGTGCTCGCGAAGCTGGGTTTGATGGGGTTGAGCTCCACTACGCTCACGCTTACACGATGGCGGGTTTCCTTAGTGCACTGAATGATCGGAGCGATGGATACGGCGGTGCACGTGAGAATAGAGTTCGGTTGCCGCTGGAGGTTTATCGAGCGGTGCGCGATCGCGTGGGAACAGATTACGTGGTAGGCGTTCGCTTCCTGGCCGACGAAGTAATAACCGGCGGAAATCGAGTCGACGATGCAAGCTATTTTGGAGTTGAGTTTGCTCGAGCTGGTTTCGATTTTCTCTCTCTCTCGCGGGGCGGCAAGTTTGAAGATGCGCAACAGCCAAAGGTCGGACAGGCTGTGTATCCGTATACCGGTCAAAGCGGTTACGAATGCATGCCGACGGTGTTGTCAGACGAGGTTGGCCCCTTCGGTCGCAGCGTTCCGTTAGTGGCGGAAATCAAAGGTGCGGTGAACCGTGCCGGCTACCAAACACCACTCGTCGCCACAGGCGGCATAGCAACGTTTGAGCAAGCCGAGGAGATACTTAGCAGCGGTGGCGCTGATATTGTTGGGCTCGCGCGCCAAGCTTTGGCAGATCCGGATTGGTTTAGAAAGGTTAGGCTTGGGCGGGGTCATGAAGTTAGACGGTGCACTTATACGAACTACTGTGAAGCATTGGACCAGGCGCATCGGCCGGTGACCTGCAAACTTTGGGATCGCGTGCAACTCGACGAGGCGGGCGTGGCGACAATTGACGAAGGAAGGCGACGACTCCTGGCTCCGAAATGGATACCGCGAGGCTGAGAACCGTTTAGCTGATCCGAACCAATTCCAATCTGCGGATAAACTCAGGATCGCGTTTCTTCAAATCCTCATGCTTGACACGCCCGCTTCGGGTCATCAGGCTATAAGCGAGTTCTATCGGACTGAGGTTCATGCGCTGGTTGGCGTTCTCAAACCACACCATGCTCTCATAAGCAGCCGCCTGGTAATCCTCTATAACCGGCTTTCGTGTCGACTCAAACTCAGAAAGGGCTTGCGATACGTTTGCTGTTCGAAAAAGACAATCTTGCAATTCAATCGCGTCTTCCATAGCGAGCTTAGTGCCGGAGCCAATCGAAAAATGAGCGGTGTGTAAGGCATCGCCGAGCAAGACAACATTTTCAAAAGACCAATGGGCATTCTTCACCAATACGAAGTTAATCCACTTTGAATTATTCGAAAGCAACCGCCGGCCCTCCAGATCTCTTGCGAAGACGGCGCCGAGAAACTCACGTGTTTGTTCATCAGTCATACCAGCAAATCCGGCTTTCTCCCACGTTCGAGGATCACATTCGACAATAAACGTACTGGTAGTCTTGTTGAACTTATAGGAGTGCGCAGCAAAGATGCCTGCTTCACTTTCGCGAAATGTGAGTGTCAGACCATGGAAGAGTTGGTTGGTTCCATACCAGATATACCGATTAGACCTAACGTCCAGCGTGGGCCTGAAATTGTCCCTGTAGTGCTGACGCACCGTGCTGTTGACTCCGTCCGCTGCCACGAGCAGATCGCAACCTTGCCGCAGTGAATCGATATCAGCTATTTCCGTCCGGAAGGCGACTTCGATATCCAGCTCCATACAACGATGCTGGAGTATTTTGAGGAGTTGCAAACGCGAGATACCTGTAAAACTATTGCCATGAACGGAAACTTTGCTGCTGCCATGGACGACATCAACATTATCCCAGTCCTCGAAGGTCCTCGTAATCTCATGGTGCGACTCTTCGTCTGCCTCGCGCAGAGTTTTGAGCGTCTTACCCGAAAACACTACACCCCAGCCGAAAGTGTCGTCAGGTCCATTCCGTTCGTAGATTCTTATTTGATGCGAGGTGTCAGCCTTTTTCATGAGGATGGCGAAATACAAACCCGCCGGACCGCCACCGATGATGTTGATCTTCATAGTGTTTCGGATTTTGCTTTCAATGCGTTTCGGCGAAAGCCTTTTCAAACAAGTCGGCCACTTCGAGCTTAACTGCCCACACACGCATGTAATCCCGATCTAAACTCTCACCGGAGGCGCCGATTATGCCTACCATGTCATTCCACTGGGTATCCGAAACCTCATTCCCCAAACGATACCAGCGCAGCTTAGCCATACTGTATCTTCGGCAGTAGCTACGCACACGGCATCTTTAGCATCGGGCGAGACTTTCCTTAGCTGGCGTCGTTCTAGTTGCGCCCAGGCGAACTCATCAGTTTTAGGAAGAAAGATGTCTACC
>Ga0070699_100000437_pt1 | contig 40030 bp, 42 predicted proteins | sample KBSK1503metaG_FD_65473 | JGI IMG/M metagenome (GOLD analysis project Ga0070699, IMG submission 65473) | Corn, switchgrass and miscanthus rhizosphere microbial communities from Kellogg Biological Station, Michigan, USA - KBS K1-50-3 metaG | ecosystem: Host-associated > Plants > Roots >... | reverse complement strand
AAGGTCGTGACGTTGGTCCCGTGCATCATCACGTTGTGCGGCGCGTAGCGGGTGTTGTTGTCGCGATAGAAGACGTTGCCGGCGCCGTGGCTGTAGTCGTTGATCAGGTTCGGGTGCTGCCAGACCAGTCCGAGGACGTAATCGTTGGCGCCCGAGCAATAGATCATCCCCTTGTACATCAGCACCAGGCGGATCGTGATCAGACGGCAGCTGCGGACCGGTCCGACCAGGTCGGGCAGCGGGTGCCAGTAGATCGCGCTGAGCCGCGGAATGTCGCCCTCGCTGATGTACTCGTAGATCATGTCCGCTTGCTGCATGCCGGCTTGCGGGCGGGCGTCGCTACTGTTTTCGATCTGGATGATGGTTGGAGCGCCTGCGCCGATCCGTGCCGGGTCGCCCTGCGAGGGGACTTCGATCAGGGTGGTAAAAGTGAACTTCCAGTCGGCGGCCAGCGGATCCTGCTTGCGGTTCACCGCGGTCTGGGGAATGGAAAGCTGGTACTGCCGGCTGTGTCCAAGCTTCAGGTTGAGCGTGGCGCTCTTGCCGTCGCCTGCCCAGGTCACCTGGCCGGCGTCGATTGGCTTGGCGTTCACCGTGATTGGGGTCCGGGCCCCATCCATCGGCTGGGCGAAATCGATCGTCACGTTGCCGGTCGGCTTGAGGGATTGCTGGCCGTCGGTGACCGCCTTGCTATCGACCTTGACAGCGGCGATCGACGGCGCGGGCTCGGTCTTGAAGCTGAACCCGTTGGTGACCCCGCGTCCGGATGTGTTCTGCGCGTCCTTGATGCTGACGTGATAGCTGGTGTTCGGCGCCATCTTGGGCCGGAACTGAAATTCCCGGGGGCTCACGGTCCTGAAGGCGACCAGCACCGACGGACTGATGGTGAAGGCATGCTGCACTGAGTCAGGCTTCATGTCCTGGTTGAAGTGAAGGTCGATGGTGGCGGTCCGAGGAACCGCCTGGTCGCCATCGCTGACGTTGGCGCTCACCTCGAGCGGGGTGGTGATGATACGAATCACGATGGCGGCCGCCACCAGGGCGATGGCGATCGGCGCCAGCCACCAACGCTCGCGAAGTGTTTGCGTCCAGGTCATTGATCACTTCCTATGACGTGAATCCAGGTCAGCCCGGTGTTCAGATCCACCGGGTTGCCGCCGGCATCGTAGTAGACAACAGGCAGGTCGCGATTGGGATGCTTCCAGGTCACGTGGATCATCCCGCCGTCGGAGTAGATGTCGGCTGCGCCCTCCCCGGCCAGCTCGTAGTACTCGGTGTTGTAGGTGTGATGCACCCCGGTGTTCGCGGGGTTGTTGTCGAGGTAGGACGTGACGTGCTCGATGATCAGGTTCTTGGCATGCACCTGGCCGGTGCCGACGTTGGTGAACGGCGCCCCGTCCTGCCACTTGAGGTACTCACGCGCGTTGGCATCATAGCGCCAGACGGCTCCGTGCTGCGGAATCGTGACGCTGGTCGCCGGAGTTGCGCCCGGCAGTGGTACGTCCGGATGTGCCGGCGCGATGTTGTAGTTGAGCGCCGGCAGGTGCGCCGCCGCGGTATTGGCCGTGATTCTGTCGGGGCGGGCGATGACGTTGTGTGGCGCGTAGCGATCGGAAGCGCGGTACATGAAGTCGTACATGTAGTAATAGTCGTAGACCACGTTCGGCCACTTCCAGACCTGTCCCAGCACGTAGTCGTTGGCGCCGGAGCAGTAGATCTGGCCGCGGTACATCTGCTCGAGCGCCACGGTGATCAGACGGCAGCTTCGCACCGGCCCGATCAAGCTCGTCGGCGGATGCCAGTAGACGGCCGATAACCGCGGGATCCCAAACTCGCTGATGTATTCGTAGATGATGTCGGCCTGCTGCATGCCGGTCTGCGGCCGCACGCTTGGCTGAGAGCTGTTTTCGATCTGGATGATGATCGGAGCTCCCGAGGTTCCGATCCGCGCCGTCGATCCGGCGGACGGCACTTGCACCATCGTCATGAAGCTGAGCTTCCAGTCAGCGATCGCGAGGTCGTGCTTGCGGTTCTCCGCGGTCATTGGGACCAGCAGCGTGTGGGTACGGCTGTGGGTGAGGGTCGCGGCGAGCGTGGCGCTCTGCCCGGCCTCGTCCCAGGTGATGCCTTTGGCATCGAGCGCCGTTCCATCGAGAAGGATAGGCGTGCGCAGGCTGTCCATCGGCTGGGAGAAGGTGAGCTTGACCTTGCCCCGCAGCGGCACGGCTTGCTGGCCGTCGGTGAGTGCGGCGTCGTCGAAGGTGGCGCCGGCGACTTTGGGCGCGGGCTCGGTATGGAACGCGACCGCGTACTCCTGGCTCCCAAACCCGATGCTCTTGCGGGCGCCGATCACCCGGATGCGGTAGCTGGTGTCGGGCTGCAACCAGGGATGGAACTCGAAGGTCCGGGGATTTTTCACGACCACGGTGAAGGGTGCCAGCGGCGTGATGCGGAAGCCGTTCTCGACCGAGGCGACATCCATATCCTGGTTGAAAGCCAGGACAACGGCTGAGCTTCGGACGACGGCATGGTCGCCATCGGAGACGCTGGCATTCACCGCGAGCGGCGCGGTGAGGCTGCGCAGCACCAGCCCGGCGGCGGCCAGCAGCAGGACGATGGGGAAAACCCACCAGCGGCGACGCAGCGCCGCGGCAAACCCGCTTCCGCGGGTCATGGTTGGTCGCATCAAGGGATCCTCAGCAGGGTACTCCGAACGGCCGCACAGGCTATTTCACGCACAAGCCAACTTCAATAGCAACCGCTATCCGGCTAATTGAGCGTCGTGCCTTACGGTTTTCTTTCCGGTCGGATCCCCCCCATCGAGGTTTACGCCACCATCAAGCGGGGCAGGAGCAGCTGCTGGACGTCGAACAGGACGTCCAGGACGCGCACCGGGTCGCGAGTGATGTTGCGGTTGAGGGCGCGCAGCAGCTTGCGGCTCAGCGGGCGCACGAACTGTGTGATCTCGTCCATCAGCGGTGCCGGGACGGCCCGCCGGTTCTCGATGACGTCTTCGATCGAGAGCAGAAAATCGTCCGCACGCCGGACATCGGCGCGCCGCTTCAATTCCTGGTTGCGCCGGTCGGCCGCCGCCTCGTACTCCCGATGAATTTCCTCGATGGCGTCGCTCAGCATTGAAATCGCTCCCTTCCCTAAACCCCGATTACACCCAAATCACCGACGCATGAAAATTGATACGCACACTGTTACATAGTCGGGTAACGGCTGTCAAGCACTTTAATCTGGCCGTCAGGCGGTCAGGCGATCAGGCCGTTCCCGGACGCCTCCTGTAACGCGTCGAGTTCGCGGACCTGGTTGAGATCGAGGCCCTGGTCGGCGAGCGATTGGATCAGGCGAAGGACATATTTGACACCGGCAAGGTTCACGCCCTTCTGGCGGGTGAGAAACTGGATCACTCGGACGCGCCGGATATCGTCCTCGGAGTATCGGCGGCGGTTGGTCGCCGTCCGCTGCGGCTTGATGAGGCTCTCGCTCTCATAGATCATCAAGGTGCGCGGATGGAGATTGAGGATCTCGCTCGCGATGCTCGGTGTGAAGACCGCCCGCCCCGGAGCGATCGCCGGCGTTCGCTTCCGTTTTCCGATGTCCCTCACCCCTGAAACGGGATACCCATCCATCCCATATGCTAGTAACTTTACATTCACGATATCACATATTGGCTCCGGGCGCAACCTCGGCCGAGCAGCCGGAACTGCGCTGCGAACGCCGCGTAGAGTTAGACGCAGGTCATGCTGGCGATCGAGCAATACACCCGCCGTCTCCTCAAGGACTTTCACCCCATCGTTGCCGCCAACCGTCCGCCGGTGGACGTGGCGCACGATTCGCCCGATCGGCTGCGATTCGTTCGCGGCGCCGGCGGGCTGGTCACGGGCCTCTCCGGGCTGGCGCTGGCGACCGGGGCGGTTTGGGTTGCCTCCGTTCGTGATGGGCTCGACGGTGAGCTCGAGCTCGACGACGGCGGCGAACCGATGATGGTCGAAACCGCCGACGGCTCCCGGTTCCAGGTGAGCTGGGTCAATCCTCCGCGGCTGGCCTACGACCTCTACTACAACACCATCGCCAACCCGCTGCTCTGGTTCGTTCAGCATTACCTGTGGAACCTCGCCGAGGCTCCCGTACTCGACGACAGTACCCACCTCGCCTGGAACGAGGGGTACCGTCGGGTCAACCAGCTCTTCGCTCAACAGGTCGTGCGGGAGGCGCGCCGTGGCCGGAAGCGGCCCCTGGTCCTCTCGCATGATTACCACCTCTACCTGGTACCGCGGCTGGTCCGCCGCGAGCTTCCTGATGCGGTGCTCCAGCACTTCGTCCACATTCCGTGGCCGACCCCGCAGTACTGGAAAGTCCTGCCGAGCTACATGCGCGACGAGATCATGGACGGCTTGCTCGCTGCCGACATCGTCGGCCTGCAGACCCACTCGGATGTCCGGAACTTCTTGCTCACCTGCGAGGAGAACATGGGCTTGCCGGTTGACTTTCGTCAGCAGACCGCCTTCTACCGAGGGCGCACCATCTGGGTCCGGCGTTATCCGATCTCGATCGACGTCCGCGAGTTCGAGCGAACCGCCGCCAGTCCTGCGGTCGAACGAGCGGAACGCGAGATCCTCCGCTGGCGACCCGAGCAGCTGATCTACCGGGTCGACCGCATGGATCTTTCGAAAAATATCATCCGGGGCTTCTTTGGCTATGAGCGGTTGCTGCAGGCCCACCCCGAGTGGCGGGGCCGCGTCGTCTTCTGGGCGCTGTTGCAGAAGACGCGCCAGGATGTACCCCAGTATCGCGAGTACGCGCGCCAGGTAGTGCAGGTGGCCCGGGTGATCAACCAACGCCTGGGCTTGAATAACTGGCAGCCGATCCGGCTCGAGCTGCGCGACGACATGAGTCGGGCGGTGGCGGGCTACAAACAGTTCGATGTCCTTCTGGTGAACCCCATCTACGACGGCATGAACCTGGTCGCCAAAGAAGGGATCACCGTCAACCGCCGGGGCGGGGCCCTGGTCCTATCGGAGAATGCCGGAACCCATGAAGAACTCGGCGAGTGGGCGATCACCATCAATCCCTTCGACGTCGACGCCACGGCGCAGGCTCTGCAGCGCGCGCTGTTGATGGACCCGGTCGAACGTCACGCGCGCGCCGAGAAGATGCGCGCGGTCGTGCAACAGAACGATGTGGCGCGTTGGATCTCGGCGCAGCTGCAGGACATCCGTGACCTGGTGGAACCATCCGCGGCTCGCCGGCCCGAGGCTAGGCTCGAAGAACCCCTGCCACTCGGACGGGAGGGAATGCGCTAAGGGGCCGGCGCAGCTGTCGAGGTATGGCGCTCGCGAAGTGAGGTCAGGCCCAGAGATGGCGGGCGCCGGCGAGCTCCGGAAACTCTGTCTCCGGAATCTGGAGCCGGCCCTGGACGGCCGCCTCCATCAAAGAAAAGATCACTTTGACGCCGGCGAGATTGATGCCGTGCACCGTGGTGAGCTCGCGGATCAGCCGGATCCGCTCGATATCGCGGCGCGAGTAGCGCCGCCGCTGCGTCGGCGTCCGCTCGGGCGCGATCAGGTTTTCACTCTCGTACACGAAGAGGGTGCGCGGCTCGATGTCGAACATGTCGGAGACTTCGCTGGACTTATGCGGCATTGCCACCTGCTGCCCTCCCGAACCCGAGACTGCACACCATTATATCCATCATATCAGGATTTGTGATAAACAGCGAACGCGAGCGTCGTATACGCGGTTTGTGGCGTCACTGTGCGCACCGTGACCGAGCCCAAGAGCTCAGCCATTGCTTGTACGGGGGCGTATCACCTTAGCCGTGCGAACTCACGCTTGAACGGACCCGGTCTTGCGGGTACTGTCACGCCCGAACGGCTCCGAGCCGAACTTTCGAACATGTCGCGCATCTTACGGCAACTCACGGTGTTTGGAGGGCGAGTCGTGCTGGGAGTGATGCTCTTTGCACTCCTCACGCCTCCCTTCGGGCTGCGCGCCTACCTGGAGGCCCGCGCCCAGGATCAAGCGCAGGCAGCCCACGTGATCAGCAGCTTCGGCCGCCCGGTGGGCGCCATCGTCAAGCTGCCGGTCACCGCGCGTGGCTTCGCCCAGGCCCCGCGCTCGCCGCTCGATGGCATTCGGGGCAAGGGCTCCTGGCTGATGATTTTCGACGGCGATTGGAACGATCCGGATGCGGACCGCGCGGCGGCGATCGTCGATGCGGCCGTCAGCGCTGACCTCAGCCACCTCTATGTCCGGGTCGCCGACAGCAAGCATCACTTCTACGGCGCACTTGCGCTGCAGGACCTGCTCCCCATCGCTCACGCGCACGGGCTGAGCATCGTCGGCTGGATCGAGCCGATGCTCGATGACCCGACCGCGGACACGGCCGATGCCCTGGCGGCCGCGCAGTTCGAGGAGCAGGGCCAGCGGCTTGACGGCCTGGCGCTGACGATTGAGGGCAGCAGCACGTCAGACCCGAACGTTGGCCAGTACTTGTCGGGCATCCGCGGCGGCATCACCGGGATGAATGGGCTGGGCGACCGCTACCTATTGATTGCCAGCACGCTGCCCATCCCCTATGACCATCCGGGGTACGCCTACGCCACCATGTCGCGCTACTGCCAGGTTTTTGCGCCGATGGTGTACTGGCGTGCGACCGGGCTCCCGCAATACACCGGAGCCGACGGGACGCGGGCCTACGTCGACCAGGTCTTCCAACAGTTCCGCGATCCGGGTGTCAACCCATTCAACCGTCCGCTAACCATCACCGCGCAAACGTACGACGCCGCGCCCGAATACGGCACGCCGGGGGCGCCGCCCCCCGACGAGATCGTTACCTCGATGAATGAAACCCGCGCCCAGGGTGGCATCAGCTGGTCCTACTACCGGCTGGCAAATGCCGACAACGGCGTCACCGGGGACGAGCAGCAGGCGATCACCGCGTACCCGTTCTGGCAGCGATACCGCGGAGGGGGTATCGCGGCCAAGGCATTGATCGCCCTACCTGACCAGCCAGTTGCCTACTAAGAAGAGGGGTTGAGGAACCAATGAAAATGTTCTTTCGCCGACTGTCCGTCCCAACCGGCCTGCGCCGCAGGCGCGTGGTGGTCCCCGCGCTTGCGCTGGCGGGGGCGCTCCTTCTCGGTGGGCTCTGGTTCCTCGGGCATTCGGGCACGAATTCGGTCTGGAACCAGCCCAGCGTGCCGATCAGCGACGTGCTCGACCGGGTTGACCGCGGCGACATCGCAGCCGCGACCATCAGCGGCCAGCGCATCCTATTAACTGATACGGCCGGCCGGCAATCGTGGACCATCGAAAAAGAGGCGTCGATGGGCTCCACCGAACAGTACCTGCGCAATCACAACGTCAAGGTCGCCGTCCAGTCGACCGACGATGTCTCCTTTACCTCGACCCTGCCGAACCTGGTGGGCCTGCTGCTCTTACTGGCCCTGCTGTTCATCATGTTGCGCCGGTCGAACTTACTGGGAAATCCAATGGGCGCGATGACCAAGCATCTGGCCGAGCCTCGGGTCGGTGACGGCGATCAGGTCACGTTCGACCAGGTGGTTGGCGTTGACGAGGCCAAGCACGAGCTTGAAGAAGTCGTCGAATTCCTCAAAGCGCCCGGGAGTTTCGGTCAGCTGGGTGCGCGCATGCCCCGCGGGATCCTGCTAGTCGGACCGCCCGGCACCGGGAAGACGCTCTTGTCGCGTGCGGTGGCCGGCGAGGCCAAGGTCCCCTATTTCTCTCTCAGCGGCTCCGACTTCGTTGAGATGTTTGTCGGCGTTGGCGCAGCGCGGGTGCGCGACCTGTTCCGCCATGCGAAGAAGAACTCACCTTGCATCGTCTTCCTCGACGAGATCGACGCGCTCGGCCGCCGGCGTGGCGGCTCGCAGATCCGGACCAACGAGGAGCGCGAGCAGACGCTGAACCAGCTGCTGGTGGAGATGGACGGGTTCAGCACCGACTCGGCCGTGGTCGTGATCGCGGCCACCAACCGGCCTGACGTCCTCGACCCAGCCCTGCTGCGTTCTGGACGATTCGACCGGCGCGTGGCAATCGACGTTCCCGACCTCAACGGCCGGCGCGCCATCCTATCTCTCTATGCCGCGCAGAAGCCGTTGGCCGATAACGTCAACCTCGACATCGTGGCGCGTCAGACGCCGGGATTCACCGGGGCCGACCTGGCGAATCTCCTCAACGAGGCCGCCATCTTGGCGGGGCGCAACAAGAAGCAGGCGATCGGCAAGCCGGAGCTCGAAGAGGCGAGCCTGCGGGTGATGGCGGGCCCGGAAAAGCGTAGCCGGATGATCACGCCGGAAGAAAAGTCGATCATCGCCTACCACGAGGTCGGGCACGCCCTGGTGATGAAGTCGATTGCGAAGAGTGATCCGGTGCACAAAGTCTCGGTGGTCTCGCGGGGGCAGGCGCTTGGCGTCACCATCCAGCTGCCCTTGAAGGATCGCTACCTGACCTCGAAGTCGGAGCTGATCGCGCGCATGGCGGCGGCAATGGGCGGTCGAGCCGCCGAAGAGATCATCTTCGGTGACGTGACGACGGGCGCCAAGCAGGACATCGAGTACGCGACCAATGTCGCGCGTCAGATGGCATGTGAGTTCGGCATGAGTGACCGGCTTGGTCTCGTCACCCTGCACCGCAAGGGTGAGGGCGACAGTCTTTTCTTCTCCGAGCTGACCGCGGCCGACGTCGATGCCGAGGTCAAGTCGCTGACCGATGCCGCCTACCGTCAGGCGTACGAGATCTGCGAGGCACGCCGCGCTACGCTCACCCGGATTGCCGAGCACCTGCAGGTGGTGGAGACGATCGACGGCGAGGAGCTCGACCGGTTGTTGCTCGACGAGGCCTTGATGCCGGTTGCCACCGTCGAGCTGCCGGAGACCGCGGAGTCCGCCGCAGCACCTCGGATCGCCGCGGCCGAAGCCCATGATTGGGACGAGGACTCGAGCGCTTCGGTACACGACACCGAGACCGGACCACCGATCGCCGCCAGCTAACCGACGAACTAAATAATTTCCTCGTACAGGTCGTAGACGCGCTTGAGGTCGTCGGGCGGTTTGACGCCGCCGTGCTTCAACGACTCGAGCAGCATGAGGATGTACTTCACGCCGGCGAGGTTAACCCCTTTTTCTCGGGTCAGCTGCTGGATCACCTGCAGCTTGCGGACGTTGCGCTGCGAGTAGCGGCGCCTGTTGGTCGCGGTGCGGTAGGGCTCGATCAATCCGAGGTCCTCGTACATCATCAGCGTCCGCGGGTGCGTCTCGAGAATCTCGGAGGCGACGCTGATCGTGTAGAGCGGCTTGTCGAGGTCGAACGCTCCAGCGATCCGCGGATCGCGATTGGGGACCAAGTTCTATTCCTTGACCCAATCCTGGACTCCGCGGCTCAGGCTGGCGGGCGTGGTTTCGGACTTGATCAGATAGTCGAGTGCACCGAGCTTCAGTCCACGATCGACCAGCTCCTTCTCACCGTAGTTGGATAGGATGATGACCGGGATGTTCTTGGTGACACCGTCGGAGCGGAGGTTCTCGAGAACCGCGAAACCGTCCATCTTGGGGAGCCGAATGTCGAGAAAGACGATATCCGGGACCTGGTTCTTAGCGTGATCGAGCCCCTCCTCGCCGGACTTGGCGACCTTGACCCGGTAGCCATCCAGCTCTAGCTTGAGTTTGTACATCTCAGCCACCGCGGGATCGTCTTCGATGAATAGGACGTTTACGTCCTCGTCGACGACTTCAGTCATGTCCCCTCCTTAAACCGCCCGCTTTTCCACACCGGAGCGGGCTTGAATAGTGCGCCAGATGGCAAAGCAGACATCGCGCCTGTCATCTTTTCTCCCTACCCATCGGTCGTCAGTATAAACAAGTTCACCCAGTTTCCCGAATTGGCGGCCCACCCAGCCGAAGATGGGTGAAGCCAAACGCAAGTGATACGATGGCTTTCGCTGCTAGGCGGAGCCATCGGGTTGGTGGCCCGCCGCGCATTTTTCGGGTATGGGATATTTACGAGGTCTTCGGCATGGTGCGATCGCCGGTGCGGTCCTCGGATTGCTCTACGCGCCTGAATCGGGTGTGGTGGTGCGGCGCCGGATCTCGCGGCTACTGGGCCAGGCTCAGGAGATGATGGCCGGCGAGGGCGGCGAGCCGGCGGCCGCCGCGGCAACACCCCGACGCCGGGCTGCAAGCGGACCAGAAAGCAGGGCCAGGCGCCCCTAGGAGGACGAGATGGATCAGACGGTGGAAAAGACGATCGACCGCTTGAGCGAACTGCTCGACCGGGCTACGAAAACCGCGCAGGAGCTTGAGGTGAAGGACCGACTGAGTGACGCCGTGTCGGCGTTGCGTCGCACCCGGATCACCCAGGACGACGATACCGGCGTGGAGCGCTTTGTCACCGGTCTCCTCCTCGGAGTCGCGGTCGGCTTCGGCCTGGCGCTTCTGCTCGCCCCGAAGTCCGGGGAGGAGATGCGCGACGACCTGATGCAGCGTGGGATCGAGCTGCGCGACCGCGCCGGCGGGCTGGCGTCCAAGATGCCCTTCGGGGACGGCGAGCAGGGCCGCACCGAGAAAGCGTCCAGCGACCAGCCAGGAATCGCCTAGTTAGGTCGCGTCCGAAGTCGGCACAGACCGACCCAGCCCTCAGTTATTGGGTGGCTTGCACTTGTCGACGCCGGATGGGGGCGTGCAAGTTGGGGACGGGCTCGGGCTGGGCAGGGCCGGCGGCGGTGGCGGCGCGTTGATGATGCAGTAGACCCCGTTCACCGTGATCTGCGAATAGGTCAAGGTATAGGGGTTGTAGTTCGCGGGCAGCTTGCACTGGGGCCACGGTTGGGCGAGCGTGGGTGGGAGGTTCTCGGTCCCCGGCAAGAAGTAATTCCCGCCCACGGCGTGAACGCTGGCCGGTACCGGGTACCATTCGTCGGGCTTTCCGGCAAGCGCCTGCGTCATGAACTTATGCCAGATGGGCGCCGCGCCGACGATGCCGGTCGAGTTGTGGCTGAGCGGCTTATTGTCTGGGTTGCCGACCCATACCGCCGTCGCCAGGCTCGGCGTGAAGCCGACCGTCCAGTTGTCCTTGAAGTCGTTGGTGGTGCCGGTCTTCGCCGCCACCGTCCGGCCGGGTAGCGTGAGGTCGCCGTGGCAGCCGAACTCGAGGCAGCGGTTGCGGTCGTCCGACATGATCGAGGCGATGATGAAGGCAACGTTTTCGTCGACCGCGCGGAACTCATTCTTCTTCACGTCGTAGGTGAAGACATCCTTACCGAGCCCGTCTTTGATGTTGAGAATAGGCGCCTCGCGATGACGGACTCCGAGCGTCGCCAGCGTCGAGGCCGCGGTCGCCATGTCGGCGAGGCGGACCGGGTAGGCGCCCAGGGTCAGGCTCATTCCGTAGTTGTCGGGGCTCTGGTCGACGCAGGGTAGGGGACCGAGGCAGGTCAATCCCATGCGGTGCGCCATATCGACAACGGCCGGGATGCCGGTGCGCAGTTCCGTCTTCAAGGCCGGGATGTTCATCGAGTTGCCCATCATCATCTTCAGCGGCAGCGTGCCGTGGAAGCGGCGGTCGTAGTTTGCCGGGATGTACTTGCCGAAACCGGCCGGGTCGCCGCCAAGCGGAAAGACCAGCGGCTCGTCGAGGATCGGACTGACCATGTTGACCTTCCGGCTTTCGATGGCGGCGGTGTAGGTGAAGATCTTGAAGCTCGAGCCCGGGGCCCGCGGCACGTCATAGGCGAAGTTGTATTGGCCGCCCGGTCGGTTGTAGTCGACGCCGCCAACCATGGCCAGCACCTCACCGGTTTTCGGATCCATGCTCACCAGGGCCGCGTCGTGGAAGTTGTAGAAGTTCCCTTTCTGTGCGACCTGGTCGTAGACGACCTGCTCTGCCATGTGCTGCAGGTTGAGGTCGAGGCTGGTGTAGACGCGGTAGCCTCGGCGGTCATCCGATTTGATGTTGTAGGGAGGGTTGGCGAGCGTCTTCAAGACGTAATCGACGAAGTACGGCGCCTCGAACTTCGTGGTGGGTGGGAAGATCTGCAGCTTGACCGCATAGGCGGCTTCCGCCTGCGCCGCGGTGATGTACTTCTCCCCGACCATACCGGCGAGCACCTCCGCCTGCCGCTGTTTGGCCGCCTGGACGTTGACGACCGGGTTGTACTGGGTCGGCGCCTGTGGGAGTCCGGCGAGCATGGCTGCCTGTGCCAGGGATAGGTCGTGCGCGTTGGTCTGGAAGTAGCTGCGTGCCGCCGCCTCGATCCCGTAGGTCTGGCTGCCGTAAAAGATCGTGTTGAGGTACATCTCGAGGATCTGGTTCTTGCTGTATTCACGGTTCAGCTCGATGGCGAGGATGGCTTCCTTGAGCTTCCGCTGGATGTCGGCGGGGGCGTTGCTTCCGATGTAGACCTGCTTTACCAGCTGCTGGCTGATGGTGCTGCCGCCCTGCTTGACCTTGTGGTGCTGATAGTTCGCAATGGCGGCGCGGACGATGCCGCCGAGGTCAATGCCACTGTTCGAGTAGAAGGTGCGATCCTCGGTGGCGAGGGTCGCCTTGACGACCCAGGGCGAGATGTAATTGAGCGGCACCACGATCCGATGGTCGCCGGCCTTGCCGATGTCGGCGAGCAAGGTGCCATGGCGGTCGTAGATCAGGGTGTCCTGCTCCATCTTGTTGGAGGCGAGCCCACTGACGGCCGGCAAGGTACCGACGGCCTGCGCCGTGATCGCCGGAACGCCGAGCAGGGGCAGCACTAGGACGACCAGGAGGCCGAGGATCAGGACGCGACGAAAGTCGGCACGGCTACGCCGGCGCCAGCTTTTGACGTTGCGCTGACTCCGTCGCCGCGCGGCGAGGTTCAGGCGCTCAGAAACCCGAAGATCCCCGAAAGAAGAAGCCACAGACACACGAGGATAACCGCCCCCCACCCCGCTCCGCTGACGAGGGTGCGCAGTGGCGACCGGCGAAGCCGCCGGATCTGGCGCCGGCGAGCGTCGAGCGATGAGAGGCCGCTAGCGGATACTGAGTGCGTCGTATGCCGGATACTTATCAATTCAGGGCCCCTAAGATCCTACTATTTGAACAACGAAAAACTGATGGGCGCAGTATAACATAAGAGGGGCTCGTTTGCGCCACTCGAGCTTGCGTTGCCATCGTTACCTGTCGAACGGGGGGGCGGGCTGGTTGGTTACGCCATTGCCGAATTCGCCGTTCAAGCCGCCCAGCGGCCCTATAATGGGGCCGCTTTGTCGCCTTCGGAGGCCGCTCCAAAAGCCGGGACCGTATTCTGCCGCGAGTGCGGTCGCCCGATCGAAGCGGACGCCCACTTCTGCCGCTTCTGCGGCAAATCACAGGCGGACCCGGTGGCCGCCTCGGCATCGACGGCGCCGAATCGCGACCCGGCCGACGCCGGCCTGGAGCACTGGTTGCGCCAGCTCTTTCCGCGCCACCACCTGCAGGATGAGTTCATGCACATCGGCACGATCGCGGCTTTCCTGATGGCGCTGATCGGGTTCGTTCTCGGGTTCTTCCTGGCCTACAGCTGGCTTGGGACGAACTTCCTGCTGGGGTCGATCGCGCTGCTCCTCTTCCTGATCCTCCGGGAGTCGACCCTCAGCCACATCCGGGCGCGCGGTCCGGCACCAACACCTACCCCGAGTGGCGGCCGTACCCATGCCGGGCGCCGGTCCGGCGCGCCCGCGACGAGCCTTCCCGCCGAGGCCGCCAACGCCGAATCCTCCCCACCGGCCACGCCGAGATAAAAAGCCGGCCCGGCATCAGGGCCGCTTCCTACTACCTGATGCCGGAACTGGGGGTTTATATGAGTTCACATGTATTTACGAATCTGGCCTTGAGCCCGCCTCACGCGGGCCCCTATACTGACCATCGCCTCGTCGGTCGCGCATAGTAGGCGGCGTCGTCAGGGTCGTCGACCGGGAACCAGGTAAACATTTGGAGGGCCGAATGGCTATCGCCGTCAAGCGTGAATCTCGACGCGACACGAACATCTCGCTCGACAAGCCGATTTACACCATCAGCGTGGCATCCGAGATCCTGGAAACCCATCCACGGACACTCATGATGTACGAACACCTCGGGCTGGTCGTCCCCAAGCGGACCTCGACCAACCGCCGGCGCTTTTCGCAGCGCGACGTCATGAAGCTGCAGACGATTCAGAAGCTGACGCGGCAGCACTCGGTCAACCTGGCCGGTGTGCGATACATCATGAAGCTGCTCAAGCTGTTGCACGAACACGACCTGGCATCGCCCGTCGAGCTCCGCGACATCGACGTATCGCAACTGGACGTCTGACGGCGTCGCGTTATGCGCGCGGCCCGGGCCTTTACCCAACAATCGGCGCGGGATACTTTCTGATGGTGCTCCTGTTGACAAGGGTGCGGGCCCTGCCTATAATTTTAGGTAGCTCTCTTGCCCCCCTCTTCGGGCCCTCCCTGCGGAGGGCCTTAACTTTTCCAGGGGCCGCGCGATTCGAGGGGTTCGTCTATACTGCTTCGCGCCAAGAGGCGTGTGATGGAAAGTAAGCCGCGCCGCAGTGCCGGCGCGAGCCGCGCGAGCCAGGCTGACGAAGACCTGGTCGATGTTCTCCTCGTGGAAGACGATCCATCCGTGCTCGAGATGTACCGACTGAAATTGGAGCTCGACGGCTATCGCGTCAACACGGCTCTCGATGGCGAGGACGGACTCAAGAAGGCCGGCGACCTCGCCCCCGACATCATCTTTCTCGATATCCGGCTGCCGAAGATGGACGGATTGGAAGTCCTGAGGAAGCTGCGGGCGCAGGAAAAGACCCGCGATATTCCGGTTATCATTCTTTCTAACTACGATGAAGAGGATCTGGTCGCGCGAGGGCTACGCCTCGGGGCGCATGAGTACCTCATCAAGGCCCGCACGACGCCGACCAGCCTCTCCGAAGGTATCGAGGATTGGCTAAAGGAGTAACGCGTCGGGCGCCGACGGACACAAGCCTTTCGCTCGATAAACCTATCTACACGATCAGCGTCGCGTCCGAGATCCTGCAGACGCACCCTCGCACGCTGATGATGTACGAGCACCTTGGGCTGGTGGTCCCCAAGCGCACATCGACCAACCGCCGGCGGTTTTCGCAACGGGACATCCGCAAGCTCCAGGCGATCCAGACCCTGACGCGCCAGCATGGCGTCAATCTCAACGGCGCGCGCTACGTGCTTCGGCTCTTGCGCATCCTGGTCGACAACGGCCTTCAGGCTCCGCCCGAGCTGCGCGACCTCGACGTCAAAGAACTAGACGTCTAACGCCCTCAGCGGCGGTGGCCGGAGCGCCGCTGGCCGTTACGCGAGCGAAACAACTTGGCCCCAGGTCGGTCGCCGAAATGTTGGGTTCGATCTGCGCCGATACCGTTATGGACACGCATGAGCTTCAGGCCGGATAGCCCACTGAACCGGTTGGTCATCCTCTGGCCGGGCGTGCCGATTACCATGTGCGCGCTGGGCTTCGTCCTCGCCGTCATCGAGATCTCGCAAACACACAGCGGCTCCTTCGCCGCGCTCGCGATCGCGATGGGCTGTGGCCTGGCGTTCAGCGTCGGGCTGCTCTTTCACAGCTTCTTCATCGAGTGGATCGAGGTGACCATCACCCGGGAGGGCATCGCGCTCCGGCCGGTCGGCCATGCCTGGTTCAACCGCCAGCCACGCCTCGTCCCCTGGGATCGCGTGCACGGAATGAATCAGGTCATCACCCGCCAGGGCGGTCATCTCGAGATCGCCGCCGCTGGTCAGGTGCTGAAACTGAACCGGGCCCTGTTTCGCGAGGACACCTTCGAGAACCTCTGTGCCGCCGTGGCGCAGCGGACGCGCCAGTGGGGTCCGGCTGAGTTCGACGACGAGCTCGCCTCGGCTGCCTGACGGATCCGAGCCTAACTCCGGTAGTAGACCTGAGCCGAGTGCACCGCCTGGCGGTAGCTGCCATAGCGGGCCTGCAGCGTGGTCCGGTCCCCGAACCACGGATCATTGATATAGAGGATGTTGCCGCGATGCCCGGTGATCACCACGAAGTGCATGCCGCCGTGGAGGCGAACTTCGGCGACCACGAGCCGGCCCGCGTCGAGCTGCGCCTCGACAACGGATTGCGGCGGGAGGTCCTCGATGTCCTGGTCATCGGTGCGGAGCTGCGATACCATCCCGGGGACGTGGAGCCACTGCCAGCGGACCGAACCCTGGGTGACGGCGGTTGCCTGCCGCCAGAGCAGCAGGTCGTTCTCGATGTAGCCGCCGTGGGCCGTGAGCCATTGATTCAGCTGCGCCGGGTTCGTCGGGTAGCCGTAGGCGGACGCCACCATGGTGACGGCGGTCAGCGCGCAACCGGCCGAGCCGATGGTGTCAACCGGATCGCTGCCAAGCGCCTGTCGCGCCCAGCTCTGCGACCGCTGGCTCTGCGTCGGCACAGGTGGCCCGGCCAGCGCCCAGAAGCCTCCCAGCGACCACGCCCCCAGCGCGAGGAGGCCGGCCGCGACCGGGCGGTGCCATCCCCTCATCACGGCGCCATCTTACACGCGGCAATCCCGCGACCCTCACCAAAGAGCCAATAGAGAGACGTCGGGCCTGGATTGTTACCGGCTGGTGACAGTCGCGCCTAGGCAAGCAGGCTGGCCAGGTCACCATCGAAGCCGGCGAGCGCCAGACGGGCGTCCAGCACGTCATCGGTCGTGATCGGTCCGCCGAGCTCGTCGATCGGCTGGTCGCGCACCTCGATGGCAGGCGCCTGGGCTTCGGTCTCGGCCGCGATCGCAACCGCGATCATCCGCGTGTCCTGGCAGTGTGCGCAGGTTACCTTGACCACCGATTGCTCATCGGCATGGGCGACCATCTCGAGTTGGCAATCGGCCAGGCTTCCCCCACACGTGGGGCACTGAAAACGGCCCGCCTGGCGGCGAAGGATATCCAGAAGATCCACAGTTTTTTCGTACCCGGAATCGTACGCGGCAAACCACCAAAGCTGATACCGCCAACCCGGCGTAAGCCGCTAACGGATGGGGCTGAGTTGGTGCCACCTCGACCGTTTGCGGTCCCAGCCCCCACCCGGCGATACTCGCGCGGGCATGCGCCTTCCCGTCGCTCTGGGCACCGGCGCGCTGATGACCGGGGTGCTCCTCATGGGTGGCCTCGTCGCCACGGCTCTGGCACCGATGTCAGTCGTCAACGTCGATGCCATGGAACTCGACGGAGCCTCGATGCTTTCGACTCCGGTCCCCGAGGTCTCGCCCCATCCGCAACTGGTCGTCAGGGTGAGCCGCCCGCTGAAGCCGGGTGATTGGCAGGTGATCATGGACGGCCGAGCGGTAACCGTCTCCGCAACTACGATGAGCGCGGTACTGCGCGTCGCCCTGCCGGGCCCGATGCCCCTGGGCAGCCGTCACACGGTACAGCTCGCCGCCGGCGCCATGCACATCCGCGCCGCCTTCAAGATCGTTCCGCCGCTGACCGAGGCGGTGAACCTGCATCTCTACCATCTCCAGGCGGATGCGCCGGCCAGCGTGGCCGCAACGATCCACTTTTCGCGGGCGGTGGCCGACCGCGCCCGGACCCAGGAGCACGTGCGGATGACCGGCCACGCCACGATGAGCTGGCCCGACGCGCAGACGCTCGAGCTGGTCTCGACCGGCTTCGGGTTATCGGACAAGGCCGGCGTCACGGTCGACGCCGGCATCCAGGCCGCAGATGGGACTTGGAGTCGCGATGGTGCGAGTGCCGAACTCACCGTCCCATCGACCCTGACCCGAGTACTGCCGGGCCGGATGGTTCAGATGTACTACGTCAATACCGATGACGGCCGAGCATCGCTCATGGCGCACCTGAAGCAGATCGACGTGCTGAGTCCCGCCTGGTACGACGCCAACGCCGACGGCACGATCAGCGGCTATGCGCGGAAGGACGTGATCGACGCCGCCCACGCCGGCGGGGTCGCCATCATTCCGCTGGTGGTCAACAAGGATGTCGATCCCGACGTCGGCCACGCCATCCTTTCGGATCCGGCTCGCCGCGCCGCTCTGGCGCGCAACCTGGTCAATGAAGCAAAGACCTACGGCTACGCCGGCTTCCAGTTAGATTTCGAGCAGATCCCATGGACCGATGAGGACTTGCTCACGGCGCTGGTGCAGGACTGCGCCAACGCCTTCCATCCCGCCGGGCTGAACCTGTCGGTCGCGGTTATTCCCCGACTCCCCGGCGATGATGCGGCCAGTGGGACCCTCCTCGACTACTTCCATCAGTGGTCGGGCGCCTACGACTTCGCCGCGCTGGCCAAGGCCGCCGATTTCCTGTCCTTCATGACCTACGACGAGCACAACGGCGTCACCGCTCCGGGCCCAGTCTCTGGCACGCCATGGATGCGCCGCGCCATCGAGTTCTCGATGCAGGGCGTCCCGCCCGAAAAGGGAACGCTCGGCTTGCCGACCTATTACCACGACTGGACGGGCGTCGGAAGGTTGACCTCGAGCTCATACGCCGATGCGATGATCCTCGCTCAGGCTCATGGGGCCACGCCGGCCTTCGACGTGACCGAGCAAGAGATGCACTTCGGCTACAACGCCTTCGGCGTGCACCATGAGCTGTGGATCCAGAGCACCGACACGCTGCGCCGCAAGCTGCCGTTGATGTACGAGTACGGGCTGAAGGGAATCAGTGTCTGGCGGCTGGGCTTCGAAGATCCGTCCTTCTGGACCTTGATCCCGCCCCGACGCTAGGCGGAAAAAGCAGCTCATACAGGTCTTGCTGCCGGCGTCGGGCGCGCTCATAGATGGCGTACACGCGAGCGCGAGGCGTAAAGACTCGGCCGGGCGCCGGGGTGGTCGACCAGAATCGCGGCAGTTTGCCAAGGGCGTGGAGCACCAGCAACGCCGCTCCTCGACTCGAGGCCTCCGGTTCGGGCGAGGTCATGACGCGCTGTTTCAAAGCGTCGGCCAGCATCTGGCTCCACGCCGGCGAGTGGATCAACTGGCCGCCGGTCGCAATCACGCAGTCCGGCCGATTGACGACCCGCTGCATCGCCGACGCCACCGTGACCAGCTGATAGGTGATGGCTTCCATCGCCGCCCGAAGCATCTGCGCTGGCTGGGTCCCGAGCGACAGACCGGCGATCACGGCGCGCGCGTCACCCCGCCAGTTCGGACTTCGCTCACCGGCCCAGAACGGGAGGATGGTCAGCCCGTGGCTATCGGGTGCGATTTCCCCCGCCTCTTTCTTGAGCGTCTTCTTGTTCTGCAGGCCGAGCCCGTCGGTGAACCATCGCACCACGTTGCCGCCCTCACTCAACGCCCCGCCAAGCACGAATCGGCGCCGATCGAGGCGGTAGACGAACGTCCCCCACGGAACCGAAACGCGGTCGCGTTCCAGCAGGACTCGCATCGCGCCCGACGTGCCGATCGTGGCGCACGGCCAACGCGGGCTCATGGCGCCGGCCCCGACGTTGGCGAGTGCCCCATCGCCGACAGGGAGGTACCAGGGGATCTTGGCAAGCTCCGGCCATCGCCGCGCGAAGCCGGGACGCAGCGAGTGAAGTGGCTGGTCCCAGTCAGAAAGGCGTGAAAGGTCATTGGCCACAACGCCTGCCAATCGCAACGCTTGCTCGTCCCATACGCAGCGATTGACATCGAGCAGTCCGGTGCCGGATGCCATCGAGTAACTCACCGGGGATTCGCCAAAGATCCGCTGGTAGAAGTATTCGCCCAGCGACATCCAGCGGACTGTTCGCGCAACGGCGCCCGCGCGGGTCGCCCGCAACCAGCGCAACTTCGACGGCCAGTAGCTGGCATGGAAGAAGCACCCCGTGCGCGCGTGGTAGGCGCGCTCATCAAAGTGCGCGCGCAATTCGCGTGTTTCGCGGGTGCTCCGGGTGTCGGCCCAGGTGAAGAGCTCGGTGGTGGGGCGACCCGAACGGTCGACCCCCATCAGGCTGTGCCAGTAGCAGGAGACGCCGACGCCGAGAATTTCCGTCTTGCCTTTGCGGCCAGCCTTCAGTGCGCCGTCGATACTCTGTGTGATGAGCGCGACGAGTTCCCGGGGATCCGAGGAGACCTCGCCGGGGTCCGTCGTGCGAACCTTGTACGGCACATCGGAGAGGGTCGCGGCCCGCATCCGTCCGTGGATGTCATAGATGACGGCCCGGACCGATGAGGTTCCAATATCGAGGGCAAGGACGCCCGTCTTAGGGAAGGGCTTCGGCATGGGTCAATTCTGGCTGACCCGCGAGGATCAGTTCAGCCAGTAGCCGATCTGGGGCCCATAGGTGTCGGTGTGGAGCTTGAGTGCCTCGATGACGGTCACGGCATCGAAGGCGCGGACGTCATAGGCGCAGATCGTCACGACGGGATACCGTTTGAAGACCGCATTCACTCGCTGCTCCACGACCATGTGCTCGGCCACCGATCCCAGGGTTTCGACGTCCGCGAGGACTTCGGCCAGGATGCGGATTGGTCCCGCTCGTGTCCGCGACGCCGCCGTCAGCACCTGCTCGAAGCGCGCGACCTGATCACCGGCTGAACCGGAGACTTCCGGGAAGAGCATGAGCAGGCCAGCCTGCACGGCCTCGGCGGCGTCGAGGCCCTCGCTCCGCAGGGCGGCGAAATACTGCTCGCGCACATCTAGGGTCGCCCGGAGGACAACGGCCGACTGGCCGGCCAGCAACCCATCCCGCAGGAACGGGAGGCCGATCCGGAGCCGGCCCTCGTCTGTCGTGTAAAAGCACGCGATGTGGCTCCCGAGGGGGACGACGACGCCCTGGATGACTATGGTCGACGCGGCTCCGGTCTCGGCGGGGCCCGGGCCCTGGCCGGGACCCGCCTCCATGAACACCCTCAGGTCGTCCTCGCGAAGACGGCGGGCCCGGCGCCGACCCACGCGGCGGGCCGGCAGCAAGCCGCTATCCGTCCAACGTCGGATCGAGGCCTCGCTGACCTTTAAGAAGTTCGCGGCTTCCCGGGTGGTCAGGAGCCGCTCGCGCGCGACGGGCATCTCCTTTCTCTTAGGGGCGCTCATCCGTTGTACCGCGAACCAAGGCTCAGGTTCCTCGTCGAGTTGGAAAGCCGGGTTTCTGCGCGCACTTACTGTAAAGGACAACGTTGGCGGTCCGCAAATGTGACGCTCGCTAGGTCATTCCCACCCAGATCGGGCCCCCCGGCTCGCCTCCACGACGTCCTGGAATAGCTCGACGCCCACTCGAAGCTCGAAGCGGTGGCTGCCGCCGCGCGCTACGACCTGCTGGTCGCCTGAGCCGTTAAACCAGGCCGTGCTCGACGGCGTAGCGGGTCGCCGCGCTGCGCGAGCCGACGCCGATCTTGCCGAAGATCGAGCGCAGGTGTGCATCGACGGTGCGAGAGCTCAGGCCGAGCGATTCGGCGATCTCTCGGTTGGTCAAGCCGGCGGAAACCAGCTTCAGGACGTGCACCTCGCGGGAGGTTAGATGATCCGGATACCCTTCGCTCAAGACTCCTGCTCGCGAACGATACTGCATTGTGCTATACGGTGTTAAGCATAGCAATCATTCGCGCGCCATGCGCGTCTATATTCGGGTTGAGGGTGGCCGGCTAGGCGAGGTGGTGCTCGATCGCGTAGCGGGTCGCCGCGCTCCGGTGGGAGACGCCCAGCTTGCGAAAGATCTCGCGGAGATGCGCGTGCACCGTGCGACGACTTAGAAAGAGCTCGTCAGCGATTTGGGCATCGGTCCATCCGCGGGCCAGCAAGCGCAACACCTCGGCCTGGCGAGGCGTCAGATGGTGGACGGCCACCGCATCGACATGCCCCAGCCGGATAGCTGGTATGCCGCTGTCCAATTTGTGCTCCCCCTTTCCCCACGCTCATCGCCCCAGGGGACCTATAAGTATTCGTTGTGCGCAGCGTGGACCCCACTATAAGTCCGCTGCATCGGCAGGAGTGCCTAATTCGCAAGCCTAACTCACCGGTGCCGACACGGTGCTATTAGTGCCTAGGTTTTCCGGCTACTCGCAATGGTGAATGTCCAGGATGTCGGAGCGACGATAGCGGATCGGTTCCGGGCCATCTGGGGTTGACCGCCACGCGCGAGCGCGCACAGATCGCCGGCGGCTGGTGGAAGATGAAGTCCCACCCGGGTTCGGGAACGATCATTTGCTTCTGGCTGCCCGGCGTCCACCAGGCCCCGGAGTTCATGTTGGCCAGCCCTTCAGCCTGAGCTGCTGGCCTCACTCCGCGCTGTGGGCTGGTAGACTGTCGTCGCTTTTCCAGCACCCGCTGGGGCGTGGCCAAGCTGGTAAGGCGCCTGACTCTGGATCAGGAAATTCCTAGGTTCGAATCCTAGCGCCCCAGCCATCTCATTACGTCGGATTTGCCTCAGAGGCACAGCTTGACTCGAGGGCAGTCCCCACTTCCCGAGATCTCCGAGCACGGTGGCGCCAGCAACCTCTTGCAATTTCGAAGCCTCCGCGTCTGACAGGTTGCCGCGATACGCTAACCCCTCTGGACTCTCTCCGAAGATGGCTGCGTAGAAGACGCAAGCCGCCAGGTAGGTTCCCTTTTCGGTAGGGTGCGTGCCGTCGTCTTGCCAGAGCCCGGGGCTCGCCTCGTGTCCAAGCAGCGTTTGCCACGCATATCCGACCGGCGCCACTGCGGCGTGCTGCTCGCCGGCGATCGCGAGGTAGGCGTCGTCGATGGCAGACTGCATGGTGGAGTAATCGATGAGACCGTTTTCGGGCCAACCGTCGCGGTGCGCCCAGGTGAGAAAGAACATTGGCTGTGCGCCCGCTTGGCGCACCATCGCGACCAGAGCACGCGCGGCCGGATACATCTCCGCTTGACGGAACTGCTCGATCGCCGGGATCTGGCTCTGCTCTTGGAGAACGACGATGTTCCATTTCGCGGAGGTGATCGCGGCGGTGGTCGCGGAGGACGTCGCATGGTCGGCGAGTCTCGCGCCGTCGGCCGTGGCCCTTCCCGTCTCGACCCGATGCCTCCCGGAACGCGCGAGCTTCGCGAACACGCTGGGGAGGTCGTTGACGGACGTATAGCTGTTGCCGATGAAGAGGACACGGGTGCACGGCGTGGAATCGCCAGGAGAGCCGCAGCCAGCTTGCGCAGATAATCCAAGCACGAGGAGGATTCCCGCGGCGGTCGTCCCGGCGGCGAGTGCGATTACGAGGCGATGCCGTCCCTTGCGAGGAACGCTTGATTTCAAGATCACGGCCGCTACTAGCCATGACCGATAGCGCAGCCAGGACTTGCGCCATTGGCAATGATCCTCAGGTGCTGCGGCGCCCCACACGCCCACGAGACTTGACTCGGTCCACACTAGAGGCGTGACGATTGAGCGCAGATCGCGTCGGGTTTCGTCCGACCAGTTAGAGCGCCTCGCGCGGAGGCTGATGAATGCGTCTCCTTTGTGCTCCCTGGCAACGGTATGGCCAGGCGGCCGGCCCCACATCAATCACATGTATTTCGCCTGGCGCGGGGCGTTCGAGGTTGTCTGGATCTCAGACCAGGATTCGCGGCATTCGCGCAACCTCGCGGCGAAACCCGCGGCCGCGATCACCATCTATGACTCCCACCAGACATGGGGTCGGCCGGATCGCGGTATCCAGTTGTTCGGCACGGCCGGTGTGGTCACCGGTGGTGCCGCGGAGCAGGCTGCGCGCGCCTATTCCGCTCGATTTCCTTACGAGCCCTCCGGAGCGGACTCGTATCCCTTCTATCGATTCCGCCCTCGGGAGCTAAAGCTCTTCTACGAGCGCATCCTGGGAGCCGGTACCTTGGTGTCAGCCAAGGTGACCGCGGACGGCTTAGCCTGGGAACGAACCGAGGTGTTCGCCTGAGCCCGACCCCGGTCGCGACCGATTAGAAAACCTTAACCCGCGTCGATTGCCGCGACGTCCCGAGTTTGACGCCTGTATATTTGAGGCCTAGTATCGATTGTGATCCGTAGGGGCGCGAGCACACAGGGTAGGGAGGAAGCATGAACAGCTCCAGGTTGGGGCGTATTTTTTCGGTTGCAGTACTGGTTTCACTTCTGGCGGCCTGTGGGCCGGGCACCGGGAGCTCGAGCAGCAAGACGCTTCACGTGATCGGCACCTGGGGCGGCAGTGAGCAGGCGTCCTTCATGGCCATGGTGAAGCCGTGGGAGGATAGCACGGGCAACAAGGTCAGCTACGAGGGGAGCCGCGACATCAACGCCCTCCTCACGACTCGAGTGAAGGCGGGCAACCCGCCGGACTTGGCGGGACTTCCGGGCCCCGGACAGATGGCGCAGTTCGCCAAGGCTGGTTCCCTGTTCTCGCTGGACAACGCCGTTGATATGAACGCGATGAACAGCCAGTACGGCCAGAACTGGGTCAAGCTGGGCACCTCCAACGGTCACCTGGTCGGCATCTTTATCAAGGCGGCGATCAAGGGCCTGATCTACTACGATCCCAAGACCGTCAGCGCGGCCGGGGTTGATTTCACGACGCCACCGAAAACCTGGGACGACCTGGTGACTGCCTTTAACACCATCCGGTCGAAAACCGGCAAGACGCCCTGGTGCATTGGTGTCGCCAGTGGCGCGGCCTCGGGATGGCCGGGCACCGACTGGGTCAAAGACTTTTTCCTTCGGCAAGCGGGACCGACCAAGTACGAGGCGTGGGGCGCCAGCCAGGAGCCGTGGAACGCGCCCGAGATGAAGACGGCGTGGCAGTCCTTCGGCCAGGTTGTCAACAATGCCAACCTCACCTATGGCGGCAAGAATTACGTGCTCTCGACCAACTTCGCGACCGCCTTCGACCCGATGTTTGCCAGTCCGCCGGGATGCTACCTGCATCACCAGGCCTCGTTCATCACCGACTTCTTCGTCCACGACTACCCAACCCTGAAGCCAGGGACCGACTTCACCTTCTTCGGGTTCCCCGACATCAACCCCGCGTATACGGGACCTCAGGTGGTCGCCGGTGATCTCTTCGGGATGTTCAAGGACTCGCCCGAGGCGCGCAGCCTCATCAAGTACCTGACCACGGCCGACGCCCAGAAGATCTGGGTCAAGCGCGGCGGCGCGATCTCGCCCAACAAGCTGGTCACGCTGGACAACTATCCGGATGACCAGGTGAAGAAGGCGGCCCAGTTGCTCCTGGCTGCCAATCCGCCCGAATTCGACGCCGGTGACTTGCAGACGGCTGCCCTGCAGCAGGGGTTCTTCGACGGCATCGTGGCGTACATCCAGAACCCCGGATCGCTCGATTCGATCCTCAACGGTTTGGAGCAAAAGAGGGCGAGCGGCCAATAGACAACAGGTAAAGGAGAGCGAGAGGCCACCGTGGACGCGCAGCGGATTACGTTCCTGGTGGGCGCCGTCGTCGGCGTTCCGGTGGTCCTCGTCCTCTACATCGTCGTCACCGATTGGCTGATCCGTCGCCTGCCGCCGGCCCAACATGGGCGGGTGCGGCCCTGGCTCTGGGTGGGCCCCGCGCTCCTGCTGGTCACCGGGTTCCTGATCTACCCGGGCATCGCCACCGCCTGGATCAGTCTGCTCACCAACGACGGCAAGAGCTTCGTCGGTTTCGCCAACTTCGGGCACGTCCTGGCCGACCATTCGGTGTTGATCGCGATTCGCAACAACGTGCTGTGGCTCGTCTTCTACACCGGCCTGGTGCTGGTGTTCGGTCTGATCCTCGCCGTCATGGCGGACCGAGTCCCGTACGAGGGCGCCATCAAGTCGCTCATCTTCATGCCGATGGCGATTTCGTTCGTGGCGGCCGGCCTGATCTGGAGCTTCATGTACCAGTATCAGCCCAATCTTGCGGGCGTCCACCAGACCGGGACGCTGAACGCGGTCTGGGTCAATCTCCTCCACCAGCAACCGATCGCCTGGGTCATCGACGAGCGGGTCAATAACTTTGCCCTGATCTTCGCTGCCGTGTGGGTCTGGACCGGCTTCTCGATGGTCATCACCTCGGCGGCGCTCAAAGGCATCCCGCCCGAGCTCACCGAGGCGGCACGGGTGGATGGTGCCACCGAGCTCCAGGTATTTTTCCGTATCACGGTTCCCCTCCTCGCACCGACACTGACGGTCATCGGGACGACGCTGGTCATCTTTGCGCTCAAGGCATTCGACATCATCTACGTCATGACCAACGGGCTCTACAACACGGACGTGATGGCGCGGCGCATGTACGGGGAGATGTTCACCAGTCAGAATTACGCGAACTCAGCGGCCATTGCCATGCTGCTCCTGCTCGCCGTCGTCCCGGTGCTGATCTTCAACTTGCGCCGTTTCCAGTTCCAGGAGGCCATCCGATGAGTGTCGTGCCCGTCGCGGCTCCACCGATCGCCGAGACGCGTGTGGTCGCCGAAGCCAAGGAACCGCGGCGGTTCACCTTCGGATCGCTACCGCTGCACATCGCCCTCATCCTGCTGACCGTCATCTGGATCGTCCCGACGCTCGGCCTGCTGGTCAGCTCGTTCCGTCCCGGCTTCCTGGTCAACCGCACCGGGTGGTGGACAGCGTTTTCGCCGCCGTTCCAGTTCACCTTGCAGAACTACAGTGACGTACTGCAAAGCAACAACTTGTTTGCAAGCTTCCTCAATAGCTTGACCATCGCGATCCCCGCCACCGTCATCCCGATCGCGATCGCGGCCTTCGCCGCCTACGCCTTCGCCTGGATGCGGTTCCCATTTCGCAACGCGTTGTTCCTTTTGCTCGTCGGTCTGTTGGCGGTTCCGCTCCAGGTCACCCTAATCCCGGTCTTGTCCGCATTCAAGGTCCTGCAGCTGAACGGCTCATTCCTGGGCATCTGGCTCGCGCATACGGGGTACGGCCTGCCCTTTGCGATTTACCTCCTGCGCAACTTCTTCGGATCACTCCCGAACGATCTCTTCGAGTCGGCGTCGATCGATGGAGCGGGGCCGGTCACGATGTTCTTCCGCCTGGTACTGCCGCTGTCGGTGCCCGCCCTCGCGTCCCTGGCCATCTTCCAGTTCCTGTGGACATGGAACGACCTGCTGGTGGCTCTCGTCTATCTCGGCGGGGACCCGGCGGTTGCGCCGATGACCGTGACCGTCGCGAATCTGGTTGGCTCGCTCGGCCAATCGTACGAGTTACTCACGGCTGCCGCATTCGTCTCGATGGCCCTGCCCCTGGTCGTCTTCCTCGCGATGCAGCGCTACTTCGTGCGCGGCATGACCGCGGGCGCAGTCAAAGGCTAAACTTCAGCGCCGCGTGAGCACTGTAGCGAGGAGCGTCATCGTCAGCAGGATTGGGATCGCCATGATCGCTAGCGTGAACCACAGGAAGAGGTTGGGCGTATCACCCGGGGCGCCCGAATCGGCCGCGGTCCTGGCGCCCTGCGTGGTGGGGGCGATCGCGACTGCCTGAGCTGATCCGGCTTGCGCCACACCGGTAAACGGCAGGGCGCCAGCAGCGGCGCCCGGATCGGGAAGTGGCGCCTCGGTCGGCGCCGGCGTTGGTGAAGCCGAGGGTAACGGGGTTGGGGGCGGGGATGGTGTTGGAAGCGGCGATGGGTTGGGCCGAGGCGTTGGCGGCGGGGTAGGGGGTGGCGTTGGGGTTGGCTTCGGTGTCGGGGTTGGGTGAGGCCGAGCCGGGCTGACCTGGATTGCGGTGGCGGCCCATGCACTTCTCGGGGTCGCGACGGTGGCCGGCGCGACGATGGCGCCGGTCACCAGCAATGCGGCAGCGAGCGCGCGGCCGCGACGGCGCCCGGTCACTCCTCCCCTCCTCCCCGAAGACTCCTGTACGAAAGGATACCGATTGCGACCAGAAAAGAACAGACCGTGAGATTGGGGAAGTCCTCCTACCATTAACTGGTGGTTGCGTCAGAGCGCGTCGCCCTGGTAACGGGTGCCAGCTCGGGAATCGGCGAGGCAACCGCGCGTGGTCTCGCCCGCGAAGGCTTCACTCTGGTGCTGGGGGCCCGTCGCCAGGATCGGCTGGCAGAGGTCGCCCGGGAACTCGGCGGTCTTGCCCTACCTCTGGATGTCCGCGATCTCACCAGCATCGAGACATTTGTTCGAGCTGTCGAAGCCAAATATCCAGCGGTCGAGATCCTGATCAACAATGCTGGGCTGGCCGCCGGGCTGCAACCCGTGGCGGACGGGAACGATGACGACTGGGTGCAGATGATGGAGACGAACGTGCTCGGCCTGCTTCGGGTCACCAAGGCCATGCTCCCGCTGCTTCGGCGTGCTCCTCGCGCTCATATCGTCAATCTGGGTTCGGTCGCCGGCTTCGAAGTCTACCCGGGCGGCGTCGGGTACACCGCCAGCAAACACGCCGTGCGGGCCGTCACGAGGACGCTGCGGCTCGAACTCCTTGGTGAGCCGATTCGCGTCACCGAGATCGAGCCGGGCATGGTGGAAACGGAGTTCAGCCTGGTGCGGTTCAAGGGCGACCAGCAGCGCGCGGCTGCCGTGTACCATGGCATGAAGCCGCTAACCGGCGCCGATGTCGCGGACTGCATCGTTTGGGCGGTCACCCGGCCGCCCCATGTGAATATCGACGAGATGGTCGTGCGTCCGATCGCCCAAGCCACCACACGTGACATCGCTCGCAAGGCCTGAGCGATCCCGCAGGCACTTTTACACAGGACTTCCACATATGCACACGGGTCCCGGTTTCCCTGAGTGACGCACGCAGGCATGTGCTGATAGCGAGCCTGTCAGCTGGTTGAGCGGCGCGACAATGACCGCAATATTGACGCCGCAACCGGCAACGGATATGATAGCGTCAGTATCACTTAACACGTTACGAGGGAGGTAATCATGGCAGTCGTTCAAGAACACGACGACGGCGACGGCGGCTCGAGCGCGGCGATAGTTGCGATCTTTTTGATCGCCCTGATCGTGATCCTGGCGATCCTGTTCTACGGCTTCTCGGTCGGGCACTGGTTCGGCGTAGGCGGCGGCAACACGACCATCATCAACAACCCGGCGTCGGGCGCACCGTCGATCGCCGCATCGGCCTCAGTCTCTCCGTCCTGATCATCACGAGACAGCCCAGGAAAGGAAAGGACCGGTCGGCGCCGGTCTTTTTCCTTGTCGATCAGCTCCAGCGGAGGGGAGCTGACGACTTACGACATGGATTGCGACAGCGCCGTCGGGGTCAGCCCCGCGGGCGCGCCAAATGTGACGGCGCCAGATCTCGACCTGCAACGGTCGCGTAACGAATTGTGAAAGGTCGAGCGCCGACAATGCAAGCATGTTTATCCGTGGACTTTTTCGACGCATTTGTCGTCGCATGCGCAGCGAGCAGGGCCAAGGGATGGTCGAGTACGCGCTGATCCTGGTCTTGATCGCGGTCGTGGTGATCGTGCTGCTGATCGTCCTGGGCAACCAGGTCGCCAACGTCTTCTGCAACATCAGCGGGGCGATCGGGCAGTAGCTGGGCCGCTAGGCTCTTGCCATGCGGAGCCACTGCAGCCTCGTGATTCTGGCGGGCGGGCGCAGCCGCCGGATGGGCCAGGACAAGGCGACCTTGCCGGCGGACGATGGGACGCTGATCGAGCACCTCGCGCGCCGGCTGGCGCCGGTGGTCGACGAGACCATCATTGCCGGTGGGTCGGTTGCCGCCCCGTTTGAGGGAGCTCGCCTGGTCGCCGACCGCCAGCCGGGCCTCGGCCCGCTCTCGGGCATGCTGGCCGGGTTTGCCGCCGCGAAACGACGGCACGTCTGGGTGGTCGCCTGCGACCTGCCCGACGTCGAGCCGGCGCTGGGCGGCCTCCTTTTAGCGCTGGTCGGCGATTACGAGGCGGTCGTGCCCCGCCCTGACGAGGAACCCGAGGCGGTATGCGCGCTCTACGTCCGCGAGCTAGGCCCGCGCATCGAAGCATTGCTCGAAGCGGGCGGGCGCAGCATCAAGAGCCTGCTCGACCGCAGCACCGTTCGCTACGTCACGTCGGACGAGCTGCGCGCAGTGGATCCGCAGCTCCGCTCGTTTCGCAACATCAATACGCCGGCGGACTACGAAGCCTGGCTCAAGACGCGACCGGTCTCGCGCTGAACGCATCGAGCTGGCGCGCGAGCACGGACGGGTCGGTGGTGGGGGCCTGGCAGACGAAACCCTCGCAGAGATACGCCGTCACCTTTCCCTCGATCGGGCGTCGGTCGCGGAGCAGCGGCATCGCGGGACGCTGATCGCTGGCCGATGCGACCGCAACCAACCGGTTGGGGAGGTAACGACTTCTGACGACCTCGAGAAATTCGCTCGCCTGCGATTCCGCCAGACTGCCGATGATCGCCAGTTCGACCGGCCGGCCGAGATAGAAATCAATCGCGGCGAGGAGGCGACCAAACGCCTGGGGCGCCTTGGCCGCGGTTGGAGCCAGTCGTTCGAGGGCGACGCGCGCCCGCTCGATCCATGCTTCCTCGCCGAACAACATGCCGGCGCGCAGCAGCACATCGACCGCCATCGACGTCCCCGATGGCACCGCGTTGTCGGTGACATCGTGCGGTCGCACCACGAGCTTCTCCTGATCAGCCGCCGTATCGAAGAATGCTGCCTCAGTGTCGTCCCAGAAGGCGGTCAGCATTTCGGTCAACAGTCCATGGACATCATCGAGCCAGGACGGTTCGAAGGTTGCTTCATACAGGCTTAGCAACCCATCGGCGACGGCCGCCTGGTCCTCGAGGTAGCCGGCCAGCGGAGCCCGGCCATCTTTGTAACTGCGACGCATGCGATTCGCCACACGCATCTGCGACAACAGGAACCGGGCGTTGGCTTGCGCGACTGCGACCAGGTCGGGCCGGCGGAGGACCCGCCCGGCGTCGGCAAACGCGCGAAGCATCAGCCCGTTCCAGCCCGCGATGACTTTCTCGTCGCGGTGCGGCCGGACGCGCTGCGCGCGCGCCGCCAGCAGCCGACTCCTGGCCACCGCAAGCAGGTCGATCGAGCCCGGCGCGACGGGATGAAGAATGCTACGGCCTTCGAAATTACCCTCGGCGGTGACATCGAAGGCGCGCGCCAGGGCGGCGCCGTGATCGGAACCCAGCACGGCGTCGAGCTCCCGCGGCGTCCACACGTAGAAGCGACCCTCTTCGCCTTCGCTGTCGGCGTCGAGGCTGGAGTAGAAGCCACCGGTCGCTGCCGTCATCTCGCCTTGCACGAATCCGAGCGTTTCCTCGACGACCCGGGCAAACGCCGGTTCCTTGGTGACTTTCCAGGCATCAAGATAGGCGCGGGCGAGGAGCGCGTTGTCATAGAGCATCTTTTCGAAATGAGGGACAAGCCAGCGCTCATCAACGCTGTAGCGGTGAAAGCCGCCGCCCAGCTGGTCGTACATGCCGCCCGCGGCCATGGCACGCAGCGTGTCGGTCGCCATCTCGAGCGCCGCCGCCTGCCCGGTCCGAAAGTGCGTGCGCAGCAGGAACTCGAGCAGCATCGGCTGCGGAAACTTGGGGGCGCCGCCGAAACCGCCATGGGCAGGGTCGTAGTCGCGCGCCAGACGGGTATACGCCTCATCGAGCAGGGTGGGTTCGAGGGTCCCTGCGGCCAGCGGCAGCGCGGGTCGCTGTAAGAACTCGCGGACCTGCTTGGCCGTTTGTGTGATCTCCTGCCGCCGGTTGGCAAAGGCATCGGCGACGGCAGCGAGGACTCGACGAAACGAGGGCATGCCAAACCGTTCGCTCGAGGGAAAATACGTGCCGGCGAAAAAGGGCGTTCCGTCGGGGAGCAGGAAGACCGTCATCGGCCATCCGCCGGACCCCGTCATCGCTTGCGTCGCTCGCATGTACACCTGGTCCAGGTCCGGCCGCTCTTCCCGGTCGACCTTGATGGCGACGAAGTCCCGGTTCATCACCGCGGCAGTCTCCGGATCTTCAAAGGATTCGTGGGCCATCACATGGCACCAGTGACACGCGCTGTAGCCGATGCTGAGCAGGATCGGTTTGTTCTCCTGGCGTGCCCGGGCCAGCGCCTCCGGGCTCCAGGGATACCAGTCGACCGGATTATCGGCGTGCTCCAGTAGATAAGGACTGGTCTCCTGTGCCAGGCGGTTCGCCATCACACCACTCTAGCCGCCCTCCGAATGTGGCTCGAGCCGCCCGCTGCCGACGGTGGCCCCGCATATAAGTCCGCCGTCGGCCTTTGCAGACCGGGGCCGCTTATATCATGACCCGATGAGTGGAGCCCTGGACTGGCTCGCCGTCGGTGACGTCGCGGAGGAACGCACTGCCGACGGCGTTGCGATCCTGGGCGGGGGAGCGGCACGCCTCGTCGCGCACGCGGCGGCGCTCGGACTTCGCACCGCCCTGGTTGCCAAGCTGGGAGACGATGACGAAGGCCGCCATGTGCGTGACGCTCTCGATCGCCTCAAGGTAGACCTCCGGTGGCTGCGAACCGCTCCGGGCGTGCGAACCACGGTATTGCATCAGCCCGACGGCCAGGCACCGGATCGCCGGGTGGACCGTGGTGCCGACCTCGCGCTGCGACTCGATGAGCTGCCGCCAATCTCGGTGACCGCCGCGCTGACGGTGGTTTGCGGGTACAGTCTCTCGGTCGAGCCTGCCCGGTCGGCGGCGCTGGGAGCGCTGACGATGGCACGAGCTCGCACCGGGCACTCCGCCCTGCTGCTCGAAGCTGACCTTCTGTGGTGGACGAATGCCCGGATGACACGCCGGGTCCTGGAACCAGCGCTGGGTGCGGCCGATAGCGTTGCCCTGACGGCGGCCGACGCCCACGCTCTATTCGGTCCGCTCGACGGTCGCGAGGCCCTGCGGCTGATGGCTGAGATGGGGCCACGCCTGGTCTACCTCGCCCAACCCGACGGCAGCGTTCTGCTCCGCGATGCCAATCGCGTCTATGCGTGCCCGTCGGATGCCGTGCCTCGCGATCGATATGCCGGCCCGGCTGCGTTCTGGTCGGGCCTCGCGCAGAAGTCGGCGCCTCGCAAGGCCGCGCTTGATGCCGTGCGCTATGCGAGCTTGGTTCGACGGGCCGGCGCCCCCCGCCAGCCCATAAGCGGCCCGGTGTGGAAAGGCCGCGTGCCAAATAGCCCCCGGCTGTAACGCCGCCATGGCGCGCCTGGAGCAGGGCGGCGACGCCGTGTTGGTGCCGCTGGTCGCCGCCGTTGCTCCAGCATGCACCGCCCGCTTTTCCACGCCGGAGCGGGCTGATTGGGCGGCTCCTGGCGTCGCTGGTTCCTCGCCGGCGCCGCCTGCGCGACGCTTCTGACGTCGGCCGCATCCCTTCCCGCCCTGCCCCACCCGGCCTTGAGCGTCTCGTTTCTGGTGGAGCCGACCGCCGTCGAGGCCTCGCCTACCCCTTCGCCAGCGCCGACAGATGGGGCTGAATCCGCGACCATGCGATAGGGTGTGTCGGGATTCCCGCCTGACTCAGGTAGCGGTCGCGCAAGCCGCTCAAGTCAGGGTAGCCGTGTACGAAATAGATCGACCGGATACCGGCACTGATGAGCAACTTCGTGCATTCGATGCAGGGAAAGTTGGTGCAGAAGATGTCGGCGCCCGCGGTTGAGGACCCGCGATAGGCGCTCTGCGCCAGGGCGTTGGCCTCACCGTGTGCGCAGTACTTGAGCGACAGGTCGGCGCCACTGACCCCCCCGACGCAGGGGCAGGGCTTGGGGAATTCTTCAGGATGCCAGGTGCCCTTTGGCGTGCCGTTGTACCCGGTCGCGATCACCTGGCCGTCGCGCACGATGACGCAGCCGACTTTGCGGCTGAGGCAGGTCGACCGCAGCGCCGCCGCAAAAGCCAGGATCATGGCGTAGGAGTCTTTGTCGGGCCGGCCCTCCTGATTCGATGAATGGACCTCGACCGCGTCAGGGTTGGGGGCGGCCCGCCGGGCACGGCGCGCCGCTGGCCGGGAAGGCCGGGACGTCACCGATCGATGTTAGCTTGCCTTGAGAATCCGGGTAATTGTGGTCCCGCAGTGCGCGCAGGTGCCGATCCGCGCCCAGTGTCCGGACCGCAGCGCCGTGGTGGTGGCGCCCAGGTCGACGGCGCAGTGGCACTGGTAGCAGAAGGTCAACTGAGCTTGGGTGCGATATTCGTGCGGAACCGCCGGAGAGCCGAAGCGCAGCGAGAGGATATTTCCTGGCTGATGCATCTCTCTAATCCTCGTAACGTTTGGTATTCGCCTCCCTGTTCGCGGATACCCGCCACGATTGCGTAACGCTTTCTCATCCACTTCTCACGGTTACGGGCCACCTTTCAGTCACGCGACCCAGCAAGGCCGCAGGCCGACGCACCCGCCCGGTAAGTTCCCGTGTAACTGTGTTGCGCTAGGCGCGAGTCGGGCTCGCCGCCGCGCGCGCCACCCGGGTTTCCTGGGGGCCTCCCGCACTTTTCCAGATCTGGTCGACCTGGTCGATCAGATCCAGGAACTTCTGGGCCTCGGTCAGGTCCACCGATGCCTTGACCTTGGAGCCCTGCGAGACCGCTTGCTTCAGCGCGTCCTTGAGCTGCGGGAACTTGGCGTCGTGCTTCTCGGGCTTGTACCAATCACTCCAGAGGACGTCGAGGTGGTGCTTGGCCAGCTCGGCCCGCTCCTCTTTGATGATGATCGCCCGCTGGCGGTAGACGTCGTCCTTCGAGTCGTTGTACTTCTTGATGATGTTGTAGACGGACTCCGCCTCAATGCGCGCCTGCTCCGGATCGTAAATTCCGCACGGCAGGTCGCAATGGGCTTCCACGGTCCGGCTGGGGCGAATCCATTCGATCACATACATGGTGTCAACTCCTCCTACTAGGATGAACCACTGACCCTGAAATCAGTCTACCCGCTGCGCGTAAATGGCGACAGCATGGCACCTCGATTACCTTCCGGTTCGCTGATCGTTGCCCGTCGAATCGATGACGGCACGCGGCTGCGAGTCGGCGATGTCGTCGTCGCGCGGCGGCCGGATCGACCCGAGCTCGAGATCGTCAAGCGGATCCAAGCGATCGACCCTGACGGGGCGATCTTCCTGGCCGGCGACAACCCCGCGTCCAGCACCGACTCGCGGCAGTTCGGCGCGGTGCGGCGCCGCCACATCCTGGCGCGCGTTGGTTGGCGTTACTGGCCACTGCCGCCGCTCCGGCCTTAGCCCGAGCCGGGTTCGCGAAGTGTCCGGCCGGCGCGCTCCAGCCGGTTGAGGACCGTATCCTTGCCCAACCGGCCGATCGATTCGATCAAGGGCGGCGTCACCGTGCGGCCGGTGATAGCAACCCGCAACGCCATGAACAGGTCACGGGAGGACCAGCCGAGGCCCTCCGCCAGCCCCCGCAGCGCGGGCTCGATCGATTCTGGTGTCCAGCTGGTCAGCGCACGCAGGGTCGTGGCCGCCTCAGCCAGGGCTTGTGCGGTAGCAGTGCGGTCGCTCCCTTTGGGGACGAGCTGCTCCGGCCGGTAGCCGTCGGGCTCCTCGAAGAAGAAGCGCAACATCTCCTGGGCCTCGCTGAGTGTGCGCAACCGCTCCTGGACCAGCGGCATCAAGGGCTTGAGCGATTCGACTGGAATCTGCGGCAGCCGCGCGCCGAGGCGCGTGGCCAGCTCGTCGGGCGGTAGCCGGCGGATGAACTGTCCGTTTAACCAGTCGAGCCGCTCCAGGTTGGCCATGGCGGGACTGGCCTGGATCTTCTCGATCGAGAACTTCTCAATCAGCTGGTCGATCGTGAGGATGTCTTCTTCGGTTCCGGGTGACCAGCCGAGGAAGGCGATGAAATTGTCGACCGCCTCGGGGAGATAGCCGGCCTCGCGATATTCCAGCACGTCCTTGGCGCCGTGCCGCTTGGCCAAAGGCTTCTTGTCCGGACCCAGTACGAGCGGGAGATGGGCGAAGGCCGGCGGCAACCAGTTGAACGCCTGGAACAACAGCAGGTGTTTCGGCGCCGAGGGGAGCCAGCCGTCGCCGCGAATGATGTGGCTGATCCGCATCTCGTGGTCGTCGACCGCGAAGGCGAGGTGGTAGGTCGGGAACCCGTCCGATTTCAAGAGCACGTGGTCGTCGAGCGTGTCGTTGCGAAACGTGACGGTGCCCATCACGAGGTCCTGCAAGGTGGTGGTGCCCTCGATCGGCATCGCCTGGCGCACGACGAAGCGCTCGCCCGCCGCGGCACGGCGGTCGGATTCGTCTTTCGGGATGGCGCGGCAGCGCCGGTCGTAGCGCTCGGGTTCGTGCCGGGCGCGCTGCTCGGCCCGCATTTGCTCCAGTCGTTGAGGCGTACAGAAGCAGCGATAGGCGGCGCCGCTGGCGATCAAGGCGGCGGCTGCCTCCTGGTAGATCGCCCTTCGTTCCGACTGGATGAGTGGTTTTTCGTCCCAGTTCATGCCCAGCCAGCGCAGACCGTCTTCGATCTGTTCCTGGCTGCCGGGCTTAAAGCGGGCCCGATCAGTGTCTTCGATCCGCAGCAGGAACTGCCCACCCTGGTGACGAGCAAAGAGGTAGTTGAAGAGCGCGGTCCGCGCCCCGCCCAGGTGCAGGGCCCCGGTCGGGCTCGGTGCGTACCGAACACGAACGGGCAAATTCACCTGAGCCATTCGACCAATCGTAAGTCAGGAACGTGCTCGGATTCCCGCGTGTATTCGGCGGGAAATCGCCGCCCCGTTCGTCACACCTTTGATGCCTCGATACGCGCTCGGCTGCATCAAGGACCCCTACGATCACCGCGACTACAGTATTTCGACCTTCCTGAAGGCGGCGCCGCTCGCGGAACAGGTGGACCACTCGCCTGCGCTTCCGCCTGTCTTCGACCAGGGTCCGGCTGGGACCTGCGTCGCCTGCGCCACCGCCTACTACGACAAGACGTTCCAGAAGGGGCTCGAGCATCGCTGGATGCTCAGCGATCCACATCACCAGTTCTCGCCGCTGTACATCTATAGCCAGCGGCGCAAGCAGCCCGCCGATGAAGGGATGACGATTCGCGAGGCGATGAAAATCATCCAGGAGCAGGGCGTTTGCAGTCTCGAGTGCATGCCCTACAACGTCCAGCGTATTAACGTCCCACCGACCGCCGAGCAGCGTACCGCGGCGGCCCCGTATCGCGCCAAGAGCTACGCGCGGCTCAACAGCGTGGTGGAGATGGAAGCGTACCTGATGACGAACTGCTTCGTCGCCGGCGTCATGGTGCACGAGCGGTTCATGGATGCGCCCGGTGGCATCATCCCGATGCCCGAGCCCGGGTGCGAGTACCTCGGGGGCCACGCCATCTGCATCGTTGGATTCGACCGGCGGAATCGGATCTTCAAGTTCGCCAACAGCTGGGGCACCCAGTGGGGCGACAGCGGCTTCGGTCACATCGGCTATGCGACGCTGCAGGCGTTGCTTATGGATGCCTGGGGCATGGTCGACGCGCACGACCTCGGCTGACCCCGTTAGGGGTCGTGATATTTGGCGATGATGCCGGACCGCGCTGCCGCAACCCAGACGGTGTCCGTCGCGGGATCAGCCGCGATCGTAGCCGCCTGCTTTCCCGTGCCCGCCACGCCCACTGGCTTGAGCGTGACGGTATCGATCACGGTCACGTTGTTGCTTCCGGCGTTCGCAACATATAGATGATGAAGATGGGGATTGAAGGCAACCTGGTCAGGTGAGTGGTCGACGTCGACGGTCCCAAGGCAACGGTCGACAAGAACGTCCACCACCGACACGACGTTGGCGGTATGAGGGATTGCATCCGCGACGAATAGACGCTGCTGATCCGCGTCGAAAGCAAGACCAGTGGGCGACTTGATGTCGCAGCCCTTGTAGGTCTTCACGACCGATCGGGCCACCGGATCGATCAACAGGACTTCGTCCTTGTCGTTGATGGCTTGATAGACCAGCCCTTCCTTATCGATCGCCCTCAGCTCCGGCTTGCCGGGCAGCGTCATTTTGCCGGCCTCCTTGCGCGTTTTTTCATCGATGACGCCGAGGATCTTGCTGTCGAGACTTACAAGGATCAGCCCGCTGACCGGGTCGAAATCGATCGCATCCGCCGAGGCGCCCATCTTGATGTTGTCGACAACCTTCAGGAGCTTGACGTCCACCACGGACACGCTGCCGTCAGTGCCATTGGCCGTAAAGACGATATTCGGGTCTGAGCTCAGCGCAACGGCTTTTATTCCCGGCAGGTTCGGCACTGAACCAATATGCGTCGCGGATTTGACATCGATGATCTCAAGGGTGTTGACGCTCCCATGGGGGACATAGAGACGGCCCGCGCCTGAGTCGAGGGTCAGCAGATCAATCGCAGGCGCACCGGCTTCTTTCGGAAGCTGGATGTCCTTCTGAAACGTGAGGGGTAGGTTTAGCGGTTCCGCCGGTGAGCAGCCCGCCAGGAGTGGCAGCACGGCCAGCGCGGCAAGGAGGAACCTAATCCTGAGGATGGCCGAAATCATAAAGGACGGGCCATGCCTTCGGTCGAGGGCGACGCAGCGCATAAATGCCAGCCCCGCTGTCAGTTTTTGTGTTTGCCCCTTGACGGGGTAGTCGGATACTGCCTACTGTAATTAGCAAGTTCACAAACCGACGTATTGTGGCGACCGTTCACTCATAGGTACACGACGGGAGAAGCCGGGAGCGCGCTGGAGGAAACAGAGAGTGAGTACAGACAAGGTGTTTTTGCGTGCCGCGAAGTATGAATCCGACGACGAAAACGATGTCCTAATTTCCAGGTCGACCTGGTCGCTCAAGGTGTCGGGGCTGATTGCCGGCGTGTTGCTGGTCGTCGGACGCTCGGCCAGCTACGGCAACATCACGTGGTCTCCCGCCTACCACCATGCGAGTACGCCCCTCATGGTCATCATCTCGGCCAAAGCCCCGACGAACGTGCCCCCTGCAGTCCCCAAGACAGCGCCGACGTTGGATCCGGCAGCTATCAGCAAGCGGAGCGCGGCATCCGAAGTCATCACCTTCTCTCCGGGCAGGACTGCCGCGGATGACACAGGCCACGAGAGCGGAAACGACACTAATGGCGACGCGAGTGGCAGCACTACCAGCGTGGGCGACAGCCATCCGCAAAGCGGTGCTTCCGGGGCAGGTGCCACGGCCGTAGCCAACGAGACCGTCGCCACCAACGGCTCGGCCGGCAGCGCGAACGGGGCGACAACGGCGGTCGAGAGCACCGCCACCAACGCCTCGGCCAACTCCGGCACCGGTTCGGCCGGCAGCGCGAACGGAAACACCACGGCCGTCGAGAGCACCGCCACCAACGGCTCGACCGGCAGCGCGAACGGAAACACCACGGCCGTCGAGAGCACCGCCACCAACGGCTCGACCGGCAGCGCGAACGGAGACACCACGGCCGTCGAGAGTACCGCCACCAACGGCTCGACCGGCAGCGCAAACGGGGCGACCACGGCGGTCGAGAGCACCGCCACCAACGGCTCCACCGGCAGCGCGAACGGAGACACCACGGCGGTCGAGAGCACCGCCACCAACGCCTCGGCCAACTCCGGCACCGGCTCGGCCGGCAGCGCAAACGGGGCGACCACCGCCAACGAGACGACCAGCTCGGTGCCGCAGACGGGGACCTCGGCGGCGGGTACCCAGGTCGAGACCAGCGGCTCGGCGGGCTCCGCCAACTCTGGTACAGGCTCGGCCGGCAGCGAGAACGGGGCGACCACCGCCAACGAGACGACCAGCTCGGTGCCGCAGACCGGGACCTCGGTGGCGGGCACCCAGGTCGAGACCAGCGGCTCGGCGGGCTCCGCCAACTCTGGCACCGGCTCGGCCGGCAGCGAGAATGGGGCGACCTCGGCAAATGAGACCACCAGTTCGATCGCGCAGACGGGCACCTCGGCGGCGGGCACGCAGGTCGAGACCAGCGGCTCGGCGGGCTCCGCCAACTCTGGCACCGGCTCGGCCGGCAGCGAGAACGGGGCCACCACCGCCAACGAGACCACCAGCTCCCTTGGCACAACGAATGAGACCGGGACGGAGACCGCTCAAGAGACCAACGAGGCCGCCAATGCGGGTGAGACCGCCGGAAGTCAAGGCACCGTGACGGAGACCGGGATGGAGACTGCGCAAGAGACCAACGAGGCCGCCAACGCGGGCGAGACCGCCGGAAGTCAAGGCACCGTGACGGAGACCGGGACG
>Ga0070699_100000435_pt1 | contig 40050 bp, 33 predicted proteins | sample KBSK1503metaG_FD_65473 | JGI IMG/M metagenome (GOLD analysis project Ga0070699, IMG submission 65473) | Corn, switchgrass and miscanthus rhizosphere microbial communities from Kellogg Biological Station, Michigan, USA - KBS K1-50-3 metaG | ecosystem: Host-associated > Plants > Roots >... | reverse complement strand
CGCCCCCCAAAGCTCCTACGCCTTGGCCAGCATGGCCTCGACGTGGTCCCAGTTGACCAGGTTGTCGAACCAGGCCTCCAGGTACTTAGGCCGCGCGTTGCGATAGTCGATGTAGTAGCTGTGCTCCCACACGTCGCAGCCGAGGATCGGCACCGCGCCGTGCATCAGCGGGTTCTCGCCGTTGGGCGTCTTGAGCACCTGCAGCTTGCCGTCCTTGACCGCCAGCCACGCCCAGCCCGAGCCGAACTGGGTCACGCCGGCGTTGACGAAGTCGGCGCGCATCTTGTCGTAGCCGCCGAGGTCCTTGTCGACCATGGCCTGCAGCTTGGCCGGCAGGGCCTTGCCGCCGCCCTTGGGCTTCATCCACTGCCAGAAGTGGGTGTGGTTGTAGTGCTGACCGGCGTTGTTGATCAGGGGCGCGTTCTTCTCGGCGAACGCCTTCTTGCAGATCTCCTCCAGCGAGAGCTTTTCGAAGGGCGTGCCGGCCATGGCCTTGTTGCCGTTGTCCACATAGGCCAGGTGGTGTTTGTCGTGATGGAACTCCAGCGTCTCCTTGGACATGTAGGGCGCCAGCGCGTCGTGGGCGTAGGGCAGAGGGGGGAGCGTAAACGACACCGGGGGTCCTCCGTGGCTGTGATCCGACATGGATGGAATGCGGGGTGGAGTTGGCGCGCACGGTATCGGCTTGCCGCCGGCAAGACAAGGAGAGGCTTGGTGAGAGGTTTGCTGAGAGCGGGGGCCGGACCCCTCGCCAGTGGCCTTCCGGTGGAGGCCCGGTCTGACGCGTTGCCCGTGGCTTGCGGATACAAATCACGCGTGAACGGCTCAAAAAGCCAAAGGGCGCGGCGACCCTGAGCGCCGCGCCCCATTGGATCACGCCGGGGAAGAATTACCTTCAGGGTGAAGCCAAGCTATGACACATAGGGTGAATGCAACCTGATGGCGGTGTTCATTCGGCATTCATGGCAATCCGGCTGCGCAGTGCCGCGCGACATAAGCCTCAATCCCCAGGAATTCGCAGGCCCCAACGCACGCGCCGCAATCCTGCCGCCGGGCACCGGTAGCACCCGATTAACCTTTCCCGTGCTCCACTTCGCAACACTGACCCCCGAATCGGCGCCAGAGCCTTCATGTTCCCGCAACGCCCACGCCTCATGAGCCTCCTCGCCCATGCGTTGTGGCCCGCGGCAATCGCCCTGGGGCTCGCCGCCTGCGCCAACCCGCGCGAGCTGACCCCCGGAGCGCTCGCCGTCTCCGGGAAGCGTCCAGCGCCCTGGGAGGCGGAGGTCGCCCCCCGCTCCGACGCCGAGCGGCGCCTTTCCGAGGGCGAGGGCGAGATTGTGGTCGCCAACGCCGTCGCCGCCCACGAGAAGCGGCGGCCTTAGCGGCTTCATTGGCAGACGGCGTCGACAGCAAGGTTCTGGTCCACCGCCAGGAAGAGTCCATTGCGGCCGATGAGCAGAAGCTCGTCCGTTTTCGGCATAAAGGGTGATGGATCCGGAGGACCCGTGGGGGAGTAACGGTAACGCTCGCTCCCTTTCACGGGGTGCACCTGGCCACCGGTGTCAAGCGCCAGCACGCCTGCGTCCCCGAGCAAGAGGGCGACACGGGACGCGGGCATCTCTGCGATGGCCGGGTGTCGCTCAAAAGAGAACGCCGGCGGGGTGGCAATCCTCCTTATCGTGCGCTCGGTGGTCAGCTCGTACAACCCCTTGGTGGTGAGGAGAAGCACCTTGCCCAGGGACCTCGCGTCGTAGACGCGGACGAAGTCCCCGATCTCCTCGTGGCCGCTGCCAGGAATGGGCGTCACCCGATCGCCGTCGTAGGCCAGGAGGCCCCCATTCCCGAAGCCTTTGTCGACGTCGCTGACGGTCTTCAGCAGCACGATGCCCAACGTGGGCAAGTCGTGCATCGGCTGCCCGCCGGCCATCCGCACCTCGCCGCCGGGCACCGGTACGAATGAACGACCATGCAGCCGTTCCAGGCCACGCACCGCCGGGCGAGGGCCGTTGCGGCTACACGCCCCGTCAGGTGTTCGGCCGTAGACCAAGAACGTGTTGAGGGCAGTGCTGAGCAGCTCCCTTGAGCCGTCGGCACCTCTATTGCAGGAGAACGTTTGGAGCGAGTGCGCAGCCCTGGGTCGTACTGTCGTCGCCGTGCGATCAATCTCGATCAGCACGGTCTCATGATAGCTCCTGAGGAGGAGGGTATCGGGCGTAGGCAATTCTTCGACACTTACGACAGAGTCAGTGAAAATCCACGACCTCATTCGAGCTCTCGCCAGAACGTACGCTTCGGCGACCGCACCATCGTCGCCGCGCAGGAAGATCTTGTGGCTTGCGCCGTCCAGAACCATTCCTGGCGAGCTCGGCAAATCGAAGATGCGGTGCACGCCTCCGACTATCGACCTTTCCGCACCGGCAACGGGCTTCACAGCCTCGTACTCTACGACCCTGAGCCCATGGCTGGTCGCAAGGAAAGTTCGGTCGAGGCGTGGAATATGGATCGCTGAATGGAAGGCAACCTTCTCCCCAGGATCGACGCCACCCGCTTCGCGAAACACCCCGTCGGAGCCGGCGACGAACACATCGCGCATGTGGGCGGCGACGATCCGCTTCGAGAGGGGCTCAAAGGCGTATTTCGTCCACAAGGAGCCCCGCCATACTGGAAAGGCACCCCCATACGGCACGAACGCGCGGCTCTCGTCGATCGTCCAGACACCCTCGCGGTTGAGGGGATAGATGATCGGCCGTGAGGTGCCCGGAAAGGCAATGAACCGGCCTGCCATACGGTAGCCCTGCCCGAGATCGGCTGCGGTCGGCGTACCGTTTTCAACCGAGACAATGCAAATGCGTGGACCGCCTTGACCCAACGCCGGGGCCGCGGCGCATATGCTCACTAGCAGCACCGCCGCGACAATGCCCCTTGCGCCAGACATCGGAGAGCGGGCCTCCACAGGCGAGCGAGAACGGTCCGTCAGAAGAACGCCTGCAGCCCCGTCTGGGCGCGACCCAGGATCAGAGCGTGCACGTCGTGTGTGCCCTCGTATGTGTTCACCGTCTCCAGGTTCGCGGCGTGGCGCATCACGTGGTACTCGATCTGGATGCCGTTGCCGCCGTGCATGTCGCGGGCGGTGCGGGCGATGTCGAGGGCCTTGCCGCAGTTGTTGCGCTTGACGATGGACACCATCTCCGGCGCCAGCTTGCCCTGATCGAACAGGCGACCCACGCGCAGCGCGCCCTGCAGCCCGAGCGCGATCTCGGTCTGCATGTCGGCGAGCTTCTTCTGCACCAGCTGGGTGGCGGCCAGCGGCCGGCCGAACTGCCTGCGGTCCAAGGTGTACTGCCGCGCCCGGTGCCAGCAGTCCTCCGCCGCCCCCATCGCTCCCCAGGCGATGCCGTAGCGCGCCCGGTTGAGGCAGCCGAACGGCCCCTTGAGGCCCGACACGTTGGGCAGCAGATTCTCCTCCGGCACCACCACCCCGTCCATGACCACCTCGCCGGTGATGGAGCAGCGCAGCGAGAGCTTGCCGCCGATCTTGGGCACGCTGAGCCCCTTCATGCCCTTTTCGAGGATGAACCCGCGGATCTGCCCCCCATGCGCCGCCGACTTGGCCCAGACGACGAACACGTCGGCGATGGGCGCGTTGGAGATCCACGTCTTGCCGCCCGTGAGCCGATAGCCGTCGGCCACCTTCTCGGCCCGCGTCGTCATGGAGCCGGGGTCCGACCCGGCGTCGGGCTCGGTGAGACCGAAGGCGCCCACCCACTCGCCGGTGGCGAGCTTCGGCAGGTACTTCATGCGCTGGTCCTCCGAGCCGTAGGCGTAGATGGGGTACATCACCAGCGAGGACTGAACCGAGTTCATGGACCGGAAGCCGCTGTCCACCCGCTCCACCTCGCGGGCGATCAGCCCGTAGGAGACGTAGTTGGCCCCGGCGCAGCCGTACGTCTCGGGGATGGTGACGCCGAGCAACCCTAGGGCTCCCATCTCGGTGAAGATGGCCCGGTCGGTCTTCTCCTCCAGGTAGGCCTCGATGACGCGGGGAAGCAGCTTCTCCTGGGCGTAGGCCCGCGCCGTGTCGCGGATGGCCCGCTCCTCCTCGGTGAGCTGGTCCTCCAGGAGGAACGGATCGTCCCACGCGAACGCCTCTTTGGACGGCTGGCTTCCCCCAGGATTTGTCATGACGGCACCTTTCACTCTGCAGCCTCCGGGCTGGATTATCACGCTGCCCCGGTGCGTGCGAGACCCGCGGGGACAGGCCTGCGCCCCGGCGGGGGCTTGGCCGAAACCAAGTGCCACCGCTGCGGCGACGGGACGGGCGGGGCAGTCAGAACAGGCGGCCGCCGTTCGGCACCTGGCGCTCGGGGCCGATCAGAACGACCTCGCCGTCGGCATCGGGGAAGCCGAGGGTGAGCACCTCCGACATGAACTTGCCGATCTGGCGCGGGGGGAAGTTCACCACGGCGGCAACCTGGCGGCCGATCAGCGCAGCCGGGTCATAGTATTTCGTGATCTGCGCCGAGCTTTTCTTCTCGCCGATCTCGGGGCCGAAGTCGATCCTGAGCCGGATGGCCGGCTTGCGGGCGCCATCGGTCGGCTCGGCGGCGACGATCGTGCCGACGCGGATGTCCACCTTGAGGAAGTCGTCGAAGGCGATGCGCGGCGGCGCAGTGGTTTCGTCCATCGTCCCCTGGTCCTGTCGCCCCTGAGCATAGGGGTCCGCCGTGATCGGGCGAGACCCGCAGGGCCCGCGGGACCTGCCCCGTGCTACGGCAGCCCCGCCTCAGAGCTCTGGCCTGGCGGCGGCGGAGGAGGCGTGGGACGGCCGCGGAACACCGAGCGCAGGAAGGCGGGCCCGTCGGCGGCGAGGCGCTGCACGACGGACGTGACCTGCTCGACGTTGCGGATGGCGCTCTCGCCGCGCCGGAGCCGGCGGTCGAGCGCGGCCATGGTGCGGGAATGACCGGGGTCGTCGTCCTCCAGCCAGGTGCGGAACACCGAGGCGTAGAGCGCGGCGAGGCCGGTGACGCGCAGGCTGCCGCTGGCGCCATCGGTGCCGATGCCGGCGGCCTCGAGCATCCACTGCATGGACGCGAGCACCGGGCGGGCAAGCGCCAGGTCCGCCGGCCCCGAGACGTGGATCGACTTGAGGGCCTTCTTGTAGGGGCCGAGCACGTCGAAGCGGGTCATGACGATGTCGAACAGGGCATCGCGCGAGGTCTGGCCCTCACTGCGCTTGGGCGTGCGCTTGAGCACCTCGTCGTCCACGGCGCGCATGAGAACGGCCAGGATGTCGGTCTTGGAGGCGATCTCATTGCGCAGATCGGCAAGGGGGAGCTTGGCGGCCTCGGCGATGTCGAGCAGGGTCACCTGGTCCCAGCCCTTGGCGGCGGCGCAGTCGAGGGCCGCGGCCAGGATGCGACCCTTGGGCGTGAACTGGTCGAACATTGTGGGCTCCTTTCCTGCCCGGCGGCATGTCGAGCGACGCCGACGCTTGGGCAACTCGTGTCTTCTTCCCAAGCCTAACGCCGGCCGGCCGGCGAGTTTACCACGCGACGCCACGCGCCCATAGTATTGCAGTGGGCAACTGCCCTTCGAGCCACGTTCGAGCCGGCCAACCGCATTGCCGCCCTGCCGCACTATTGCTTGCTGCACCGGGGCAGACCTTGGGGCAGACCTGCAGGGGACCGAGCCAACTCTTGACTTTCGGTGGCAAGGGCCTAGCTACTTCGCGGCGCAGAATGGGTGCGCCGGGAAAGAGCTGGCGGCGCTCATGGACACGGCGAATATCGGGGATCTCCCGGCGGCGACGGACGCACGTGCGCTGCAGGTCACGCGTCCCAGCAGCGATTACCTCGATGTTTCCGAAAGTCTGCCGCTGCGCCTTGCCTCCGGCAAGGAGCTGGCGCCCTACCGTATCGCCTACAAGACCTACGGCACGCTCAACGCCGACAAGTCGAACGCCATCCTGGTGCCGCACGCGCTCACCGGCGACCAGTACGTGGCGAGCCACCATCCCGTTACGGGCAAGCCCGGCTGGTGGGAGACCATGGTGGGACCCGGCAAGCCCATCGACACCGACCGGTTCTTCGTCATCTGCCCGAACGTGCTCGGCGGCTGCATGGGCTCCACCGGGCCGGCGAGCGTCAACCCCAGCACTGGCAAGCCATGGGGCGTCGACTTCCCCGTCATCACCATCGGCGACATGGTGGATGCGCAGGTCCCACTCATCGATCATCTCGGCATCGAAGCGCTGTTCTGCGTGATCGGCGGCTCCATGGGCGGCATGCAGGTGCTGCAGTGGGCGGCGCGCTACACGGAGCGCGTGTTTGCGGCGGTGCCGATCGCGGCGGCGGCATGGCACTCCTCGCAGAATATCGCCTTCCATGAGGTCGGCCGGCAGGCGGTGATGGCCGACCCGGATTGGGCCGGCGGGCGCTATCTGGAGCTTGGCAAGGAGCCGCGCAACGGGCTTTCGGTGGCGCGCATGGCGGCGCACATCACCTACCTCTCCGAGGAGGCGCTGCAGCGTAAATTCGGGCGCTCCCTGCAGGACCTCGACGCCAAGAGCTTCTCCTTCAACGCGGACTTCCAGGTGGAGAGCTACCTGCGCCATCAGGGCTCCACCTTCGTCGACCGCTTCGACGCCAACAGCTACCTCTATATCACCCGCGCGATGGACTACTTCGACCTCGCCGCCGACTACGGCGACGTGCTGGCCAACGCCTTCCGGGGCACCAGAACGCGCTTCTGCGTGGTGTCGTTCACCTCGGACTGGCTCTACCCCACGCGCGAGAGCCGCGAGATCGTGCAGGCGCTCAATGCCGTGGCCGCCAACGTCAGCTTCGTTGAGATCGAGTCCGACAAGGGCCACGACGCCTTTCTGCTCGACGAGCCCGAGCTGTTCGCCACCGTACGCGGCTTCATCAACGCAGCGGCGCGCAAGCGCGGCCTGCCAGCCTCGGCCGGCCCGCGGCTCGCCGGGAGCGCCTGATGCTGGCGCCCGGCAAGCAACCGATCTACCGCGCCGACCATCTGCTGATCGCCGAGATGGTGGCGCAGGACTCGCGCGTGCTCGACGTGGGCTGCGGCGACGGCTCGCTCTTGCAGCTGCTGGCCGACACCAAGGCGGTGGACGGGCGCGGCATCGAGGTGTCGCGCGAGCGCGTCAACGCCTGCGTCGCACGCGGCCTCTCGGTGATCCAGGGCGACGCCGACAGCGACCTTGCCGATTACCCCGACGACGCGTTCGACTACGCCATCCTGAGCCTCACCATCCAGGCCACGCTGCGGCCGAAGGAGGTGCTGGAGCAGCTGCTCCGCATCGGCCGCTATGCGATCGTCTCGTTTCCCAACTTCGGGCACTGGCAGGTGCGTGCGCGCCTGCTCTTCACGGGCCGCATGCCGGTGACGGCGAACCTGCCGGAGTCCTGGTACGTGACGCCGAACGTGCATCTCTGCACCATCAAGGACTTTGCCGAGCTGTGCGAGGCGGTAGGTGCGCGCGTGGAGCGGTCGGTGGCGTTCAATGCCTCTGGCCAGAAGCTCGGCACGTGGGTGCCCCTGACGGCGCACAACCTGCTGGGCGAGAAGGCCGTGTTCATGCTGACGCGAAAATGGGTGGAAGCGGGGAATTGGGTAGCAAGGCAATAAGGGTGGCCGACGCGGCCGGCGAGGCCGATACTGCCCTACTGTCCTGGGTTAAGACCGGAAGGGTCTGACGCCTTCCGCCGCCGCCACCGGCTGGCGCTTGCCTTTTGCAGGCACCGTCTTGGGCAGCGCGCCGATCAGCTCCTTGCGCGCCTCGACGATGATGACGCCTGCGAAGCCTGGCCATAGACGGGCGCCCACGCGCTCGAACACCGTGGCCCAGCGGACGGCCCACTCGCGGTTGAGCGGCGGCATGTAGAGCGCGCTTGTCCATTCGAGCGGGGTGAAGAGCGAGTCCGCCAGCAACCGCTCCAGCTGGCCGCGGCTGTAGGGGCGGCCGTGGCCGAACGGCGTCGTATCGAACCGCGCCCACAGCCCCCGCCGGTTCGGCACGATAAGCAGGAGCCGCCCCTCGGGCGCCAGCACCCGCCACATCTCGCGCAGCATCGGCCTGGTGCTCTCCGCCACCTCCAGGCAATGCACGCACAGGAGAAGGTCGACCGAGGCATCGGGCAGCGGCAGCATCACCTCGTCCACCAGCACCGACAACACGTCGCCGGACTGCGGCCATACCAGCGCGCCCTGATGTGCAGGCATCAGCGCGGCCAGCGTGTCCGCCTCCTCGCGGAACGCGCCGATATACGGCACGGCAAAGCCCAGGCCGACCAGCTGGCGACCGCGCGCGCTGCGCCAGCGCGTGCGGATGCGCTGGGTCAGCAGCCGGCGCACGATGCCGCCGAGCGGCTTATGGTAGAAATCGCGGAGTCCGACGACGTCGTGCTGCATGGAGGATTAATGACACCGCGCGGGGGCGATTGAATTGAAGGAATCGACTGCCAGGGTGTAGGCTGACTGCCGCAAGCCAAGCAGACGCAGGAGACTAAAGCCCATGGCCGCACTCCAAATCTACCAGTTTCCCTGCCTGTCCGACAATTTCGGCGTGCTGATCCACGACCCCGAGGCCGGTCTCACCGCCTCCATCGACGCGCCCGAGGCCGACAAGGTGACGGCGGCGCTCAAGGAGAAAGGCTGGAAGCTCACGCACATTCTCACCACCCACCATCACGCCGACCATACCGACGGCAACGCTGCGCTGAAAGCGGCGACCGGCTGCAGGATTATCGGCCCACGCAACGAGGCGGGCAAGATCCCCGGCATCGACGAGACGGTGGGCGGGGGCGACACGTTCAACTTCGGCTCGCACCGGGTCGAGGTGCTCGACACCCCCGGGCATACCGCAGGGCACATCACCTACGTGGTTCCCTCCACCAAGGTGGCGTTCGTCGGCGACACCTTGTTCGCCATCGGCTGCGGCCGCGTAATCGAGGGTACGCCGCAGATGATGTGGGAGTCGCTCAAGAAGCTGATGGCGCTGCCCAAGGACACCGCCGTCTACTGCGGGCACGAGTACACGCAGGCCAACGCCAGGTTTGCGCTCACCATCGAGCCCGACAGCCCCGCCCTGCAGAAGCGGGCCAATGAGGTCGATGCGATGCGCGCCGCCGGCAAGGCGACGCTCCCCACCACCATTGGCCTGGAGCTGGAAACCAACCCTTTCCTGCGCCCGCACGTGCCGGCGATCCAGAAGCGGCTCGGCATGGAGGGCAGGCCGGAGTGGGAGATCTTCGCGGAGATCAGGGAGCGCAAGAATCGGGGCTGAGGCCAGCAAGGCATGGCGCGGCGCGGGATGTCCGGTTGCCGCATTGGAACGGCAGGGCGTCTTCCACGTCAACGGAGGCGATGCGCATGACTGCCGACGAGATCATCCGCCTCCTTGCCCTGCAGCCCCATCCCGAGGGTGGGCACTACCGTGAGACGTTCCGTGACCCAGGCCGCTATTCGGGCGGCGGCGCCTCGGGGCGCGCGCATTCGACGGCGATCTATTTCCTGCTGAAGGCCGGCGAGGCCTCGCGCTGGCACCGGGTGGATGCGGCGGAGACGTGGCACTGGTACGCGGGCGCGCCGCTGCTGCTGACTGTAGCGGACCAGATCGGCCGCCGCGAATTACGCCTTGGGATGAACCTGCCGGCCGGCGAGCGCCCACAGGCTGTGGTTCCGGCTCACGCCTGGCAGCAGGCGCAGAGCCTCGGCGCATGGACGCTCGTAGGGTGCACCGTCGCTCCCGGCTTCGAGTTCGCCGGTTTCGAGATGGCGCCGCCGGGGTTCGAGCCGGGCGACCAGAGCTGACGCCTCAAGCTCGGCTGTGCAACGGGTCGGACCGGGCAGGCCCGGACTGCCTGATACCCTGCGTGACGGCGGCGCCTGTGAGGGATACGATCGAGGCGCCAGAGCTGAGAATCGGTCCAGCCGAGACCGGCCCGGACAGGTGAGCTTCCGCGAGAATACTATGAGGACGGCACAACAATCCCTTCCGCACGCCGGCACATTCCATGTCACCGCGCACGAGCGCGTCGTCTTTGGCATGCCCGCCGAGCAGGCCGTTTTGGCCGAGGTGGAGAGGTGCGGGGCGCGCCGCGTGCTCCTCAGCTCCACCCGCTCGCTCACACGGCTGGAGAGCGGGCCGCTGCAGCGCCTGGAGAAGGCCTTGGGCACCCGTCACGCCGGCACCTTTGCGGCCATCCGCTCGCACAGCCCCCGCGAGGACGTGGTGGCCGGCGCGAACGCCGCGCGCGAGGTCGAGGCCGACCTGATCGTCGCCGTCGGTGGCGGCTCGGTCATCGACGCCACCAAAGCGATGCTGCTCTGCCTCTGGCATGGCCTCGACGCGCCGGAGGCCATGGAGCCTTACCGCTCGGGCTTCGATCGCGGCTACAACCGCGCCATCGTGCAGCCGGCCGACCCGGTCCGCATGGTCTCGGTATCCACCACGCTGTCGGCGTCGGAGTTCACCGACAGCGCCGGCATCACTCATGTGCCAACCAACACCAAGCAGTCGTTCCGTCACCGCCTGTTCGCGCCGCGCTGCGTGATTCTCGATCCGGCCGCGACGCTCGATACGCCGGACTGGCTGTTGTTCTCCACCGGCATCCGGGCGGTCGACCATGCGGTGGAGACCTACTGCAGCCCGCGTGCGAGCCTTGTCACCGAGGCGCTGTCGCTGCTGGGGTTAAAGTTGCTGCACCGGGCGCTGCCGGCCATCAAGCACAACCCTCGCGACCTGGCGCCCCGCCTGGAGGCGCAGATCGGCATGTGGCAGGCCATCGCGCCGTCGGCCGCGGGTGTGCCGACGGGCGCCAGCCACGGCATCGGCTATGTGCTGGGCTCCACCTTCGGCGTCGCCCACGGCCATACCTCCTGCGTGATGCTGCCCGCGGTGCTGCAGTGGAACGCCGAGGTCGAGGCCAACGCCGGGCGCCAGGCGGCCCTGTCGGAGGCCATGGGCGCGCCGGCCCGGGCGGCGTCTGAGCTCGTCAAGGCGCTGATCGCCGACCTCGATCAGCCCGTGACACTGCGCGCGGTGGGCCTCAAGCGCGAGGACCTGGACGAGGTGGCGCGCCGGGCGCTGGGCTACCACCCGGTCAAGGTCAATCCGCGACCCGTTGCCAGCGAGGCGGACGTGAAGCAGATTCTGGAGCTGGCGTGGTGACCGGGCAGGCCCGGCACCGCCGGCCCGGAGTCGAGGGATAGAGGAGCTCTCATGACACGGCGCCCAGTTGCGGTGCTACTCGCATCGGCACTTGTCTGGCTCGTGGCCGCCGGCTTGGTGCCCGCAAGTCCGGCGCCGGCCCAGGAAGCTGCCCAAAAGGCCCCCCAGGAGGCCCCCCGGGAAGCCCGGGAGCCCAAGCAAGAGCAGGACCTGGCGCAGCCGGCGGGGGAACCGAAGCTCGATGTGGAAGCCGTCTCACGCAAACAGCCGCTGCTGTTGCAGCGGGCGCTCGCGGAGTTGGAAGGCGCTCGCGCCGATCGGTCGCCGCGGCTCTTCTTCGTGGGCTTTGCCGGGTACGGGTGGGAGGCTGTGTTCAAGCGCGAGGCGCTGGCGGTGCGGGCGCTGTTCGACGAGCGCTTCGGCACCAGGGGCCGGTCGCTGACGCTCGTCAACCACCCGAGCACGGTCGATGACATCGCGCTGGCGAGCCCGGCCAATCTGGAGCGGGTGCTGCAGCACATCGGCGGAGTGATGAACCCGGACACCGATACGCTGTTTCTCTTCTTGACCTCGCACGGTCGCAAGAACCTGTTTGCAGTGGATATGCCGGGCTTCGCCTTCGACGCGCTGTCGCCTGCCGCTCTCGGGTCCATGCTCGACCGCGCGCGGATCAAGAACCGGGTGGTGGTTGTTTCGGCCTGCCACGCGGGCAGCTTCATTCCTAGGCTGGCGGACCCGACCACCCTGGTGATCGCCGCCGCCCATGCCGACCGCACCTCGTTCGGATGCGAGGACAGGCGCGAGTGGACCTACTTCGGCGACGCCTTCTTCAACCGCGCGCTGCGCCAGGAGCGCTCGTTCGAGCGTGCCTTCTGGCTGGCCAGGCGGACGATCGGCCGCTGGGAGGCGCGCGAGCGGCTTGTGCGCTCCCTGCCGCAGATCGCCGGCGGCGAGGCGCTGAGGTCGCGTCTCGACGAGATTGCCAGCGGCACACAGTAGGTCGTGCCAGGCCCGAAGGCCCTCACCCAAGATGATGGGGCGAGACCGTTGCGTTACGCGCTTCGCGCTGGCGCAAGCTACCGCTGGCGACGCCTTAAGCGCCGATTAACTCGGCTCCTGCAATTTGGCACGCAATGCGGAGCGGAAAGGCAAATCAGATAGAACAAAAGCCCTATCGGGCAGTTCAACGCGGGAAGTTTGTGGACTTATAGCAACACAAACCGTCAAAGGACGGTTTTTCCGCGCCGAATTTGCTGTTTTCTATCAACAAAATAGAACCGCTTCCGCATTATGTGGGAGTTCGAAGTTGATTCGGACGAAAAGAGAGAAAGGGAAACGACATGGCTAAAGCCGCAACCAAGACGAAGACCGTTGCCAAGAAGAAGGCCCCCGCGAAGAAGCCGGCGGCCAAGAAGCGCGCCGGCAAGCGCGCCTGACAGGACGCGACCCTCGCGATCTGGCGCCGGCCCCGGCAGGGCACCAGGGCAGAGCGACAGACCGCGGTGCGTCGCGGCACAACTGATGGATTCGAAGCCGGAGACCGTAGAGGCGTACTCCGGCTTCCGGTTTTTTGGGGGAGTTTCAGACCGAGCGTTCCACCATCATCTTCTTGATCTCGGCGATGGATTTGGCCGGGTTGAGCCCCTTGGGGCAGGCCTTGGTGCAGTTCAGGATTGTGTGGCAGCGGTAGAGGCGGAACGGATCCTCCAGATTGTCGAGCCGCTCACCTTTGGCCTCGTCGCGGCTGTCGCTGAGCCAGCGGTAGGACTGGAGCAGGATGGCGGGACCGAGATAGCGGTCGCTGTTCCACCAGTAGCTCGGGCACGCGGTGGAGCAGCAGGCGCACAGGATGCACTCGTAGAGGCCGTCCAGCTTGGCGCGCTCGCCGATGTCCTGCTTGCGCTCCTTTGGCGGGGTAGCGGACGTCGTCTGCAGCCACGGCTGGATCGACTGCAGTTGGGCGTAGAAGTTGGTCATGTCCGGCACCAGGTCCTTGACGACCGGCAGGTGCGGCAAGGGATAGAGGCGCACCGGCCCCTTCACGTCATCGATGGCCTTGAGGCAGGCCAGCGTGTTGGTGCCGTCGATATTCATGGAGCATGACCCGCAGATGCCCTCGCGGCAGGAGCGCCGGAAGGTGAGCGTGGGGTCGATCTCGTTCTTGATCTTGATCAAGGCATCCAGGACCATCGGCCCACAGGTGGCGCGCTCCACCCAGTAGCTGTCGACGTGCGGGTTGCGCCCGTCGTCCTGGTTCCACCTGTAAATGCGGAACTCCTGCCACCCGCGCCTCGCCAGCGGCTTGTTCCAGGTCTTGCCCGGTGTGACCTTGGAATTGCGGGGAAGGGCCAATTCGACCATGGAAAAGCTGCCTTCAGTGGAGTCGGGCCGGGTGTACCGGCCGCGACTTTCCTTCCCCTTGGCCGGGGTGTCAACCGTTGGGGCGACGCAGCAGCCCGGCCTCATCCTCCTCCTTCGTAGGGCGTCGACAGACCGCCTACGGTGTCTTCTTGGTGGTCGCCGGCGGCGGCGGTGGATTTGTCCGCATCCTGGTGACGTCGCTGCCGCCGCGCGGCATCTGATGGATGGGGGCTTGCGGCGTGACCACGGTGCCCGTGCTGACCTGGGGCGGGTCGGCCTGCCGGATATGTCGACCGTACCTTTCGCCTTGCCGAGATTGTTGTTCTGTCCCTGCGCGGCGGCCAGACCCAAAGGGTCTGGCACCGGCACATAAAGATTTCTTTATGTCCTTATTGCCTCAGGGCGCAGTGCCCGCTATAGAGGCCCCGAAAACGGCCCGTGGGCAGCTTCCAACGGCGCTGGCTCGACTTGGAACGGGCCTCTACGGGCTTCCCAGGCCATCTACGGCGGGCTTTCCAGGGCCCCCAGGGACAACGCAGGACATATCGATGACAGGTCGCACCGACTACGTGGTCAAGGACATCGGGCTCGCCGAGTGGGGCCGCAAGGAAATCGCCATCGCCGAGACCGAGATGCCGGGCCTGATGGCGACCCGCCAGGAATACTCCACCCGGCAGCCCCTGAAGGGCGCCCGCGTGGCCGGCTCGCTGCACATGACCATCCAGACGGCGGTGCTGATCGAGACGCTGAGCGCGTTGGGTGCCGACGTGCGCTGGGCTTCCTGCAACATCTATTCGACCCAGGACCACGCCGCCGCGGCCATCGCCGCCGGCGGCACGCCGGTGTTCGCGGTCAAGGGCGAATCGCTCACGGACTACTGGGACTACACCCACCGCATCTTCGAGTGGGCAGACGGCGGTACCCCCAACATGATCCTCGACGACGGCGGCGACGCCACGCTGCTGATCCACCTGGGCGCCCGCGCCGAGGCCGGCGACACCAAGTTCCTCGACGGCGCGACCAACGAGGAGGAGGAGGTGCTGTTCGCCTCCATCAAGCAGCGCCTCAAGGCAAAGCCCGGCTGGTACGGCGCCAACGCCAAGTCCATCCGCGGGGTCACCGAGGAGACCACCACGGGCGTGCACCGGCTCTACGAGATGCAGAAGAAGGGCACGCTGCTCTGGCCGGCGATCAACGTCAACGACTCGGTCACCAAGTCCAAGTTCGACAACCTCTACGGCTGCCGCGAGAGCCTTGTGGACGGCATCCGCCGTGGCACCGATGTCATGATGGCCGGCAAGGCGGCGATGGTTGCCGGCTACGGCGACGTGGGCAAGGGTTCCGCTGCCTCGCTCAGGCAGGCTGGCTGTCGTGTGCTGGTGTCGGAGATCGACCCGATCTGCGCCCTGCAGGCAGCCATGGAGGGCTACGAGGTGACCACCATGGAGGATGCCGCGCCGCGTGCCGACATCTTCGTCACCGCCACAGGCAACGTTGACGTCATCACGGTGGAACACATGCGGGCCATGAAGGACCGCGCCATCGTGTGCAACATCGGCCACTTCGACAGCGAGATCCAGGTGGCGGGCCTCAAGAACTACAAGTGGCACAACGTCAAGCCGCAGGTGGACGAGGTCGAGTTCGCCGACGGCAAACGGATTATTCTGCTGTCCGAGGGGCGCTTGGTGAACCTCGGCAACGCCATGGGCCATCCCAGCTTCGTGATGTCCTCCTCGTTCACCAACCAGACGCTGGCGCAGATCGAGCTGTTCACCAACCCCGGCAAGTACGAGAAGAAGGTCTACACGCTGCCCAAGCACCTCGACGAGAAGGTTGCCCGCCTGCACCTGGCCAAGATTGGGGCCAAGCTCACCAACCTCACCGAGCAGCAGGCCACCTACATCAGCGTGCCGCAGGCCGGGCCGTACAAGCCGGAGCACTATCGGTACTGAGGATATCGATTTCCCGCTCTCTCCCCGCGGTTCGCTCGTCGGCCGACCAGCTCATGGCCGACGAGCGTCGTGGAGCAGCGACCGGTTTCAGTGCAAGAATAGCATTTTTATTTTGACAATTGCGCATGCGCGCCTATGATCGGTGTTGGAGCCGAGACCCCTTCACCGCCCGACTTGTGCTGGCGGTTGGTCATCCACAGCAGATGAACTCCTTGCGCTGAGTGGCCCGGTGGAGGAAAATCTCCATGGCCGAGAACGTCGATGGCGCCTTGATGATCGACATCCTGAAGGAGATCAGGAAGGAGCAGCGCGACCACCGCGTTCTGTTGTTGCAGCTCGCCGAGCACAGCCGCCGGCTTGAGCAGCGCATGGAGACCCAATTCCTTGCGGTCAACCAGCGGCTCAACCACCTGAAGGACGACCTGGAGCTGATGGTCAAGTCCGAGCTGCTGGGTGCGCTCACCAACTTCCAGAACAAGATCGAGATCTACGTCGATCAGCGCCTGGCGGAGAAAGCGGAGTAGGTATTGCTGCGACGCTGCAAGAAAGGTGCGCCGCCTCACGCCAAGCCTCCGCTCAGGCTGGCCTGGCCCCCTCGCGCGCGGCCCAGCCCGACGCCACCCACCACGCGCCGTGCAGCACCAGGTCGATGCCGACGACCAGCCCGAAGACCCACAGCCCGCTGAGCGGCCACTTGAACAGGATGACGAGGCCCGCGAGCACGCCGACCAGGCCCGAGACGAATAGCAACGGGCCAAAGCGGTCCCAGTGCGAGAAGGCCAGGACCATCCTCGCAATACCCGATGCGATCAGGGCGGCAGCGAACACCAGCGTCAGCACCACGGACGCCGCCAGTGGGTCGGCAACGAGCACGGCGCCACCGATGGCGTAGAAGGCTCCAACCAACAGTCTCCAGAGCACACCGCTCCAATGCGGCGCCCAGAACGCCTGCACGATCTCGAACAGTCCGGCGATCAGGAGGGCAACGCCGAACACGATCGCGCTGACCACCGTCGCAAGGGTGGCGTTCCGCAGGATGAACAGTCCTGCAATCATGAATACGAGGCCGAGCAGGATGCTCTGCCACCAGCTCGTGCCCCACGTTCCGAGGGAATGCGGCGCCGGACCTGTGTGTGTCATGGTACTTCCCAACTCGGTTTCAGCCCCCTGCCCGTCCTTCAGCGATGGAGTGTCGTGGGGGGGCCGGCAGAGCGGTATCGGTGAGATACCCGATGCCGCGGGGGGCAAATGCTGGCGCGACCTTGCCGATGCATTCCAGCGCGGCCACAGCTACGCGCTCTGCATAGCCACTGGGGCAGGGAACGGGCTGAGACAGGATGAGAATCGGGGCGTTCGGCGTCCCTTTGGCTGGCAGGCACCAGCGACGATGGCGGAACTCGGGCTGGAGCCTGACCGTTTACGGCCTGATGCACGAGCCCAAACGGACCTGGCACTTCCATGACCTGGCCCGGCATGCCTCCACCCTGGCCGGATCGCCGACCGCGTTCTTCGCGGCCTGCGCCACAGTGCTCGTCTGGGCCGCCACTGGGCCGCTGTTCGGCTTCTCCGATACTTGGCAGCTCGTGATCAACACCGGGACAACCATCGTCACATTCCTCATGGTGTTCCTGCTCCAGAACACGCAGAATCGCGATGCACGCGCTCTGCACCTCAAGCTCGACGAGCTGCTCAGGAGCCTCAAGCCGGCGCGCAACCGCCTCATTGACCTCGAGAGCTGCACCGACGAGGAGATCGACCAGCTGGAGCGGCAGTTCCGCGCCTTACGCGCCCGCGAGGAGCGCAAGCGGGCCAATGGCGGTGCCAAGCGGACCTGAGGAGCCGACGGGGCGGCTGTTCCCAGATGAAAAGATCCGAACGCGAACGGCAATCCCAGCAGCCAACTTTGCCCACCCACGGCGCCCCGACGCTCCCCAGCGTCGAGGTCGAGAGCTACAATGTGGAGATCGAGGACGAGGAGGGCTTTCTCGGCGACAGGGCGAGCAAGGGCGCGTTCCGCGATATCCTTGAAGATGTGCGCAAGACCTTGCGCGCTGCAGGCAAGGACCCGCTGGGCGACACAAGCAGCGACGCCCTGAGCAAGAAGGACCTCCACGACCTCCTGATCAAAGGAGAGGCGGAAGCGGCTGCGGTCGTGCACAGCGCGACCGAGCATTTTGCGCAGCAGCTCGCAGCGGTGATCAAGCGGTTCCTGCGCCTCAGGGCGTGGCGGGACCTCGAGTGCATCGCCGTGGGCGGCGGCTTCCGCGCCAGCCGCGTGGGAGAGCTGGCGATCGCACGCGCCGGCATACTTCTGAAGTCGCAGGACATCGGGGTGGAGCTGAGGCCCATCCACAACGACCCTGACGAGGCAGGGCTGCTCGGCGCCGCGCACCTTCTGCCGGGCTGGATGCTGGACAGCCATGATGCGATCCTGGCCGTGGACGTGGGGGGAACCAACATCCGTGCCGGGCTCGTCAGGCTCAATCTCGATAAGGCCAAGGATCTGTCGAAGGCGGCCGTGCACGACATGAAGCTGTGGCGTCACGGCGACGAGGACGAGATCAAGCGCGATGACGCCGTCGAGGGTCTCGGCGACATGCTGTCGGCGCTTGTGAAGGAGAGCAAATCCGAGCGGTTGCGGCTGGCGCCGGTGATCGGCATCGGCTGCCCGGGCCTGATCGAGGAGGACGGCTCGATCAGCCGCGGTGCGCAGAACCTGCCGGGCAACTGGCAGAGCAGCAGCTTCAATTTGCCCAGTGCGATCCGGGCGCAGATCCCGCGCGTCCGCGACCACGAGACCACGGTCGTCATGCATAACGATGCCGTGGTGCAGGGGCTGAGCGAGCTGCCCTACCTCGGCAAGGCAAAGCGCTGGGGCGTGCTCACGGTCGGCACCGGGCTCGGGAACGCGAGCTTCTCGAGGCGGCGGAAGGCGAGGCGCTGAGATTGATCGGACGACTTCCGACGACTGAGCTCCGAATGACCAAAGTCCGAGTTGCTGGGGCGTTGCCGATTTCCAGATGACGACCGAGCGCCATGTCGAGCAACGCCCGGCGGGGAAGCCCTGATGGGCTGGCTGCTTCCGCGGCAAGGACCGCCCCACCTGTGCCCTTCCTGCTCTGGCCAGGGCGGGCGAACGTCCACATAATGCTTGCTGATTCGTAAAATGGGCAGCACGGTCCTGTGCATTGGCGCGTTGCACAGCCAAAGGCACCAGGACCGAGAATCGGGTCGTTCGCTATCGATGTGGGTGGCAGGCGCCAACGGCAGCCTGGGCAGGCCGCGCGCGGAGCTGGCATTACTTGTGCTTGCCAGCACGCTGGTGGTGCTCGCCTTGGGCATCGCGGTGACTCACGGCCCCGCTCTGGCGCCGCCGGAGTGGCGGGCGGCGCTCGTCCTCATCTTGAGCGCCGCCGCGGGCGGGACGCTGCTTGCCGCAGCCATGAGCATCGTCTCCACCCTGCGGCGCGAGGGCCGCCCCTACCGGCCGCGCGACGAGGTGGCCGAGCTGCGCAAAAGCCTGCTGACCGCGGAGGCCATCATCAAGGCCGAGCCGCAGGTGCTCGTGCTGTGGGAGCAGGGCCAGCGCGTGCGCGTGGTGGTGCATACGCTGGCCGGCATCCCGGGCCTGCCGGTGCACCACGCCGATGTGCTGAAATTCGGCGCCTGGCTCGACGCGGCCTCCACGCCCTCCCTCAAGGAGGGCCTCGACGCCCTGTTCGCCGATGGGCGCCCCTTCAGCCAGCTGCTGAAGACGATCGCGGGCGGCTACGTGGAGGCCGACGGGCGCGCCACCGGCGGGCGGGCCATCCTGCGCCTGCGCGAGGTGACGGGCCGCAAGCGCGACCTCTCCCGCATCCTCGACCAATACCGCATGCTGGCGCGCTCGACGCAGTCGGGCCGAGCGCTGCTCGACGCCCTGCCGATGCCGGTGTGGTTCCGCCGCGACGATGCGCGCATCGAGTGGGTCAACGAGGCCTACGTGCGCGCGGTGGAGGCCGGCAGCGACCGGGAGGTGGTCGAACGCCAGATCGAGCTGCTTGAAACGCGCCAGCGCCAGCGCGTCGGCCGCGCGCTGGCAAAAGGGGCGCCCTACCGCGAGCGCGCGCACATCATCTCGGGCGGCATGCGCAAGGCGCACGACGTGGTGGTGCTGCCGCTCGACGGCGGGACCGCCGGCGCTGCCATAGACGTGGCGGCCATCGAGACCGCCCAGGACGAGCTGTCGCGCCACGTCGCCGCCTATGAGCGCACGCTCGACCGGGTGGCCACCGCGGTCGCCATCTTCGGCCCCGACCAGCGCCTCGCCTTCTTCAACGAGGCCTACCGCAGGCTATGGTCGCTGGACGCCGACTGGCTCGCCACCAAGCCTACGGACGCCCAGATCCTGGACCGCCTGCGCGAGCTGTCCCGCCTGCCCGAGGTGGAGCTGAACTACCGTGACTGGAAGGCCAAGATCCTGGCCGGCTACAAGACCGGCACGGAGTACGAGGACTGGTGGCACCTGCTCGACGGCCGCACCATCCACGTCACCTCGGCGCAGCGCCCGGACGGCGGCCTCACCTATCTCTACGACGACGTAACCGAGCGGTTCGCCCTGGAGAGCCGCTACAATGCGCTCATTGATGCGCAGCGCGAAACGCTCGACGGCCTCAAGGAGGGCGTCGCGGTGTTCGAGCCCGACGGAAGGCTCAAGCTGCACAACTCGGCGCTGGCGCAGATCTGGCGGCTGTCGCGCAGCACGCTCAACGAGGGACCGCACATCGACGAAATCGTCGCCCAGTGCCGCGAGCTGTACGACGACCGGACCATCTGGGCGCGTATCGGCAATGCCGTGACCGGTATCTCCGACCGCCGCCAGGCGATCCAGGGACAAATGGCCCGGCCGGACCAGAGCGTGATCGACTTCGCGGTGGCGCCGTTGCCCGACGGCGCCACGCTCATCACCTTCGCGGACGTGACGGACTCCAAGCGCTACGAGCGGGCGCTGATCGAGCGCAATGAGGCGCTGGTGCTGGCCGACCGGCTCAAGAGCCAGTTCATGCACCACGTCTCCTACGAGCTGAGGACCCCGCTCACCAACATCATCGGCTTCAGCGAGCTGATGATGCAGGGGCTGGATACGGAGCTCACCCGCAAGCAGCGGGAATACCTCACCGACATCCTCACGTCGTCCAGCACGCTGCTGGCCATCATCGACGACATCCTCGACCTCATCACCATCGATGCCGGCGCGCTGGAGCTGAAGCTGACGCCGGTGAAAGTCGCCGGCATTGTCGAATCGGCGGTCCTCGGGGTGCGCGACCGTGCCACGCGCGAACGCCTCAATATCGACATCCGCGTTGACGACGATGCCGACGAGTTCATCGCCGACGAGCAGCGCGTCCGCCAGGTGCTCTATAACCTCCTCTCCAATGCCATCGGCTTCTCCAAGCCCGGCGATACCGTCACGGTCAGCGCCTGGCGCGAGGCGGGCATGATGGCGTTCGCGGTGGAGGACCAAGGCCTGGGCATCCCGAAGGAGGAGCAGCGCCGCGTGTTCGAGCGGTTCGAGAGCCGCACCCAGGGCTCCAAGCACCGCGGCGCGGGCCTTGGGCTCTCCATCGTCAAGAGCCTGGTGGAGCTGCACGGCGGCGTCATGGCGCTGGAATCCGAGCCCGGCCGGGGGACGCGCGTCACCGTGCGCTTCCCCGAGAATGGCACGCCCGCCTCCGCCGTCGAGGCCGACCGGAGCGCCGCCCAGGCCTGACCCATGCAGTGGACGTGTGAAGTAGACGAGGCGGGCACGGTGCGGCTCGCCGAGCTGGTCGCCCTCAAGATCCGGGCGGGCGATGCGGTTGCGCTCTACGGCGACCTCGGTGCCGGCAAGACCACGCTGGCGCGCGCCCTGATCGGCGCCCTGCTGGGCCAGGCCGCGCCCGAGGTGCCGAGCCCCACCTTCGCCCTGCAGCAGACCTACGCGACGCCGCGGCTCACGGTCTCGCATTTCGACTTCTACCGCCTGTCCGGCGCCAACGAGGCCCGCGAGCTGGGCTTCGAGGAGACGCTGCAAAGCGGCGCGGCCATCGTCGAGTGGCCGGAGCGCGCGCCGGATCTGCTGCCCGCTGATCGCATCGAGATCATCCTTGCCGAGACCGCCGATCCGGAGCGCCGCCAGGTGATCGTACGCGGCCTCGGTGCAGCCGCGGCGCGGGTGGAGCGCATCGGCCGGATCGTGGCGTTCCTCGATGCCCAGTCCGACTGGGCCGGTGCCCGCATCGCCTACCTGCAGGGCGACGCCTCGACGCGGGCGTATGCGCGCCTGCAGAGCGCAGACCGCAGCGCGCTGCTGATGGACGCGCCGCGCCAGCCCGACGGCCCGCCCATCCGCGACGGCAAGCCCTACAGCCGGATCGCGTGCCTGGCCGAGGACATGGTGCGGCCGTTCGCGGCCATCGGCGGGGTGCTCAGAGCTTCAGGGTTGAGCGCACCGGACGTGCTGGCGGCCGATCTCGATGCTGGCCTGCTGCTGGTGGAGGACCTGGACGACCGCCTCTACGGCCGCGAGGTCGCCGCCGGAGCCTCGCAGGCCGAGCTTTGGCGCGCGGCCGTCGACGCGCTGGTGCACCTGCGTGGCGTGCCGGTGCCGGCGAAGCTCGGCCTGCCCGACGGCTCGACATTCGTGCTGCCGCGGCGCGACCGGGCGGCCTTCGAGATTGAGATCGACCTGCTGCTCGACTGGCTGTGGCCGGAGCTGAAGGGCGGGCCGGCGCCCGAGTCCATCCGCACCGAGTTCCGCGACCTCTGGGCGCCCGTCATCGACCGGCTGCTGACCCTGCCGGGCGGCTGGTTCCTGCGCGACTACCACTCGCCCAACCTGGTCTGGATGCCCGAGCGCACCGGGCTGGCCAGGGTCGGCATTCTCGACTTCCAGGACGCCCTCAACGAGCACTTCGCCTTCGACCTCGTCTCCCTCCTGCAGGACGCGCGCGTGGACGTGCCGGAAGCGCTGGAGCGCGAGCTGCTCGGCTACTACTGCGCCCAGGTCGCCGCGCGGGAGCCCGGCTTCGACAGCGAAGCGTTCGCCGCCGCCTACGCCGACTTTGGCGCGCAACGCAACACCCGGCTGCTCGGTCTATGGGCACGCCTCATGCGCCGCGACGGCAAACCCCACTACCTGCAGCACTATCCGCGCACCTGGGAATATTTGGCCCGCAACTTGCGGTATGTCACGCTGGCGCCACTCGCGGCGTGGTACGAGCGGCACTTCCCGGAAGCGGAGCGTGCCAGACGGCTTGCGCCGTAAGCGCAGGGGTGGAGGGGGGATGCCGGCAGCGATCACGACCGCCATGGTGCTGAGCGCCGGCCTCGGCACGCGCATGGCCCCGGCCAGCAGCGTGCTGCCGAAGCCGCTGATACGGCTGGGCGGCAAGGCCCTCATCGACCATGTGCTGGACCGCCATGTCGACGCCGGCATCGCCCGCGCCGTCGTCAACGTGCACCACAAGGCGGACCTCATCGAAGTGCACCTGAGGGGCCGGTGCATGCCGACGATCGAGATTTCCGACGAGCGCGACCGGCTGCTCGACACCGGCGGCGGGGTGAAGCGCGCGCTTCCACGGCTGGGTGCAGGTCCGTTCTTGATCCACAACAGCGACTCGGTGTGGATCGAGGGCGTGGGGTCGAACCTCGGCCGCCTGTTTGCGGCTTGGGACGACGACCGCATGGATTGCCTGATGCTGCTGGCGCTGGCCTCGCAGAGTCTCGGCTACCAGGGCCGCGGCGACTTCGCCTTCGAGGCCGACGGTCGCGTGCGCCGCCGCGACGAGCAGGAGATCGTGCCGTTCGCCTTCACGGGCGCGTCGCTGGCGCACCCGCGCCTGCTCGACGGCAGCCCGGAGGGCGCGTTCTCCCTCAACGTGGTGTGGGACAATGCCATCTCCGCCGGACGCGCCTACGGCCTGCGCATGGAGGGGACATGGATGCACGTAGGCACACCCGACGCCCTGGCCCAGGCCGAGCAGATGTTGGCCGAGGCGGAGCCGTAGGGTGCAATGCTGCGAAGCGGCATTGCACCGATGCAGCCTCTCCACGGGCGGCGGCGATTGCTGTAAGGCCGGTTCGGTGCAATCGCGCTCCGCACGATTGCACCCTACGTGTAGGCACCCCCCGATGACACCGCGCGGGCATGTCTACACGGTCGACCCGGGCCGCCCGTTTCTGGCCGTGTTGGCGGAGGCTCTGCTCGCCGGCAACCTTCCCGTGCGCGGCGGCACGCGGCCGGACGCCCTGGTCCTCGCCGATGTCACCGTCTACCTGCCGACGCGGCGCCCCGCGCGCGCTCTGCAGCACGCGTTTCTGGCGGCCGCGGGCGGCAAGGCTCTGCTGCTGCCGCGCATCAAGGTGCTGGGCGAGGGCGGCGAGGAGCTGGAGCTGCTCGCGGAAGCCGCAGATACCGGCACAGACGCCGCCGCCGATATCCCGCGCGCCATCGGCGAGCCGGAGCGGCACCTCATTCTGACGGCGCTGGTGCGGAAATGGGACGAGGCGAGGCGCGGCGCGGGCGACGGCGCCCCGTATGTCTCGGCCGGCGCACGCGGCCCCGCCCAGGCGGCGCGGCTGGCCCGCGAGCTGGCCCGCCTCATCGACGTGCTGGAGACGGAAGGCATCGACTTTGCCCGGCTGGAGAGCCTGGTCGCCGATGAGTACGCCGAGCACTGGTCACCGACGCTCGATTTCCTCAAGATCGCACTGCAGCTTTGGCCCGCGCTTCTGGCCGAGCGGAATCTCCTCTCACCCGTCGCCCGCCGCCTCAACGTGCTGCAGGTGGAGGCGCGCCGGCTGCGGAATGCTCCGCCGGCCGCGCCCGTGATCGTGGCGGGCGTGGCGTCGGCCGATGCAGCGGCCGTCGATCTCATCAAGGCCGTTCTTGCGCTTCCCAACGGTGCGCTGGTGCTGCCGGCGCTCGACTGCACCGTCGATGACCCGAGCTGGACCGCCATCGGCGGGCACCCGGAGCACCCGCAATCCGGACTGCGACGGCTGCTGGACAGCCTCGGGCTGTCGCGTCGCGATGTCGAGCCGCTCGGGGCCACCGCGGCATCGGCCAGGCGCGCGGCGCGCTGGGCGCTGGCCTGCGAATCCATGCGGCCCGCCGGCACCACCGAGGTGTGGCATCGCTTCACCTCGGGCGCCGACAAGGCCGAGATGAGGGAGGCGCTCGCCGGCCTCAGCCTGATCGAGGCGGAGACCGCCCAGGAGGAAGCCGAGGCCATAGCCCTCCTGCTGCGCGAGGCCCTGGAGCGGCCCGGCGAAACCGCCATGCTGGTCACGCCGGACCGGGCGCTGGCGCGCCGCGTGGCCGCGCGGCTGGCGGCGTGGGAGCTGCACGTCGAGGACCAGGGCGGCGAGCCCTTTGCCAAGACGCTGCCCGGCGCGTTCCTGGAGCTGGTCGTCGCCGCGGCCCAGGAGGAGTTCGAGCCCGTGACGCTCATGACTCTCCTGAAACACCCGCTGTGCCGCCTCGGCATGGGGCTGGAGGAGATGCGCCGGGGCCGCGAGACCCTGGAGCTGGCCGCGTTCCGCGCGCCCTACCTCGGCAAGGGCCTGGACGGCGTGGAGGCGGCGTTGGAGGGCGCCGGCAAGCAGGTCCGGCGCCCCGCCGCCGTGCGCCGCCTCGGCAGCGACGACTGGCGCGCCGCGCGTGCCGTCCTGCGGCGGCTGCGGCGCGACTTCGAGCCACTGGCCGAGGCCATGGGCGCAGCGCAGCCCCTGCCTCTGCGCACCCTCGCTGACGTGCACTACAGCACGGCCGCGCGTCTCGCCGAGACAGGCGACCGGGACGACGGCAGTCCACTGCGCCAGGGCGACGCCGGCGAGCGGGCAGCGGAGCTGTTCATGAAGCTCATCGACCCCGCCATGCCGGAGCTCCCGGTGGCGGGGGCCGACTACCCGGACTTCTACCGCACGCTGGTGTCCGACAAGCGCATCCGCCCGCGCGGCAGCGCCCATGCGCGCCTTGCCGTCTGCGATCCCTACGACGCGCGCCTGCAGCTGGCCGACACGGTGATCCTCGCCTCGCTCAACGAGGGAACCTGGCCGCAAGCCGCCGACCCGGGCCCCTGGCTCAGCCGGCCCATGCGGCAGGCGCTCGGCCTGCCACCGCCGGAGGAGCGCATCGGTGCTTCCGCGCACGACTTCGCCGCCCAGCTCGGCGCGCCGCGCGTGGTGCTCACCCGCGCCGCCAAGGTCGACGGCGCCCCGACCGTGCCCTCGCGCTGGCTCTTGCGGCTGCAGGCGCTGGTGCAAGGCATGGGCCTCTCGCTGGAGCCGGACCGGCCCTGGCTCGCCTGGGCGCGGGCGCGCAACGCCGTGCCCCTGCGGCGGCGGCTGCCCCGGGCCGAGCCGCGCCCGCCGGTGGCGGCAAGGCCGCGCAAGCTCAGCGTCACGACCATCGAGACCTGGATCGCCAACCCCTACGCCATCTTCGCCCGCCACATCCTGAAGCTGGAGGAGCTGCCCGTCCTCGGCGTGCGCGCGGGCGCGGCGCTGCGCGGCACCGTCGTGCACGAGGCACTGGGCAGGCTCACCCAGCTCTTCCCGCAGGAGCTGCCCGATGACCTCGCCGGCGAGCTGCGGGCCATCGTCCAGGAGGTGCTCACCGGCTACATGGGCGATCCCCGCATCGCCGCCTTTTGGGCACCCCGCTTCGGGCGGTTCGCCGAGTGGTTCGCCGCCACCGAAACCGCCCGCCGCGCCGGCGTGAGCAAGACCGTGGCCGAGGCCCAGGGCGAGCTGGTGCTGGAGGCGCCGGCGGGGCCATTCGTCCTCACGGCGCGCGCCGACCGCATCGACGTGAGCGCATCGGGCCTCATCATCACCGACTACAAGAGCAGCCAGACGCTCGACAACCTGAGACGGCAGGCGGAGCAGGGGAGCGCGCCGCAGCTGCCGCTGGAAGCCGCCATCGCCGCCGCTGGTGGCTTCTCGCAGGTGCCGGCGGCCGCAGTTGCGGGCCTGCGCCACATCTCGACATCGGGGGGCGAGCCGCCAGGGCAGGAGATCGCCATCGACGGCGATCCCATGGCTAGGGCACGCACGGCGCAGGACGGCCTCGCCCGCCTGATCGCCCAGTTCGACCGGGAGAGCACACCCTATCGCGCGCTGCGACGCGCCCGCTTCCAGCACAAGTACAAATACGACGTCTACGCCCACCTGGCCCGGTTCGCCGAGTGGTCCGACGCCGATGACGAGGAGGAGGACTGAGCGATGCCCGCCCTCACCTCCGCCCTCGACGCTGCCTTGGCCGAGACCCGCCGCAATCAGGCCGCAGCAGCCGATCCCGCCGCCTCCGCCTGGGTGAGCGCCAACGCCGGCACCGGCAAGACGCACGTGCTCACCATGCGCATGCTGCGCCTGCTGCTGGCCGGCACGGAGCCGGCGCGCATCCTGGCCCTCACCTATACCAAGGCCGCCGCCGCCGAGATGGCCACGCGTGTTGCAGCGCGACTGGCCGAGTGGGTGACGGCCAACGATGAGGAGCTTGGCAGGCGGCTCACCGAGCTGCTCGGCCGCGAACCCTCGGCCACCGAGATGAAGCGGGCGCGCCAGCTGTTCGCGCTGGTGATCGAGACGCCGGGCGGGCTCAAGGTGCAGACCATCCACGCGTTCTGCGAGCGGCTGCTGCAGCGCTTCCCGCTGGAGGCCGGCGTGCCGCCCGGCTTCGAGATCCTCGACGATCACACGCGCGCGGCGCTGCTGGAGGAGGCCACCAACCAGGTCCTCGCCGAGGCCACCACCGCAGCTCCGGGCTCGCCGCTGGCGGAAGCGCTCACCACCGCCATCGCCTTCGCCGCCGAGACCAACTTCGATACCTACCTCGCCGAGGCCCTGCGCCAGCGCGACTGGCTCGAAGCGGCGGCCAGCGACCTCAGAGCGCACCTGGCGGAGTCGCTGGGGCAGCGCGAGTGGCTCGAAGCCGCGGCACGGCTGGAGGACGACACCGGCCTCAGGCTGGTCGAGACCGAGAAGCTCTACCGCCGCGCCCTCGGCCTGGCACCTGACGCGAGCTTCGCAGCGACAACCGAGAAGCTGGCGAACGTACTGCCCCAGGCCCAGCTCACGCGCCTGCGTGCCGTCCTGGCGGCGGGATCGTCCAGCGATGCCAAGACGGCCGAGCGGATCGCTGCTGCTCTGGCCTCGCCCGGTGCGGCGGGGCGCATTGCCGCGCTGTCCCAGGTGTTCCTCACGAGCAGCGGCGAGCGGAGGAAGACGCTCCTCACGAAGGGCCTTGCATCAGAGCATCCCGATGTGGCGGGCATGCTGCAGTCGGCGCAGGCGCGCTTCGCCGCACTCCACGACGAGCGTTGCAAGCTGCAGCTGATGGAGGCGACGCTGGCGCTGGTGCGGCTCGGCAATGCCGTCATGCAGCGCTACGGCGAGGTCAAGGCGCGCCACGCCCAGCTCGACTTCGACGATCTGGTTGCCAGGGCCGCGCATCTCCTCGGCTCGTCGGACGCCGTTGCGTGGGTGCTCTACAAGCTCGACGGCGGGCTCGACCACATCCTGGTGGACGAGGCGCAAGATACCAGCCCGATACAGTGGGACGTGATCACCGCGCTGGCCGACGAGTTCTTCTCCGGGGAAGGCGCCAGCGAGAAGCGCCGCACGCTGTTCGCCGTGGGCGACGAGAAGCAGTCGATCTACAGCTTCCAGGGCGCGGCGCCGAAGATGTTCGCCGCCAAGGGGGAGGCGCTCGGCGCCCGCATCCAGCGCGCAGGCCTGCCCTGGCGGCGCGTGCCCCTCACGCTGTCCTTCCGCTCCGTGGAGCCCCTGCTGGCCGCGGTGGACGCCGTCTTCGCCCGAGCCGACCGCACGCCAGGCGTGGGCTCGTCGCCGGTGCACCACGTCGCCCACCGCGCCGGTCATGCGGGGCTCGTCGAGATCTGGCCCACTGAGAAGCACGAGGCGCCCACCTCCGCCGAGGCGTGGTCGCCCCTGGACGAGACAAGCGCCACGCCCGCCGTGGTGCGGCTCGCCGACCGCATCGCCGACACCGTCGCCGGATGGCTCCAATCCGGCGAGATGCTGGCCTCGGAAGGCCGGCCGGTGCGCGCGGGCGACATCCTCGTGCTGGTGCGCAAGCGCCTGCCGTTCGCGCCGGCGCTGGTCTCCGCCCTGAAGGCCCGCGGCGTGCCGGTGGCCGGCGCCGACCGCCTGATGCTCACCGAGCAGATCGCCGTGCAGGACCTGATGGCGCTCGGCGACGCCCTCATGCTGCCCGACGACGACCTGGCGCTGGCCGCAGCGCTCAAGTCTCCCCTGCTCGGCTTCGACGATACCGACCTCATGGCCCTGGCGCACGGCCGCGAGGGCTCGCTGTGGGAGGAGCTGCAGGCTCGCCGGCCGAGCGGCGAGGCCGATCGCTTCGCCCGCGCGGCCGAAACCCTGCAGCGCTGGCGGATGGCGGCGGAGCGCGAGCCGCCGTTCGAGCTCTACTCCGGCCTGCTCGACTGCGAGGGCGGCCGGGCGCGCATGCTGGCGCGCCTCGGCACCGAGGCCGCCGATGCGATCGACGAATTCCTCAATCTGGCGCTCGCCCACGACGACGGGGCGCCGCCCTCGCTGCAGGGCTTCCTGTGTCGCCTGCGCCAGGGCCAGCGCGAAATCAAGCGCGACATGGAACAGGGCCGCGACGAGGTGCGCGTCATGACCGTGCACGGCGCCAAGGGCCTGGAGGCGCCCATCGTATTCCTGCCCGACACCTGCTCCACCCGTTCCGCCCGCCAGTCCAACTCGCTGGTGCCGGTCGAGGGCGTGGAGCTGCCGGGCGGCCTGCCGCCGCCGTTCCTGTGGCCGGTCAAGGGCACGACCAGGGTCGACGCGGTGCAGGCTGCCAAGGCCAAGGTCAAGGCCGCGGAGACCGAGGAGCGCAACCGCCTGCTCTACGTCGCCCTCACGCGCGCCCGCGACCGGCTCTATGTGGCGGGCTTCGAAGGCGCCCAGTCGCCGCCTGCCGACTGCTGGTACAATCTCATCAAGGAGGGTCTGGCGGGCCTATTGGAAGAGGCGGCGCACGCGGATGGCCGCACGGTCTGGCAGATGCGCAGCGCCCAGGCCGTGGCGCCGGCCGCCGGCAAGGCGCGCGCGGAGACGATGGCCGACGCCGATCCGTTCCCGGCCTGGGCCACCACCCCGGTGCCGCCCGAGCCGCTGATCACGCAGCCGCTGATCCCCTCGCGCCTGGCGCCGCTCGAAGCCGCAGCGGCTGAGGACGAAGCGGGCGGGGCGCCCCGCAAGCGCCGGCATGTCGAGCCGGCGGTGCTCTCCCCCTCGCAGATGGCCGACGACAGCCGCTTTGTGCGCGGCAACCTCACGCACGCGCTGCTGGAGCACCTGCCGCAGGTGCCGCAGCGCGGCTGGGCCGCCGCCGCCGAGGCGTTCCTGGCGCGTCAGGGCGCGCAGCTCACCGCCAAGACGCGCCGGGAGGTGGCCGCCGAGACGCTCGCCATCCTGCAGGATCCGGCCCTGGCGGCGCTGTTCGGCCCCGACAGCCGCGCCGAGGTGCCCATCGCCGCGGAATTCCGCCATCCGGACGGCACCGGCCCGGCGCTGCGCCTCACCGGCAAGATCGACCGTCTCGTCAAGACCGACCGGTCCGTCCTGATCCTGGACTACAAGACCAACCGCCCGCCACCCGCAGATCCGCAGTCGGTGGCCGACGCGTACCTTTTCCAGCTCGCCGCCTACCGGCTCGGCGTTGGGCGGATCTTTCCTGGCATGAAGATCGAGGCCGCCATCCTCTGGACAGACGGCCCCCGGCTGATGAAGATGCCGGCTGATCTTCTCGACACATTTCAAAGCCGCCTCTGGGAGCGGGCACCCGGATAGATCGCAGCACGGCAGGCCGCACGATCGGTCAGAGGAGCGGCGCCTTCTTGAGGAAGGTGTAGTCGGCGGAGTAGGGCACACTGAGGAAGGCTCCGGCGCGGTCGCAGGCCCCCTCGGCGACGCCGCCCTTGGTGTTGAGACGCTGCACCGTCGTGACGCCGCTCAACTGGCCGCTGCCGCGCTGCGCGGTGACCTCCAGCTTCAGGAGCGGGATGTCCGCGCCGGTCGCCGCGGGCGCGCGGCCGACGACCTTGGCGACTACGGCGCTGCCATCGGCCATCTCCCAGTTGGGACCGGCATAGTGGCGGCCGACGGCCTCGCCGTCGATCAGCAGCGTCGCGACCGGTTCGCGGAACTGCCACGCGAGCTTGCCGGCGGCGTCGCCCTTGCACTCGTAGACCTGCGCGCCCTCCGCGTGGACGGTGGCAGCCACGGGCTGGCCGGGGGCGGCGATCGCCTCGGGCACCTCCGCGCGGGCGGCGGCGAGCGGCAGGACCAGGGCGGCGAGGGCGAGGGCGGGAAGGACGGGACGCATGGGGATTTTCTCCGTTCGGGAAGCCGTGTCGAGGCGCCCCGAATGGCATGGTCCGCAAGCGCCGCACGTCCATCGATCGGTTGACGCGCGTTCACCTTCCCGTGCGGTGTCATCTGGTGTCGGACCCAGAGGGTCTGACACCGTTGACACCTCAGTAGCCGTAGAATGCCTTGGCGTTGTCGCGATAGACCTGGGCCTTCTCGCGGGCGTTGAGGATGCCGCCGAACACCTGGCGCGGGTCGTCGTAGTCCCAGTGCGGGTAGTCGGTGGAGAGCAGCAGCCGGTCGAGGCCGAGCCAGGAGACCACGTCGATCAGGTCGCGCGGGCGCTCCGGCTCGTCGAGGGGCTGGGTGGTGAACCACACGCTGCGGCGCACGTACTCCGAGGGGAGCAGCTTGAGGTGCGGGACCTCCTCGCGGAACCGCTTCCACTGGCTGTCGAGCCGCCAGCACAGCGGCGGCACCCAGGCGAAGCCGCTTTCGATCAGCACGATGCGCAGGCCAGGGATGTCCTCGAACACGCCCTCCACCACCAGGCTCGTCAGCAGCGACTGCATGGTCTGAACGTTGGAGTGGTGCTCCTCGATGTAGTAGGAGGGCCAGCCGGTGCTGGTGACGCAGTGCCCGCCCTGGCCGCCGACGTGGATCGCCACCGGGCGGTTCGCGGCGGCCGCGGCCGCCAGCGTCGGGCGGTAGCGGCGCCGGCCGAGCGGCTCACCGGTGCGCGGCGGCAGCAGCACCTGGACGAACAGCGGATCGTCGGCCCGGCGCTCGATCTCGGCCACAGCCGCGGCCGGATCCTCGGCCGGCACCATCACGGAACCGCGCAGGCGCGGCTCCTTCCTGAGCCAATACTCGAGCTGCCAGTCGTTGAGGGCCGTGCAGAGCGCGGCGGCGTAGTCGAGGTTGCGCTGGTCCGGCCCGCGCGTGGTCAGCGGAATGAGGTTGCCGATCTCCACGCCGTTGGGGTCCAGGTGCTGCCGGCGCATGAACTCCAGGTCGGAGCCGGGCGGGCCGCCGCCGGGCGGCCAGGCATCGCCGCGCGAGATGGCCGGCGCCATGCGGGGATAGCCGATGGTGTCGGAGTACATCTCGCGCGACAGATTGCCGAACACCGCCGAATGCCGCTGCCAGCGCTGCGGCAGGAACTGCCGCACCTCGTCGGGCGAGCGCGGGTTGGGATGGATGTCGCAATCGACGATGGTGAGGCGCTGGGCCGCATCGGCGCGCGGCTCGCGAACGGCAACGTTCATGGCGCAATCTCCCGGACTGACTGCTGCTGGCGAAGGCGAGGATAGGTGGCCAGCGCATTGCCGGCCAGCACCTTCTCCGCGACACTGCCGGCCAGGGCCTCAGGCAGCGCGTCGGTTCCCTCGAAGTGGCCGTGCGGGTAATCGGTGGAGAACAGCAGCATGTCCTCCGAGCCCAGCTGATCGAGGACGCGCTCGAACGCCTTGGGGTCCGCGGGCGGATCGACCGGCTGCAGCGTGAGCCGCAAGTGGTGGCGCACGAGGTCGGGCGGCGCCTCCTTGACCCAGGGCACCTCGGCGCGGACGCCGCGCCAGGTCTTGTTGGCGCGCCACATGAAGGCTGGCAGCCAGGTGAACCCGGACTCGATGAACACCACCTTCAGCTCCGGGAACTTTGCGAACGCGCCTTCGGTGACGAAGCTGAGGAGCTGCGTCTCGAACGCGGCCGACTGGGCGATATAGTCCTCCATGAAGTAGGAGGGCCAGCCGATGGTGGTGGGTGGATGGCGATAGCCGCTGCCGGCGTGCACGCCGATGGGCAGCCCGTGCTTCACCGCGGCCTCGTAGATGGGCCAGAATCGACGCCGGCCGAGCGGCATCTCGCCCATGGCGTAGAAGAGCACCTGCACGAAGCGCGGGTCGGCCGAGCAGCGCTCGATCTCCTCCACGGCCATGCCCGGACTTTCGAGCGGGATCAGGATGGAGGCGCGCAGGCGCGGGTCGCGGTCCAAGAGCTCGCGGGCGATCCACTGGTTGATGGCCGAGCAGAAGGCCGCCGCCATGTCCTCGCTGTGGAGGAGCTGGCCGCCGTGCAGCACGTTGCAGATGGCGAATTGCGAGCCGAACGCGTCGAGCGCCTGCCGCTGCAGGAGGCCGAGATCGCTGCCCGGCAGGCCGCTCGCCGGACGCCAGTCGGGCCGCACGGTCGCCGGTGCGCCGGTGGGGTAGCTGGTGAGGCTGAGCGCGAGCTTGTCGATGCCGCGCAGGACGATCATCTCGCGCCAGAGCTCGTCGAAGTAGGGCAGCAACGCGCGGATGCCCGGCACCGCAGGATGGATGTCGCAGTCGATGGGCGCGACAGCGAAGGGAGCGCCCGCGGCACGTACGCCGGCCGCCGCAGCGGCGTTGTCGCCGGTCATCCGGACCCTTGTCGTCTTGGCGCAGCTCACGTTTGCCCGCTGGAGCTTGAGGGCCGGCGCCAGGAATTGAGTTGCGTGTTGCAAAACGGGTAAGCTCGGATCATTGATGTGTCAACAACGGCGCCGCGTCGGCGGGAACGCGGCGAGTGCATCGGAGGTTGCCCACAAGCCCATGCGCATTGTTCTTTGGGCAACTTTCGCCAAGCCGGAGCTGACCGCGCGGCTGGGGGCGGTTCTGGGCGAGGGCCTCGCGGTGGTCGCCGATGCCGCGGAGCTGGACGCCGCGATCGGCGAGGCGGAGGCGCTGCTGTGCCCGGATTTCCTATACGGCGCCGAGGTGGCAGAGACAATGCGGACGCGGGCGAAGCGGCTGCGCTGGCTGCAGCTGCTCACCCAGGGCTTCGAGAACGCCCAGGCCCACGGTGTGCCGGCCGGAGTGATCGTCACCAACGCGGGCGAGGCCTATTCGCCGGCCGTGGCCATGCATGCGGTGGCGCTGATGCTGGCCGTGCAGCGGCGCTTCCCGCCGATGCTGGCCAACCAGCTCAAGGGCGAGTGGAACCGGACCATGGGCCTCGCCATGACCTCGCCGGCGGGCGGGACGGTGGCGATTCTCGGCTTCGGCAGCATCGGGCAGGAGATCGCCCGGCTGGTGCGGGCCTTCGGCGCCCGGGTGGTTGCGCTGACGCGCAGCGCCAAGCCGCACGCTCTGGCCGACGAGTCGCTGCCCATCGCGCAGCTGCGCCAGGTGCTGCCGCGCGCCGACGCCATCGTGCTGGCGCTGCCGCTCGGCGGCTCGACCAGGCACCTGATCGGCGCCAGGGAATTTGCGCTCTGCCGCAGGACGGCGGTGCTGGTGAACATCTCGCGCGGCGGCATTGTCGATACGGCCGCACTGGTGGAGGCGCTGCAGAGCGGCGCCATCGCCGGCGCGGGGCTCGATGTGACGGACCCGGAGCCGCTGCCGGCCGGCCATGCCCTGTGGGCCGCGCCGAACCTCCTGATCTCGCCGCATCTGGCGGGCGCCGCCGGCAAGGCCGGCTTCGACCGGCTGGCGGAGGTGGCGGCCCGGAATGTGCGGCGATTCCTGGCCGGCGAGCCGCTGGCGCACGTCGTTGCGCTCTGAGCCGAGCCGAGGGAGCAAGGCCATGCGCATCGCCAGGATCGAGGACCTGCACGCGGACGGCGGCTGGCGCACGGCGTCGTTCCTGAAGCTCACCACGGACGAGGGCCTCGTCGGCTGGGCGGAATACTACGAGGGCTTCGGCGCCGGCGGCGTCAGCGACCTGATCCGGCGCTTCGCGCAGGTGGTGAGGGGCATGGACCCGCGCGATGTGGGCCGCATCAGCACCTCGCTGCACGCCATCTCGCGCATGGCCACCGGCGGCATGAACCACCAGGCCATCGCGGCCATCGAGAACGCCTGCCTTGATGTCAAGGCCAAGGCGCTGGGCGTCCCAGTCTATGCCCTGTTCGGCGGCGCCATGCGCGACCGGCTCGATCTGTACTGGTCGCATTGCGGCAGCTTCCGTGTGTGGCAGCGCGACTTCTTCGAGAAGGAGCTCGGCTTGCCACCCATCCGCACGCTCGACGACCTCAAGGAGCTGGGACGCGAGGCTGTGCGGCGCGGCTACAAGGCGCTGAAGACCAACCCGCTCCAGATCGGGGAAGGCGCCCAGCCCTTCAACTCGGGCTTCCGCATCGTGCCAGGCTTCCTGGATCGCAAGACGGACGCGCGCTGGATCGGCCAGATCGGCGACGTGCTCGCGGCCTTCCGCGAGGGCGCCGGGCCGGACATGGGGCTGATGCTCGACCTCAACTTCAGCCAGCGCACCGACGGGATCCTGCGGATCGCCGAGGCGGTGGAGCCGTTCAGGCTGGTTTGGCTGGAGGTGGATATCCACGACGCCGAGGCCCTCGCCCTGGTGCGGCGCTCCACCCGCACGCCCATCGCCTCGCTGGAGTCGCTCTACGGCCTCAAGCAATACCGGCCGTTCCTGCAGCAGTACGCGGTGGATGTGGCGGTGGTGGATGTGCCCTGGAACGGGCTGTGGGAGTCGATCCGCATCGCCACGCTGGCCGACGCCTTCGAGGTGGACGTGGCGCCGCACAACTACTACGGCGACCTGGCGACCCTGATGAGCGCGCATTTCTGCGCCGCGGTGCCCAATTTCCGCATCATGGAGTACGAGGTGGACGACGTGCCCTGGCGGGGCGAATTGGTCACGCATCCGCCGGTGGTGGAGAACGGCCAGCTGCTGGTGCCGACGCGGCCGGGCTGGGGCGCCGACGTGAACGAGGAGGCGGTGCGCGCCCGGCCGCCGCGGCGGATGGAATGATTTTCGGGAACGTCGAAGGGGTCGGACCCTCGCCTCGACCGCCTCGGCTTCTCCAATGCACTGGTGGCGAGGGGTCTGACCCCTGTGTTGGCGCGTGTCGCCTTGGGCTGGTAACATCGAGCCGAGGCCGCCGCCGCGTGACAAAAGGAGCTGCGGCCTAACGAACGAACTCGCATCGGGAGAGAGACCTTGCCCGCCAACGTCAGGGCCATCGACTGCGACATCCACCCAGACCTGCCGGGCATCAAACCGCTGCTGCCCTATTTGGACGATTTCTGGCGCGACTCCATTCCCGATCGCGGCATCGAGTCCCTCGACACCATCAACTACCCGCCCGGCGCGCCGCTCACCGCGCGGACCGACTGGCGCGGCCAGAGCGGGCGCGGCGGCAGCGATCTCGCCGCCCTGCAGGCGCAGGCCCTGGACCGCTGGCAGTCGAGCTACGCCATCTGCAACTGCCTGGCCGGGGTGCAGCTTGTCTTCAACGAGGACATGGCGCGTGCCCTGGCGCGGGCGGTGAACGACTGGATCGCCAAGGAGTGGCTCGACCGCGATCCGCGCCTGCGCGCCTCCATCGTGGTGCCGACCATGAATGTCGCGTTCGCCGTGGAGGAGATCGAGCGCTGCGCCGCCGACCGCCGCTTCGTGCAGGTGCTGATGCTGGCCATGGACGAGGTGCCGCTGGGCCGCCGCAGCCTGTGGCCGATCTATGCCGCCGCCGAGAAGCACGGGCTCCCCATCGGCATCCACGCCGGCAGCGCCTACAAGCATCCACCGACGTCGCTCGGCTGGAACACCTACTACATCGAGGATTACGCCAGCCAGTCGCAGGGGTTCCAGTCGCAGGTGGCTAGCCTGATCTGCGAGGGCGTATTCGCCAAGCATCCGAATCTCAAGGTGGTGCTGATCGAGTCGGGCGTCACCTGGGTGCCGGCGTTCCTGTGGCGGCTGTCCAAATTCTGGCGCGGCTGCCGCAGCGAGGTGCCGTGGGTCGACCGCGCCCCGACCGAGATCTTCCGCCAGCACTTCCGACTGACCATCCAGCCGCTCGACGCGCCCGACGCCCCGGAGGTGGTGAGCCGCTTCGTCAATCACCTGAAGTCCGACGAGATCCTGCTCTATTCCTCCGACTACCCGCACTGGCAGTTCGACGGCGACGAGGTGATGCCGCCGGGATTGCCGGAGGCGCTGAGGCGGAAGATCATGGTGGACAATCCGCTCTCGACCTACATCCGCCTGCAGGAGGTCGCGCAATGAACGTCGCCGCCCAAGCCTTGCATCGCCAGCAGCAGTTCAACCTCGGCCTTGTCGATCTCGACATCCACCCGCGCGTCAAGGCCATCACCGATCTGAAGCCCTACATGGCCTCGCGCTGGTGGGAGTATCTGCAGACCTACGGCATCCGCCGCCGGCACGGCTTCGCCAAGGGCCACCCCTACCCGAAGATGCAGCCCGGCGACGGCATGCGGCGGGATTCCTGGCCGCCGAACGGCCTGATGCCCGGCGCAGACCTCGACTTCATGCGCGCGCAGTATCTCGACCCCTATGGCGTCGAGATCGGCATCATGAACCCGCTGGGGCCGTCGGGGCAGGGCGAGCAGAACCGCGGGCTGTCCGCGGCGCTGGCCTCCGCCACCAACGACTGGCAGCTGGAGGACTGGGTGCGGCCGGAGCCGCGACTCAAGGCGTCCATCGTGGTGCCCTACGAGGACGGCGAGGCCTCGCGCGCCGAGATCGACAAACGCGCCGGCGACCCGCGCTTTGCGCACGTGCTGCTGCTGTCGCGCACGGCCGAGGCGCTGGGGCGCCCACGCTACTGGCCGATCTACGAGGCGGCCGTGGAGCACGGGCTGCCTGTGGGCATCCACGTGTTCGGCTACTCGGGCACCCCGATCAGCAACAGCGGCTGGCCCTCGTTCTACATCGAGGAGATGACGGAGCACGCGACCGCCTGCTCGGCGCTCCTCAGCTCCATGATCATGGAAGGCGTGTTTGAGCGCCTGCCCGACCTCAAGATCGTCATGATCGAGGCCGGCTTCGCCTGGCTGCCGTCGCTCGGGTGGCGGCTCGACAAGGTCTGGAAGCGGCTGAAGAGCGAGGTGCCGCACCTCAAGATGGCGCCGTCGGAGTACCTCAAGCGCAACGTGTGGGCCTCCACCCAGCCCATGGAGGAGCCGGAGGAGCCGCGCCACCTGCTCGACATCCTGGAGTGGACGGGGTGGGACCGCATTCTCTACGCCAGCGACTATCCGCACTGGGACTTCGACGACCCCGTCGTCGCGATTCCCTCGTTCCTAGGGGCGGAGCGGCGGCGGATGATCTACTCGGAGAACGCGCGCGCTCTCTACGGCTGGACGGCGAGCGCCGCGGAGGCGGCGGAATGATCGGCAAGGCCTTGGCGTGACGATTGCAGCGGAACAGCCGGCGGCATTGGCGAGGGGAGGAGCAGGCGGTCGGGCAGGCGGCATCCTCGCTGCGCTGGCCGGGCGCAACCTCGGCCGTCATATGGGCGTGCTTGCCCTGATCGCGGTGCTCGGGTTCCTGACGGTCTACCCGGTGTCGATGCTGCTCTACGGCAGCCTGCACTCGACGCCGCCGGGCACGGCCGGCGAGTTCAGTCTCCACGGCTACCGGGCGATCCTGACCGCTCAGAACCTCGGCGTGCTCCTCAACACCGTGGCGATCTCGCTTGCCAAGACTGTCCCGTCGCTCCTCACCGCCATCCTGCTGGCCTGGATCGTGGCGCGCACCGACACGCCGGCGCGGCGCACGCTGGAGATCCTGATCACGCTGCCGTTCTTCATCCCGCCGCTTCTCACGGCCATGGCCTGGGGCATGCTGGGCAACCCGCAGGTGGGGGCGCTCAACTTGGCGTGGAAGTGGCTGACGGGCTCGGAGAGCCACATCGTCAACGTCTATTCCTGGGGCGGCGTGGTCTGGCACATGATGCAGTATTCCACGCCGTTCCTGTTCCTGTTCATCGTCGATGCCTTCCGCGCCATGGACCCGGCGCTGGAAGAATCGAGCCGCATGTGCGGCGCCTCGCGCTGGACCACCTTCCGCCGCATCACGCTGATGCTGATGCTGCCGGTGATCGCCAGCTCGTTCCTGCTGAGCTTCATCCGCGGCATCGAGTCGTTTGAGTCGCCGCTGTTCTTCGGCACGCCGGCCGGCATCACCGTTTTCACGACCGAGCTCTACAATGCGATCAATCACCGGGCGAACCCCGACTACCAGTATGCGACGGCGCTCAGCTTCGCCGTGCTCGGGCTCATGCTTCTGCTCGTGATCTGGCAGTGGCGGCTGCTGCACGGCCGCTCGTTCCATACGGTGACGGGGAAAGGGTACGCGCCCAATGTCACGAGGCTCGGGGCCTGGCGCTGGGTCACTTTTGCGTTCTGCGTCTTCTTCTTCGTCATCGCGGTGGTGCTGCCGGTGGGCCAGCTGCTGCTTGGCTCGTTCTTCCGGTTCTTCGGCTTCTACACGTGGGACATGCTGACCTTGGAGAACTACACCAAGGTGTTCCAGAACGGCGAGCTGCAGCGCGCGGTGTGGAACACGCTCAAGCTCGGCCTCGTGGGCTCCACGGTCACGATGGCGCTCGGCGGCATCGTCGCCTATGTGACCGCCCGGACCACGTGGCGCGGGCGGCGGCTCATCGACGCGCTGGCCTGGCTGCCGTGGATGATGCCGGGGATGGTGCTGGGCGTCGGCTTCCTGTGGGCGTTCGCGCTGCTGCCGGGCTTCGTGCCGATCTACGGCACCATCTGGGCACTGATGCTGGCCTACATCGCGCTCGGCACCCCGGTGGCGGTGCGGGTGATGTCGGGTGCCTACCAGCAGCTCTCCTACGACCTGGAGGAGTGCTCGCGGGTGCACGGCGCCAGCTGGTGGCAGACCTTATGGCGCATCATGGTGGCACTCGCCTGGCCGTCGTTCGCGGTCGGGTGGATCCTCACCTTCTTCGGCATCATGCGCGAGCTGAGCGCCTCGATCCTTCTGTTCTCGGCGGGGTCGGAGGTGCTGTCGGTGGTGATGCTCAAGATGTGGATGAACGGCGAGGCCGAGCAGGTGAGCGTCATCGGCCTCATGATGATGCTGCTCGTCATCTTTTTCCGCTGGGTGCAGCTGCGCGTGATCGGGAGCCGCGTGAGCACATTGTGAGTAGGGATTAGGTTTCAGGGATTAGGTTTTAGGGAGCTGACCCAATCCCTAATCCCTAATCCCTGAAACCTGGATTGGAGAGCCATGTCGGGAGTGCTGATCGAAGGCGTCAGCCGCCATTTCGGCAGCGTCGTCGCGGTCGACAACATCGATCTGTCGGTGGAGCCCGGCGAGTTCGTGACGCTGCTGGGGCCCTCCGGCTGCGGCAAGACCACGACGCTGCGCATGGTGGCGGGGCTGGAG
>Ga0070699_100000434_pt1 | contig 40076 bp, 33 predicted proteins | sample KBSK1503metaG_FD_65473 | JGI IMG/M metagenome (GOLD analysis project Ga0070699, IMG submission 65473) | Corn, switchgrass and miscanthus rhizosphere microbial communities from Kellogg Biological Station, Michigan, USA - KBS K1-50-3 metaG | ecosystem: Host-associated > Plants > Roots >... | reverse complement strand
AGGATCCGTGCGAGGCCGCAGATCCGCTCGCAGTTCACCGGGTTTCGCTTGTGCGGCATCGCGGACGAACCCTTCTGCCCCTCGCGGAACGGCTCCTCCGCTTCCAACACCTCGGTCCGCTGGAGGTGCCGGATCTCGAGCGCCATCTTCTCGACGGACGCGCCGAGGATCGCCAGGGCCGCGAGGAGCTCGGCGTGTCGATCCCGCTGGACGACCTGGGTCGCCACCGGCTCGGGGCGAAGTCCGAGCGCCGCGAGCACCTCCTCCTCGAGATCCGGGCTCAGGTGCGCGTGCGTTCCGACCGCACCCGAGAGCTTCCCCGCCGCGATCGCGGCCCGCGCCGCGCCAAGCCGCGCGAGCGCGCGCCCCAGCTCTTCGTACCAGACGAGGATCTTCAGGCCGAACGTGATCGGCTCGGCGTGGATGCCGTGCGTCCGCCCCACCATCACGGTCTCCTTGTGCCGGAGCGCGAGCGTCCGCACCGTCTCGCGGAGCCCCTCCGTCTCGGCGGTAAGGAGGTCCGTGGCGCGGACCAAGGTCAGGGCGAGCGCCGTGTCCACCAGATCGGAAGAGGTCATCCCGAGGTGGAGGAAGCGGGCGTCGGGGCCCGCGGTCTCCGCGATCTGCGTCAGGAACGCGATCACGTCGTGCCGGAGCGTCGCCTCCAGCTCGTCGATGCGCGCCGGGTCGATGCGCGCCGCCTGGCGAATGCGCGCGGACGCGCCGGCGGGCACGTCGCCGCGGCGCTCCATGGCCTCGCAGACGGCGAGCTCCACTTCCAGCCAGGTGCGGTAGCGGGCCGGATCCTCGAAGAGCGCGGCCATCGCGGGTCTGGAATAGCGCGGGATCATTCGGGGGACTCCAGAAGGAGGAGCTTCATCGTGAGCGACTTGCCATCGCGTTCCACGGTCAGCGTGATCGTGTCCCCCACGTTGGCGCCGAACAGCGCGCGGTACGCCTCGTCCACGTCCCGGATCGGCGTTCCGTTCACGCGCCGGATGATGTCGCCCACCTTCACGCCCGCCTTGTCCGCCGGGCTGCCGCGCTCGATGACCGAGACGTAGAGACCGTTTCGGTCGGCCGTGCCGAGCCGCTCCGCGACGTACGGGGTGATCTCCCACGTGCGGACGCCGATCCAGACGTTCCGAACCTTGCCGTAGCGGATGATCTCGTCCACGACCTTCTTCGCGGCGTCGATCGGGATCGCGAACCCGATGCCTTCCGATCCGCCGCTCTTCGTGAAGATGAACGTGTTGATGCCGATGACGTCGCCCCGCGCGTTCACGAGGGGTCCGCCCGAGTTTCCCGGGTTGATGGCGGCATCGGTCTGGATCATGTCCTTGTAGATGCCGCCGCCCTCGCCCTGCGCTTTGATCTGGCGGTGCGTCGCGCTCACCACGCCCGCCGTGACCGTCGGCTGCGTGTCGTTGAGCAGGAATCCGAACGGGTTGCCGATCGCGATCACCCACTCGCCGACCATCAGGTCTCCGGCCGTACCGAGCGGCGCCACCGGGAGCTTCTTCCCGTCGATCTTCACGATGGCGAGGTCGTACTGGGGATGGGACCCGACCAGTCGCCCGTCGAAGCGGCGGCCGTCCGACAGGATCACCGTGATCTTCTCGGCGCCGTGCACGACGTGCTCGTTCGTCAGCACGTAGCCGTTGTCCGAGATCACGAAGCCGGAGCCCATGCTCGGGATCTGCTCCCGATAGCGGTACTGCGGGACCATGTCCCGAAAGAAAGGCTCGAAGAAGTCGTCGCGGAACGGGAGCGGCGTCGTCTGGACGAGCCGGGTCTGGACGACGCTCAGCGTCACGACGGCGGGGCCGGCGCGCTCGGCGGCGGCCACGATCGCCGTCCGACGCGTCGCGTCGATCGCGCGCGGATCGGCGGCCGCCGCGAACGCGCTGTCCGCCTCGATCACGGCCGGGGTCTGGTCGCTCCCGGGACCGCCGGAGACGGCGGCGCCGTCCGACGCCGCTTGATCGACCTGCCGGCGAGACGCGAGGAGGAGCGCGGCCAGGAGCAGGAGCCCGAAGAGAACGCCCGCCAGCAGCGTCGAGACCGACCACCCGCGTTGCCGCGTGGTCATCGGCGCCGCTTCACGTGACGACATTCATTCGCTCCTTGGGCACCCATCCCAGACCGGGATAGCGCACCCGCATCAAGTAGAGGCCATGCGCGGGAGCCGGCGGCGCGGCCGCGCGGCGGCTCCTCGCGTCGAGGACGGCCTGGACCGCGTGCGCGCCGTGGCCCGACTCCGCGGCGCGGATCACCGTGGAAACCACGCGACGAACCATAGTGTACAGGAATCGGTCCGCCTCGATGTCGAACCGGAGCGAGCCCCGCGAGCCACGCCACCGCGCGCGCGTCACGCGGCAGCGCGCCGACGTCTCGTCGGCTCCTTGCCGCGAGAACGACGTGAAGTCGTGCTCGCCCAGGAGGGGCCGGACTGCCGCGTTGAGCGACGCGGCGTCGACGCGAAGCGGTCGGGCCCAGGCGCGGCCGCGCTGGAGCGCCGACGGCGGCGACACGACCAGGTATCGGTAGGCACGCCGCATGGCCCGGAACCGGGCGTGGAAGGACGTGGGCGCCTCCGCGGCCTCCACCACGCGGACGTCCGGCGGCAGATGCGCGTTCAACGCGAGGAGGAGCCGGTCGGCGGCGAGACGCGTCGTCATCGTCAGGCTCGCCACCTGGCCCACCGCGTGGCATCCCGCGTCGGTTCGTCCGGCGCCGGCGATTCGGACCGGAGACCCGGATAGGCGTTTGAGCGCGGCCTCCACTTCCCCCTGCACCGTCCGCTCGCGTCGCTGGACCTGCCAACCGGCGAACCCGGCGCCGTCGTACTCGATCGCGAGGCGAAAGGTCGCCACCCGCGGCTCAGCCGACACGAAGGAGCCATGCGGACGCCACCGCGGCACCCGCGATCGCGGCCGCCTCGCGGCCGCCCCACGGGAGCGCCGGTCCGCCGCGGCGCGCGGCGCCGACCGTCACGCCGCGGGCGCTCATCGCGTCGCCGTAGGATTCGCCGACCCGGAGCATGGTGCCGAGGAACGGAAGAAGCCACGCCGCGAGGAATCGGGCGCGCCCGCCGGCACCGCCGCCGGGCCGGATCCCCCGCGCGCGGAGCGCGGCGTGTTGCTGCTCGGCCTCTCGAAGCGCGAGCGGCAGAAAGGCGACCGTCATTCGGCCGCTCTCGAAGAGCAGCGTCGCGACGCGCGGGCGGCGTGGGACGGCGCGGGAGAAGAGCCACCGCGCCGCCCTCGGGAGGAAATACCGCGCGGCCCATCGAGCGAGATAGAGGAGCGAGAGGAGGCGGAGCGCGATCAACCCGGCGGGCGCGAGCGATTCCGCGGGCGGTCGGCCGGAAAGAAGGAGGTGCGCCGCGAAGACGATCGCGGTGAGCAGGAAGAGCGGCGCCTCGCCGCGAAGGTTGCGTCCCTCGACGCGGAGCGCCATACCCAAGAGTGTCGCGGCCGAGAGCCCGAGCCAGAGGGGCGAGCGGGTGAACGAGAGCGCGAGGCCCGCGAGGAGGCATGAAACGAGAAGCGCCGCCGGGTGGATCGGGCGATGCGCGGGAGAGCCTGTGTGTGGATTGCGAGTCCGGGGCGTGCCGGGCACTGTCGGTGCGCTTCCTCCGTGCCTTCGGAGGCGAACCGCTCTTGGGCGGCCCACCTAAAGCATCACGATACCCGGAAGCGAACCGCTTGTCAACGAGGCGTGGCGCCGTCGCCGTCCATGCCGTGCGCCCCGATCGGACGGAACCAGGCGACCGCCGTCAGCACGAGCATGAGCGCCACCGACAGGGCCGTGAGCCAGTCCCCCCATCGCGTGAACAGCGTCGGCTCGAGCCCCGCCTTCACCTCGCCGATCACGACGGCTTCCACGAAGAGCGGGGTTCGCGCCTCGACCCGGCCGTAGGGATCGATCAGCATCGACACGCCCGTGTTTGCCGCGCGCGCGAGGCTGAGCCCCAGTTCCACCGAGCGGAGGGTGGCCAGGTCCGCGTGTTGGATCGGCCCCGCGGTCTTCCCGAACCATTCGTCGTTGGTGATGTTCACGAGGTACTGCGCGCCTTCCAGCGCGAACCGCCTCGTGTGGCCCGGGAAGATCGACTCGAAGCAGATGAGGACGCCGAACGCCGGCCCCGCGTGCGTGAAGACGACGGGCCGCGTGCCCGCCGTCCACTCGGCCTGCCCGAGGTCGAAGCTTCCGAGGAACGGAAAGAGACCTTGGAACGGAATCCGTTCTCCGAATGGGACGAGGTGGATCTTCTCGTACTGGCCCGAGATCGATCCCGATGGGAGCACGAGGCCGGCAGCGTTGTGCGTCAGAAGATTCCCGTTCGGGTCGAGCCGCGCGTCGGGATAGCCGGCCAGGATCGGCACGCCGACCTCCCGCGTGAGGTCGAGGAGGCGCCGCAGCTTGACCGGTTCGAGCCGGACGTAGAACGGGAGGGCGGTCTCGGGCCACAGGATCACCGCCGGCCTGGGGCGCGACGCCGCTGCCTCGCGGGTCAGCCGCTCGAGCCGGCGGAGAACCGAGTCCTGCATCGCCTTGTCCCACTTTTCGTGACTCCCGATGTTCGGCTGAACGATCGCGATCCGCGCGAGCGGCACGACCTTCGCGGCGGCGAGTCGCCCGGAACCCCACCAGACCGGCACGAAGAGGAGCGCGCCGGCGGCGAGGGCGCAGCCGGCGCGGCTCTGCCATCTCCGGGACACGACGGCCGCCGCGACCAGGGCATTCACCGCGACCACCCAGATCGAGAGTCCCGGCGCCCCGATCGCGGACGCCATTTGAATCCAGGCCGGCTCGCGGGCGAGCGCGTACCCGACGTTGGCCCACGGGCAGCCCATCTCGCCCCAGGACTTGAGCCACTCCGCGACGCCCCAGGCGAACGGGGCCGTGACGAGCACCGGCCATCCGAGGCGCCGCCGGATGAACCGGACGAACCATCCGAAGAGCGCCGTGAAGAGTCCGAGATAGAGGCCGAGCGCCAAGAGTCCGGGATAGATGAGCCACGGCAGGGTCATCGCGGTGGCCGGAAGTCGCACGATCCACCAAAACGAGAGCGCGTAGAAGATGATGCCGGTGAGCCACGGCGCCCACCGCACGCCGCGAGGTGCTAAGCGCTCGTCGCGGGGACCCGGCGAATCGATGTGGAGCCGGACGAGCAACGGAACGAGCGCGACGAAGATGAGCGGCCAGAGTCCGGCGGACGGGAAGGAGAGGCTGAGAAGGATCCCGGACGCGGCCGCCGCGAGCGGCCCGCGGAGCGCTTTAATGGAGACGGACCTCGCGGCGCGTCTCGGCGGATTGATAGATCGCATCGATGACGCGCATGAGTTCGACCCCCTCCTCCGGCGTCGTCAGCGGGCGTTCCCCGTGGGTGATGCAGCGAATGAAGTGGTCCAGCTCGGCTTCGTACGATTGCTTGTGCATGCTCTTCGACGGATCGATCGACGGAGTCACGTCGAGCAGGTTCCCGCTCAATTCCTTGAGCACGCGAAACGGCTTGAGATGCGCCGCACCGTGCGTTCCGAAGAGGTTCAAGTAGGGGAAGTTCTTTTCCAGGAGCAGGGCCCACGACACCTCGAGCGTGAGCGAGGCCCCCGACTCCAAGATCAGGAACGCGGCCACGGTGTCCTCCACGTCCTCCCGCGGATCGGAAACGTACTTGGTCGCCGTCGCCGAGACCACCTTCGGATAGCCGAGGAACCAGAGGGCCAGATCCAGCATCTGCACGCCCATGTCGATGAGGACGCCGCCGCCCGCGCTCCGCTTGTTCCGATACCACGAGGCGCGGCGGGTTTCCGTCTTCCGAAGCAGCCAGCCCGTTTTCGCATAGAAGATGGTGCCCAGCTCCCGGCGCTCCATGTAGCCACGGAGCATCTGGACATCGGTCCGGAAGCGAAAGTTCATCGCGTAGAAGAGGACGGTCCCCGCGCGCTTGGCCGCTTCGGCCATCTGCTCCGCTTCCGCGGCGTTTCGCGCCGGCGGCTTCTCGCAGAGGACGTGCTTGCCGTAGCCGAGCGCGGCCAGGGTCATAGGCGCGTGGAGATGATTCGGCGTCGCGATGATGACCGCGTCCACCTCGTCGCCGCGAAGGAGCGACTCATAGTCCGTGGTGACGCGCGGGATTCCAAAGTGCTGGGCGACCAGGCGAGCCCGCTCGCCGTCGTCGTCACAGACGGCCACGACCTCGAGATCGCGGCGCTTCTTCAGCACCGGCAGGTGGCTGACCTGCGCGACGCTTCCCGCCCCGATCACCCCGAGACGCAGGGGACGCTTGGCCACGGCTTCCTCCTCCCGATCACGGCGCGGGATCGATCGATCCGCGCGCTCCTAGGTCGGGCGAGTATAGAAATCGGCGACGCGAAATCAAGGTCAATCGGGCGCCGGCTCGCCGCGCAAGCGCCGGAGCTTCTTCCAGAGGCCCTGGCGCGTGAGTCCGAGCGAGCGTGCCGCGCGCGTGCGATTCCCGCCGTGTCGATCCAGCGCGCTTCGAATCAACTCCGCCTCGTAGGCGAGCGTGCGGCCGCGGAGCGTCTCCGGCCGCTCTCGAAGGAGTCCGTCCGGAGGCGCGCCGATCTCCTCGCCCAGCGCCTCCGCTCCCAGGCGTCCGTCGCGTCCGACCAGATGCGCCGCGCGGGTGAGGGTCGCCTCGAGCTCGCGGACGTTCCCGGGCCAGTCGTGCGCGAGCAGCCGGTCGAGCGCCTCGCGCGAGACCGCGCGCACGTCGAGACCGTCTCGGCGCTTCACGCGCGCGAGGAGGTGCGCCGCCAAGACCGGAATGTCGTCGCGACGCTCCCGAAGGGCCGGCGCGTCGAGCCGCAAGACGTGGAGCCGATAGTAGAGGTCGGACCGGAAGCGTCCGGCGCGGGCTTCGGCGGAGAGATCGCGATGGGTCGCCGCCACGATGCGGACGTCCACGCGCCGCGCGCGGCCGTCCCCCACCCGCCGGACTTCGCCCTCCTGGAGCACCCTGAGGAGCCGGCTCTGCACGGACGCGCTGGCGTCGCCGATCTCGTCGAGGAAGAGCGTCCCCTCGTGGGCCAGCTCGAAGAGGCCCGGGCGGTCGGCGTGCGCGCCGGTGAAGGAACCGCGGGCGTGGCCGAAGAGCTCGCTCTCGACGAGCGAGTCGGCGATCGAGGCGAAGTTGTGCGGGAGAAAAGCGCGGTGCGCACGGGGGGAAAGCGTGTGGATGGCGCGGGCGATCAATTCCTTCCCGGTGCCGGTCTCGCCGCGGATCAGCACGGTCGCGGCGCTCCGCGCGTGCGCGGCGATCCGCTCGCCCAGCGCGAGCAGCACGGCGCTACGTCCGACCAGGCCGAGCCGCTCCGCGTGCGGTCCGAGCCCATCGGGCGCGAGCGACTCGAGCGAGACCTCGTCCCGAAGCGCGATCCGCGCCGGGCGCCCCGTCTCCGTCCCGACCACCCCACCCCCTTCCCCCGCTAGGCGCGGGTCAGCCGCACCTCCCTCGGTCCGGCCTCGATCGACCCGACGCGATGCGCCGCTTGCCCCGCCTGGGCGAGCGCGCGCGCGATCGGATCGGCGTCTTCTTTCTTCACGACGAGCAGCATGCCGAGGCCCATGTTCCAGACGTCGTGGGCCTCCGCTTCGGAGACCTGGCCCGCCTCGCGGAGCACGCGATAGAGGGGGAGCTCGGGCCAGGAGCCGAGGGCGATCGCCGCGCGCGTTCCCTCCGGGAGCACGCGCGCGAGGTTCCCCGGGATTCCACCGCCGGTGATGTGGGCCATGCCGCGCACGTCTCCCGCCGCGCGGGCCGCCTTCACGGCGGGTCCGTAGTACGGGTGCGGCGCCAGGAGCAGGTCGGCGACCGTGCCCTCCAACCCGGGAACCGGATCGAAGATCTCGAGCCCGAGCGCGTCGAAGAGAATCTTTCGGGCGAGCGAGTAGCCGTTCGTGTGGAGCCCCACCGCGGGAAGTCCGAGGATCTGGTCCCCGGGCGCGATCGCGGCACCCGTCACGGGGTCCCGCTCGGGCACGATCCCGACGATGGCTCCCGCCAGATCGTAGTCGCCCGCGGCGTAGAGCCCGGGCATCTCCGCGGTCTCGCCGCCGATCAGGGCGCACCCCACCTCGAGGCAGCCGCGCGCCAGACCGGCGACCAATTGCTCCACGCGAGCGGGATCGAGCGATCCCATCGCGACGTAGTCCAGGAAGAAGAGCGGCGTGGCGCCGTGGACGAGGATGTCGTTCGCCGAGTGCCGGACGAGATCGGCGCCGACCGTGTCGTGTCGGTCCGCGAGGATCGCGACCTTGAGCTTGGTGCCAACGCCGTCGATGCTCGAGAGGAGGATCTGGCCGGGCGCGCCGGGGACTCGAAACGCTCCGGCGAAGAGCCCCACGTCCCCGACGACGCCGGGCCCGAACGTGGAACGGCAGAGCGCCTTGATCCGGGCGACCGCCTCCTCTCCCTTCTTGATGCTGACGCCCGCCTCTTCGTAGCGGCTCACGTCGTCCGCGCCTCCTCGAAGGATTCCGCCTCGGGCGCCGTCTGGGACGTCGGCAGGGCGCCCACGGCGTGCAATTCGACCAGGGCCGCGACGATCTCCTCGTCGAACTGCGTGCCCGCGTGCCGCGTGAGTTCGCTCAGCGCGCGCGCGACCGGCAGGCCGCGCCGGTAGGGACGGTCCGACGTCATCGCGTCGAACGCGTCGCACGCGTGGATGATCCGCGCCCCCAGCGGCACGTCCGCCTCCGTCAATCCCGGCGGATAGCCCGATCCGTCCGGCCGCCAGTGGTGCGTCCGCACCATCGCCGCGGCGTCGCGGAGGGAGCGGATCTGCCCGACGATCCGCGCGCCGGCTTCGGGATGCCGCATCATCAGCCGGCGCTCCTCGTCGTCGAGGCCGCCGGGCTTTCGGATCACGTCGGGGCGCTGCGCGATCTTTCCGATGTCGTGGACGAGCGCCGCGTAGTGGATCATCTCCACTTCCGACTCGGGGAGTGCCAGGTGCCGCGCCACGCGCACCGAGTAGTCCGCGACGCGAACCGAGTGCTCGTGCGTGTAGGGATCGACGGCGTCGAGCGCGACGCTCAAGGCGCGGACGAACGAAACGAGGTCCTCCCGGAGATCGGCATAGAGCCGAAGCGCGTAGCGCGCGAGGAAGAGCGGCACGACGAGGAGCAGCACGCCCGGGATGCCGGCCACGACCCGCACCTGCGCGAAGAGCAACCCGAACCCGATGGCGAGGAGATGCTGGGGCAGGCCGTCCCGGAACTGCTGGCGCCAGATCGTCCGCGCCGGCTCGCGCGTGCGGGCCCCGAGGACGAGGCTCACCCACCCCGTGTTGAGCGCGAAGTAGAGCGCCCCCGCCACCAGAATCGGACCGAAGTCCGCGACGCGCGGCGCGCCCAAGGCGCCCCCGGCGGCCAGGTAGGCCGAGCCCGCGAGGATCGTCGTCGACGCGTAGAGCCCCGCGTTCAGCAGCGCCGCGCCGGGCCGTTGGCGAAGCAGGACGAGCTGCGCGGGAATCGTGCTCAGCAGGTCGAGCGCCCCCGCGATCCACGGCCCGAAGAGGAGGATGGCGGCGACGTCGAGCACGGAGGCGATCGTGACCGTTCCGCCCTTCGGAAGCGGCACCGGCAGCGCCTCGGCGACCAGGAGCAGGACGAACCAGATGCCGATTCCCCACGGATCCACGGTTCCCTGCTTCACCTCGGGGGAGCCGAAGAGCGCCAAGAGCACGGGGAGCGCGGCCAGGAAGGAAGGAACGAGATACCAGGCCAGCCGGGAGGCGATGGCGCCCGGCCGAGGCGGTGTCGACGATGGGAGGCGACGCGTCGTCAATTTGTGCATGGGCTCTCTCCGAGCGCGATCCGTATCGTGCCCGGAGCGGCGGTGCTTCGGCAACCAGTGTGCCATCCGGCGGCGGCGGGCGAAAGCGCTAAGCGACGATCGCGCATCGCGTGATCGATCGCGGCGTCGTCGGAGCGATCGGCGGACGGCGTCGGCGGTTCGACGCCGACGAATCCGAAGGCGGGTTGGGTCAACGGAGGAGACGGGCGGTGTTGTCGAGCGTGACGTGGGACATGGAGAGGATCGCATCGGCCCGGCGGAGGATCTCGGTCCGCTTCAGATTCAAGAGCCCGCCCACGCTGAACTCCTCCACGGCGAAGGATGCCAGCACGCACCCGTAGATCGCGGCGCGCCGGAGGTTCATGTCGGTGACGCGGCCCATGCGGGCGAGCGCGCCCATGAATCCGCCCGCGAACGTGTCCCCCGCCCCCGTCGGATCGACCACCGTCTCGACCGGGAAGGCGGGACACGCGAAGTAGACGTCCTTCCCCTGGAGGAACGCCCCGTGCTCCCCCATCTTCACCACGACGGTCTCCGGGCCCATCGTGAGGATGGCGCGCGCCGCCTTGTGCGTCACGGCCTCGCCCGTGAGTTGTCGGGCCTCTTCCTCGTTGATGAGGAGGATTCGAACCCGGGCCAGGGTCTTGAGGAGCTCGTCCCGCTTCGTGTCGATCCAATAGTTCATGGTGTCCGCGAGAATCAGGTGGGGGCGCTCGAGCTGGTCCAACACCTGGCGCTGCAGCACGGGATCGATGTTCGCGAGGAAGATGTGCCGGAGCGCGCGCGTCGAGGCGGAGAGCTCCGGGCGAAACGATTCGAACACGTTGAGCTCGGTCCGGATGGTCTTTCGGGTGTTCATGTCGCGGCTGTAGACCCCCTCCCACCGAAACGTCCGGCCGTCCCGAACCTCGATCCCCTCCAGGTCGAGTTCCTCGTGCTCGAGCGCGGCGCGCGCCGACTTCGGGAAGTCGGTGCCCACGACCGCCACGATCCGAACGGGCAGGAAGTGCCGCGCCGCGAGCGAGAAGTAGGCGGCGGAGCCGCCCAGCACCTCCTCCACCCGTCCCGCCGGCGTCTCGATCGTGTCGAGTCCCAGCGAGCCGACCACCGCGATCGCCATCGTCACATCGCCTCCGGCGCGCTCACGCCCAAGAGCCCGAGACCCCGCTTCACCACGGCGCCGGTGGCGCGGGTCAGGAGGAGCCGCGCCGCCGTTCGCTCGGCGTCGGAGGTCACGACCCGATGGTGGTGATAAAACGCATGAAATTTAGCCGCCAACTCTTTGAGATAAATTGGGATCCGATGAGGCTCCCTGGACTTCGCGGCGCCCGCTACGAGGGACGGAAACGACGCCAGCGCTCGAAGCAGCGCTTCGGTCTCGGGCTCGGCGAGGGCATCGAGTCGCGTCGTGGCGGGATCGGGATCCGGGACGCCTTGCGCGCGCGCGTACTCGAGCACGTGGATGATCCGCGCGTGCGCGTACTGGACGTAGTAGACCGGGTTCTCTTCGGAGCGCTTGACGGCCAGCTCCAGATCGAAGTCGAGCGGGCTCTCGGCGCGCCGCATCAGGAAGAAGAAGCGGGCCGCGTCGACCCCCACTTCCTCGATCAAGTCCTCCATCGTGACGAACTCTCCGGATCGCTTGGACATCTTGACGACCTCCCCGCCGCGGAGGAGCTTCACCCACTGGAGGATGATCACCTCGAAACGATCGGGATCGTGGCCGAGGGCCTGGAGGACGCCCTTCATCCGGACGATGTGCCCGTGATGGTCGGGGCCCCAGAGATCGATCAGGCGGTCGTAGCCGCGCGCGAACTTGTCCTCGTGATAGGCGGTGTCGGGAAGGTAATACGTCGGAAGCCCGTTCGAGCGGACCATGACCCGGTCCTCCTGGTCGCCGAATCTCGACGCGCGAAACCATCGCGCCCCTTCCCGGTCCTCGATCAATCCTGCGTCATCCAGGCGCTCGAGCATTCGCGCCACGTGCCCCTCGTCGTGGAGCGTGTGCTCCCGGAACCACCGCTTCATCCGGACTCCGAACCCCTCGAGTTGCGAGCGCTGGCGCTCCACCATGAGGTCGATCGCGCGTCGGCCGAACGCGAGGCGCTGGTCCCGTTCCGGGAGCGAGAGCCATTCGGTTCCTTCCGTGGCGCCGACACCCGCCGCGATCTCGCCGACGTACCCGCCCGAATACCCTTCCTCGGGGATCGGCGGGGCGGGAAGACCGTGCAGCTCGCAGAACCGGCTCCGGACGGACGCGCCGAAGAGTTCGGCTTGGAGCCCCCAGTCGTTCACGTAGAACTCCCCGTCCGCCGCATAGCCGGCCGCATTCAAGATGCGGATCAAGGCGTCGCCGAACGACGCGGCGCGGGCGCTCACGATGTTGAGGGGCCCGGTCGGGTTCGCGCTGACGTACTCGATCAGGATCCGCTCGCCCGCGCCCGCCGCGGACGCGCCGTACTCGTCGGGATCGTCGAGAATGCGGCGCACGGTTTCGCGGAGCCATCCGGAGGAGAGCCGGAAGTTGATGAACCCGGGGCCCGCGAGCTCGACGGCCCCGAGCACGCCGGGGTCGACCTCGAGGGCCGCGACGATCGCGTTCGCCACGTCGCGCGGGGGCCGCCGGGCCGACTTGGCGAGGGAGAGGGCGATGGCCGAAGCCCAGTCGCCGTGCTCTGGCTCGCGCGGCGGTTCGACGTCGGCGCGTTGTCCCTCGGAGAGCGTGAAGCCGGCGCGCTCGATCGCCGCCGTCAGGCGCTCGGTCAGGTAGGCCTCAATCGGCCACGAGTTCGCGACCGGCATCGCCCCACAACTTGTCGAGGAGGTAGTACTCGCGCGCGCGGGCATGGAAGACGTGGACGACCACGTCGACGTAGTCGAGGAGGATCCAACGGCGGGCCTCGTACCCCTCCGTGTGCCACGGGCGCTGCCCTTCGCCCCGGAGACCGTCCTCCACGGCGTCGGCGATCGCCTTCACCTGCACCTCGGAGTGCCCCGTCGCCAGCACGAAGAAGTCGCAGACACCGTCGAGCTTTCGAAGGTCGAGGATCATCACGTCCTCGGCGCGCTTCGTCAGGGTCAGCCGAGCGGCGAGTCGCGCGAGGCTCTGCGCCTTCTCCTGGCTCTTGGGCTCGGCCTTCACCGACGCCGCGTCACCGCGTACCGCACGGCGTCTTGGAGGGCGTCCCGCGCCTCGGAATCGCGTACGTGGGAGAGCTCCGCCTCGGCCCGGCGCGCGAGCTCCGCCGAGCGGGCCTCGCTGTAGGAGACGCCGCCGTATTCCGTGACGAACCGAACGACATCGCCCCAATGGCCGTTTCGAAACTCCCGGTTTCGAATCATCTCCCGCATCTCGCGGCGCGGCCCCTCGGGCGCGTTCTGGAGCGCGGTGATCAGCGGCAGGGTGATCTTCCCGCCGTCCAGATCGCTCCCCTTCGCCTTGCCGATCACGGTCTCGGCGCCGAGGTAGTCGAAGATGTCGTCGGTGATCTGAAACGCGAGCCCCACGGCGTGTCCATAGCGGAACATCGCCTGCCGCGCCGCGTCGTCGGCGCCGCCGCTCAGGGCGCCCAGCTCGCAGCCGGCCGACATGAGGCAGGCCGTCTTCTCCTCGATCACGCGCAGATACTCCTCCTCCGTCAGGTCGAGGCGGTTCTTCTGCTCGATCTGGCGAAGCTCGCCCTGGCTCATGCGGTGGGTCGCGTCGGCGAGAAGATCCATCGCGTCGTACATTCGGTTTCGGACGAGGATCGAGAACGCCTTCGAGTAGAGATAGTCGCCCATCAGAATGGCGACGTCGTTGTTCCAGGCGCTGTTGACGGTGGGCAGGCCCCGGCGAACGAGGCTCTTGTCGACCGAGTCGTCGTGGATCAGGGTCGCGGTGTGGATCAGCTCCACGACCACCGCGCCCAGAACGGCCTCGTCGGAGACGCGGCCGAATCCCTTGGCGGCGAGGAGGAGGATCGTCGGGCGGAAGCGCTTTCCGAATGCCCGATGCAGGTGGGCGCCGACCGCGCCCACGAGGTGGACGTCGCAGAGAAACGCCTCGTCGAGGCGCTGCTCGAACCGTTCGAACGCCTCTGCGATCGGCTCCCGGAGCGAGCCCAGGGTCGGCTCGTCGGGGCTCCTCCGCGCTACGCCCTGCTCGGGTACGGTCAATTGGCTCCTAACGCTTGGGGGCTCATCAATTACAGGCCCGAGAGTCTAGGGTCAGGGACCCGGCGTGTCAATCGAGAAGGCCTCACGCATTCGCGCGAGAAGCTTTCCCCGATCATTGAGCGACGGCTCCTCCAGCACGTCTTCGAGCAGACGCTCGAGGACCTTGCCCACCTCGGGACCCGGCGGAAGCTTGAGCGTCCGCATCACGTCGGCGCCGTCCACCTTCAGATCGCGAACCGAGAGCGCCTCCTCCGCTTCCAGCACGTGGTTGATCCGATCGGTCAGCTCCCCGAGATAATGCGGGAAGCCCGTCTTCGTTCCGTTCCCCACGTTGTCGGCGATCCGAAGGTCGAACAGGTCCGCGACGTTTTCCGCGCCCACGGTCCGGACGAACCGCCGCACGGTCGCGTCGGTCCACTCGGGCCGGTAGTCGAACATGTGCTGCCGGACCAGATGCACGACGCGCTGCGTCATCTCGCGGCTGAACCGAAGCCGCGTCATGGCTTCCTCGGCGAGGCGCGCGCTCTCGAACTGGTGGTTGTAGAATGTCGCCTCGCCGTTCTCCTTCTCCGCACGCGTCATCGGCTTGCCCACGTCGTGAAAGAGCGCGGCCAGACGCACCACCGGCTTCTCGGCCGGCGCGGCGTCGGTCACGTGGAGCGTATGAAAGTAGACGTCGTACGCGTGGTAGCGATTCTGCGGCACGGCGACGCAACCCCCCAGTTCGGGCAGGATCAGCGGGAGGAGGCCCGAGCGGCGCAGGGCCTCGAATCCGCGGGACGGCTTCGCCGCCTTGAGCATCTTCATCAGCTCGTCCCGAAGACGCTCGGCCGCCACGCGCGCCACCTGGTCCCTCGATTCGAAGAGCGCCTCGAACGTCGCCGGCTCGATCTCGAATTCGAGCGTCGCCGCGAAACGCGCCGCCCGGACCGGACGGAGCCCGTCCTCCTGAAAGCGGGTCCGGGGATCGCCCACCGCGCGAAGGAGGCGTGCCTCGATGTCCGCGCGGCCGCCGAACGGATCGACCTCCCGGCCGGCGATCGGGTCCCACGCCATCGCGTTCACCGTGAAGTCGCGCCTCGCGAGATCCGCGCCGAGATCGTCCGTGAACGTGACGCGGTCCGGGCGGCGCGCGTCGCTGTATCCCTCCTCCGTGCGGAACGTCGTCACCTCGCACGGGCCGCTCCCGAGGACGACCGTGACCGTTCCGTGCTTGAGGCCGGTCGGGACCGCGCCCGGAAAGAGGCGGAGCACTTCGTCGGGGCGGGCGCTCGTGCCGACGTCCCAGTCGGTGACCGATTCCCCGCGCGCGAGATCCCGCACGCAACCGCCGACGAGATAGGCCTGCCGTCCGGCGCCGCGGAGCGTCGTGAGGAGGGAGCGAACCGGCGGCGGAACTCGCCTGGAGTCGAGCGTCACGTGCGGCGCGTTCATCCGTCGATGGTACCAGAGGCGGCGGACCGCGGGCGAGGCGCGGAGCCGCGGGCCGTTCGCGATTGCGGGCCGCCGGGCGCGCGCGTAGGCTCGACGCGTGCGCCTTGCCTGCCGAATTTCACGCCGCTCCGCCTTCGCCGCCGCGATGATGGTCGCGGTCGCGACGGCGGCCTTCTCCCAAGCCGCGGCCGCCGAACCGTTTCTCCTGCCGCTGGATCGCGAAGGCGCGTGGACCGCGACCGACCGCCAGATCCATTTCGGCGGATCTCTCGCGATCGCCGCCTCGCTGCGCGTGGAGGGCCGAACGCGATCGGAGGCCTTCGCCCTGACCGTGGGGGTCGGGATCGCGAAAGAGGTTTACGACGCGACGTTCAAGCCCCGCCGGCTGGGGCGCGGCGCGAGTCGGAAGGACCTGATCGCGGATCTGGCGGGCGCCGCCGCCGGGATCCTCCTCCTCGCTGCCCTCGACCGCTGAGGCGCGGAGCGGGCCTCACGCCGCGAGGCGGCTCCGCTCGATCGGCACGGTGACCGTGAACCGCGCGCCCATGCGGGGTCCGTTCTCGGCGACGATCCGCCCGCCGTGGTTTTGGATGATGCGGTAGCAGGTCGAGAGCCCGAAGCCGTGTCCCTCGGGCTTCGTCGTGAACGAAGGTTCGAAGATCCGCCGGATGTCGTCGGGCGGGATTCCGGGCCCGGTATCCTCCACGCAGAGTTCCACCTCGTCGCCCCGGAGGCGACTCCGGACCAGGATTCGCGGGTCCCCCTTGCCCTGCGCGTTCATCGCGTCCGCCGCGTTGCTGAAGAGATTCAAGAGCACCTGCTGGAACTGACCCGGGTCGAGGCTCACCTCCGGAACGTCGGATCCGAGATCGAGGTCGAAGGAGACCCGCTCGTACTTGTTCTGCGGCACCACGAACTCGACGGTCCGGCGCACGAGGTCGTTCAGCCGCGTCGGCTGCTTCCGCACGCCCTTGTGCGAGAAGTCGAGGAGCCCCTTCACCAGCACGCCCATGTTTCGTGCCTGTTCGTCGATGATCCGGACGCTCTCCTCGATCTTCTCGATGGACAGCTTCCCGACGCCCATGAGAAGGAGTTGGGATCGCCCCGAAATCGCCGCGAGGTAGTTGTTCAGCTCGTGCGCGACCTCAGCCGCCATCTCGCCCTTCGCCGCCAAGCGCTCGGTCGAGATGATCTCGTCCTTCGCCTTCTCGAGCGCGATGTACTTCGCCCCCGCCTCCTTGATCAGGAGGAGCGGGACGAAGAAGAAGATGAGGCCGAAGAACCCGATCGCGAGGTAGGAGACCACGATCAAGGGCGAGAGGAAGAAGAGCGCCGCCGAGCCTAGGAGCGAGTTGTTGTACAGGTACTCCTCGCGCCAGGTCGCGACGAGCCTCCGCGCCGAGGACAGCGCCACGGCTCCGGAGACGAGGAGCGTGTTCACGATGAAGTAGACGAAGATCGCCGCCGTCCACGGCAGGATGAGCGTGATGCCGTTCACGGCACGGAGGCCGCCCGCCGAGACGAGCGGCGCGCCGCCGAGCCCTTCGTAGACGAGCCCCGCGGCGGTCAGCGCGATCACGTTCTGTCCCGCGTTGAAGATCGCCTTGTACCAGATGCGCCTCGAGAAGAAGACGTTCGCCAGCGCGAAGGCCACGGCGACGATCCAGATCGACGGCTTGAATCCGAGGAGGATGAGCAGGCTGATGTCGACGGTGGACGCCATGCTCTCCATGGCCTTGCCCGTGATCGTGGAGAGCCAGAGGCTCTCGGCCAGGAGGCTCACGAGAATCCACGCGCCGACCTGCATCCATCCGACTCCCTGGAGCGACGGGAACGCGAACGCGAGAAGCGTCCCGCCGAGCGCCGTGACGAACGCGATGTACGCGGCGAGGGCGGCGCTCATGGGCGCCTTCCCGGCGAAGCGCCGGCCAGCGGGCCGTAGAGATCGACCCGACGATCGGCGAAGAGGTCGTTTCGCGCCGTGACGCGCTTGTCCCGCGCGAGCGCCGGATCGATCTCCGCGGTGCGCACGCACTCCTCGGTCGCGTCGGCCTGGGCCAGCCGCTCGCCGCGCGGCGAGACGATCTGGCTCCTCCCCGCGAACGCCAGCTCCATTCCGTCGGCGCGCTCCGTGCCCGTGCGGCTGGAGGTGACCGAGAAGACCCGGTTCTCGAGCGAGCGCGTGATCATCGCGTCCTGGCAGTACGGGTGAACGAGATTGGACGGATGCGCGATCAGGTCCGCGCCTTCGAGCGCGAGGAGACGCGCCATCTCGGGAAAGCGCCAGTCGAAGCAGATCATGAGCCCGACCCGGACTCCGGCGACCGCCGCCATGCGAGGACTCGGTCCCGCGCGGTCGAAGACGAGCGTCTCGGTGTCGAAGAGGTGCGCCTTCCGGTAGCACACGGTCGTGCCGTCGGGAGCGAGGAGGACGGCGCTGTTGAAGATCTGTTCGCCAACCTTCTCGGCGATCCCGAAGGCGATCGCGCGTCCGGCCTCGCGCGCGGCGCGCCCGAGCCTCGCGCACGTGGGTCCCGTCGGAACCGGCTCGGCGACGTCGGCCAGCTCCCCGCGTTTCGTGTAGAGATATCCGGTGGTGGCGAGTTCCGGACAGACGAGGAGGTCGGCGTCGGTCGATCGGAGCGCCTGCTCCATCCGAGCGGCGTTTTCGTCGGGGCGTCCCCGAGCGGGGGCAAATTGATAGAAGCCTGCGATCACGGGAGTCGTGACGCTTCCACACTAAGTCGAAGGGATACGCGACCTTCCGTGGTCACCGGCCGACCCTAGCAGCGGGCGCGGCGGAAGGTCAACGGGATTTGCCGGCCGTGCGAGCGGGAGTCCTCGGAAAACCTAACGGGATCGGCCGGGCCCCGCGCGCTCGAGAAACTCGCGGGGATCGAGCGGCTCCTCCCGGATCCCCTTCGGGGCGCTCGACACGAGGTCGGCGGGGCGTGCCTTCTTGTCGAACCTCCATTCCCGAAACTCGACGAGCACGGTGTCCACGTCGGACGCGAGCGAGACGAACCGCGGCAGCCCCGAACCCGACTCGCGCGACACCCAGACCGAGACCTTGCCCTCTTTCTCGCCGAGCGCAGCGGCGCCGAGTCGGTACCCCTCGCGCGGCGTTCCCCGAACGTCGCGGCGTTCGGCGGCCGGCGAGAGCTTCGAGGTGATCTCCTGCTCGGGCTCCTCGATCAGCCGTCGGAGCCGGGCGGGCGCGCGTCCATAGGCGCCCCGGTAGAGCACCTCCTCCTGGGGGCTATAGAGGAGGAACGCATCCTTCGCGCGGTCGATCACGACGTCCTGGCCCCCCTTCTCGGACGAGCGATAGCGAAGCCCACGTCCGGGAAGGAACCACATCCGCCCGCGTTCCCGCGTGGGCGGCCCGCCAAAGGGATCGCTTCGCTCGATCGTGACGCGCGCGCTCGCCTGCGGCGAGGCCAGCACCCGGCGGATCATCGCGGCGACGGCGACGGCCTCATCGCGCGGCGCGGCGTCCGCGCCGAGCAGGGCGGCCGCGCTCCCGAGTGCGAGCGCCCATCGGAACCGGCGGCCGCCCGGAACGCGATTCCGGCCCGTCATGGCTCCACCCCCGTCTCGCCGACCCCGAGGAATCGCCGCAGGAGATCGCGGCTTCGCGGATCGTCCAGCGTCATGACCTCCCACTCCGGATCGGCCGCCGGCGAGTGGCGAAGACGCCCCGGCGTCGTCCGCGCGTATTCCGCGACGGCGAGGCGAAGGAGCGACGGCCCATGCTCCCATTCGATCCAACGAGGCAGACGGCCGCCACGGTAGGAGCGGGTGGGACCGTAGCGGACGATGATGAGCGTTCCCTCGCCGCCGGCGCGTCCGATGCGCAGGCGCTTCGGATCGCCCTTCGGGTCCAGGTCGAGCGAGTACGGATGCGTCCCGCGGTCGGAATCGATCGTTCCGGAGAGACGATATCCCTTCTCGACGGATTCCACGGAGGTCCGCTCGAGCGCGCCGTGGATCCAGGCGCTGCTGAAATCCCACGGACGCGTGAGAAATCGGAGCCCGCGCGCCCCGAGGCCCTCGTTCCGCGGCAAGAGGCCCGCCATGCCGAGATCCATCGGGCGGAGGGCGACGTAGACCGACTCGCCGAGGAGCGTCGCGTCGAGGGCGCGGACCGGACCCGCGAACCCGACGACGACGACGCTCTCTGCCGAGGATGCCCAACGGAGATCGAGCGTGCCCTGCCGCTTCGTGCCGCGCCGCGCCGAGAGGGCGCCCGCTCCCCGGGACGCGGGCTCTCCACGCGCGTACGTGTCGAGGAAACGCGCGCGCGCGTCGGCGCCCGACGCCGCCGGTGGGACCCGCGCGCACCCCACCGCGAGCAACAACGCGGCGCAGAGCCCTTGCGCGAGGCCACGGCCCGCGGCGAAGATGGACCGACCATGAGTCCCGACCCGAATTCGAGGGAAACCGCCGCGATCTTCTGGCGGCCCCGCCCAGGAACTCTGCCCGACGGGGCGTGGTTCGGCGTGACGACGCGTTTCGGCGGCGTGAGCGCCGGACCCTACGCCACGCTGAATCTCGGCCTCAGCGTCGGCGATCAGCGGGAGTCGGTCCTCGAGAACCGAAGGCGCATGAGGGCGGAAGCGAGCGTGCCCGAAGACGGACCCCGCATGCCGCGCCAGGTCCACGGCGTCGCGCTCATCACGCCCGCCGAGGCGGGCGCCGAGGCGGACGGGGTTCTCGTTCGCGCCGGCGATCCGTGGGTGGGGGTCACCGTCGCGGATTGCGCCCCGATCGCGGTCGTCGCGGCGGACGCGAGCCGGGGCGCCCTGCTCCACAGCGGCTGGCGCGGATCGCGCGACGGAATCGCCGTCCGGGCGGTCGAGCGCCTGGGGCGGGACGGCGTCCCGGCAGCGGCGCTCTCGATTTCGATCGGTCCGTGCATCCATTCGTGTTGTTACCCCGTGGGTCCCGATGTCGCGAGGGCCGTGCCCGCCCCGTGCCTCGTCCCGCATCCGAGCGGCCGCTTCGCGCTCGATTTGCCGGGACTCATCGTCCGTTCGCTGATCGGCGCCGGCGTCGACCCGGCGCGGATCGACGTGGCGCCCGAATGCACGTCCTGCCTTCGCGATCGATTTTACTCGCATCGCCGAGACGCGGGAATCACAGGGCGCCACTGGGCCCTGCTCCGCCTAACCCCCGCGCGCCGCTGAGGGTCCGCTCGACGCGAAGAAGCGCCCTGCGCCCGAGCCAACCCAAGAAGAGTCCGAGCGCGGCACCCGCGATCACGTCGGAGGGCCAGTGGTCCCCCACGTAGACCCGCGAAAAGGAAACGGCGGCCGCCAGAACGAAGGCGGCGACGCGAAGCGGCGGAAAGACCGCGCCCACGACGGGCGCCGCCGCGAAGAAGTTCGTGGCGTGAACCGACGGAAACGAGTAGGAGCGACGCACGCCGAAGAGCGGCTTCGAGTCCGCGACCACGACCGAAGGGCGCGCCCGCTTGAAGATCGGCTTCAGGACCTTGGCGCTCGTCTGATCGGAGACCGCGATCGTGGCCGCGAGGACCAAGAGGCCGACGATGCCGCGCGACCGCCGGGCCAGAAATGCAATGCCGACGGCGGCGAGGAGCGGAATCTTGAGGGCGCCCGGGCTCGTGAGGAAGTACATGACCGGATCGAGCGCCGGGTGGTGGAGTCCCAGGTGGATCGCCCGGAACACCGCCAAATCCCATGCGAACATGCAGGGGTCGGTTAGAAATCCGCGCCGAACGTCACGAAGTGCTGTGGCTCGCCGAGCCCGCCGTCGATCCGATGCTCCCGCCCGAAGTCATAGCGAAGGATGAAGTAGCCAAGGTTGACGCGGGCCCCCGCTCCGAACGCGAGATGCAAATCCACCGTCCGAAGGCCGCCCACGCCGGTGAAGAATTTCGGCGGGCTACCCTGCTCCCAGGTGGTCGTGCCGTCCAGGAAGAGAACCCCGTTGATGCCGCCCAGGTTGAGGCCGAGCGGCCAGCCGAGGCGAAGCTGCTCGATCAGCGGGAACCGGAATTCGAGGTTCCCGAGGAGCACGCGCGTCCCGACCAGGTCGCCGTAGTCGATCCCGCGATAGGTGAACGCGCCGCCGAATCGGAAGAGCCTTGGGTCGCGCCCCACGGACGCGCCCGCGATGAATCGCTGGGCCAGCGAATACCGGTGCCGGATGTTCGTGTAGCGCCGCCAATCCATGATGCCCGTCGTGTAGTGGACGTCACCGAAGGCGTGCTCGATGTTGTAGCGCGAGCGGCCTCCGTTGATGGGCCCGGTCGAGCCGTAGAGCGCGTTGTCGGCCACGAGACCGACGTTCGGCGCCACGTAGAAGGCGCTTCCGTTGTCCGACACCTCGGAGATCGTCCCCAGATCGTAATTGAACCGGAGCACGCGCTCGCTCAAGACCGCCGATTCGACGCCGTACTCGAATCGGCGGAAGCGGTTGAACGGGCGCGACATGAAAAACGCGCCGCCCCGGTAGATCTGGCTCTCCACGTCGTCCGAGTTCGGAGAGGCGAAGAGGAGCAGGTCGTTCCGGTATTGGAAGACCGCGAAACCGTAGTTCGTGCGGTGGGAGAGATTGGTGTACGCGAGGTAGATGTCCGAGTCGGATAGGTTTCCGAACAGATTCAACACGGCCAGGATGTTGTGGTTGCCGAGCACATCGCTGAACGAAACCGCGCTCGAGCCGGCGAATCCGACGTTCGAGGCGAAGAGCGCGCCGCCGCTGATGTAGTCGCGGGAGAACTTCGCCTTGTAGGGCAGGCGGACGAACGACGTGCTGTCGGCCAGCGGCTCCCGGTAGACCTGCTGCACGTAGAGGGCCAGGGTCGTATCGACGACGGTCGACGATCGAGCCGCTCCGGAGTCCGGCGGCGCCGTCGAAGGGGAGCCGCCGTCCGGGTCCGTCCCGCCATTCAGCCCTTCGGACGTGCCCGCCGCCGCTTCGACGCTCGTGCCGAGCGGTCCGAGCGAGCCGACTCGCCCGGCGGAGCCGCGCTCCGCGAGCATCGCGGGCGACGATTCGATGAATCTCCGCGGATCCCGGACGGAAAAGATGTCCCACCCACCGCGTGAGAACGCCGTGAAGAGAAGTCGCTTCCCATCCGCCGAGAGCGAGATGCTGGGCGCGTTCGCCACCAAGCCCGAGACCCCCGTCAGCAGATTGGAAAGCCGGTACGACTCACCGGTCGCGAGATCCTGCCGGTAGATGTTCGGAATCCCGCTTCGGTCGGAGACGTAGACGATCGACCCGCCGCCCGGCACCCATTGCGCGGAGGAGTTGCTCCCCTCCTGATTCGGAAGCACCTGGACCGAGTCCGCCGCGATGTCGTAGAGCGCGATCCGCGCCTTGCCGAAGATCAGGCGCGATCGGTCGGTCCCGTCTCCCTGGTCGGTGGAGAATGCGATTCGGCGGCCGTCCGGGGACCACGCCGGGTCACGGATCGAGTATTCGCCGCCGAGGAGGAGTTGGACGTCCTTCCCTTCCACGGTCGACGAATAGAGATACGACAATCCGTTCTTGATTCCGACGAAGGCGATCCGCCGGCCGTCCGGCGACCACGTCGGGGAGTAGATCGCGTCCAGCCCGTAGCGCAGCTTCTTCCGAACCTTGCCGGACGGAATGTCGACGAGGTAGATCGCGTCCTCGCCCCCTGCCTTCGCGGGAAGCGCGATCTGCTTCTCGTTGGGCGCCCAGGCGATCGACGTGTTGAAGAATCGCAGCGTCTCGAACGTGCCGGTGCGCTCCCCCGAGACCAGCTTCTCGAAAACCTTTCCGTCCAGCGCGGAAGCGAGGTAGACGTCGTTGTACATGCTGCGATCGGAGATGTAGACCATCTGCGTCCCCGACGGCGCCACCGAAACGGCCACGTTGAAGTTCGAGAGGTCCCGTTCCGCGTCGGTGATGCGCGTCGCAATCACGTCCGGCTTGTCGAAGTCGGCGATCTGGGGGAGGTATTCCTTGCGGACCGCCTCCTGCCACTTCTTCGAGAGGACTTCCACGGTGAGCCCCGTGGCGGACTCGAGTGCCCGATCCACTCCTCCGAGCCGGCGCGTCTTCTTGAGGATCTCTCCGACCTTCGCGATGCCGTAGGTGTCCGCGATGAATTGGAAGATGGACTGCCCGAAGCGGTAGACCCGAAGGTCGCCGACGTAGCCGAGGATCCGGATCGGGATGAGGTATCCCTCGAGCGACGCGTCGCGGAGCCACATCTGCGTGTTCGTGTCGATCTCGCCGACCGAGAGGTATTCCGCCATCCCCTCCATGAACCAGAGGGGCGGCGTGCTCCCGAACGGGTTCGCCATGAGCCCCGACTTGTCGCCGAACAGGATGTCGACCTGGAACGCGTGCACCATCTCATGCGTGAGGACGTGGTCCAGCTCCGCGAAATCGCCGGTGAACGGGAGAAACACGCGGCGCTTCAGGAATTCCGTGACGCCGCCGGTGCCGAGGCTGATCAGCTCCGGCGTGATGTTGGTCTGTTCGAAGTCGGAGTGGGACGCGTAGAGGACGAGCGGCACGCGCGACCGGATCTGGTGGTCGAGCACGCGCGACAGGCGCTGGTAGGCGCGCTCCGCCATCAGCGCCGCCTGCTGCACGGCCAGCTCGGTGCCTTCGTAGTGATAGACGTCGAAGTGCTCCGTGCGGAGCACCTTCCATTTGAACTGCTTGTATTGAACCTTGTTCTGTCCGAAGAACTGGGCGCCGGCGGGATTCGGGGCGGCGAGGAACGCGAGTTGGAGGAGGGCCAGCAGGGCGGCCGCACGCGCGACGCCGGACCACGGGTGTGCGCGGCGATCGGAGCGCGCTGGATGCGATGTCATGGTTCCACGTTCCCCTTGTCGGTTCCGGCCAGCGCCATCGCTCGCGCTTCGCTCAATGCCGCGTCCACGCGGTCGGCGGGGATCGCGCCCTGCGCCGACTCCGGACGGCCGCCCCCCTTGGCGCCGTGCGTGCGGTTCAGGGCGGCGAGAATGCCTCCCACGGATATTGTACCCTTCGGGGCCGAAAAGTGCGCTCTTGGCGTCTCACCGTCCGCGACGAGGAGCGCGATGCCGCCGCGCGCCGCGATGAGCGAGGCGAGAACGCCGATCTCGGCCGGATCGCGGTCCGGGAATCGCAGCGCCACGACCGGCCCTTTCGCTCCCTGCTCCCCGCGCTGCACCAGATCCGCGGCTTCGCGCTCGAGGGAATCCGCGAGGAGCGGCTTCAAGCGATGGTCCAGACGATCGCGGTCCTCGCGAAGGCGCGCCACGGCGCGCGGCAGATCCTCTTCCCCGGTGGTGAACGTGAGGCAGAGATCGCGGAGGCGCGACCCCGCGGCCCGAAGCCGCCCGAGCGCCCTCCCCCCGCAGACGAAGGAAACCCGAGTGCCCCCCTTGTATTTTTCGGTGCCCAGGATCGCGATGAGCCCCACTTGCCCCGCGCGTCGCACGTGGGTTCCGCCGCAGGCCGACCAATCGAACCCGCCCACCTCGACGATTCGGACCGGGCCGTCGACGTCCGGCGCCTTCCGAAGCGGGAATCGCGTCGCCTCCTCCATCGCGACCACGTGCGTCACGACCTCCCCATCGCCCCACACCGCCTCGTTCGCCCGATCCTCGACCCGCGCGAGGAGCGCCGCGTCCGGTCCCGGATGATCGACGTCGATCGTCACGGCGGCTTCGCCCATATGGAACGATCGCGTGTCGGCCTTCGCGATCTCGACGAAGGCGCGGGAGAGGATGTGCTGGCCCGTGTGCTGCTGCATGTGGTCGAAGCGGCGGCTCCAGTCGAGCGATCCGGACACCGGGCCCGACGTGGCAAGCGGGCCGTCGAGTCGGTGCCAGATTCGGTCCCCGTCCTCGACGACGTCGAGCACGGCGCGCTCGGCGAGCGTCCCTCGGTCGGAGGGCTGTCCGCCCCCGCCCGGATAGAACGCGGTCGCGTCGAGGACGACGAGAGCGGCACCGTCGGCGGCGCGCGACTCCACGACGGTCGCCTCAAACGAGCGCATCGCGGCGTCCTCGTAGTAGAGGCGCCGGGTCATGACGGGGTCGGCTCGGTGGAACGGGTCATGGAAGGCATTCGGGGTCCCTGGGGTCGGCGATTCGAGGAGAATACAAGAAGGCTCCCCGACGGGCAATCGGGGAGCCCGAAGAACCGGGAGGAGACGCGGCGTCGACTAGCGAACCAGCGCCACGTTCCGTTGCTCGATCAGGTCGGCGATGGCTTCGGTCGTGCCCCGAAGTTCCGCCAGGTTCATTTCGAAGCGCTCGTCGTGGAGATACGCCTTCTCGAGCTCGTGCACCACGCGATGGAGGTGATCCAGGGATTCGATGATCTGGCGATCCAGCGGTGACACGCCGTCGGCCGCCTCGTCGGAGATCATCTTTCCGTTGGTGGTCGACGGCATCACGATGGCGTCGGCGAGGAATTCGAGTTTCCGCGCGCCGGCGTCCACTTCCTCGAGGAGATCGGAGTAGTCCTCGCGCAGCTGATGGCTCTCGATTCGCTCGAGCCGGTGGGCTTCCCCGTTCAGGTGCTCCGACACGCCGTGGCGAAATCTGCGATCGTCCTCGCGACGCTGGGAGAGCTCCTGGTACCCCCGGTAGCCGGGGACCCGACGGGCAATCTCCTCGACCGCATCCAGCGTGGAGAGCTTCAATTGCCGAGTGCGTGGCATCCGCTTCATCCTCCCGAGTCTTGCAGGGTGCACGGTTCTTCGCCGATTGCCGGCCGCAAGCGACATCACCGGTCGTCGCCTGTCCGGTCCCGCCGGGAGGGCCATCGTCGCGGCCATCCGATTGGGAAATCGACGGATGCGTCCGGATTTCGGGGGCCATCGCACCGCTCGGCACCCCGATCCGTCGCAGCGTCTGCTGCAACGCGTGTGCCATTCGGAACCGGCGGCCCGCTACGGCCGGTAGACGCGGACGCCGTACGGCACGCCGAGCCGGGGCGAGCGGCGAACGATCGTGCCCGAGGGCGCGACCTCGAGGAGGCGGTCGGTGGCGATGTCGGTGACCCAACACGAGCCCGTCGCGGCGTCGATCGCGAGACCGTACGGTTCCATGCCGGTGAGGCTGACGGATGTCTCGCCGGTCACGGCGATCCGGCTCAGGCGCCCGTGCCCGGCCAGCGGAGCCCCGCGCTCGGCGACCCACACCGTGCGCGTATCCGGATCGTTGGCGAGGTCGGTCACGTTCAGGAGGCCCTGCCGCACGCGCACGGGGTCGGGGCTTCCGAACGCGACGTAGTAGAGGTCGCTCAGATCGCCCTCGCGCGTCGAGACCCACGCGGCGTCCGCCGTCTCATCCAGCGCGATCGCTCCGATCCGATGCCCCACGTCCCACGTTTGCGTGATCGCGTCGATCGAGATTCCATACCGGTAGACGAAGCCCTGATCCGATCCGATCCAGAGCGTCGCGCTCTGCTTCGCGCCCTCGACGACCCGCGGCGTTCCGACGCCCACGATCGGCGTGCCGGGAACCGTGAGATTGGTGTCGGGGCCGATCGGCACGACGCGCGCCTGCGACGGGATCGCGGCCCAGCCCGTGCCGCGCTGCGGGGTCGTGGTCAAATCGGCGGGCCCGGTCACGGCCACCTCGACCCCGACGTTCGAGCCGTTGAATCGGCGCCGGACGACGGTGCCGTCGTCGTAGAGGCACACCCAGAACCATCCCCGCTGCTCGTCCAGCTCCAGGTCCTCGTACGGCGCCTTGTCCTGAAACTCGTAGAGGATGTCGCGCGCGTCGGAGGTCAGTCCGACGAGGCCCGGGAGGTCGGCCACGATTGCGGCGATCCGCCGCGTCCCCGGCGTCGCCGTGTCGGGCGCGCTGAACGCGCTGTCGCCCGAGGCCAGGCGTGCGATCAGGCGGTAGACGTAGGTCGACTCGTTCTGCACGGCCGGGTCTTCCGCCGCCGCCACGTACTCGGCAAAGTCGGCCCCGGGGAGCGCCGCCGGCGTTCCGCCCGGACGCCACCGCTGAATTCGGTATCCGATCACGCCTTCGTTCGAGAGCCGGACCCACCGAAGCTCGACGACGCGGTCGCCCGCCAGGGCGTTGAAGCCGGTGATGAGCCCCCGAGTCTCGCGATTCTTCGGGTCGAGAGGATTGTTTCGATCGCGGGTCGTGCAGCCCACCAGGGCCGCCGCCAGGAGCGCCAGGAGCGCCACGAGCGCCGTGCGGACGATCGAGGACGGGCTCATCGATCCGATCCGACGACCAGGAGGAAGAGCCCCGCCGTGATCGCCACCTGCCCCGCCCCGAGCGCCGCGGACGCGAGCCGGTCGTAATGCACCGTCTTGTCGTAATAGCCGGGAATCTCGTCGGGATCGGACGACAGCTGGTAGCGCTCGTACCACCGATCACCCTCCCGGCGCAGGATCGCGGCCGAGCCGGTGAGCGCGGCGCCGATGCCGATCAAGGAGAGACGCACCCAGGTCCGCTTGAGGAGCGGCTTCCCGTGCGCGCCCAGCGGCGGATGAATGGGCACGACCCGGCGGAGCGCGACCGTCGCGACGCCGCCGCCCGCGTCCGCCATCCGGAGGAGCGCTTCGCCGGCGAGGATCGTATCCGCGTGCTCCGCCGCGTCGAATCGGAGCGAGCGGCGCGCCAGCGCCGCCGGGAGGAGACGAATCGGAGTTTGGCCCGCCGCGGCCTCGGCGCCGGGAGCGGACGAATCGAGGAGCGTCAGAAGGGCCGGCTCCGGAGCGCTCCGAACCAGCACGGACGGACGGAGGTCGAGCACGAGGGTCGTGTCCCGGCCGCGCGCCAGCGTGAGAACGGCGCCGTCCCGGCCGGGCTCGAAGCGCCGGGGATCCTCCGGGAGCGCTTGGACACGCATCATCTTCGCCGGGAGCCAGAGCGGCCCCACGGGCGAGCGCCCCACCTTCACGCCATCGAGGAGAACGAGGAGTCCCGGCGGGAGGGTTTCCACGCGGAGCGACCCGAATGCCGAATCCGGACCCGTCGCGCTCGGTTGGATTTCCGACCCGGCGATCGCGCGCGACGGGCCCGCGCAGAGGAGCGCGGCGGCAAGCGCCGCGCTCCAAAGCGGGACGGACCGTCCCTTGGCGAGACCCTTCCCGCTAGTAGTCAAACCCCAGGTAGAACTCCCGCTCCCAGCCCGGCCGGACGTCCTTGAAGTCGGTGCGCCGCGCCACATCATAGCGGAGAACGAAATAGCCGCCGAGGCTCATGCGCAGTCCAACGCCGAACGAACCCTTCGGCCGCGGGAACCGCTCGAACTTTTCCCAGGCGTTCCCCGCATCGACGAACACCGCTCCCTCGACGCCCGGCAGCTCGAGTCCGCGAAGCGGCACGCCGAGGACCAGGTGGTCGAAGAGCGGGAAGCGATACTCGGCGTTGGCGAGATAGACCCGCGTGCCGTAGATGCTCCGGCGTCCATAGCCGCGCAGGGAGTGCGTGCCGCCCATGACGAAGCGCTCCGGATCCGCGCCGTTCGACATCCGCCCCTGCGTCCGCAGCGCGAGCGTCGTCCATTGGCTGATTCGGAAGTACCGCCTGAAGTCCGCGCTCAGCGTGAGGTTTTCGGCGCGGCCGGTATTCCAGTTGGTGGTCATGGACCCGGTCAGGTTGTATCGGGACCCGTCGCGCGGACCGGTCGCGAACCAGAGCGTGTTGTCCCGAATCAGCGAGAGGGAGTGCGTCGTCAGGAACCCCTCGCGGAAGGACCCGTCCTCCCGTTCCTTTTGGTCGTAGAAGGCCTGCGCGCCGCCCTCGATTCGGCTGAAGCGCGAGAACGGATACGACGCCACGAGGGATCCGCCGGCCCGGCGTTCGAAGTAGTCGATCCCGAGCGCGTCGCGGTAGTCGCCCGCATGGTGGAACGCCCCGATGCCGTAGTTCCAGCGGTGCTGCCGGCTGACGTACCAGGCTCCCGCGTTCATCCGCGAGAGGATGTCGCCCGCCGTCTCGGCGGTGTTCCCGAGCTGGAAGATGTACGTCCGGTTTCCCAGGAGGTCGCTGAAGGCACCGACCACGCCCTCGCCCAGGTTCTCGTTCTGGCTGAACGAAAGTCCCCCCGAGACCAGATCGAGCCCGTACCGCGGCTCGTAGGCCTCCGGTTTTTGCGCGGAGCGCGCGAGCGTCTCCTCCCAGCCCCACTGGGGCGGCGCGGCCTCGAGGACGAGCGCGAAGGAATCGGCCGCCGCGGGCGGCGCCGGCACGCCCATCTCGTAGATCCCGAATGCCTGGCGCCGGAACCCGGTGAAGAGGAGCGCGTCGCCGCGCGGCGTCCAGGAGGGATCGAGGGCGGTGCCGAGGATCTGCCCGAGCCTCGCGCCGTTTCCCTCCGGGGTGACCGCGAAGAGATTGAATCCGCCGTCCCGATCCGACGCGAACGCGATGCGCTTTCCGTCGGGAGACCAGCTCGGCGTTTGATCCGTCCACGGACCGCACGTCAGGTAACGAATGTCGCCGGTCTCGAGCGTCAGGACGAACAGGTTCTGATGGCCGTCCTGGCCGTACCGGGTCCGGTCGGAACCGAAGACGATGCGCGTGCCGTCGGGGGACCAGGAGGGATCGCTGTCGGCGTAATAGTCGTTGGTGAGCCGAGTGAGTTGCTCCGTGGCCGGCGTGAAGCAGTAGAGGTCGGACTGGCCCGCCGGGCTGATCCCCGAGAACGCGACCCGGGTCCCGTCCTTCGACCACGCGGGCGACGAGAGCGCCGTGAGCCCGTCGAAGTGGTGCTTCAGCGTGACCTCCTTCGACCGGAGATTCATCACGAAGAGCGCGTCCTTTCCGTTCCACTTGGAGACGAACGCCAGCTCGCCCTTGACCGAGACGTCGATCCGGCTCTGGAAGGGATGGAACGACTCGAACTGCGGCGAGCGCTGGCCGCGGACGATCGACTTCACGCCGCGCTCCCGCCCGGTCGTGGCCGCGCTGTAGATGTTCGTGTAGCCGCTTCGCGCCGAGATGAACAGGAATCGGTTGCCGCCGAGGAGCGTCGTGTCCGGCACGGCCACGGGCTTCAAGTTGATGCCCTCCGACACCGCCCGCTCCTCCGCCGCGAGGGAGAGGGACACGTGGTCCTTCACCTCCGGGAAGTATCGGCGCTTCATCGCGTAGATCCAGTCCTCGGAGAGGCGGCGCGACGAGACCCCGGTGACGCGGGAGAGCAGCCGGTCGAAGCGCTCTTCCTTGTACAGATCGGTGTAGAGCCGGCGCAGCGCATCCTCGCCGTAGGTCTCGCCGATGTACTGGCAGATCGACTGGCCCAGCTTGTAGATCGTGAACGTGCCGTTGTACCGCCAGAGATCGCTGATCGGCGGGAGCTGACTCTCGAGAACCATGTCGGAGAGGACCATCGTCCCCTGCGCGTCCCACTGCGTCGACCAGTACTCGGCGAGCCCCTCGGAGAACCAGAGGGGCGGCACGAGATAATTGCTCCGCCGGTGCTTCTTGTAGACCTCGTCCATGATGGAGAACTGGAACACGTGAACCATCTCGTGATGGATCACGTGGCGGAATTCGGCGTAGGAGCCGGTGTACGGGAGCACGACGCGGCCCTTCAGGTACTCCGTGAAGCCCTGCACGCCCTCGGGAACGGAGAAGGGCGCGACGTTGTTCTGCTCGAAGTGGTGGTGGGAGGCGAAGACGATCATCGGCACGAGGCGTGGCACGTCGTGCTGGAATTTCGCCTTCAAATCCTGATAGGACGCCTCGGCCATCGTGAGGGCGATGCGGGCGAGGGGCTCTTCTTCGGCGTAGTAGAAGATCTCGACGTGCTCGCCGCGCAGCGTGAGCCAATCGAAGGACTCGTACTGCACCTTGTTCTTTCCAAAGGCGTAGTACTGAGCCGACGCACGTGAAGCCGCGGCAAGGCAGAGCACCGCGAGAAGCGTTGCGAGGAGCCGGTTCATCTTCATGTAGGACGGCCTTCGGATGAGTCCGCCCGGCGAGACGACGACTGGGAGGGATCTATGTGAAAATGGTACCATCGCGCTCTCGCGCCAGCAAGAAAAGATAGTCTGGAAGCCGTTAATTTCGGATCGGTTCCGGCTTTCCCGCCACCCAAACCGCGCGCGCGCGGACCTCGCTCCACCGGTCGGGCTCCAATTCCGTCAGGTCGTGGTCGAATACAGCCACATCGGCCCCGAATTGAGGCGCGAGACGTCCCAGCGGCGTCCGCCACCCCGCCGCGACGTGAGGTGCCTCCAGATGCGCCCGCAGGGCCTGGGCGAGGCGAATCCGCTGCTCGGGGTGAAAGGCGCGGTCGGGCGGATCCTTTGCCGCCCGGCGCAGGAGAGCGGACGAGAGCGCGAGGAGCGGGCCGGGACGATCGAAGGGCGCGTCGGAGCCAAAGAGGAGCGCCGCGCCGTCCGAGAGAAGACGTCGATACGCGTAGGCCCGGACCGTGCGTTCCCCCCAGTGGCGGCGGGCGATTTCGCGATCCGTCACTTGGTGGATCGGCTGCACCGAGGCGAGAACGCCGAGCGCGCGAAAGCGCGCGAAGTCCTCGTCGCGGGCGAGCTGCACGTGCTCCACGCGGGGCGGAAGGACGTAGCGGCCGCCCGAGCGGAGCGGCGCCTCGATCGCATCGAGCGCGTTTCGGACGGCGCGGTCCCCGATGGCGTGGATCGCCACGGTGAGGCCCGCCCGGCAGGCGCGCGTGCAGGCCGCCGCCATCTCGTCGCGGGACGTCACCTCGATGCCCGTGCTCGCGCTCCCCTCGTAGGGCGCCTCGAGGAGCGCCGTGGCCGAGCCGAGCGTCCCGTCCGCGAAGAGCTTCACGGGACCGATGCGAAGGGTCTCGCTCCCGGTCCCGCTTCGGAGCCCGAGTGCGATCGCCGCATCGAGCGACGCCACCGGGATCGAGAGGAGCAAGCGGAACCCAAGACGCCCGGCCGCGTCCAACTCCTGCGCGGCGCGCCAGGTGGCCGAGCGATCGAAGTCGTGCGCGCTCGTGATGCCGAGCGAGCGGGCCCTCGCGAGCGCGCGCGCCAGGGTTTCGGACGCCGGCGCTCCGTGCTGGACCGCGGCGCGAAGCGGCCGATCGGCGGTTTCGATCAAGACGCCGGTCGCCTTCCCTTCCCGGTCGCGCTCGATCACGCCACCGGAAGGATCGGGCGTGGCGTCGCCGATGCCGGCACGCGCGAGCGCGGCGCTGCTCGCCCACACGGAGTGTCCGTCCACCGCGTAGAGGACGAGCGGGCGACCGGCGGCGATCCGGTCGAGCGTGGCGCGAAGGCGCCGCGCGGGTTCCCATTCGCGGGGAACCCACCCGCGCAGCAGGATCCACTCCTCGTCGGGAGCCGACCGGAGTCGCGCCGCCGCGACGCGCGCGATGGCCTCGGTCGTCTGGCCGTCGAGCCAGGGTTCGTCCATCGCGCGAATCCACGTGATGAGGTGAATGTGCGCGTCGGTGAAGCCGGGCGTGAGGGTGCCTCCCTCGAGGTCGATCGGTTCGGCGGTGCGGCTCGCCCGCCGTCGGACTGCCGCCGCGGGACCCACCGCCTCGATCCGGCCGTCCTTGATCCAGAGCGCCTCCCGCTCCCGCGGCGGACGCGCCGCCCGCGGAGCGTCGAGCAGCCTCCCGTTCCAGAAGACGTATTCGGCCGGAGCGCCGCGCGGTCGCCTCATCGCGCAAGCCTCACTTCGCGGGCGATCCAGGCCAGGTACGGGGAATGGCCCGCCGACACGGAAAACACGAGGATCTCCGGCACCTCGTCGGGGTGTCCGTCGCGCACCGCGCGAACGGCGGCGCGCGCGCGCGCGGCGGTGGTCTTCGCCCAGAGAAGCACGCTCGGCTCGGCCCGGAGTTTCCCGTTCCATCGATAGTGGGCGCGGCCGTTCGAGACCACCGTGGCGCACGCCACGACCCGATCTTCCACGAGCCGGCGCGCGGCGCGATTCGCGGCCGTCCGCCCCGGATACGCCGAGAGGAGGAGCACGGCGCGCGGGGTTCGCTTACGACGCTTTGGCGGCATGTTCTCTTCCCTCCAGTCGCTCCCGGATTCCCCGCTCGAGGAGATCCGCGGTCCGTTCCCAGGTGAATTCGCCGATCTTCTCTCGTCCCGCCTCCGCGACGCGCGCGCGAAGCGCCGGGTCACGGAGGAGCGGCGTCATGCGGCGGGCCAAGGACCACGCCCACGGCCAGCGCGATACGTGCGCGGTGAATCCGTCCCGCGCGAAGTCCTCGGTGCCGCTCCGCGTGCAGACGACGGCGGCCCCGCACGCCATCGCCTCGGCGGCGGTGTTGCACCATCCCGCTCGGCGCTCGGCGCTGACGAAGAGGTCGGCATCGCCGTAGAGCGACGCCAGCTCCTCCTGCGTCGGACGAAGCACCCACCGGTGCGGGATCCGGATCCCCAGGTCCATTCCCTCGCGCTCGCCCGCCGGCCGGCTCCCCGGCGGCGGCGCATCGAAGAGCGTGAGCTCGACCGGGACGCCGGAGCGGCGCGACGCCGCCTCCACCGCTCTCGCGGCCGTGAGCGATCCCTTCCGCCGGCGGGACAGCCGCCCGTACACGAGCGCGCGAACGGGGCCGCCCGCGCGCGCCCGCGCGCGCCGAACGTCGGCGCCGGGCGGATGGAATCGCTCGAGATTCACGCCGCCCGGCGCCGCCACCGCGCGGACCCCGCGACGGCGCAGGTGGCGGACCATGCCGGCCGAATTGCCGAAGACGAGGTCGGCCACGCTCCACGCGGCCCTGGCCCGCGGCGCTTTCTCGAGTACCGCGTAGAAGGCGCGGAGCGCGCCTGGGACGGAGACGCTTCGAAAGAGATCCGGATCGGGCGAGAGGAGCACGTCCCACCGTTCCTCCGGGACCCGCTCGACGTCGCCCGTCCGTCCGGCGAACGGGAGCCAGGCCTCTCGGGCGGTCGCGCTGCGGGGGGTGGCGATCAGCACGTCGTGGCCGCGTCGGGTCCAGACCGCCCCCAGTTCCAGGAAGCGCCGGATGCCGCCGTAGACGCCCAGGTGCGGCAGGAGGACGGCGATCCGGAGTGGGTCCATGCGGGCGCGGAGTTTACCTTTGCCTGGCTCGGCGGGGTGCACTAAATTGTCAGGCTATGCCCGCTTCCGCTTCCACCACCATCGTCCGTACCACCCCGGAGGAGGCGCGCGGCCGGTCCATCACCGAGTGGCTGCGATACGTCACGGCCCTCCCCGGCGTGCCCGGCCATGAACACGCCGCCGCGCCCGCCATCGAGAAGGCGTACCGCCTCTACGCCGACCGGGTGACCCGGGATCGGATCGGCAACGTCTACGGATGGATCGACGGGACGGGTCCGGCTCCCCGACCCCGCGCGCTCCTCGCCGCGCACATGGACCGAATCGGCTTCCTGGTCAAACGAATCGAACCCGGCGGCTTTCTCCGCGTGACCCAGGTGGGCGGATTCGACCCACGGACGCTCCCGGGGCGGGAGGTCGTCGTGCACGGCCGGTCGCCCCTCGTCGCGCTCTTCGGAACGAAGCCACCCCACCTTCAAAAGAAGGGAGAGGCGGAGCGGGTCACCCCGATCGACGAGCTCTACCTCGACACCGGTCGCCCGGAGGCGGAGGTGCGCCGTCTCGTTCGGATCGGCGCCATGGTGACCCTCCGGCAGCCTCCCGTGGATCTCCTCGGCGGACGCCTGGCGGCGCCCGGCATGGACGACCGCGCCGGCCTCGTGGTGGTGATCCGCACGCTCGAACTCCTGCGGGAGCGGCGCCCGATCTGGGACGTCGTCGGCGTCGGGACCATCGAAGAGGAATTCGGCATCGGATTCCTGGGCGCGCGCACGGCCGCCGAGTCGGTTGATCCGAGCCTTGGGATCGCGATCGACGTGAGCCATGGCGACATGGCGGGCGCGCGCGAGGGCGATACGGTCCCGCTGGGCGGCGGGCCATCCCTCTGCATCGGCGCCAACATCCATCCCAAGATCCTCGACGGATTGAAGGGCACCGCGCGCGCGCTCGGCGTCCCCTATTCGGTCGAAGGCTGCGCCATTCAATCGGGAACGGACGCGATGGACATCCAGATTTCGCGCGAGGGCATTCCGACCGCGGTGATCGGGATTCCCTGCCGCTACATGCATACGGGCGTCGAGACGGTCGATCCGCGGGACGTGGACCGCGCCGCCCGCCTCCTCGCGTCGTATCTGGCCGACCTCCCCCGGGACTGGTCGGTCGCGGAGCGCCTCAAGTGAGCGCGCCCCGCTTTCGAGAGGATCTTCTCGAAGCGCTCTCCAACGCGTCTGGAGTGAGCGGCGGCGAATCGGAGGTGCGGGCGCTCATCGCCGCGGCCGTCCGGGACCAGGTCGACACGCTCGAGGTCGACGCCATGGGAAGCCTCGTCGCGCGGATCGCGCCCGCCGGCGCCGCCCCGGCGAAGCACCGGGCGAACGGCGCCGCCCCGCGGGGCCGGCGCGGGCCGCACGCGATGCTGTGCGCGCACATGGACGAAGTGGGCGTGATGGTCCACGCGATCGAGAAGGACGGCCGCCTCCGGATCCGCCGGGTCGGAGGCATCGACCCCCGCATCCTGATCGGCCAGGTCTTCCGGTTGGGACCGAAGCGCGTCGCCGGCGTCGTCGGCGTCCTCCCGGCTCATCTCCTCACGAAGGAAGACGAGGAGAAGGTGGTCCCCTACGAGGACCTGTACCTCGACATCGGCGCCTCGACCCGCGAGGAGGCGGCGAAGCAGGTCTCGATCGGGGACTACGGTGTTTTCGACAGCGTCTACGAGAGCTGGGGCCGCGTTCGGAAAGGAAAGGCGTTCGACGATCGCGTGGGATGCGCGGTCCTCGCGAGCCTGATCCAGGAACGACCGCCGATTCCCGTCACCGCCGTCTGGTCGGTGCAGGAGGAGATCGGCCTTCGCGGCGCGACCGCGGCGGCGCGTCGCGTCGCGCCCGACCTCGCGATCGTGCTCGAAGGGACCGCGGCCGGCGAGGCGCCGGGCGCGACGGCCGAGGAGAGCGCGCCGCACATGGGCGGCGGGCCGACGATCACGATCCAGGACCGTTCGCTCATGGCCGACGTGCGCCTGAACGACGTGCTCACGCGGGTCGCCGCGCGCCGGAAGATCCCGACCCAGTGGAAGCGCCCGGGCGTGGGCGGCACCGACGCCGGTAAGATCGCCCTGAGCGGCGCGGGCGTTCCCTCCGCGGTGGTCTCGGTGGCCTGCCGCTACATTCACGCCCCCGCCGCGTATCTCGACCTTCGGGATGCCCAGCGATCCGTCGACTTGGTCTGGCACGCGCTCGAGGCGCTGCGAAAGGAGTGGCCGTAACGATGAGTTCCGCGACCGCCGCATCGCTTCAGTCGACGCTCCCCGCACTCCTGACCGCGTACGGCCCGCCCGGGCGGGAGACCGGCGTGCGTCAGGCGCTCCGCCGCCTCCTCCGAGGGACCGGGACGTTCTCCGAGGACGCGATCGGAAACCTTCACCTCCACGCCGGAAGAGGAGGTCCGCGGCTCCTCATCACCGCGCACATGGACGCGCCCGGAATCATCGTCACCAAGGTGGACTCCTCGACCGGCGCGGCACGCCTGGGCATCCTCGGCGGGCGGCGCGCGGCGGAGCTCGTGGGCGCCACCGTGCGCTTCGAGGACGGGCGCGTGGCGGTGGTCACGACCGATCGAACGGGGGGCAAGGACGGAGACCTGGACGCGGACGCGCTCTCGCTGGAGGGCGGCGCGGGCAAGTCCTCGGGTCGGAAGCGCGCGGCCTCCGCGAACGGAGCACGCGGGGCGCGCCTCGAGGTTGGCGACGTGGCCGGAATGGACGACCGCCCCACCCGCCTCGGGGACCTCTGGTGCGCCGCCAACCTCGACAACCGCGCGGGGTGCGCCGCGCTCGCGGCCGCGCTTCGGGCCGCGCGGCGCTCGCGCTTCGACGTCACCGCGGTCTTCGCGGCGCAGTCCGACCTCGGTTCGCGCGGCGCCACCACGGCGGCGTTCGGCGCCGAGCCGGAGCTCGCGATCGTCATCGACGTCGCGCACGTGGGCGACAGCAAGGAGACGAGCGGGTTCGCCGTGGGTAAAGGGCCGGGCCTGGCGCTCAAGGAGTCCGGCTTCCTCGCGCACCCCGACGCGCTCGAGCTCGTGCGACGCGCGGCGCGTGTCGCGAAGACGCCGCTTCAGTATCTGATCCGCGAGAACGAAGGAAGCGACGCGCGCGCCATCCGGATGTCCCGGAGCGGCGTGCCGACGGCGATGATCGCGATTCCGGCCCGCCGCTCGGGCGGGCTCTGGTCGCTCGTCCATGCGGACGACTTGACGCAGGTGTCGCAGTTGATCTCGGCCATCTTGACGCTGGCGCCGAAGGGCGCCGGCTCCCCGTCGCGGCGCGCCCGCCGCGGAAAAGGAGGGCGGCGGTGAACGTATCGACTCGAAGCAAGGAGGCGCAGGCCTCCCCCATCCGCCGGCTCGCGCCGTACGCGGAGCAGGCGCTCCGGGAGGGCGTGAAGGTCTACCACCTGAACATCGGCCAACCCGACGTGCCGACCCCCGAGATCGTGATGGAGCGGATCCGCTCCTACCCGACGAGGTACGTGCCCTACGCGCCCTCGAACGGCACGCTCGAATTTCGGGAGGGGATGTCGCGGTACTACGCGCAGCACGGGCTCGACTTCTCCCCCGCCGAGATCCTGACTACGGTCGGTGGGAGCGAGGCCCTGCAATTCGCCTTCTGGGCCCTCTTCGAGCCGGGCGAGGACGTGATCGTCTTCGAGCCCTTCTACACGAACTACGCGACGATGGCGCTCCTGGCCGGCGTCGGCGTGATCCCCGTTCCCTGCGACGGGCGGACCGGCTACCACCTGCCGCCGATCGAGGCCGTGGAGCGCGCCATCGGACCGAAGACGCGCGGGATCTTGGTGTGCGCGCCGTCGAATCCGACGGGCACCGCGTACACGGCCGCCGAGATCGACGCGATCGTCGCGCTCGCCGTCCGCCGCGACCTCTGGATCATCACGGACGAGGCGTACCGGGAATTCATCTACGACGGCGCGACCCACGAGAGCCCCCTCACCCGGAAGGGCGTCGCGGAGCGGGTCGTCCTGGTCGACTCGATCTCGAAGCGGCTCAACATGTGCGGCGCCCGCGTCGGAACCCTGGTGTCGAAGAACGCCGCGGTCCGGGAGGTCTGCCTCAAGTTCGCTCAGGCGCGCCTGTCGCCACCCAGCGTCGGGATGCACGCCGCGGCCGTGCTCGACAAGGTGCCCGCGGAGTACACGCGCGGCGTGGTGGCGGAGTTCAAGAAGCGCCGCGATCTGGTGCTCGAGGGCCTCGCCAAGATTCCCGGCACGTTCGCGCGAAAGCCCGAAGGCGCCTTCTACCTGATGGCGGAGCTGCCGGTGCCCGACGCCGAGGAGTTCGTGATCTGGATGCTGAAGGAGTACCGGAAGGACGGCGCCACCGTGATGGTCGCGCCGGGCGACGGCTTCTACGCCACGCCGGGCCGCGGGAAGAACGAGATCCGCTTCGCCTACGTGCTCGAGGAGGGCGCGCTCCGGAGATCCATGGAGATCCTCGCCGGGGCGCTCGCGGAATACCCGGTCAAAGCCACGCGCTAGGACTCGGCCGGTACACCCCTACGAGAAGAGCGCCCGCACCCCGTCCCGTGCGGCCTCGAACCAAACCCCCGGGAAGACGCCCGGCCACAGGGTGGCCGCGGACGTGACGAAGAGGACCAGCGCGAACGCGAGCGGGATGCGGATCGGCGGCAGGGTCTCCTGGGCCTCCCGCATGTACATGAGGACCATGAGCCGCAGATAGTAGAAGACCGAGATCGCGCTGTTCAGCACGCCGAAGACGGCCAGCAGGATGTGCCCCGATTGAACCGCCCCGCCAAAGAGGTAGAGCTTCCCGATGAACCCCACCGTCGGCGGAATTCCCGAGAGGGAGAGCATCGAGAGCGAGAGGAGCGCCCCGATCAACGGATAGCGGAAGCCGAGCCCCGCGTAGTCGCGAAGCTCCTCGCCCCGCTCGCCCTTGTGCTCGAGCAGGATGATCACGGCGAAGGCGCCCAGGTTCATCGCGACGTACGAGAGCAGGTAGAAGACCGCGCCGGTCCCGCCGATCACCCCGCCCGTGACCACCCCGATCAGCACGTAGCCGGAGTGCGCGATGCTCGAGTACGCAAGCATGCGCTTCACGTTGGTCTGGGCGATGGCCGCCACGTTCCCCACCGTCATCGTGAGGACCGCGATGACCGAGAGAATCACGTCCCACTCGGCGTGCATCGGGCCGAACGCGATGAAGAAGGTCCGGATCAGCGCCGCGAAGGCGGCCGCCTTGGGGCCCGCGGAGAGGAAGGCCGTGACCGGCGTGGGCGCGCCCTCGTAGACGTCGGGCGTCCACATGTGGAACGGCGCCGCGGCCACCTTGAACCCGAGGCCGACCAGGATGAGCGCGATGCCGGCGAAGAGGAGCCCTTCGGGAACGAGGCTGTTCGAGCCGGTCAAGGCATCCCCGATCCGGGCCAGGTTGGTCGTGCCCGTCGCGCCGTAGACCAGCGCGATTCCGTAGAGCAGGATCGACGAGGCGAAGGCACCGAGGAGGAAGTACTTGAGCGCCGCTTCGTTCGAGGCGTCGGAGTCGCGGCGGTACCCCGCCAGGATGTAGAGGGAGATCGAGAGGACCTCGATCCCCAGGAAGAGCGTGATCAGGTCGAGGCCGGAGGCCAGGATCATCATGCCGGCCGTCGC
>Ga0070699_100000432_pt1 | contig 40124 bp, 27 predicted proteins | sample KBSK1503metaG_FD_65473 | JGI IMG/M metagenome (GOLD analysis project Ga0070699, IMG submission 65473) | Corn, switchgrass and miscanthus rhizosphere microbial communities from Kellogg Biological Station, Michigan, USA - KBS K1-50-3 metaG | ecosystem: Host-associated > Plants > Roots >... | reverse complement strand
CGGACAGCCGCTGATCGCGTTCCCCGGTCTCTATATCAGCCTGGTCCTCGGAAACGAGAAGGGCGAGGGCGGCACGGTTGGATCGGTGGTCAACCACGTCGGCTTCATCGTCGACAACGTTCAGCAGCGTGTCGCGCAATGGAAAGCGGCCGGCGTGACGGTGCTTCCGGGGGGCCTGCTTCCGGACGGCAAGAACCGGCGGCTGGACCAGGCTTACGTCGAGACGCCTGACGGCGTACGCATGGAAATTCTGGAAGACAAGGCGCAGGGGGTGCCGATTCGCAACGAACATATTCACCTCGCACTGCCGGCAGCCGAGATTCCGAAAGCGCAGGCGTGGTATGCGAAGACGTTCGGCGGGCAGGCAGCCACTCGCAACAACGCGCCGGTCGTGAACCTTCCTGGAGTTCAGATCCGGTTCAACGCGGCCGACACGAAGCAGGCGCCGACGCGCGGCCGCGTGCTCGATCACTTCGGGTTCGACACGAATGACCACGCCGCGTTCGTGAAGAGGCTCGAGGCGGAAGGCATCAAACTCGACCAACCGGTTGGCAAGGGCGCCACTGGCAACACGATCACCTACATCACGGATCCCTGGGGTACGCGCATCGAGATCGTCCAGCGCCTGCCGCTCGGGCCGCAGGTGCAACAAACGAACTAGTGGAGCGTAATCCGATCACCGTCCGTTGATACGACCCACCAGGAGGCTCTGCGCATGCTGCTGCTCACTCGCGGCGCCGCCGTTCTCGCGTGCGTCACGCTCTGGACGGCATCCCTGTCGCTGCAGGCGCAGGGAGCCGCGGGGACATCACCGATGCCCGAGGGACCCGGAAGGTCGCTCGTGAGCACGCAGTGCGCCAACTGCCACGCGCTCGACGTCGCGCTGAGCAAGCGGATCACGCCGGGCGAGTGGAGCGCCATCGTGAAGACGATGATCGGGCTGGGCGCGCCAATCACGGACGCAGACGCCGCGATCATCGCTGGCTATCTGGGGCAGCATTACGGACCGGGCGCGTCTGCGGCTGCTCCAGCCGCGTCCGCCTCCGCCAACGCTTCGGCGGGGCAAGCTGGACAGGTATCGGCGTTGCCGGATTTCCCCGGCAGGGACGTCCTGACCAAGAAGTGCATGCAGTGCCACCAGATGAGCATGTGGACCGCGCTGCGGCAGGATCGCAAGGCGTGGGACAGCGTGATGTACCGGATGGTCGGGCGCGGGGCGCTGTGGACCGAGGACGAAATCAGCGCAATGGCCGGCTACCTCGCCCGTGTAAGGGGGCCGCAATGAGAAACCTGGTCGCGCAACTGCTGTCGAACGGGATCTCACGGCGCGATTTCGTGCGCCGCCTCGTGGCTGCCGGCGTGACGACCACCGCCGCACACTCGATTCTCGACTCGGTCACCGCGATCGCGCAGATACCCGGTGCACCGCCCGTCTCACCGGAATCCATCAAGCTTTTTCAGGGCACGGGTGGCGAGGCGTTCGCCGAGCAGCTCATCGCCTCGGGCGTCAAGTACATCTTCGGCAATTCGGCCAGCGAGGACGCGCACTTCTACGACGCGCTCCTGAGTCGTCCGCAGCTCCAGTACATCCTGACGCCGCACGAGGGCCCGGGCGCCGCGATGGCGGCCGGCTATGTGAAGGCCTCCGGACAGCCATCCATCGTCATGGAGGCGGGCGTCGTCGGATTGACCAACGCGCTTGGCCAGATGTTCAACGCATGGAAGGAGCAGACGCCGCTCGTCTTCTACTCGTACCGCACGGAGGACTCGCTGGCATCCGGGCGTGACGGATTCGAAGAGCTGCCCGGCCAGGACCAGCTCGCCGCGCCGATGACGAAGCTGACCTGGATGGCACGCCGGGCCGAGATGATCCCCGACACGATCCGCCGCGCCTTCCGCGTGGCGTGGACGCCTCCCTATGGGCCGACCTACGCCAACTGGAACTCCGATTTCAGTGAAGAGCGGTTCACGGCCGAGATCATCCGGCACGATCAGGTGGACCCGCGTATGCGCGTACGGCCGAACCCGGTGGAGGTGGAGCGCGCGGCAAAGCTGCTGGTCGACGCCCGCCGGCCGCTGCTCATCGTCGGCGATGAGATTTACAAGGCGAAGGCGTTCGACAAGGTGGTGCGGCTGGCGGAGCTGCTGGCGTTGCCCGTGGCGCAGGCGCGGAGCGTGCACACGAATTTCCCGCAGCAGCATCCGCTCTGGGTCGGCAACATCCCGGCTCTGCGCGTCGAGACGCTGTCGTATCCTGGTGGCGAGCCCGACCTCGTCATCAACATCGGCAACAAGCTTCAGCACAACTCGACCGCCCTCACCGTCCCGCGCAGGACGCCGTTCATCGACATGCGGAACGACAGCGCGAGCATCGGCAACGTGTTGACGACGGCCGCGCCGTTGGTGGCCGACGTCGCGTACGGGACCGAGGATCTGCTGTCGGCGGTGAATGACCTCCTGACGCCCGCGCTCAAGGCGCGGATCGCGGAGCGGTTCGAGGAGGTGCGGGCGTTCAGCGCGCGGGCGCGGCAGATGCGCGCGCTCGTATCACGCAATCCGTTGTGGGATGCCAGTCCGCTGGAAGCGGATCGCGTGACGTACGAGGTAGCCCAGTGGGCGGACAAGGACGCGATCGTCGTCCATGAGGCCGGCTCGGTGGAGATCGCGCACAGCTTCGAGTTCGACCCGCGCGGCGGGCGCGAACTGTTCTTCTACTACGGCGCGCATCTCGGCTCCGGTGTCGGAACCGCCGCCGGTGTGCAACTCGCGCGGCCGAAGCAGCAGGTCATCTGCCTGACTGGTGACGGCTCGTTTCTTTTCGGTCCTACGGCGCTCTGGAATATGGCGCGCCTCGAGTTGCCGGTCCTCACGATCGTCTACAACAACCACGCGTACAGCGGTCCCCACAATCGCGCCATCGCCAATCTCGGTGGCGGAGGACGATCGATTGACGCGCGCAGGTTCGTGCACGACTACCTGGGGAAACCCGACATGGACATGGCGGCGATGGCCAAAGGATTTGGCGTCGACAGCGAACGGGCGAAGACACCGGCCGAACTCAAGAGTGCACTCGGTCGAGCGCGCAGAAAGATGGCCGACGGGAAGCCCTATCTCATCGACGTCGAGGTCGCGCGCCACGGTCCGGGCTGGGCCGACGATCCCTGGGTGCCGACGCGCGGCTGATTCCACCCTCGCGGACAGAGGACACTATGAGCCGAGGCTCCGCGATGACCCGTGAGCCAAGTCCGCCTGCGAATTTTCAGGGCACATGACGTATTGGCAGCGATGGATCCGGCACCCGCAGACCGCGTGGCTGCGCAGGGCGATCTTCCAGCTTCACCTGTGGAGCGGGATCGGCATCGGCCTGTACGTGTTGCTCGTCAGCGTGACCGGCAGCGTTCTTATCTATCGCAACGAGCTCTTCAGGGCAGCGACACGCGACCCGATCATCGTGACCGCGTCGGGGCCGCGGTTGACGGACGAGCAATTGACGAGGGCGGCCATACGCGCGTATCCCGGATACGCGGTCATCGACGTCAGTCGTTACCGGGATCCCGATCAAGCCGTCAGCGTTTCCCTCGAACGCAGCACCGACGTCAAAATTCGCCTGTTTGATCCGTACACCGGAGCAGATCTGGGCGATTCGGTGCCGCTCGCCTTCTGGCTCGTTTCCAAGCTCATTGAGCTGCATGACGACCTGCTCGGCGGCAGAACGGGTCGCGCGGTCAACGGCGTGGGTGCGCTCCTGATTGTCGTACTCGGATGCACGGGAATAGTCGTGTGGTGGCCGGGGATCAAGATGTGGCGACGAAGCCTGACTGTTCACAGGAACGTCGGATGGCAACGCTTCACCTGGGACTTGCACAGCATGATGGGCTTCTGGACCTTTGGGTTCATCTTGTTGTTTGCGGTAAGCGGGGCCTATCTCGGCAACCCCGAGCCGTTTCAGGACCTCGCCGACCGACTCCAACCTCCCACTGACGCCAACGCCGGGACGCGCATCGTCGACCAGGTTATTTATTGGCTCGCCTACCTGCATTTCGGTCGCATCAACGGCATAGGAATCCCTTGCAGCGGCCCAGGGCTCTGCGACATGACAACGAAGTTGATTTGGGCCGCCTTTGGACTCGCGCCCGCGGTCATGTTTGTGACCGGCGCGGTGATGTGGTGGAACCGGGTGGTCCGAAAAAAGCCAAGGCAGACGTCGCGGCGTTCGCTCGCGCGGACGAAGGCGATACAACAACAGCTATGAACGGCAATGCGGACAAAGGGCGGACACGGAGACCACCATGCGCCAGGACCGACGCGACTTCTTGACAGTGACAGCCGGCGCGTACGCCGCCGCCGCGCTGAGCACGCACGTTCAGGCGGCGCAGGTTCCGAGGCGACCTGACGACCTCACCGGCCTGTCACTCAAGGACGCGAGTGACCTCCTCGACGCGCGGAAGGTGTCTCCCGTCGAACTGACCAGGGCCTGCCTCGCGCGCATCGAACGTCTGAACCCATCCCTCAACGCCTTCATCACCGTAACGGGCGAACAGGCGCTCGCGGATGCGAAAGCCGCAGAGACCTTGATCGCCAGCGGGAAACGGCGGGGGCGGTTGGACGGCATCCCGATCGCGCTGAAGGATCTCTTCGACACCGCCGGCGTGCGCACCACGGCTGGCAGCGCCATCTTTGCGGATCGAGTGCCGGAGCGAGATGCGGAAGTCGTGCGCCGGCTCAGAGCGGCTGGCGCGGTCATCCTCGGCAAGCTGAACATGCACGAGTTCGCGTACGGCGACACGTCTGCGCAGAGCCACTACGGCCCGGTGCACAACCCGTGGCAGCTCCAGCACATCGCCGGCGGATCCTCGGGAGGCTCCGCCGCTGCCGTTGCGGCGGGGCTCTGCTACGGCGCGATGGGATCGGATACCGGCGGCTCGATCCGTCAACCCGCCGCGTACTGCGGCATCGTAGGCCTGAAGCCGACGTATGGTCTCGTCAGCACTCGCGGCGTGGTGCCGCTCTCGTGGTCGCTGGACCACGTCGGCCCGCTCTGTCGCACAGTGGCCGACGCCGCGCTCCTCCTCCAGCCGATCGCAGGCTACGACGCGCTCGACACCAGCAGCCTCGCCGCCGCGGTGCCTGACTACACCAACGCGCTTCGGCAGAAGATCTCGACGCTGCGCCTCGGAATCCCTCGCGCGGTGTTCTACGAGACGCTCGATCCGGAGATCGAGCAGGCCGTGAATGAGGCGCTGAACGTCCTCCGCGGCCTCACCGCGTCCATCCGCAACGTCGAACTGCCGGTTTATCGGACGCTTCCGGTGGTCGGCGCAGAGGCGTACGCCTTCCATGCGCCGTACTTCACAAAGACGCCCGAGCTGTATCAGCCCGCGACCCGGCGGCGGCTGGAGGCCGGAGCGAAGGTGTCGGCGGTGGCCTATATAGAAGGGCGCCGCGAGTTGGAGCGGTTGCGTCGCGAGGTCATGACTGTGTTCTCGGCCGTGGATCTGCTGGTGACCCCCACGGTTCCTATCCTGCCAGCGACGATTCAGGATGCTGTCGCGGATCCAAGCACTCCCCCGGCTGGCGGAGTCGCGCTGTCACTGCGCAACACGCAGCCGTTCGATATCTACGGACTTCCGAGCATCTCGGTCCCCTGCGGCTTCAGCCGCGGCGGGCTGCCTATAGGTCTCGAAATCAGCGGTCCGCGCCTCGGTGAGCCGCTGGTGCTCGCCCTGGCGCACGCATACGAGCGGGCGACGGAATGGCATCGTCGCACCCCTCCTGTCTGAAACCTCGAGCCATCATCGGCAGCTTCGGGAGCTGCCTTCGGGTGTCCGTTATTCGTTGACATGCACGTCGCGTGGGCGGATCATCCGCGCAGCCGATCCGCACTGGTTTCCTGGGTTCCTCTCGTCCTTTTGTTCGCTTCACGTGAAAAGGAGACGAGTGATGCACGCTCAGCGAATCGCACGTTTTGTCCTCCTTGGGTCCTTCCTCATGCTACCTGCCGCCTGGGCGCAGACAGCGAGCGGTACCATCGCGGGAACCGTTCGGGATGCGTCAGGCGGGCTGATCCCTGGCGTGACCGTGGAAGCGAGCAGCCCGGCACTGATCGAGAAGGTTCGTTCGGTTGTCACCGACAGCCAGGGCTTGTACAGAATCGTCGACCTGCGGCCCGGCACCTACACGGTCACCTTCACGCTGCCCGGGTTCGCGACGTTCAAACGAGACGGCGTCGAACTGACCACCGGATTCACCGCGCAGGTCAATGGCGACATGAAGGTTGGAGCGCTCGAGGAGACGATCACGGTCTCCGGGGAAGCGCCGGTGGTGGACATCCAGAACGTCCGGCAACAAACGACGATCGCGCGTGAAACGCTCGATGCCATTCCGACGACCAAGCGCATCGGTCAGTATGCCTCGATCATCCCTGGGGCCACCTACACCAACCCCACATTTCAGGATGTCGGCGGCAACCAGGGTGAAGGAGGCCAATTTGGGATTCATGGCCAACGTGGCGCCGACCTCAGCACCAACGTAGACGGCATGAACCAGAACCAGCAGGCGCTGGGCGTGTTCAGCTTCAATTCTCAGTCATTCCAGGAAGTTGTCGTCGAAACCGGCGGCATGTCCGCTGAGGCGATGAGCGGCGGGATACAGGTCAACATCATCCAGAAGGATGGCGGCAATCGGTTCTCGGGAAGCCTGAACATGGCGTACGCCGGCCCGAAGTTCCAGATGGGAAACCTGAACGACGATCTTCGAGCCCGCGGGCTGACCACCGACATTTCGATCAGGCATACCTACGACAACGGCGGCGCATTCGGTGGACCGCTCAAACGGGACAAGCTGTGGTTCTTCACCGCGCACCGCTGGTGGGGCGCCTCGCGCTATATCCAGGGCAGCTATTTCAACAAGCTGCAGGGCACCCTCTTCTACGAGCCCGATCTGGATCGGGTGTCGCGCAACAACGAGTACTTCCAGGACCACAGTGTCCGCCTCACCTGGCAGGCGACGCAAAAGCAGAGGCTCGTCTTCTCCTTCTCGCAGCAGAACAACTGCAGCTGTCCGTTCGGGCTGACCGGCGTTGGCGGCGTCAATGCCGTGAAGCCGGCGCCCGAGTCACGCGGGTTGCATGTCTACAATCCGCAGTATCTGCCGCTCCTCAGCTGGAGTTATCCCGTCACCAACAAGCTCTTGTTGGAAGCGGGCTTTTCGGAAAACGTGCTGAACGAAGACTCGCGCCGGCAGGACTCTCTGGATCGAGATGGCACGCTGGTCGGGGCCAATGACATCCGGGTGACGGACCTCGCGCTCAACGTCGTGTACGGTTCGGACGCCAACAACAATATCTGGTCCGGGAGCTACACTCGCCGGTTTGTCAACAAGTACAACAGCCGGTTTTCCACGTCCTACATCACGGGGACCCACAGCATCAAAGTCGGGTACTTCGCGCAACAGTATTACCTTGGGCGTGAAGGCGCGTACAACGATCAGAACCAAATCACCGGGGCGCGCTCCTACACCTTCCGGAATCGCGCGCCTCAGTCGGTGACGATCTGGGCCACGCCGTTCGAGGTGGTTGAGCACACCAACAATCTCGGCATCTACGCGCAGGACCAGTGGGTCGTCAAGCGGGCGACGCTCAATTTGGGCGTGCGGTACGACAGCCTTTACGGTGTCATCCCAGAGCATCATCTCCCGGCTGGAATATTCGTCCCGGCGCGCGACTTCCCCGCCGTCAAAGGTTCGCCGGACTGGAAAAACGTGAACCCGCGGCTGGGCGTGTCCTATGACATCTTTGGCAACGGCAAGAGTGCGCTGAAGGCGTCTCTCGGTCGGTTTGTTCCGTACACCGTCGCTGCGTCGAATAACCCCGCCTCGAATCAGGCAGCAAGCGCCACACGGACGTGGAGCGACACGAATGGGAACTACGTCCCGGACTGCGTGCTCGGTCCGAGCCTCCCGGCGGCGAACGGTGAGTGCGGGGTGTTATCGGACGCGACGTTCGGTCAGGTACGGGCGGGCAATACCACGTTCGCGGATGATGCGCTGAGAGGGTTCAACAAGCAGTCCTCCAATTGGCAAGCCGCGGCGTCGATCCAGCATGAGCTGCGGCCGGGGATGGCGCTCAACGTTGGCTACTTCCGCACGTGGTATCAGAACTTTCTCATCACAGACAATCTGGCGACAACTGCAGCAGACTACGATCCCTTCTGCGTCGCCGTACCCACGGACAGTCGGCTGCCGAACAGCGGCCAGCAGCTCTGTGGCTTCTTTGACGTCAAGCCGGCTCTCTTCAACGTGATCCAGAACGTGCGCACGCTCGCGTCGAATTACGGCAAGCGGAGTGAGGTCTTCAACGGGGTTGATGTCACCTTGACGACCAGATTCGCACAGCGTGGACAGTTCTCCGGAGGTCTGAGCGTCGGCCGCACCGTGTTGGACGCATGCGAGGCCACGGCCAAAGTTCCGGAAGCGCTGCAGGGCATCGATACGATCACTGTCGCAGCGGGTGGAGCGACATCCTGGACCGCCAAGCAGAACTGCCGCAGTGTGCGGCCGTGGTCTGCCGGCACGCAGGTGAAATTCCTCGTCGTGTATCCGTTGCCATGGGACCTGCAGACGAGCGCAACGTTCCAGAATGTTCCTGGGATCCCGATCACGTCGACGTACCCCGCAGCGAACGCGCTGGTCAGGTCCTCGCTCGGCCGGGATCTGGCGTCGTGCCGCGGGGCTGCAACCTGCACTGCAAACGTGAACCTGGAGTTCCTCGACCCTGCGGCGAACTATGAATCGCGGCTCAGCCAGTTGGACCTGCGCTTGACGAGGCGCTTCCGGGCCGGCCCGACCACGTTCCGCGGCAACTTCGACATCTACAACGCGCTCAACGGGGCATCCATTCTCTCGATGAACGCCGGTTACGGCACGAACTGGCTCGCCCCCTATGAAATCATGGGCGGACGGCTGTTCAAGTTCAGCGGGCAGTTTGAGTTCTGAGGAAGAGGAGTGGGATGAAAAGGCTCTGCACGGGTGGGATCGTGCTCTCCGCCGTCTTGCTCGGCGCCCAGAGCCAGCCGCAGGTCATGATCGAGTGGCGACATGCCGGTTCGGAGCAGTCTCAGACAAAATATTCCGCAGCCACTGACATCACTCCATCGAATGTCAGCCAGCTGGAGCTCGCCTGGCAGTGGCGGCCCAACGAACGGCCGTTACCGGATAAGACGCAGCCGGGGAATTTTCAAGCGACGCCCCTCATGATCGACGACGTGCTGTATTTGAGCACGTCGTTCAACCGTGTGGTCGCTCTGAACGCGCAAACAGGGGCGGAGCTCTGGGTGTTCGATCCGAAAGCCTACCTGGACGGTCCAGGTATCAACCTCTATTACCAACATCGAGGTGTCGCCTTCTGGCAGGACGGCAACGAGGCGCGTGTCTTCATGAACAGCCACGACCGTCTGTTTTCGCTCGATGCCAGAACCGGTCAGCTTGTGACTAGTTTCGGTCAGGGCGGCTACGCGATGCTGCGGGATGGACTGAGAAACCACGACAAGCGAATTGAGATGCGGCAGAGCTCGCCCCCGGTCATTTATAAGAATCTGGTCATCGTCGGGAGCAGCATCCCCGATCGCTTGCAGTACAAATTCGATCCGCCAGGGACGGTTCAGGCGTTCGATGTGAGGACCGGGAAACGCGTGTGGGTGTTCTATACCATTCCGGAACCCGGCGAAGCCGGGGGCGACACGTGGGAGAAGGACTCGTGGGCGCAGACCGGCCATGCGAATGTCTGGGCGCCGATGGCTGTCGATGAGACGCGCGGACTGTTGTACGTGCCAACGAGCACGCCGAGCGGTGACTATTACGGCGGCCGACGTCCAGGCGCCAACCTGTTCGCGGAAACGCTGCTGTGCCTGGATGCGGCGACGGGCACACGGAAGTGGCATTTTCAGGCGGTGCACCACGGCCTCTGGGATTACGACTTCCCGGCCGCACCCAATCTGGTGACGATCGCGGTCGACGGTCGAAGGATTGACGCGGTTGCGCAAGTATCGAAGCAGGGATTCACCTACGTGTTCGACCGCGTGACCGGCCAGCCCGTGTGGCCCATCGAAGAGCGCCCGGTGGACACGACCACAGATGTCCCCGGTGAGCAGCTCTGGCCGACGCAGCCGTTTCCGACCAGACCACCCGCCTTCACTCCACAAGGGGTCACGTTGGACGATGCGAACGACTTGACGCCGGAAATCAAGGCGCTCGCACTAGAGCAGATGAGGAAGTTTCGAATCGGGCCGATGTTTACGCCGCCGAGCTTACGCGGCACGCTGATGCGGCCCTCGAACAATGGCGGCGCCAATTGGGGCGGCGCGGCCTTCGATCCGGAAACGGGCCTGCTGTATGTGAAGCCATCCAACTACGTCTACATCAATCAAGTCTGCAAGAACGACGGGAGCGATGCGCGCATCGATGCCGCATTCCATAACTACTGCGCGGATTTCTTGAAGCCTCCGGAAACTCCGCTGGGTCCGATTCCCGTCACCAAGCCTCCCTACGCCTCGCTGGTCGCGATCGATCTCAACAAAGGGGAGATTGCCTGGCGGGTGCCCTTCGGTGAAGGCACACCAGCCGTCCGGACACACCCCTTGCTGAAGGGTGTGGCGCTCCCCGCGCGATTGGGGACGCCTGGTAATGGGGGATCGATAGTGACGAAAGGCGGTTTGGTCTTCGTTGGCAGCGGCGAGCCGTATCTCTATGCGTTCGACAAGGCGACCGGGCGAGAGATATCACGCGTCGCGACCCCGTTCCCAGTGAGCGCGACTCCGATGACATACAAGACGCGATCGGGCCGGCAGTTCGTCGTCGTGGCGACCGGCGCCGGCGCGGACGCCAGCCTGGTGAGCGTCGCGCTTCGCACTCGGTGAGCCACGCGTTAACGTTCCATGCACAATCTGCAACAAATCAGCTCGTCTTCGTCTGCTAAGCTTCGCCGCTCAGGCACCTTCCGGTCGCCACGATCCACCACATGTGCTTTTCGTTCTGAGGACGCAGGAGAGGTTGTGACGATAAGGCGAGCATCAGTCCCGACACGCCGAGGCCGATGGCGTACTGTTCGGCGCTCATGCTAGCATCCGCGCGTTCATGCGCATGACGACCCTCACGAGACGGCAGGCGCTCCGTCGCGTCGCCTCGCTGCCGGCGCAAGTCGCTCCTCGGCGCGAGGCGACGCCGGTCCGCCTCGCACCCCGCGAGCAGCTGGTCAACACGCTGGAGTACGAGGAACAGGCGAAGCGCGCGCTGGCAGCCGAGGTCTTCGCCTCGATCGCCGGCAGCGACCGGGCCGCGTTCGATCGCATCACGTTGCGCCCGCGGATGCTATCGCCGGTACTCGATCTCGATCTCAGCGTCACGCTGTTCGGTGACACCCTGTTCGCGCCGGTGATGGTCGGGCCCATCGCGAATCAGCGACAGTTCCACTCCGATGGGGAGCTCGCCACCGCGAAGGGCGCGACGGCGGCGAAGGCTGCGGTGGTCATCAGCAGCGACGCGAGCGTGCCGCTGTCCGAGCTGATGGCGAACGCCGCCACGCCGATCTGGTACCAGGTGTTCGCGAGCGACCCCAGGGCCAGGGCGCGCATGCAGGATGCCGTGAAGGCCGGTTGCAAAGCGATCTGCGTGACGGTCGGCGCGGCACCTGCAGCCAAGGGCGCTCGCAGCGTGACCGTCGTCCAGCGAGTGGATTGGACCGCGGTCGATGGGATCAGACAGGGCATCAACGTGCCGGTCCTGGTGAAGGGCATCGCGACTCCCGATGACGCGAGGCTCGCGCTGAAGCACGACATCCAGGGGTTGATCGTCTCCAACTACGGCGGATTGGGGCCAGTCAGAGACGCGCCCGTCCTCGCGCTGCCGGCGATCGTCGACGCGGTGCAAGGCAAAGTGCCGGTGCTCGTCGACGGGAGCGTTCGGCGCGGCACCGACATCTTCAAGGCGCTGGCACTGGGTGCGCGAGCGGTGCTCATCGGGCGCCCGGCGATGTGGGGGCTCGCAGCGTATGGCGAAAGCGGGGTGCAAGGCGTCCTCGAGATGCTGCAGACCGAGCTGGCGCGTTACATGGGCATGTGCGGCGTGTCGACCGTGAAGGCGCTCGACCGTTCGCTCCTGCGCGTCCACGCGGCGCCGCGCGACAGGCCGTAGGCCGTTTCAACCCCCGAGGTTCGTCGTGGCCGATCTTGGTCGGCCCCAGGGCGGTGCACGCTCCGCCCCTAGGTCGGGGGCGAAAGCAAGGACAGGAGGTTTCCGGTGGGTCCGATTGAAACTCGGTGGTGTCAGAGCACGTCGCGGCGCAAGGCCATCGCGAAGCTCGCGCGACTCGTCGCCGCCTCACCGCTGTTCTCGTCCACTCTGTCGGCGCAGTTGGATCCCCGTCCGCTCAACGAGCACAAACGAACACCCGGGCTCGACGAGATGACGAATGCGTTCGACTTCGAGCCGGTCATGTTCGCGAACGTGCCGCTCAGCGTCTACGACTACACCGCGCACGGCGACGGTTCCGAGTTCACCCTGCGCCGCAACCGCCAGGCGTTCGAGTGGGTCGACCTCGTTCCGGGCAGGGCGATCGATCCGGCGACTGTGGATCTGTCGTGCGAGGTCCTGGGGCTGAAGATGAAGTACCCGATCATGATCGCGCCGACGGCGGCGATGGTGCCGCTGCACCCGGATGGCGAGATCGGAATGCATCGCGCAGCCACAGCGGCGTCGAACATGCCGATGATCGTCAGCCAGAACACGAGCACGGCGATCGGACGGATTGCCGGGGGCGCGACCGGACCGCTCTGGTGGCAGTTCTACCCGTCGCAGAGCCTCGACGCCAGCCGCGAGATTCTCGACGGCGCGGTCACCGCGGGTTGCACCGCGATCGTCGTCACGGTTGATCAACAAGCGTCGTACTACGAGCGGTCTCAACAGGATCGGAATCTTGGCGGGCGCGGTGCCGGAGCCGGTGGAGGCGGTCGAGGCGGCGGTGGAGGTGGACGCGGCGCGGCATCCGGGCCCGCGCTATATCGCGTGGCGCCTGGACGGCTCTGGTACACGTGGCGCTATCTCGACGACCTTCGCAAGGTCGTGAGGGTCCCCATGCTCGTGAAGGGCATTCTCACCGCCGAAGACGCGAAGCAGTGCGTCGAACACGGTATGGACGGCGTCATCGTCTCCAACCATGGCGGCCGGTCGATGGACTACGGCCCCTCGACGCTCGAAGTGCTCCCCGAGATCGTCGCGGCGATCAACGGCCGGATTCCCGTCCTCACCGACAGCGGGTATCGGCGCGGCAGCGACATTCTGAAAGGGCTCGCGCTCGGCGCGAACGCCGTCCTCCTCGGGCGACCGACCCGGTGGGCGCTGGCGGCGTTTGGGACACCGGGTGTCGAGCGATTCTTGGACATGATCCAGCGCGAGCTGGTCGGCGCTGCGGCTACGGCTGGCCGTTCGACGTTGGCGTCGATCGACACGAATCTCGTCAGAGCGAACTTCACGTAAACGCCGGATCGTCGCCGGACACGCACTGCTGCTTGTCGGCCCGTCCGTACGCACAATCTGCAACAAATCGGCGCGTCTTCGTCTGCTATGCTCCGCCGCTCAGCCACCTTTCAGTCGTTTTTCGGCCACAGGAGGCTCTATGGCGCGGGTACAGACTGTTACGGGCGTCGTGATCTTAGTTGTCGGTTTGGCCGCCTCGTCTGCTGCACAGGGAACCGGGGATATTGTCGGCCGCGTCGTCGACGGAAGCGGCGGCGTGCTGCCCGGCGTCACGGTGACCACGACGAATCTCGCGACTAACATCAGTCGTACGACTGTCACAGCGGACACCGGCGACTATGCATTTACGCTGCTGCCGATTGCCGTCTACGAAATCAAAATGGAGCTGGAGGGTTTCAGGACCCAGGCGACCAGGGTCACGCTGGCCACTGGCGACAGAGCGCGAGTCGACATCAGACTGGAATTGGGAACTCTTAACGAGAGCGTCACCGTAGCCGGCGAGTCGCCGTTGCTGCAGACCGACACATCGCGCGTGTCGTCGAGGCTGACGACCGAGGTTGTGCAGAATGCGCCGATCGTCGGCCGCAACATCATCAACATCGTGCAGTTGACGCCAGGAGCAAGTGAGGGCGCCCCGAACGCGACGATCAGCGGCAATCGCCCCGACGACAGGCGTCAAACGTCCGCCGTGTCCATCAATGGCAACCCCGAGAACGACAATCTCCAGCTGGTCGATGGACTGGACAACACCGAGCGAGTGATGGGCGGCATGGGCATCAAGCCGTCGATCGACGCGATTCAGGAAGTGGTCGTACAGACCAACCTCTACTCGGCTGAGAACGGCCGGACCCTGGGCGGTGTGATCAACATCATCACGAAATCTGGCACCAATCAGTTTCACGGGTCGGGTTTTTACTTCCTGCGAAACCAGCGCTTCGACTCGAAGGACTACTTTGCCACCTCCAAGCCGCTCAATCATCTCAATCAGTTCGGCGGAAGCCTCGGCGGGCCCCTGAGAGAGAACCGGACGTTCTTCTTCGCGGATTACGATCAGGGCCGCATCAGAAAAGACCAACCATTTGTCATCACGGTGCCCACGGCCAGGATGCACGCAGGGGATTTCTCCGAGCTCAACGTGCCGATCTACGACCCGTTCAGCAGTCCCCGAACGCCATTTACCGGGAACGTCATTCCTGCCAACCGGATGGATCCGCGGGCGGCGAGGCTGATGGGCGTGTACCCGATGCCGAACAGACCGGGCCTCGCAGGAAACTTTGCGTACAACGGCCCCGGGTGGCAGACGAACCAGACGGCCGACTTCCGGATCGATCATCGTGTGACCGACAACGACACCATATTCGCGAGATATTCGTACAACCTGACCAACGGGCTGACGCCGAGCCAGTGTCCGGCCACGAAGATTGGCGACCGCACGATCGACCCGACCTGCAACACAGAGGGCACTGCCGGCATCTACTCGGGGCCGTACCATACTTACGCGCACAACGTGGTCGCCAACTGGCAGCGCGTCGTCAGTCCGACCTTGATCACGGAGTTGAAGTACAACTTCGTTCGCCCCTTCACGGCAGCGGAGCGCCCGACCGCGAATTCGTGCGATCTGGCCAGCTTCCTCGGGTTCCAGAACGTCAACTACGCCAACGATCCGATTACGTGCGGGTTGCCCTGGCTGGAGATGCGACCGTTGACCTATGCGGCGATCGGCGATCCGACGTTCATCCCGATGCAGACCGAGGACCACAACCATCAGATCGCCGGCTCGATCACGAAAGTGAAGGGAGCGCACACCATCAAGACGGGCGGCGGCATCGTCTACCGGTTGTTTGCCGTGCAGCAGTCCCAGTCTCCCAGAAGCCTGTGGGCCTTCGATTCGTCGGTAACGAATAGCGGCGCGGGCGGCGGCGGCAACACGTTCGCATCGTTCCTGCTCGGGCTGCCGAGCGTAGAGCAGCGCATTCACTTCCCGATTCATCCGAAGAATCGGTCCCAGGAACCGAGCGTATTCGTTCAGGACGACTGGCGCGCGACGTCGTGGCTGACGCTCAACCTCGGACTCAGGTACGAGATCTACACGCCGATCACCGAGGTCGAGAACCGAATGGCGGCGTTCCGTCCAGAGCTCGGCAAGATCATCGTCGCGTCCGACGATGATCCGACGGTAGGCGTCAAGACGGATTACTCGGACATCGGACCGCGCCTCGGGTTTTCGGCGACGGCTCCGCGCCAGATCGTGTTTCGGGGCGGGTTCGGCGTGACCTACACGCCTGTGCTCCGCGGCGCAGGGTCGTTCCTGAAGAATCCGCCTTTCACCCAGAACTTTGGTCCCTTCACGAGCGCCGCGACCGCCGGAGGAACCCCGAATCTGTTTCTCTCGGACGTGCCACCCGCCCTGGTGTTCCAGGACCCCACCCGTCCGGAAGGTCAGCTCCAGCAGCAGGTGACCGACTACAAGGCGACGCGGTCCAAGCAGTTCAACTTCTTCGTCGAGAAGCAACTGGGCGCCAACGTCGTGTCGGTCGGCTACGTCGGGGCACGGGGCGATCGCATCAACCAGAACTACAACGCCAATATGCCGAAGCCGGGGCCCGGCAGTGTGCAGGCGCGCCGCCCTTGGTACTCGCAGTACCCGCTGGTGACGAACATCAACATGATTTCGAACACCGGCAAGAAAACCTACAATGCGTTCCAGATGTTGTTCCAGCGCCGCTATGTCGGTGGCCTCAATTTCACGACGCACTACACGTGGGCGCACGCGCGGCAATTGACATACGCAACGTGGGACAACGACATTCTCGAGTGGGGCGATATCCCGACCTACGACATCAGGCACCACGGTGTCGGCATCGTCGGCTATGAGCTGCCATGGGGACAGAGCCTCGGCGGAGTCGCGCGCGGGTTGCTCGCGGGATGGCGGGTGGACGTCGTCGCGAACTATTCATCCGGCAGCGCGTTCTCGATCGTCAACGCGTCGGCACGGACCAACAACGGCGGCACCGATCGACCCAACCAGGTCGGCAATCCGAACTTGCCGGCCAACGAGCGAACGCTCGCACGTTGGTTCAACACGGATGCGTTCGCGTTGCAGCCTCAGTTCACGGCGGGCAATGTCGTGCCCGGGTCGATGCACGGCCCATCTCAGCAGCGCGTGGACCTCAATCTGACCAAGTCAATCCGGCAGGCGGGATCCAGGACCGTCCAGGTTCGCGTCGAGGTGTATAACATCACGAATAGAGCGAACTTCCTCCCGCCGGACGGCAGCTTTGGTTCGACGACGTTCGGCGCGATCACGCGCACGGGAAATTCGATTCCACGTCAGATGCAGTTCGCCTTGAAGTACCTGTTCTAAGGTGGCCGCATCGCGGCTGTACGAATCGTGAGATCCAAGGGTGCCGGGGAATCCAGCATGGCCGATTGTCGACATGGACAGTGCTCTCGAGGGATTCCCCGGCGTTCGATATTGAAGCTGGGCCTGGGCGGGGTTTACGTGACGGCGATGTCCCCGATCGCGGTTATAGCGCAGAGCGATCCCGCGTCGATGCCGCCTCAGGAGGGTGACCTTCTCGTCAAGTTCGACGATCCGCTCTCGCCGCCGCTACGGCCTGCCGACGTCATGGCCAACGCCCCGCCGCTGATGGCGTGGCCGATGGATCCGGTCGGCAAGACGGTCCGGAAAGAGAATCGCCTCAACGGCATCCTGCTAATCAGACTGAATCCTGCGGCGCCAGGCGCAAGCGTACCAAACGCAGTGGACGGCGTGCTGGCGTACAGCGCCCTATGTACGCATGCCGGCTGCACTGTCACCCAGTGGATTCCAGAAACGGGCATCCTGTCGTGCGATTGTCACGCGTCAGAGTTCGATGCGAAGGCGAGTGGCCGCGCGGTGGTCGGCCCCGCCGCCCGGCCGTTGCCGCCTCTCCCACTCAAGGTCGAAGGCACTGCTCTGGTCGTCGCAACGCCGTTCGCGACGCCGATACGCTTCGACGAATAATCGAGGGTCATGTCCATGAAGAGACTGTTCGGCGGCGTGCTGTGTTCAGCCGCGATGGTGATTGCGACGTTGTCGATCAAATCGGTCGGGGGCGCGGTGCAGCAGCCTTCGACACCCGGTTCACTCGCAGTGGCCCCCGCGCCGCCCGCACCTACTCCAGCCGTCATGCGGAACTATCAGCCGGTGACCGCAGAGCGGCTCAAGAACCCCGAACCCGGAAATTGGCTTCAGGTGCGGGGTACCTACAATGGATGGGGCTATAGCCCTCTCGATCAGATCACGCCGGCCAACGTCAAGCAACTCTCCCTGGCGTGGGTGTTCTCGACAGGCGCGGTCAACGCGCACGAAGCAGCGCCGCTGGTCAACAACGGCGCGATGTTCGTCTCGGCGCCCGGCAACCAGGTGATTGCGCTCGACGCGCGGACTGGGACGCTGCTGTGGCGCTATCGGCGGGAGGTCCCCCCCGGCGCCATCGTCATGCATCCGGTAAGCCGCGGCGTGGCGCTCTACGGCAACAAGGTATTCTTCGCGTCGAACGCGGCGGTGCTGGTTGCGCTCGACGCCGCCACCGGCGCGGAACTGTGGACGGCGACGGTCGAGGACAACAAGAAGGGCTACTACCTCACCGCCGCGCCGCTGGTTGCCGACGGCAAGGTGATGGTCGGCGTCTCCGGCGGCGAATGGGGCATTCGTGGCTTCGTCGCCGCTTTCGATGTGGAGACCGGCAAGGAGCTGTGGAGGGCCTTCACGATACCCGCGCCCGGGGAGCCAGGGAGCGAGACGTGGCCCAAGGGGGATGAGTGGAAGACCGGCGGCGGGCCGACGTGGGTATCCGGCAACTACGACCCCGCGACGAACTTGCTGTACTGGGGCGTTGGAAACGGCGGACCCTGGATCGGCGAGCTGCGGCCGGGCGACAACCTGTACACCTCATCGACGATTGCACTCGATGCATCGAACGGAAAGATCGTCGGACATTTCCAGTACGATCCCAACGAGTCCTTCGACTGGGATGAAGTCTCACCGCCGCTGCTCGTCGATTTCACACGAAATGGTCGGACCATCTCGGGACTCGTGAATGTCGCACGCGACGGCTATATGTTTTTCTTGGAGCGCGGCAGTAAGGGACCGATTCGATTCATCGACGCCAACCCGTACGTCTTGCAGACGGTGTTCAAAGGCGTCGATCCGAAAACCGGACGCATCGAATACGATCCGGCGCGCAAGCCTGGTGTGGGCAAGACGGTCGACTTCTGCCCGATGTGGCTGGGCGGCAAGAACTGGCAGCCGGCCGCGTTCAGTCCGAAGACCCGCCTGATCTACATTCCGACCTCGGCGAATTTGTGCAGTTCGATGACAGGCACGACACCCGTGTATCGCCCCGGCTCGACGTACACGGGAGGGCGCAACACCCTGTTCATCGCTCCAGGTGCGGACCATGTCGGTGAAACCCAAGCATGGAACGTCGATACGGGGAAGAAGGTGTGGTCCTACAACTTTCCGACGTCGTCGAACTGGGGGGGACTGTTGGCGACCGCAAGCGGGCTCGTCCTCGGTGGTGGCACCGCCGATCGGATGTTCAGAGCGCTCGACGCCTCGACCGGTCGGCTGCTCTGGCAGATGCCGACCAATTCAGGCGTCATGGGCCAGCCCTCCACCTTTATGATCGACGGCAAGCAATACGTGGCGGTGTTTTCGGGGTGGGGCGGCGATGCGCGAGGAGTACAGGGTCGGTTGAATGCACTTCGGCCAGGCGAATTCCCCGAAGTGCCCGACGGCGGAGCTCTCTGGGTGTTCACGTTGTCTGGCGGCCAGTAAATCATCACGGGTGACGTGGGTTCGTCTGCCAGCGAAGACGCCGGGAACGGCGCAGAGCCCCACCCGCTGGCGGAACAATCGGATAGAATCCCTGTTCACTCTGTCCAGTCATGTTGAACAGGCAAGTGGCGCTGGGTCTGTGCGTCCTCGTCGCGCTGACAGCCTGTCGAGCTCGAGCCGAGGTCGAGACAACGACGCCGCGGCCGAACGTGCGCATCTCGATGCGCCCCACCGAAATCCTCAGCGCGTTTCTCGACCTCCCGCAGTTCTCGACCGAGGCCGTGATGATCGGCGACTCGCAGAAGCGCCTCGAAGCCCTTCAGAAGGGCTCCATCGACGTGGCGAGCGCAGTGGCAGACGTGACCTATTTGGCGTTCAACGGCCGCCTGCCGGACCACTCTGCGCCCTTGCAGAAGATTCGCGGGATGGCGCTCATGAACCGGGCGGTCGTGCATCTCCTGATAGGGCCGAACGTGGATCCGAGCCGCGGTTTTCGAGGACTGCGCATCGTGCTCGGCGACCCCACCAGCGGCACTATCGCCATTGGAGAGCGCCTGGTCAACAGTACGGGTGTTTCCACCTCGGAGATACACGGCGAGTTTGTACCGTATGACATGGCGGTGGAGAAGCTGTTGAAGGGCGACGTCGACGCCGTAATCGTGACCCTGCTGCCGCCGCAGGAGCCGGTCGCGCGGGCACTTCGCGGCGGCGCCCGGTTGCTAGAGATCCAGGGTCCAGAGGTTGAGGCTTTACGAGTGTACTATCCGCTCCTAAGACGGACGTTGCTCCCCGGTGGGACGTACCCGGGGCAGGACGCCCCTTTGCACACGGTAGGTGTTGACCTCCTGCTGGTGTGTCGCGCGGACCTCGGCAACGACCTCGTCTACAAGCTCACGCGTGCGCTCTTCGAAGAGTTTCCCCAGCATACCCGTCGCCAGGTGGAGCCGCAGCGCGCCCCGGCGACGGTGATTCCCCTTCATCCTGGAGCGGCCAGGTATTACCGCGAGCGCGAGCTCAGTCGATGAGGCCAGACCGTTCGTACATCGCGCGCGCGTCGAAGCTCCTGACCCTGATTGTCTTTCTGGGGATCACCGTGCTCCTGACGTGGGAGTATCGTGTGACGCGCGTCTCGCAGCAGGGAGTGGCCGTTCGCGTTGCCCGTCAGAACGAAGAGACGGCCAATCTGATCATCAAGGCCATCACGCGGGACATGCGCGGCGCTCAGACCAGCATCCTCGCCAACCGTGATTGGGACGCTCCCCCGCCTGTCGGATCCGATTTGGACATGACGGCGCAAGTCGCCACGACATTCGCACGATATCCCTATCCCGAGTCGTTCTTCACGTGGCGCGGCGGGAACCACAGCGTCGTGTTCTTCAGCCGCACGACGCGCCTGCCGCAATGGATGCCACGGTCGAACCCGCTGGTGAACTCCCCGATCGCGACGGCGGTCGATCCGCCGATCGCCGACGAAGTACGCCAGCGCCTGTTGTCGGCGATCGCTGCCCAACAGCGATACGCCGTATTCGACATCGATCTCGCCGACGTTCCGTATCAAGTCATCGCCAGGATCACGTATGCCGATTCCCTGCGCGAGCACCTCGAATCGGTCAGCGGATTCACCGTCAACCTCGACTGGGTGCGACAGCGGTATTTCGCCGATATTCTCTCCGAGGTGAAGCCGAGCGCAGGCGGCGGGCTGACGCAGGACGTCGCGCTCCTCGACGAGCACAATCGGACAGTCGTCGGTTCGAGCACAAAGGGTCCGCCGATCGCGGAGCGGGCGTTTCCGCTTCTCTTCATCGATTCGTCGGACACGGAGTCGGATCTGCCATTCGACGTCGGGCAGGCGCAGTGGAAGCTGCGCGTCAGCGCCTCACGCGATCCGGTGCTGCTCTCGGCCTCACGGCGCGCCGACACGACATTGGTCGCGACGGGCCTGGCGGTGATCTTGTGCGGCGTCAGCCTCATGCTGGCGCACCGCGCCGTGCTCAGCGGTGTCAAACTCGCGGAAATGCGTTCGCGATTCGTGTCATCGGTGACGCACGAGCTCAAGACCCCGCTCGCGAACATCCGCGCGCTCGCCGGCACGCTCGCGCGTGAATCGCAGGTGTCGTCCGATCGCTACAAGGCGTATCCACATTTGTTGATACAGGAAGCGAACGATCTCGGCCGCCTCGTCGACAATCTGCTCGCCTACGCGCGAATTACCGACGTTACCGAGACCTACGCGTTCGAGGCGATGGCGCCCGCCGAGCTCGTCGATGAGGCCCTGCGGAGCTTCCAGCCGCGGATCCTGGAAGGCGGAGTCAGCATCCAAGTCGAGACGCTTCCGGAGCTGCCGTTCGTTCGTGCCGATCAGAGAGCTATGGTGTTGGCCCTCAAGAACCTGATCGACAACGGATTGCGTCATGCGCGCGGCGGTGAGCACGGCCACATTCGCATCGCGGTACGGCGCGTCGGACCGAACGCCTTCATTGAGGTGCAGGACAATGGATGTGGCATCTCGGACACAAAACTCGCTGCGCTTCGTGACAGCATCGCGAGTCGAGCCTTCGCGCCAACGGACGGAGGTGGGTTGGGACTGGCGATCGCCAGCAAGGTGATCGCGGACCACGGAGGCACCCTGACGGTAGACAGTGCGCTGGGGATGGGAACCCGCTGCGTCATTGGACTACCGGTGTGCTGACGACAATGGCTCACCGGATTCTCGTCGTGGAAGACGATCCCACCCTGCGCCTCGTGCTTCGAGACAATCTCCAATCCGAAGGTTACCAGGTGGATGTCGCCGGCAATGGCGCGTGCGCGGTCAAACGTGCCCGCACGGCCATCCCGGATCTGATCGTCCTCGATCTCACCCTACCGGACCACGACGGATTCGAGTTGTTGCCGATCCTGCGGTCGCTGGGCCAGGTTCCGATCATCGTCCTTACCGCGCGCACGCAGCGGGACGACAAACTGAGAGGGCTAACGCTCGGCGCGGATGACTACATCACAAAGCCGTTTGACCCGGCGGAGTTCCTGGCGCGCATTCGTGCCGTCCTTCGGCGTGTACGGCCCAGCGTCAGCCGGATACGACTGGGATCCGTCACGATTGACTTCCTCAACAAGCACGCATCGAGTGGAAGGCGTACGATTCCCTTGACGCATCGCGAGTTCGAGCTCTTGAGCTATCTTGCCGATCGCCGCGATGTCGTGGTACACCGCAACGAGTTGCTGCGCGCTGTGTGGGGATATCTCGACAGCGACATCGTCACGCGAACCATCGATTTCGCCATCGCTCGACTTCGGAGGAAGATCGAGGTGGATCCTCACTACCCGCAGTTCCTCCGCACGGCGCACGGCGACGGCTACTGCCTGACTGGTATGTCGGATGAGAGTTCCTCGAAGCGAGGGCCGGGCTGACGCCCGAAATCCGCAGCTCGGTTCCGGATTGAGTGCTCAGCGGCCCTTGGCCTGCTCGGAGGCGCTGGGCAGTGCAAAGGCGATGTAGCGTGCCCCCTGCTGCGGCGCACGGGTATTTCGCTGATTGTGCAGAACCCCGGCGCCGCTCGCGGCGATGACGATGTACTGTCGCCCGTCGATCTCGTAGGTCGCCGGTGTGGCATTGCCCGCAAACGGCAGCGTAGTTTCCCAGAGCAGCTTGCCGGTCTTCTTGTCGAACGCATGGAACTTCCTGTCGTAGTTGGTCGCCGCGATGAAGACGAGACCGCCAGCCGTCACGATCGGTCCGCCATAATTTTCGCTTCCCGTGTCCTTCAGGCCCATGGCCACCAGCTCCGGATACTCCCCAAGGGGAATCTTCCAGGCATACTCGCCCGTGTTCATGTTGATGGCATTCAGCGTTCCCCATGGTGGGGTAATCGCCGGGTAGCCGTCGATATCCAGGAACTTGTGGTGTCCCGTGAATCGGTACTGCGTGTCCCACGGCACAGGCTTCGCCGTGGCCGGGATGGGCACGGTTGCTTCAACCCCATCTCTGACGTACGAGACAATCGCGCTGGTATATTCAGCGGCCAGCGTGGGGAACGACGGCATCCGGCCGCCGCCGTAGAAGATCATCGAGCGCACCTCGGCTTGCGACAGCCGACCGCCGATGCCGACCAGCGATGGGATCTCCGGCGGCGCGCCCGTCCGGTTGTCGCCGTGGCACGCCGCGCACGTGCGGTTATAGAGGTCCTTACCGCTGACGGTCGTGCCGGGTTTCGGATTTTCGGCCAGCGCGTACAGCCACGCCATTTCGTTCGCATTGACGTACAACAGGCCGCTGTCGGGATCGAACGCCGACCCACCCCATTCGCCACCTCCGTCCGCGCCAGGGAACAAGACCGTGTCGATGCCGACGCTCGGCGGCACGAATTGCCCGTTGCTGACCATCGTCTTGAACCGCGCGAGCGCCGCGGCGTGCGCCTGCGGCGTCCGTTGGGTCAGCATGTCTTCGGTCAGCAGTTGTCTGGCAAAAGGCGCCGGCTTGGTCGGCAGCGGCTGCGTCTCCGCTAAGACCTCACCCGGAATCGTGCTGGCCGGATATTTCTTGTACTCGATGGGAAACAGCGGTGTGCCATTTGTTCGGTCGAAGACCCACACGTAAGCTGTCTTTGTGGTGATCGCCACGGCGTCAACATTCTGGCCGTCACGCCTGACGGTGATCAGCGAGGGAGGCGAAGTGATATCCCGGTCCCAGATGTCGTGTTTCACGGTCTGAAAGTGCCAGATCCGCTTGCCGGTTGCGGCGTCGAGCGCGAGGAGCGTGGTGCCGAAGAGATTGTCGCCCAGCCGATCCCGGCCGATGAACTCGTTGACGAGATTTGACGTCGGCACGTACAGGATGCCGCGCTGTTCGTCCAGGCTCATGCCCGGCCAGGACACGGCGCCAGCCGTAAAGGTCCAGGCATCCTTCGGCCATGTGTCGTACCCGTACTCGCCCGGTTGCGGAATCGTGTTGAACTGCCATCGAAGCTTGCCGGTCCGCGCGTCGTAGGCGCGCACCGGCGCTGGAGCAGCAGGCAGCACCTGATCTGCTTCAGGCTCGAATAGCGCGTGCTGCCCTGGCTGCCGCCGTAAACGGGCCAGTCGACGCCCCGCCGCTGCCCCTGTGAATCAAGCAGCCACACCGTGATAGCGAGAGATCCTCCAAGGAAAACGACGGTCTTCCACTGCTTCATGCGAGCCTCACTTACACGCTGGCGCCGCAACCGCCGCGCGCGTGATGGTTGTGTTCAGAAAGTCGCGATGGGATTCAGGACGGACCCTGTGGCGCCAGGCACGGCCGCGGGCGAGGCTGTGACCAGGAAGTCCCACCGGTTCCGCTTGGTCGCCTCTCGGCTGACGGCTTCGAGATCGAGGTTGTCGAAAACAGGCATCCCCATGGCAACGAGCACGAGCGCGTGAATTGGCTCGGTAATCCCGTCGATGCCGGACGGATGCACGTCTTCAGCCCCGTCGCTGCCGAGGATCGCCGCATTATGGTCGTGGAGCCACTTTGCGCACGTGACGTACAGCCCGGCAAGCTGATTTATGTCGTACGGGCCTCTGGCGTCGCGAAGCGCCCAGCGTCCGGTGCGGATGAGGATCGCGTCACCTGGCTCGATTTTCAAATGCGCGCGCTTCACCCACGCATCGAGGTCTTCCGGATAGATGCGCGTGCCCGGTTCGAGATAATCCACGCCCTTGAGACGAGGAATATCCATCAGCACCGCGCGGGTGATGATGCCGTCCTTCCAGGCATAAACTGAGCCCACGTTGCATGCTTTGTCGGTGACCTCGGTCATCGGCATGCCGTTGTACATAAGTCCCTTGTAAGCGCGGTGGCAGAAGGCGTCCATGTGGGTATGGACGAATCCGTGATAGGCGATGGTGAACGTGTCTGACGCCCCGCTGATGTCCGGCCGCAGGTTCGCTGGATTGGCCCCTCGTCCCGAGCCACCCATGACGTGGGTGATCGGCCTCGGGTTATCAAGCGCGGGTTCCATTTCGGCCTTTCGCGCCATCGACACGGAAAATCCGTCCTTCACCGAACTGAGGGCTTCCTTGCGCTTTGCCGGCGTAATCAGATTCACGGCACCGATTTGATCGTCTTTGCCCCATCGACCCCAATTGGATAACTCCGTCATCAACCGATCAAAATCGGCTCGGGTGGCGTCGTGATTCGGCGCAGTCTGCGCATGTGTGGCCGGGATCCACCGCCACAAAGGAGAGTCAGTCGCCGAAAGAGCGACCGTTAAGAACACACAGGATGCGAGCACCCGTACCTTCACATCGCCTCCCTTGTGGAGAATGCGTACGCATAGTCTCGCGGTCATAGCGCCGCGACTGGAAAACTTCGTTCAGTTGTGTGCGGGCAGAGTATAGGGCGTCGATCGCCACCGGTTTGTAGCAGATTGTGCGCCCGGGAGGTGTAATACTCGCCCCCTCCGATCCAACTTGAGGAGGCTTCGATGAAACAGACGATGTTGCTCGGCGCGACGGTTGCAGCGCTGGCACTGGGCGCTGCATGGCCCCAGGCGCAGCAGCAGGCACAGCAGGCGTCGGTGGCGCAGCAGGGCGGCGCCGCGCGGGGAGGCGGCGGCGCAGCCACGCCGTTCAAGCATCCCCAGGGGACGCTGACGCCGATGCCGCTCGATCAGGGCCGCCCGTGGGGATGGGCGACGCGCGCGTTCATGGAGAACCCGAACCGGAAGCTTTACAACAAGGCCAAGGCGAAGCTGCTGTCCGGCAAGCAGGTGTTCAGCTTCACGCAGAGCACCTTCAGTCCCGAACAGTACTGCGCGTACGCGCCGCATTACGACTTCGTGTGGTTCGAGATGCAGCACTCCACGCTGAGATTCGATCAGGTGCAGTCGATGATGGCGGCGTGCCCGGTGACCGGCGCCACGCCGATGATCCGCATGCCAGACGCGCTCGAAGCCAACATGCAGAAGGCCTACGACCTTGGCGTGCTCGGCACGATCGTGCCCACGGTGGACGACGTAATCGAGGCGAGAGACGCCGCCCGCTTTGCGAGATTCCCGCCGATCGGCCGAAGAAGCCAGGGGGGCAGCCAGGTCTGGAACGCCTTCCTCAATCCTGGGGAAACCTATCGCAGCTCCGTCAACGACAACGTCCTCGCCGTGGTCATGATCGAAACGCCGGACGGCGTCGATCACGCGTATGAGATCGCATCAACGCCAGGCATCGACGTCGTCATTCTGGGGAACAGCGATCTGACCAGCTTCAGCGGATTCCCTCAGACCGACGATCGCTATGAGGATCTGCTGACGCGGGTGCGGGATGCCACGTACATGGCCGGGAAGTTCTGGGGAAATGCCGGACAGCAGTTTGCCGCCGGCAACAAGCTCAGCCCCGACTCGCGCTTCCACCAGAATGGTCCGTCGAACGACGGCTGGGTGCCGCCGGCCAGAGGCAATCTGGTTCAGCCCGCGGCGCAATAGAAGCGTCCATCCACGCGCGTGGCAATCCGGTACCTATCGATCGTGAAGCTGTGCGGGATATTTTCGGTGGTGAGCGTGATGCGAACCAGATTGTTCTGGTTCACATCGATGACGGCAGTGGCATTGCCCAGATCGTCAGTCGCGACTGTGATCTGCGCGTCGACGATCGCACAATCTGCTGCAAATCTGTTTCGACCGCACGACCGCGGTCGGCGACACGATTTTGCTAAGGTTTTCGCCTACTCATCTCGACCCCGAAGTGCCGCAGGTTTCCTGACCCTCACGGCCGGCGAACCCCCCGGCCGGCCGACTGGACCAATTAGCGAGTCCCGAATTACCTTGTTTACGTGCCTATGTGCCTGCTGTAGGATGGGCGGCAAAAAGCAGCGACCGCGTGTGGGTTTCATGACGAGGTGAACGTTTATGACTGTCCAAGCGCAAACGCCACAAGAACCCAGCCACGTTTCACGACGCGCGTTCATCAAGGTGGTGATTGCCAGCGGCGCGGCCGTCTCCGCATCCGCGTACCTCTTTCGTGCACCCACGTTACTGGGCCAGAGTTCGCTGCCCGGCGCGGTGGAGCGTCTGATGACGTTGAACGTCAACGGCCAGATGCGGCGCGTGGACGTGCTGAAGCAGGAAACGCTCGCCACGACGCTGCGCTACAAGCTTGGCCTCACCGGTACCAAGCTGGGGTGCGACAGATCGGAATGCGGCGCCTGCACTGTCCTGATCGACGATGTGCCGCATTACTCGTGCTCGATTCTCACCCACACGGTTCGCAGCCAGAAGATTCAGACCATCGAAGGACTTGAATCCGCAAACGGCACGCTGCATCCGGTTCAGCAGGCGGTCGTCGACGAGCAGGGATTCCAGTGCGCGTTCTGCATGTCGGGATTCATCATGGCGACGGTCGGCTTCCTTAAAGCCAACCCGAGCCCCACGCGCGCCGAGCTGGCGCACGGCATTTCAGGGAACCTGTGCCGCTGCATGGACTACGACAAGATTCTGCGCTCGATGACGCGCGCCGCTGAGTACATGCAGAGGGCCACCTAGCCTCAATCGATCGACACAAGGCCGGCGTGTTGGACGCCCGCCGCGTGACATCCGTGTAGGAGGAGATGGGGACATGGCAATAATTCACGACGTAATGCCCGTCTTCGAGCTGTTTCAGCCGACGACCGTCGACGACACGCTCGCGCTCCTCGAGACGTACAAGAAGGATGCGTGGGTGCTCGCCGGGGGTCTGGACACATTCGATTGGTTGAAGGACCGCAACAAACGCCGCAAAGTGGTCGTCGATCTCAGCGGCGTTGAGGAACTGAGGGGCGTGAAGACGACCGCCGATGGCGGCATCGAGATCGGGGCGGCGACGACGCTCACCAACCTGGTGAAGCATCCACTCGTCAAGGAGAAGTATCCGATTCTGACGCAGGCCGCCGAGCTGGTGGCCTCGCCGCAGATTCGCAATCAGGGCACCGTTGGCGGCAACGTCTCGCAGGATACGCGTTGCTGGTACTACCGGTCAGGATGGTCCTGCTATCGGGCCGGCGGCAACATCTGCTATGCAGACACGCCGACGGCCATCAATCGCGAGCATGCGCTCTTCGACGCGAACCGCTGCGTGGCGGTGAATCCGTCCGATACGGCGCCGGCGCTCATCGCGCTCGACGCCAAGATGGTGATCCGCTCCTCGGATGGTGAGCGGGTGGTGGACGCGGAGAACTACTTCATCGGACCGTCGATCGACATCATGCGGATGACGGTGCTGCGGCCAGGCGAGCTGCTCACGGCAATTCGTGTCCCCGCCACGTGGGCGGGCGCGGAGTTCTATTTCGAAAAGGTCCGCGAGCGCCAGGTGTGGGACTTCCCGCTCGTGAACGTCGCGGCGACGCTGAAGGTGACCAACGGCACGATCGAGGGGTCGCGCATCGTCGTCAATGCCGTGGCTGCGCATCCCATGCGGCTGACGTCGGTGGAAGACGCCGTAGCGGGCAAGCCGCGGAACGAGGAGACGGCCACGATGGCGGGTGAGCTGGCGGTGCAGGGCGCCCGGCCGCTCGCGCATAACGGATACAAGATCCCCCTCATGAGAAACCTGGTGAAACGCGCCATCAGGGGAGAGGCACAGGCATAAGCATGAATTACCTGGTGCAGTGGGGCATAAACCCCTGGGGCGAAGACACACTTATTCACGCGCAGTGGGGTCTGGTCTACGTGGCATTGGCGTTTGGCGTCTGCTTCATGCTGGGACATACGCTCTTCGTGAAGTTCTGGCCAAAGCCGGCGGGACCGAGCACCGCGCCGGTGAACGAAGCGGCAGCGGCCAAGGTGCCTGCGCGTGTGAAGCGGCACTCGCTTGCGGCCCGGACATTCCATTGGATCATGGCGGCGTCGATGTTGACGCTGCTCGGCACCGCCATGGTGCCGATCCTCGGGCTCGAGTTCAACTGGGTGGAGATCCACTGGATCGCCGGCCTCTTCCTGACGGTGTCGATCCTGTACCACATCATCCACGCAAGCTTCTATCTGGACTTCTGGTCGATCTGGCTGAACAAGGAAGATGCGAGCGAGGCGATCGCGCGGTTCAAACGGGCCATGGGCCGGAGCGCGCCGGCGCCGCGCAAGGCCGCGAAATATCCCTGGGACAACAAGATGTATCACACCGCCATCGTGCTGTCGGCGCTGGCCGTTGTGCCGACAGGGTTGTTCATGATGAAGCGCGTGGAGACGCTCGTCTTCGTACGTAATTCGTATCTCTTCAGCGACGGCACGTGGGGCGTGATGTACGTCCTGCACGGGCTGGCGGGCATCGGGCTGGTGGGCCTGGTCATCGCGCACATCTATTTCGCGATCCGGCCGGAGAAGCTCTGGATTACCAAGGGCATGGTGTTCGGCGACATCACCCGCCAGGAGTTTCTCGCGCACCACGATCCGCAGCGCTGGATAGTCGAGACCGGGGCCACACCGCGCTCCTCGGAACAGCGTGGGTGACCCAATGCGGGACCAGCTCAGAGATCGCTGCGGGAAGATTGAGGAGTGTTACGAGTTCATGCTCGCCTACGCCGCGCAGGGTCTTCGGACCGAGCCGGGCGGCGGCAGCGGCTCGCAGCTTCGGACGCTGTTGACAAAGTGCGATGAGGCGCTCGACGGCCTCGGAGACGTCTTCACTGAGATCGTGCGGAGCGAAGGGCTCCGGCCCGCGGAAAAGTACCATGCGTTCATCGCCATGCTGAAACGGGACGCCAGCGACGCCCGCGCCGCAGTCGGCCTGGTGCTGGCGCAGCCCTCAATCAGCTCGCAGCTGATCGACAATCTAAATGCGTCGATTCACCTGCGCGCGCTGCTCACCGATCTGTTTCTCATCGACGAGATCGTGCGGCCGGAAGTTGCCAGCACCGTGCCTCTCGCGGAGCAGAAGTCTTGAACACGCGGAATACTCGCCGTACCGTTCGCCCGAAACGACATGGGGTTGCCCTGAGAACTTCCTGTGCGAGGTGTGAGAATGGCTGACAAGAAACTCGTCGGACAAAACTACACGACCCCCGACCTCAGGGCGAAAGTGACTGGGCGCTCGAAATATGCGGAGGACTTCCGCGCCGAGGGGATGCTGTTCGCCAGGCTGCTCCTCAGCCCGTTCCCGCACGCGCGCATCGCGAGCATCGATACGAGCGCGGCGCTCGCCATGCCGGGCGTGAGAGCGATCCTCACGGCCGACGAGGTGCCTGGACCCAAGGATCAGGTCAACGACGCGGGCCAGACCATTCGAGCCAACCCGAAGAGTGAGAAGGCGCTGACCAACGAGCCGCTCTATCAGGGCGAGCCCGTTCTTGCCGTGGCGGCTGTCGACGAGCTGACGGCGGTTGAAGCGATCGAAAAGATCAAGATCCGCTGGGAACGGTTGCCGTTCAGCGTGGATCCGGTCGCGTCGCTGCTGCCGGGTGCGATGAATCCCCGTGTGGAGGGGAACGTCTGGGTGCGGCCCGCGCCCGTGCAAGGGCAGCCGCCTGGCGTGCCCGAAGTCGTCGATTTGAAATGGACCGAGGCGGAAGTCGAGGAGTACAACGCGGGTCGTCTGCCAATGGGCAAGGACACCGATCCGAGCTGGTCGTACGGCGACCTCGAGGCCGGCTTCAAGAAAGCGTCGCTCATTCTCGACGAGACCTTCGTCACGCCGAACACGAGCCATCAGTGCCTCGAGAGCCGCACCTCGATGGCGTACTGGCAGAACGGCAAGCTCTTTATCCACCTGTCGACGCAGAGCACCGTGCAGACGGTGATGTCGGTGGTGCGCTGGCTGGACATCCAGCCGGAAAACGTCGTGCTCATCAGCGAGTACTGCGGCGGCGGTTATGGGAGCAAGGGGACGGGGACGGTCTCGGATGTCATCCCCGCGCTCCTCGCGAAGAAGACGGGCACGCCGGTGCAGATGCGCATCAGCCGCGAGGAAGAGCACTCCATTGGTGGCGGGCGTCCCGCCGTGCACGGCCGGATGAAGGTCGGGTTCACCAAGGAAGGCCGCATCACTGCAGTCGACCTGTTCACCGTGGTCGAAGGCGGGCCGTACGGCCCGGGGAACGACGGCAACACGGCCAGCCGCTTCGCGTCGCTGCTGTTTCAACCCGAAGCCATGCGCTGGCGCGGTGTGACGGCGATTACCAACACGCCGCCTCGCCGCGCGCAGAGCCAGCCTGGCGGCATGCAGGGCATCGTGCTGATGGAACCGGTGGTCGCCAAGGCGGCACGCCAGCTCGGGATCGACCAGGTCGAGATCCGGAAGATCAATGCGCCGGCCGGCAAAGCCAAGTTCGGCGCGGCGGACGCGCGGGGCAATCGGACATATCCGACCAGTTGCTTCGTCAAGGAAGCGCTCGATAAAGGCGCGCAGATGTTCAGGTGGGATGAACGAAAAGCCCGGAACGGTCAGCGCGACGGCACGAAGGTGCGTGGCAGCGGCGTGGCGATCAGCGCGTATAACGCGGGCTCAGTCGGCTTCGACGGCCTCTTCGTCATCAAGCCGGACGGCCGCATGTACATCCAGACCGGCATCGGCAACCTTGGCACCGAATCGTTTTCTGATTGTCAGCGGGTTTCCGCCGAGATGATGGGCATGCCCTGGGAGAAATGCGAGCTCACCTGGGGCGACACATCCAGGAACCTGCCGTGGAGCTGCGTGTCGGGCGGCAGCCAGACGATACACGCGATGACGCGCGCCGCGCACGCCACGGCGACCGACGCGATCAAGAAACTGCAGCAGATCGCGGCGAAGGATCTCGGCGGTCGGCCCGAGGACTACGTCGTGGCAAACGAGCGGGTCGCGCGCCGGGGTGGAGGTGCCGGGATGACGCTCGCGAAGGCTGCGCAGCGGGCGATCGAGCTCGGAGGGATTTACGACGGTCACGAAGTGCCGAACGAGATCAACGCCTTCACCAAGCGATCTGCCGCGGCGCTTGCCGGGCAGGGCCTGATGGGCGTGGCCAAGGACGCGTACCCGCGCGACGGCACGTCAATATCTTTCGTTGCGGCGTTTGCTGAAGTCGAGGCGGACGTCGAGACCGGCGTGTACCGCATCCTCGACTATCTCTGCGTCGCCGACGTCGGGACCGTCATCCATCCAAACTCGCTGGGCGGCCAGGTGCTCGGCCGCTCGATCCTGGGCATCGGCCACGCGATCGGCCAGCGGTGGGTGTACGACCAGCGCTACGGCGTCGCGCTGGCGCGGAGGTTCTATCAGAACAAACCGCCCTCGATTCTCGATATTCCGGTGCACATGGATTGGGCGGCTGTCGAACTTCCTGATCCGGAGTCACCGGTTGGCGCACGCGGCATCGGCGAGCCTCCGGTCGCCGCTGGTTGCGCGGCCGTGCTGAACGCGATTTCCGCCGCCGTGGGTGACGAGGTGTTCGTGCGCGCGCCCGTGCAGCTCGACCACATCTTGACCGCATTGGAAATGGGCAGACCCACGCAGGACCGATTGACGGCGAACGTCTGAGCTCCGATAACTCCCAATTCCCAACTTCCAATTCCCAAGAGCTTGTCTTGGGAGTTGGGAGTTGGAGCCGTAGAGGCGGACTCTCAGGCCGCCTGCGAATCACGCGAATTTCCCGAAGATGCTGGCTCTAGACCCAGCCCAACTCCTTCATGGCTAATCCAGCATGCCAGATCTTGGTCATGTGCTGGATTCTCTCACCGTCAAACTCCATCACGTACACGTAGTCTGTCTTTACGCTCTTGCCGGTTGGTGGGCAGGGGCCGCCCTGGCCGGTATGAGTGGCCGAGAAGACGCCGTACGCACAGACGCTCTTCCGCTCATCATCAGTGCCAAACGACTTGAGTTCATATCGTCCGTCCGGCATGAACGTCAGCAGGCCTTTCATCCAGTCCGTGTACTGCTGCAGGGTCGTTACCGCGGCTAGCGGCTCCGCCTGCGCAGAAAAGGTCGCATCGGGTTTGCAGTACGCTTTGCACCCGTCCCATCCCTTGCCCGTTTCGCAGGCCTCGAAGAATCTGCTGGCAATCCCTGTAATCGGCGTCATGAATCTCTCCAGTTGGTATCGCTGAACGCTGAATTTAATTGTCGTCTTGCCCTGTCTTCGGTCAGACGTACGAGTTGCTGCCAACGCTCCTTACGTCGCTTTGGGGAAGCCGTACAGCTCCGCCGCATTCTGCACCAGGATGCGGTTGCGCGTCCTCTCGTCCGGCGCCCATTTCGACATGAGATCGAACAGCATCGCATCGTCTGGCTTTGTCGTCTCGTTCGGGTGCGGCCAGTTGCTCCCCCACACCATGCGTTCGGGCGCGGCCTTGACGTAGGCCTGCGCGACCTTCGTGATGTCGGCATAGTCGGGCGGGCCGTCCTTGGTGTTGTCATAGGTCACCGACAGCTTCACCCACGTGCGCCCCTTGTCGACCAGCTTGCGGACGACGTTGAAGACCGGATGGCTCAGGCCCGCAGGCTGCGGGACGTGCCCCATGTGATCGAACACGAGCGTGGAGGGCAGGCGATTCCACAAGCCTTCGGCCGCGACGATCTGGTCGGGGCCCATGTTGATCTGCACGTGCCAGCCAAGCGCGTTCACGCGCTTCGACAACGGCTCGATCATGTCGATCGACGTCGCCGCCGTGGAGGTATCGGTGATCGAGAAGCGGATGCCGCGAATGCCCCGGTCGGCCAGGGCTTTCAGCTCCGCGGCTGTGACGGTCGGGTGGACGACGGCGACGCCGCGCGCATTCGGCCCCAGCTTCGCAATCGCATCGAGCGTCACGCGGTTGTCGGTGACGTAGGCTGACGGCGTCACGATGATGTTGCGGCTCGTTCCGAGCCGGCGCTGCAGCATGCGGAATTCCTCGACGCGCGCGTCGGGAATGAGCCGGCCTCCCCGCGTCGGGGCCGGAAAGCGCACCGCATCGTAGATGTGGTGGTGGCAGTCGCACGCGCCCGGCGGCGCCTTGAGCTTCGCCGGCTCGGTGCCGGCGGAGTTTGGCACCTGCTGGGCCAGCATTTCTTCAACGTACATTCGCGACGTCGACGCCGCCAACGCCAGCATCGAGGCGCCTTTGATGAACGTGCGCCGTCCGAGCATGTTTCTCTCCGTTGCGATCTGTGGAGTTCCTCCGGATTGTGCACCAGGATCCGGCTAATGCTCTTCGAAATTCGGTGCTCACCTTCCAGGCCGAGATGAGACATTACGGGCGTATACTGCGCCGCACACTGTCCTCTCGGTCGCTCGCCTTTTTACCTGTCCCGGTTTGCGGAGGTGGATATGATGAGGCGTTTTCTCGGGGGATTTTCGATTGGCGTCCTGAGTGTTTTTCTCACCGCCGGCCTCGCCTGGGCGCAGCTGTCAACCGCCCAGCTCAGTGGTCGGATCACCGACCAGAGTGCTGCCGTTCTTCCCGGGGTCACGGTCACGGCGACGCAAACGGCCACCGGGTTCACGCGAAGCGACGTGACCGATAGCAACGGATCGTACGTGCTGTCGAACCTGCCGCCCGGTCCCTATCGGTTGGAGGTGTCGCTCTCAGGCTTCCGTTCCTACGTCCAGACCGGCATCGTCCTGCAGGTCGCCGGCTCGCCGGCAATCAACGTGGTGCTGTCGGTCGGTGCGCTCGAGGAGTCCGTGACAGTGGAAGGGGCCGCGCCGCTGGTGGACGTGCAGAGCTCCGGCATCAGCGACGTCGTTCGGAACGAGGAAATCCTGGCGTTGCCGCTCAACGGTCGCAATGCCGTCGAGCTCGTGATGATGTCGGGCGCGGCCGTGCAGGTGACGAACGCACCGCAGCGGGCGGTGCCCGGCGGGCTCGGGGTGTCGGTGGCCGGCGGACAGTCCTTCGGCGTGGCGTACCTGCTCGACGGCGCCATGCACAACAACCCACAGGACAATCTGAACCTCCCGTTCCCGTTCCCGGATGCGCTGCAGGAATTCAGCGTGGCCACGAGCGGATTGAGCGCCCAGCACGGCATGCACGCCGGCGCCGCGGTCAACGCCGTGACGAAGTCGGGCACCAATCGCTTTACGGGCAACGCCTTCGAGTTCGTGCGCGATCGGCGCTTCAACGCCAAGAACCCGTTCGCACAGATCGGACCGGACGGGAAACGGGTGGACGATGGCCTCAAGCGCAACCAGTTCGGGGGCACGCTGGGTGGACCACTCGTGCAGAACCGGCTGTTCTTCTTCGGGGCGTTCCAGGGCACCACTGTCCGCCAGCAGCCGGCCGCCAACATCGCGTGGGTGCCGACGCCGGCGATGCTGGCCGGCGACTTCACGGCGTTCGCCTCGCCCGCCTGCAACGGGGGACGGCAGATCACGCTGCGCGGTGGATTCGAGAACAACCGGGTCAATCCTGCGCAGCTCAGCCCGGCGGCGCTCAACATGACCCGCCGCCTGCCGACGACGACGGATCCGTGCGGCCAGGTGACGTATTCGCAGGCGAAGGACAGCAACGAGCTGCAGTACCTCGGCCGGATCGATTACCAGCGGACCTCCGACCACGCGATCTTCGGCCGCTACATGGCCACCTCGGCCACCCAGCCGATTCCCATGCGGGAAGGGGATACTGTCCTGTCCCTGTTCGACGCCGCGAACAACGTCGGCCTGCTCGGCATGGATGCCCTGGCCCATTCGCTGGCGATCGGCGACACGCGCGTGTTCGGCCCGAACACCGTGAACTCGATTCGGTTTTCCTTCAACCGCTCTGCTGTCAGCCGCCTCGCGCCGGAGACATTCGAGCCGCACGACATCGGCTCCGACGTGTACAGCTATTCGCCCCACGTCATGTGGGCGCGAGTACAGGGCGCGTTCGAGGCCCAGAATCAGGGCCCGAGCCGGTTCCTGACGAACGCGTCTCAACTGAGCGATGACTACACCATCGTCCGCGGCAGCCACCAGGTATCGCTTGGCGCGAGCGCCGCGTACTGGCGGTACTACTTCGAGACGCAGGCACGCTCCGGCGGCTTCTGGACCTTTACGGGAGGGCTGACCGGGCTGGGCCTGGCGGACTTTCTCATGGGCCGCGTGGGCCGGCTCGAACATGGCGGCCCGGCGATCCTGCCGATGGACCAGTGGTACATGGGCGTCTATGCGCAGGACACGTGGCGCGCGACGTCGCGGGTGACGATCAACGCGGGCCTTCGCTGGGAGCCCTACTTCGGACAGAACGTCACAAGCGGCGCCGTCTATAACTTCAGCCGCGACAACTTCCGCACTAACGTCAGGAGCCAGGCGTTCGTGAACGCGCCAGCCGGTCTCCTTTATCCGGGCGATTCCGGGTTCCCGCCGGGCAAGCGCGGGCTGTACACGCAGTGGCTGAATTTCTCGCCGCGCGTCGGGCTTGGCTGGGACGTGAGCGGAAACGGCAAGACGGCGGTGCGTACGTCCTACGGGCTGACGTACGACTTCCCGAACGCCGAGTATCAGCTTATCAACGCGAACTCGCCGCCCTATGGCAACCGCTCCATCGTGGAAGATCCTCCCGGCGGGTTCGATCGTCCCTACGCCCATCTGGGCGGGGATCCGCATCCGATTCTGACGAACCGCAACACGCAGTTCCTCCCGTACGGCGCGTACGGGGCGACCGATCCGAACATCAACTCGCCGCGCATCCAGCAGTGGAACGTCACCATCGAGCAGCAGCTCGGGACGGCCTGGCAGGTGGCCGCGAGCTACATCGGCAGCCACACCGACCGTCTGTGGGAGCAGGTGGCGATCAATCCCGGCGTGTTCCTCGGATTGGGTCCGTGCACGCTCCAGGGAGTGTTCTACGCCACCTGCACCACCAATGCGAACCTGAACCAGCGGCGGGCGTTCTCGCTTTCCGGTGAAAACCCGGCGGCGGCGGCGTTGCTGGGCAACATGGATATCCACCAGGCCGTGGGGACGCAGGACTACAAAGGGCTGAAGCTGTCGTTCCAGCGCCGGGCCGGCGACGGCGTGAGCCTCAGCGGCAATTACACCGTGTCGCGCTGCTTTGGCGATCCTGCGCTGCAGACGGGCGGCTTCCCGCAGATTGCCAACGGCTATACCAACCCCAACGATTTTTCATTCGATCGCGGGATCTGCGACCAGGATCGGACGCACCTCGGCACCCTGGTCGCCGGCGTGCGAACACCGCGGATAGACAACGGCGCGCTGCGCGCCGCATTCTCGGATTGGCGGATCTCGGGCATCTTCAGCGCGCGTTCCGGGCAGCCGCTGAACGTCATCGCCGGCCAGGACCGTGCGTTCACCGGCATCCAGAATCAGCGGGTCGACCAGGTGCTCGCGAACCCGTACGGAAAGAAAACGCTGAACGACTGGCTCAACCCGGCCGCGTTCGCGCTGCCGGCGCCGGGCACGCTCGGCAACTTCCGCCGCAACAGCGTGCGCGCGCCCGGCTACCGGTCGATCGACCTGGCACTCTCGCGCATCATCCCGTTTGGCGCCAGCCGTACGGTGGAGCTCCGACTGGAGACGTTCAACCTGCTCAACACGTTCAATTGGGGCGCGCCGATCGCGGGGCCCATCCAGGGTGGGAGGATCACTGATACGAATTTCAGTGCGGGTACATTCGGCCGGGTGACATCCATCGCGGGCACACCGCGTGTCCTCCAGTTTGGCGTCAAGTACGGCTTTTGAAGGGGCTGGGTGCCCACCTGAGTTCTTCCGACAGGCTCGTCCACGTTGCGGCGAGCCCGCGAGCCGAAACGCGGCTGAGGACTGGCGAGCGCAGCCACGTCGAGAAGCGACGTGGCGCGCCCGGCCTGAAAACATGATCGAAGGACGACGCCAAGAGGCAAAGACTTCGGAATCACTCCTATTGAGTTCGGTGCTCAAAAGCTGTAAAACGTGTCGACGCCATCCCGCGGCGGTCCTCGAGCACGCGGAGGCGCAGGGTCAGCATCCTGGTCGTCGGGTCCGGTTGTCCTGCCTCGAAGGCTTAGACGATGAGAAAACCGATTTTCATAACAATATTCGGTCTGTGGGGTCTCACGGTCATTGTGTCGGGACAGGCTCCGAACGCATCCCCCATCTGGACTGTGTCCCCCGTCGATCGTTCCAAGGTTGACTACTCCCAAATGCCGCTCTGGGCATACGGTGTAGCCGAGAAACCGAATCCTGCCGACCCGCAGGCTGTGCAGGGCGCACCCGGTGCCCCGCCCGCCGCGCCGATCCCGCCCGCGGAGGCCACGCGCAAACGGCGCGTCGAGGGTAGCTCGCTGACGTTCACCAGGCTGGATATACGTGGGAACGTGGTGGATTGGTTCCCCGACGATCACCCAAATCCCATGCCTGGCATCATCAAGGTGGGCCCGACGGCCCTCGGCAGCACCGGCAGGCCCTGTGGCACATGCCACCTCTCCGACGGAAGCGGTCGCCCTGAAAACTCATCTCCCGCCGGGTTGCCGGCGAAGTACATCCTTCGTCAGTTGGACGATTTCAGAAGCGGCCGCCGGCACAGCGTAGAGCCCGGAAAAGGGAACTCGAACACGATGGTCATGCTTGCGAAAGCGATGACCGACGAGGAGATGAAGCAGGCGGCCGATTACTTCTCCGCGGTCACGTGGCGGCCGCACGTGACGGTTGTCGAGACCGACCGGGTGCCGGCCAACCGCATCCAGGGCGAGCTGTTTATCCCCTTAGTGAACAACGTAACCGAGCACAAGCTGACCGAGCCGATCGGCAACCGCATCATCGAGGTGCCGACCGATGTCGAGGTGAATCAGGTCCTGAGAAATTCGCGTGGGACCTGGATCGCCTACGTGCCGGTTGGCGCGATCGCGCGAGGCAGGAACCTCGTCATGACCGGTGGCTCATCGATCGTGAACAATCAGATTGTCCTCGGGAGAGCCACGGCCTGCACCACGTGCCACGGGCAGGACCTCAGGGGCATGGCGCCGGACATTCCGCCACTCGCCGGCAGGTCTCCAAGCTACCTCGCACGCGAGATCTTCGACATCCAGCAGGGGATGCGTGCCGGCTTGTACCCGGTGATGCCTCTGATGAAGAAGGCCGTCGAGAAATTGACTGCGGAGGACATCATCGACATCACGGCGTACCTGGCGTCGCTACCCGTCAACAGTCCCGCCCCGGCCAGCCTGACCATCAGTCAGCGTTAGCCCGCCGGCATCACCGACACGAGCCCACCGGGTGCTGACCGCGCCTGGTCGGGCTCGTGCCTTGTACGAGGGAATCGCGGACTGACGCTCCGTGTCAGCGCGCGCCGCGAGCCGCGTCAGCCACCAGACGGCTGCTCCAACCATCGCGAGCGGCAGGAGGGTAAGCATCGCGCTCATCGCTTGATAGGCCCACGTGTTGTTGCTGGTGCCGACCAAGGCGCACACCGGACAGGCCAGCGCTGAAGCAGGCGCAGCCGTCAGCAGGCTTGCGGTGATGGAGACGACTCGCCTAGACGTCCAAGTAGATACTGTTCCTAGCGACGCGGAGCCATCCTCCGTCTCGCTTCTCGGTATCCGAGGCTCAGCCTCGCTAGAAATAGACTCGCGCATAGATCACCGGCCAGATGAGAACGACGAAATACCAGAACGTCTGTGCACCAAGGAAGAATCCATACGACAGTCGACCGGCGCGCAGCCTCCACCAGGCCACTCCGAGACCAGCGAGCGCAGCCACGGCGTGCACCGCGTGGGTCCCGACAATGACGTAGAAGAACGCCCCGAGCGCGCTCGACCGCAGCGTCACTCCATGGCCAATCAGGCCCACCCATTCCCTCCCCTGCAGCAACACGAACAGCGCTCCGAAGAAGGCGGCCGCGAACAGGGTCTGCGTGGCGGCCGAGGAACGTGCCCGGTACTGACGTCCGGCGACCCAGAGAAGCGCGCCGCTGGCGAAGAGCGCAACGGTGTTCAC